>Ga0247840_10002579_pt1 | contig 32111 bp, 30 predicted proteins | sample LaCruzMarch2015__FD_192404 | JGI IMG/M metagenome (GOLD analysis project Ga0247840, IMG submission 192404) | Freshwater microbial communities from meromictic Lake La Cruz, Castile-La Mancha, Spain - LaCruzMarch2015_17m | ecosystem: Environmental > Aquatic > Freshwater > Lake | place: Spain...
TGTCAAGTGATTTTTTACGAGTCGTGTGCCTACATGTTTTTGGATTTGACCCCACTCGGCTAAAGTATTTTCAAGAGGTTAGCATGACTGAGGAAGGATTTTGTTCCTACAACTGTCGAAGTCGGGTCTTTCTCATCCTGGATCTCGTCTAAATTGCCAAGCACATTGCTCACGCGCACCACGTGCTTTTTGGCCCTAACCCCGAATCTGACCGTGACGTCGTACGGACCGTTCTTGAGTTTGACAGGCGAGTCCTTGCGTAGCGCCAATGTCGCTTGGCCGGTGATGTCCTTGACGCTTGCGTTCTTGCTCACCACAAAAAGAAAGCCGGCCTGACTCGACTGTTTCACCCCACTGTTATCCATCTTCAGTTGCAGCGAAAACAGTCTGGACTTGTCCTTGGTCAACTTCAGGGCCACGCGCTCCAGGCAGCGCATGTCCTCGGGCGTCTTGGCCAACCCGTTCATGAGCTTGGCGTCCTCGATGGCGGCGGTCAGTTCGTACGCTATCAACGCGCCTTCGAACGTCCCCATGCTACGGCATTTAGCGATCAGCTCGGCTCGAAGCGCGCTCGCCCTGGGATGGTTCGGGAAATCACGCAGGAATTGCTGCATAAGCTTTGGATTGTTTTGCCCCGCAGCGATCATGTCATTGAGCTTTTTGGTCAACAGCTTGTCAATTTTGACCGCGATGATCTTTTCGTTGTCTGTCATGTAATTCGTTTTGGAGGGTAAACGGACTGGTTTTCCTCGGCGGTCTCTGACAATTTTTGACCCATCGGTATTCCACGAGGAGGGGGAAGAAGCCATGGATCCCCCGACAAAGAGCGCTGGCGGCAGCATATAAACTGATACGTCCCCAGCCTGGATGTCTTCGCAGTGGATGCATGCCGCAGCCCCCTTGACCGGAATTTGGATCCAATCTTCGACGTCAAGGCCGCTTTGCTCCATCTTCCTGTAATTCTCTTTGAATAGAGCAGACATCGCCTCTTTGGTAGGTTTTTTCCCCTGGAGCACCTCCATGATGGTGAAGGCTCTTGTCTCATAATTGAATTTGAATTTAATCGTTAAACTTGTCTGATCGGCTGTCGATATTTTGTAAACGCCTGTCGGGAGATTATCTACAGCTTGGTCTGCTGCTGGAGGAGCCATGTCAGGCATAAGCATTGGCACACACGATGCGGAGATAAGCATGATGAGCGCGAGAAGCGTAAACAATCTGCAGTTGTTCAAGAGCATGAGATTCTCCTTGTGCAATTATTTTTCATGTTTTCTATCCAACATGGGCGCTAGCTGTTGCAATGGCGATCATGTGTTGTTGTTTAATGCGATAGGTCAAGACAGGGGAGAATGCGCCCAGCGCTCTCTGCCTCCTATTTGTAACCCAATCGCTGGGCAATGAAAATAGTCTAATCCTACGGAGAATGTAATCTGAGTTGGCTTCATCTCCTTGGCATATCCCTGTCCGCCCTGAGTAGTGTAGCAAGCGGCGGTCTAGCTGTCCTTGCTCGCCGTTGCGGGCTATGCAACGCGACAGGCAGTCGCAACGGACCTTGGCGACTATTTTGCAAACCATCATGAACATTACACAAAGCCTGACAGGGGACATTGAGGCCTCGCCTATCTCAATCCTGAAACATCGTGCCGCGCCAGCTTTTTTCGCAATCTTCGTAGCACCTTGGCTTGTTACCCATGCATATTGCATCGCAATACGTTATCTTTGCTTTGCTGAACAGCTTGTTTTCGCATTTGTACTTCGCCCCATAGCATTTTTCCTCACACAGCGTTTTGTCACCTATAAAGGCTATTGGATCCTTGCCCCCACAGTGCGGAAGGCATCTATTATAGAGCTCATCGCAGTCCAGCCCTTGGGATTTTCCGGCAGCCTCCTTGGGGGCCGAGTCTGTTTTGCGTGATGCACTGCCCGAAGAACTGCTGGACGAGGTACCGCCAGCTCCTCCCAATACGCCAGCCCCGTCAAGCGCGGCCCCAAACCAACCGCTGATCCATTCTTGTCTCTGACGGATAAGTTCTGGCGTCATGGTCGGCTTGGGGTAGTAATTGCCGAGCCAGTTAGAATTTATGACGTTGACCGTCGCGACGTCTTTCCCTTTAGGAATAGTGCTGTTCTTTACGCCTATTGTCACCTTTGTGTCGTAAGCTAGGTCTTTGTTCTGAGACAATAAATAGATATCTTTCCTTTTGGAGATAGACGATGCAATTCGTAAAATATCGTCAGGGTACGTGCATTTTAATTTGGCGTTGACTTCCGTCCATTCATATTTGATCTTGTCTGGTTGCATTCCAAACGTCTCTTCTTTTAAGCTTGTTTGTTCACAGTGCAATGGCTTTTTATACGCCATAAATAGAACCGGAGGTATCATCGGATTTTCCAGGTGATTTCTCTTTGCTTTGTCTATAATCACCACAGCCACAGACGTCAAAAGATAGCTAGGCTTGCAAGGCGCAGGCATGTCTGAAGAAAGATTAGATATTTCCTTCTTGTCATAATTGCTGGAGATAATTATATTGTCACTTGGATTGCATATTTCACAGTCCGGCGGGAACAAGTTTTTTGTGTCACTCGAGAATTGTATTGCGCACTTGTTTTCGCGTCCAAATACGTGGTCAAGCAAGCCTAGTCTTGTATAGAAAAGTGATGATGCAATATAGTACCTATTTCCAGGAGATGGTTTTGCGTGAATCGATGCCGCCATCCATTTGTCGTATTTATTTGATTTCGACATTTGATTCGCTTTTGCGATTGAATCTGTTATCGCCTTGAACTGTTGCGAGTTTAAAATCTGGTCCAGACTTCTTTCCACATTTGCGACGGGTTCGCTATCGAGGTCAATGACGTATTTATAGCTCGGTAACTTTTCGATATATATTTGGAACATCCTATCTATAAGAAATTTTTCCGACTCATCCAAAGGTGCAGCGCTGGCGATTACGGGTCGCACAATGGACAGGACGAGCAAAGCGAAGCAGTAGGTAGCAGTCTTCAAGGATATACTCATGGTTCCCTCGCTGTAATTTTGATTATTCTTCAGCAACATGCAAAAATTTGTAATTGAGCAAAAACACTGCTTATGCGTAGCCACCTGCAAAGGCGTTTTTGCTGGCGTGACCGTAACGTTTTCGCGTCAATTCAATGTCAGTACTCTTCAATTCGCATGATAGCACAATAATTCATTTGTTATTTCTTTTTTAGCAGCCAATCGCAATCCTTTTGGCATTTTCCCCGCGTATCCATCGCTCGTTGGACACAGCTCGGATCTTTCATGCATTTGCCAGTTTGGTACTGCCAGTCTTTATAACATCTGTCGTTACATTCGCTGAGACGAGAAGCCGACCCAAGAGACGTGCTGGACAATAAGAACACAACCAGCAGCAAGGAAAAACTTACGATACGAACCATGATACACCTCCATGTTGATTGTTTCTTGGGATAGGGCCACTCATAAGGCCGGGCCGCGTTGTTCTCTTTTTCGGGACGACTCCAATCCTCCCTCCCGCCCCCCCTCACCGCACATCTCTACAAAAAATGAGCATGAACACGAGTGTCGCCGGCAGCCCTAGGGTGGCAAATAATCCCAGGTCCCAGCGGTTCATGGAGAGGAAATGCACGCCCGAGCAGGCCAGCGCGTAGCTCGCCCAGAAGAAGAACAGCGCGGTGACGGGGTTCAGGCGTCGGATTTGCTTGGTGGCGAAGTAGGACAGCGGCGCGGGGTAGTTGAAAAAGAACCACCCGTAGCGGAGCAGGTCTAAAACGGCGTTTTTGGAATACAGATCTTTGTGGGCTTTGTCCGCGTTCAACGCCGCTTCGATGCCGAGCAGCAGCGTCCCGAACACGCCCGTCAGGAGCAAGGCCCAGAGCAGCGCCTTGAGCTGCACCGTTACAAACAGCTTCAGGCTCAGGCGATGCGGCGAATACCAGAACCAGGGCCGCTTTGCGCCCGATACGTACTGCGCGCTACGCACCTCGCCGTCCGCGTCGATGCGTACGACCTGCTCGTCATCGAACGGCGCCGGGCTCGGCGTTGCGTCGCGCTCTTCCTGCGCTTCAGGCGTCGCGCGATTGTTTTGACCTTTCTTCCTCACAACTCCACCTCAGCGCATGTTTCTCAATGAATGGAACGCGCCCACGAGCACTGCCCCTGCTCCGAAAGCGGCAAAAATTTCAATGTCATTGCGTCCCAGGGTGATGCGTTCCACGCCAGCGCAGACAAGCGTGTAACTCGCCCAGAAAAAGAGCGCCGCGACTATTTTGTTCAGGCGCACGAGGCGATAGCGGACGCATAGGGACAGCGCTATGGGATAGCAGACAAAAAGCCACAACCAACTCAACAACTGGCCAAATCCCTTAAGTTCGCGTCGTTCAGGAAGACCTCCAGAGTATAGGACGTCGATTCCGAACAGGAAAAGCGCGAACACGCAGAGCGGGCTCAAGGACCCGACCAGCGCCACGAGCTGCACCGCCGCAAACAGCTTCAGGCTCAGGCGATGCGGCGAATACCAGAACCAGGGCCGCTTTTTAATCGAGTCGTACGACGCGCTGCGCACCTCGCCGTCCGCGGCGATGCGTACGACCTGCTCCTCGTCGCTTTGGAGAGGGGCGGAGGGGAGCGTGGTTTTGTCGGTCATGAGCATCAACCGCAGACCGGGCAGCCGCGCTGCGGGTGGAGGCGGAAATGCGTGGCGTCGAAGAATTTCCGCATCCCGTGCGCGGGGTCGGGCCGCGTGGCGAAGGTGACGAGGTTGGAGCTCAGGCGCGGGAAATCGAGCCGCGCTGTGTCCGGCACGAGCGCGTCCAGGGCCAGCCGCGCCATGATCAGGCTGATGAAGCCGATGTCGATGCTCAGGCCCGGGCTTTTTTTGAAGGCGTCGAGGCCCAGGCCGTAGACCTCTTCGCGGCTGCGGCCCGCGGGCTCGATGTCGGCTTCGTCGAGGAACAGCCCGTTGGCCTGGGCGAACTCGTAGAGGCAGTTGAAGCAGCCGCAAGCGCCGGGCTCGTAGCGAAAGACCATGCCCCCTATCCCGCGGCGAAAGACCATGGCCAGGACCATGGGCGTGCGGGTCTGCACGCACGCGCGGTTGAGTCGGAAGCGGCCGTTCATGTCGTCGAGGCCGCAGAGCGCGAGCTTGTGGCCAGGCTCGGCGAGCGCGGCGGCGAACTCGGGCGAGTCCTCGAAGCGCGAGGCGAACGCGTGCGCCACGGCCTGCTCGTTGCGGTCCAGAATCCTGTCGCGCAGGGCCTCGGCCTTGTTGCGGCCCAGGCTCGACCGGCCCAGCAGATGCCGGACCAGGTTTTCGGGCGCGAGCGCGTCGTGGTCCCAGAGTTCGAAGCGCGCTATCCCGTTCTTGGCCAACTCGGCCACGGCCTGCGCGTTGCCCGAACCGCAGCCCACGGCCAACAGCCGCGTTGCGCGCAGGGCCGCGGGGTTGAGAATGTCAAGAATCCGGCTGTAATCCATGTCCAATCTCCCTTAGCCGCGCGCGTGTGAATTCGATGACGGAGACCTCGGCTTCCTCCCTCGCCTGCCCACGCGCGAGCACGCGCGCGCGGCCGGGCAGGTCGGAGCAGAGCCGCAGCTCGCGGTCCGCGACGCGGACGCGGATGCTTTCGTCGCGCGCGAGCGTGATGCGATAGGGCGTGGCCTGGGCTTTGAGCCGCTCCTGAAGCTCGCGGAGCAGCGCCAGCGGTGCGCGGCGCAGCTGCCAGGGCATGTCTCGCCCCTGGAGCGCGTCGATGCGCGCGGCTATCTCAGCCGGCGCAACGGCGTAGCCAGGGTGGCCAAGATGCTCGACGGGCCAGGTCGCGGCCACGCTAATGCGCTCCGGCGCGAGCGGGAGCACGGCCTCGCGTGTGACGAGCGCGTGCCGGCAGCGATGGCGCACGAACTCTTCGAGCGGCGCGGCCGCGCCGCTCGTCAGTTTTGCCAATTGCGGCAGTCCCGGCCGCGCGGGCAGCAGCACGGCCAGGAACGGCCCGGCGTCCGACGGGCAGGCGCGCAGAAGCTCGCGGTACCCAGCGATGTCGCCCGCGCTGAACGTCTGCTCCGCGTTGCACAGATGATGGTGGAAGGAGCCGAGAAAACGCAGCTCCGGGAACGCGCGTTCGAGCGTGGCGAAGGCCCAGTCCTGCCACTCGCCGTCCTGGAGGAGGCTGACGCGCGTGCGCTGCGCGCGCGGTCCGGGCGGGAGGCACTCCGCGACATGGAAGCGGACGCGCGCGCCCTCGGTCTGGCGAAGGCCCAGCGGCCGCCCCCCGTTTTCGAGCGCAACGCAGCCGACGCAGAGCGCGAGCATCCGCGCCGCGGCCTGGGGCGCGTAGCAGACGCGCGCGTCCGGCGCGGGACTAGTGCAGTTCTTCCACACCGGGCCAGCGTCCTTCGCGTCGGTAGATCTCGCATTTGTTGAGGTAGATGGCGACCTTGCCCAGCACGAAGACCAGGGTGCAGCGTTCGGGCCGCCAGGAGCGCTCGTTCAGGTAGCAGATATTCCCGGCCTTCCACATGTGCGGGGTCCGGGCGAGGCCTTCGACGAACACCTGCGGCATGGCGTAGGGGTAGTCGGCCAGCCCGACGATTTCCACCGGGTACTCGCCGCCCCAGTTCGTGCAGAGCGCGCCCGCGCAGGAGGAGACCACGCCCTTCACGGCGCGCAGGCCGAAGCCGGGGAAGTAATGCTTGAGCTTGGCCTGCTCGACCCACCAGCGCCCCGAGCTGCGCAGCGCGGGGAGGTCCTCGTCGCCGATCAGCACGCCCATGGCCCGCGTCCTGAGGCGTATTCGCCTTTTTCATCGATCATACGCATCTTGCTTCCGGCCTCGGGCAGCGCCTTTTCCCCGGCGCGCTGAATACGCCCGTCCGGCAAGATCTCGATCGGCGTCTCCTCGACCTCCTGATCGAGCAACGCCAGCCGCGCGGCTTCGGCAGGGTCATTGTTGGGCATGGAATCTCCTTGTGGATGTCGTTATCTGGGTTGCTGGGGAGCAACTGGGTCTCGTCAAGGTTAGGACTGCTCCGTCTCGTTCGTCAACTATGGGCAACAAGATTTCTTGCGGTCTCCTGGCCCGCGGGGGGGGGCATAGGGGCGCCTCGATGCGCAGCCAAGGTTCGCGGCCAGTAGCGGCGCGGCCCAGGACAACGCAAAGAGCAGGTCATAGCCCCAGATCTCAGTCGAGACGACGAGCATGGTCGCTTCTTCCTCTCCGTCGCGGCGCGCGGGTCATTGGCAGAATGTGCTACCTTTTGTATTGTTCATATTCTGAAGGATTCGTTTGGCTTGGGCCAGTACTTTGGCGACATCTAACGTAGGAAACTCTTTAAATGGACTATCACTTCTTTCGAGTATATCTATAATCAATTGTGTCCTTTCTTTGCATTCTTTGAGTTTGGCTTCGCTCTCGGACTTTGGGAATCCGCACGACAGAACTTTGATGCAAAAAGCTTGGTGATTGGAAATTTTTTTATCCTCTTCTATCTGTCGATTGTACACTTCCTTCCTGCGCTTGGCGTCTTCCGTCTCGCGCTTGTTTTTCTCAATCTCGCGCTTGTTTTTCTCAATCTCGCGGTTATTTTCGTTCCTCTGTTTCGCGTTCTTCATGTCCTCCTCAAGTTCCTGTTCTATCTCCTTTTCCAACTGTTTCATCGCAGCGTCATCATTCGGTGTTTCGCCAGATGTATTTTTCTCCTCCGCCCAGACCAGCCCGGCGCGCGGGGTGGGGTTGGGGCTGAGCGCGGCGAGCGTCAGCAAAAGAACCAGGGCCAGGCGCGGCCAGGAGCTTCTTGCGTGCGTCATGGGCGTTTTCTCCGGGTTGAGGGTGGCGGGGGGGGGCTCCACGGCGTCATGGGTTCGATCATCAACTATGGCCAACAAGGTTTCTTGCGTTCTCTCCGCGCGGGTGTCAAGCGCCCGTGCGGCGCCGCTCTGGCGCTGCACGTCTGTGTCATAGGAGACGGACACGGGGCGCCACTTTTTTTGCCGCTCGAAATTTTCATCGGCCCATTGCGTGGACGCGGCGGGGGAAACATGTCCGAACAACTATTTTCTTTGCAGGAAAAATAACATATAATTGTCCGTCTCATATCTACGAACGAACTCGACTGGCGTCCTTATCACAACACGCACGGAAGGAGAAGAGCATGCAGCCAGCCCAAGAGCGCGAAGCATTGGCCGGGGAAACGCCTGGGGACGAGCCCAGGGAGACGTCGAGCGCGCGCTGGGGACCGACCGCGCTGTGCGCCGTCTTTGCCGCGCTCCTGATCTGCGTGTGGTTTTTTCTCGGGCCAGACCAATACGCCGCCTTTGTACTCGCGTGCTGCCTAATGCTGGCGAGCCTGGTCCTTGCGCACCGCGCTCCGGACGGCGGGGCGCCCGCGCTGACGTCGCTGGCCGGCATAGGCGCTGGGCTTGCCGTTGCGCTCGCGTTCCGTCTCGCTGGCGCGCTGCCGTTCCTGCCCTTCCTGGACGAAATCACGCGCGACGTCAGGAAGCTGCTCGGGGTCAACGCCATTTCCATCGGCCAGCCCCTCTTTCTCTTCGCCTGGGGCTACGCAGCGCTCGTCAGCCTCATGACGCTGGCGCGGAAAAAGGCGCTGGCGCCGGACCTGGGGCGCGAGAACGGCAACCTGGTTTTCGCCGCGCTGTTGCTCTTCTTTTCCGGCCTTAGCTTGGAGGGCGTCACGCGCTTCGCGCTGCGGCAATACCCCATGGCTGCGCTGGTCAGCCCGTGGGCCAGCCTCGCCATTGCCCTGGCGCTGGTCGCGCCGGGGCTGCTGCTCTTCTGGGCGATGCGGCGCCGCAACCGCCAAAACGGGCGGGAGCAGGCCGCGCTCTGCTGCGGTCTGCTGCTCATGCACGCGTGCGTGCTGGCGATCGTGCAGTTCGAACGCAAATACATGGCTACAGGCGCGGTCACGCTGTGGCTGGGCTACGCGAACTTCGCGCTGCTAGCCGGCGCGTCTCTGGCCCTCTTCTGGCGCGCGGCCGTGGTGGGAAAGACTCAGGATTTTCTCACGCTCGCGGCCGCAAGCGCGGGGCTCTACGCGCCTCTCGTGGCCTGGCGGCTGATGTCGTTCAGCAAGGACCCCAACTGCTGGTATTATTTCGCTTCCATCGGCCGGAGCGCGCTCGTCTGTCTGGCCGCCGGGCTACTGCAAGGCGCCCTGCTCTGGCTCTGGCGCGCGCGGTCCCAGTGGGCGCTCCCACTGCTCAATTTCGCGCGCACGAAGCGGGGCTTGGCGCTGTTCCTGGGCTGGGCCGCTCTTACGGTTTATTTCGCGGTGATGAAAGAACATAAGCTTGAACTGTTCCTGGCGAGCTGCGGCGCCTTACCGCTGCTGCTGCTGGCGCTCATGGGCCTCATAGCAGGCGAGAGCGGACGGCGCCTGCAGCGCTTGTCTCTGCTGGGACTGAGCGCTGTTTTTCTCTTCTGGGCGACGCAAAAATGGAGCGACTATCCGTTTTCCTTCCTGGAGTGGATTGGCTTCCTCAATTCCCTATGTCTCAGCATTGCGGCGGCGGCGTGCTTCATCGCCCGAACGCGCGCGGGGGAGGCACCCGCCCCCGGACGCTGGACCTGGGCCGGCTGGCGCCGGATCAGCGCAGCCGGCGTCGCTGGCGGATTCGCCTTTGGCTTGCTGCTGCTCATGACGCTGGCCGTGCTGGGCAACGTCGGCCCCACCGTGGCCTTGCAACTCGCGGAGAAGATCGGTGTCCGCGTTCCCATCGAGCGCTTCATCACCGTCGCGATGCGCGACAGGTATTTCTGGAGAGACATGGTGGACACGCAGGCCCTGGCCGCGAGCCCGGCGCCCACCGATCCGAGCGAGCTGCTCGAACGCCTCAAATACAGCGCCCGCGACAGGTGGAGCTTTATCTTGAAGGCCGAGGAGCGTGAGGACTTCAACCAGGGCGCCTATCAGGGACTGGGCTGCGTAATGTCGTGGTTGGAGCGCGACGAGGGGACGACGCTGCTGCTGACCGACGTCTACGAGAAATCCCCGGCCTGGAAAGCGGGACTGCGCCGCGGGGACAAGGTGCTCGGCATCGGGAGCCACGACCAGGCGGCCATCATCAATCTGTGGAAAGAAGGAAGTTTTTGGAGAGAGTTCCATACGCTGCGAATGACGACGCAGGTCTATGTCGTCGAGAAACGAGACGGCGAACGCCGGTCCGTGGAGATTACCCCCGGACGTGTGGACATCCCGGCTTTGCCTGTTCTCACCGCCGCGGGCGTCGAAGGTTTTGTACTCGGCTATTTCGATGTCGGCGATAGGCAGCGTCGCGTCGGCTATTTCAGGCTTACGACATTCCGGGAGAAGGCGTTCTCGGCCTTGGACAGGATCTTTGACCATCTGCGTCGCGACGGCGCAGCCGAGCTGGTCATCGACCTGCGCCAGAACGGCGGGGGCTTGCTCAGAGCGGCGCAACACCTGGCAAGTCTGATCCTGGGGCCCACGTACGCCGGCAAGGTATTCGTAGAAGACCATCTCAATGATCGCTATCGAGAAAGAAGCGCCATGGTCCTAGACGATCTGCCCCAGGCGCTCGGGCTGCGTCGGCTCTTCGTGCTCACCTCGAAGGATACCTGTTCGGCCAGCGAGTTGCTCGTCAACTCGCTGCGGCCCTATATCCCTGTTATCCTTATCGGCGACACGACCTGCGGCAAACCCGTGGGCATGAATCAAACGTTGTATGGCGGCTACGAGCTGCGGTGCATCAACTTCGAGGCCCGCAACGCGCGCGGCGAGGGCGGGTATTACGGGGGCATCGCGCCGCAATGCTCCGTCAAGGATGACGAGCACTTCGACTACGGCGACCCCGCGGAGCCCGGCCTCAAGGAAAGTCTGTACTACGTCGAGCACGGCGCCTGCCGGCCCAAGGTCGCCACCCGTGGCCCCGCGCCGCTCTACGTCCGCGAGCTGGCGCCGATGGAAGGCGCGCGCGCCGAAATCAGAGGCTTCTAAGCCCGTCGCCGCCAACATCTCGCTATGAAAACGCAATTCGACAACAATTTCCGCATGGGGATGCTTGAAAAAAACAGGCGTTTTGTCCGTCTTTCTTCACAGGAAGTATGGAACGACAGACTTCGCCAGATTCACCTGTAACCTTCGGAGGAAACGTATGACTTGCTTCACCTTCATTTCTCGTGCGCAACGCGCGTTGCTGCTCGCCCTCGCGCTGCTGTGCCTTCCCGTCTTGGGCAGCGCTGCGGAGAACACCCCGTCGGATGCGGCCTCGGCCGCTGCGGTCAAGCTGATCGAGCAAGCCGAGAAGGAGATTGAAGCCGGGGATTTCGCAGGCGCCTTGGCCAATTACGACAAAGTAGTGGACGAGTACGGCGCGATGTACTCCGCGTGTTTTCTCGTTCGCGCCTGGTACAGGGAACGATTCGACGACCTGCCCGGCGGGCTGGCTGATCTGGACAAGGCCCTGAATGGAACCTTGGAGCAAAATACAAAAGCCACGGCCCATGCGAATCGCGGCTTCGTGCGCGCGCTCGCGGGAGACGAAAAAGGCGCCCAGGCCGATTACGAGCAGGCCCAAGCCCTGGGATTCGATGCGCAGGAATTCAAGAAAAATCATGCCCAGAGCCTGGCCAATGCGCATCTCGACCAAGCCTCGGCGGCCATGCGAGTCTTCGCCGTGCAGGAGGCTGTGGCACAGGCCACCCGCGCGATCGAACTGAGCCCCAGTCCGGCGGCAAAGATCACCCCCCTGGTGCAACGGTCCGTGCTCTACGCGCGGCAGGGCGCCACGGAGCAGTCCGAGGCCGACTTCGCCGCGGCCAAGGCGCTGGCCCCCGAGGACAAGGGCGGCCTGGATGCGTTGGCTCGCTCCTTTAAGACGCTGTATTATTCTGGAGAGTTGCTCTGGATTTCAAAAATAAGTGAAACCGCTACGATGCTCCTTACCGCTAAAACAAACGCCAACCTGCCCAAGGAGCGTCGGCAATCGTTCATCGCGCAATTCGATCGCGCGCTAGAACATCCGCTGCTGGCTCTGGGATCGTCTGAAAACAAGCAGACGGAAATTTTCAAGAAAGTCTATGAGATGGACGCGTCGGGCTATACCGATGCACAGAAACAAACCATGCGCGACGCGCTCACCAAGGCCAAGGCCGCGCTCGCAGAATAAATGTCAGCCCGTAGGCTTGCGTCGGGCAATATTCATATCGTCCCTGTGTGGCTGATGCAACTCATTACCAAGAGAAGGAGTTCCCCATGCGAAACAGTATCCGCCTGTTTATAAACGTTATTATGCTATTATTATGCCTATCAGCCTGCAGTCATCTTAATAGTCCGAGTGCAAGCAATCTCATGACGCCAGATGTTGAAAATCTACAAACAGGAGTATACGTAAATTCTATATGCAATCCAGCAGACACAGAGGTAAAATTTAGCTACGATCTCGGAACAAAGAAAATTACAATACTAGATGTACACTCAATAGGCATGCCTACACCAAAAGGCGCGTACATTAAAACCTATGAGAAAAATTATTACAGACTAAATACAAATCACGAGACGAGCGTCGAAGATTACATCATGATTACAACCAAAGGTCGCTATGAGCTGGGATTTGGCAACATACCATTTCAAAGCGGCCAGGTATCTCTCTATACGATTATTCAGCCGACTCCAGAAAATATTCAAAAGATCGGAATGGCGGTCGACAAGCTTCTTACAAAGCGACTCAACGACATGATCGCCGAAGGAAAGAACAACCCCAAAATAATGCTAGACTTTGTACAGCATTATTGCGGCCATCCTTTGCAGAAGAAGCTGTGGGATCAGTTTCTTCAAGAATGTCGCGCTGCAAATACATTTGAGCGCGCAAAAATGGCCTATGACATGACGGGCTCCGTCGAAGACGCAAAGTTGATGGATAAACTTGCTCAGTCGGCGGATCAAAAGAAAGACATCGACCGCGTCGCCCTGCGCCTGACTGCGGACAAGTCCAGAATTTTCAATATAAAATTGAAGATGGACAACGTCCAGGCTAAAGACAACAGCAATTCCGGCCTCTTTGTCGTCAGCGCCAACGCCACGTCCAAGGTTTTTTCAGGAACGGTTTCCATTTCTCCGAGTCGAAAGTCTCCAATAACGCTCTCTGAACCCTCGTATACAGTCAACATCGAATGCCGACTGAACTTCAAAATGCATATTGTCCGAAAGAGTTCCGTTCTTGGAGACCTCGACGAAATTAAAACCGAGGTGAAAAGAGTTCCCGTCACGCTCAAAGTGACTGCGCCGGACTACACGGCATCGGGCTCCGTGAACTTCGGCCAATGGAATCTTTCCTATTCAGATCGAGGCTCTATGGGCGGTTCGACAACGGGGACGCTCGTAGAGGACCCGAGCGTTGAATATGAGATTGTTTCGATACAGTAAGCCCAAGCACATCCACGCCAAGGAGATCAATCCATGAACTACGTAGTGCTGCTCCTCATTCTTCTCCTGACGTCGCAGTCCGTCTTTGCGTATGATTTTGACAATCTGCAGCAAGGCTCAGGGAAACAAAACAAGGTGACGATGGACGGAGACAAAGGAAAATCGCAAAGCAGCGTGCAAACAAACGTCAACAAGTCGAATCAAGCCTATGACGTGTACAATACGCCAGCGCCTAGTGCGTCTTCTGGTGCTGGTGGAGGAGGAGCCATGTGCGATCACTTGGTCGATATGTGCAAGTCAAATTGCAAACATAAAGAAGATGCTAGTACATTTATCCCGTTTGCAGGCACGGACTTCAAGGCAAAATGTGAAGAAGACTGTGGCATATCTTATAGAGTTGCTTGCAAACAAGGTAAGCAATACTGGATGAAAGATTCCTTGTGCAGCGCGCAGTGTCGGGGCGCTAAAGATGAAATTCAGTGCCAAAATGAATGCAAGAAGTAATTATTCGTTTATAATCTGAACGAGCCATGGCAAAAGTGTAGGAAGCGCCTTGGTCGAGCCTGTAACAAAGGAGATTGAAGCATGAAAAATACGTTGTTTCTCACCGCAGTGCTCGCGTTGTGTCTGGCTGCCGCGCCCGTCTGGGCGGGGACCATTCAGGTCAAGGTCATGACCCGCGGCGGCAGTCCCGCTTCCGGGATCAAGGTCAGCACCGGCACGTGCAGCGCGGGCGGAACATTCCTGCCTGACACACGCACGAACAGCAACGGCGTAGCGGCCATCGATACGCAGAGCCACGACAAGGTCTGCTATCTGTATATCAATGGCACGGAATACAAAGGAAGCTACAGCGCCGGGAACAGCTACTCGTTCACGATGCCGTAGTCCGCTACGCGAAGCAACATACACGCCAAGGGCCGGCCGGAAATGAGGCTTTTCACCTCCTATCCGGCCGGCTCGCAAGGAGACGACGGCGCAGATTCTATGAAATAAACGACGCGCAGAGCGTCCACCATGCGTTTGCCGCGCGAGCAGAGCGAACAATGCAGCATTTTACCAAACCACGATCCCGCCGAGTCTGGCCCTGGCTGTTTCTGTTCTGTTGCTTTGCGGCGCTCGCGCGGTTTTCCCCCGCGTACGCGGCGTCGCCACGGACGTGGCCAATCGCGTGCTGGCGACCGTCTCAGACGACAAGACCGCGCGCGTCTGGGATTTGGCCACGGGCAAGCTGCTGCGCACGTTGCGCCCGCCGATCGGCCTGGGGCCGGAGGGCAAGCTCGCCGCCGTGGCCGTCTCGCCAGACGGTCGCATCGCGGCCTGCGGCGGCTGCACCGGCTACAGCTGGGACAAGGCCTATTCCATCTACCTCTTTGTGCTGCAGACCGGCGCGCTTGTCCGGCGGCTCTCGGGCCTGCCCTCGGGCCTGAATCATCTCGCCTTTTCGCCTGACGGCGGACTGCTGGCCGCCGCGCTCGGAGCTGGCGGCGTACGGCTCTATCGCACGGACACATGGGAGTTGGCCGACGTCGACTGGGACTACGAGGGCCGGAGCAATTGGGTCGCCTTTGACGCGCGCAACCGTCTGGCCGCCACCGGCGTAGATGGGTTTGTCCGACTCTACGCGACCGGACCGCAGATGCTACGTCTGCTGGCCAAGAGCAAGGCGCCGGGCGGCAAGCTGCCCTTCGCCGTGGTCTTTTCCCCGGACGCCGAGCGGCTCGCGCTCGGCTACGCGGACGCCAGGCGCATAGACGTCTTCGACGTCAGGCTCGTAGACGTCTTCGGCGTCAAGCGCGTAGACACGTTCGACGGCCGCGACATCGCGCTGCTCTTTTCTCCGGACACGGCGTCTGTATACAACGGGAACCTCAGCGACGCGGCCTGGTCCAGCGACGGGCGCACGCTCTACGCGGGCGGGAGGTACGAGACGCACGACCAGTGCGTCGTCAGCGCCTGGGCCGAGGCTGGCAAGGCGCCGCGCCGCGAGCTTCAGGCCGCCTCAGGCACCGTCTCGGGGCTGGTTCCGCTGGCCGACGGCGGCCTGGCCTTCGGCGCCAGTGATCCAGCCTGGGGCGTGATCGGTCCCGACGGCGCCCGGCGGCTGCTAGTGACGCCCGTCATTGCCAATTTTTCCGCGCTCGGCGAGGGCTTCCGCCTAGCCGCCGACGCCACGACCCTGCGCTTCAGCTACGAATCCTACGGCAGGTCTCCGGCCCAATTCGCGCTACGCACGCGCGCCCTACAGCCGTCGGACGCGGCGCCGCAGCTCCTGCCGCCGCGCGTGGCCGCACCCGAGCTGGAGATCGCGGCGTGGATAAACACCTACGCCCCGACATGCAACGGAGCGCCGTTACCGCTCGAGCGGTTCGAGATGTCGCGCTCCCTGGCGATCGCCCCGGACGGACAACGTTTTGTCCTTGGCACGGAACGGTTCGTGCGCTTGTTCGACAGAAAAGGGCGCGAGCTGAGCCACGCGTCCGCGCCCGGCCCGGTCTGGGCCGTGAACTACGCGCCCAACGGCCGCTGCGTGGTCGCGGCGCTCGGCGATGGAACCATCCGCTGGTACGCGGTCAAGGACGACAAGTCGCTGCAAGAAATCCTGGCGTTTTTTCCACACGCGGACCAGAAGCGCTGGGCGCTCTGGACGCCCTCGGGCTACTGGCACGCCTCGCCCGGCGGTGCGGAGCTGCTGGGCTGGCAGGTGAACAAGGGCGCCGAGCGCGAGGCCGACTTCCTCCCCGCGTCCACGCACCACCCCGAATTTCGCCGCCCCGACGTCATCGACGCGCTGCTCTCCACCCTGGACGAGGACGCGGCGCTGCGGCGGGCCGACGCCGCCGCAGATCACAGGCTTCCATCGAGCTCAGCCCAGCCCAGCCCAACCCCTAGCTCGTGGGCACAGCTTCTTCTTTACAGATAATGTATGTTTCTCTACATTATGTTCATGACGCTACGCGAGCTGACTGGGTTTTTGCGGTTTTTGGACCGCAACGGGGCTTGGCTGTTCACCTTCGACCAGGCGAGGTCCTACTTTCGGGACGAACCCAACAACACGCTGCGCCACGCCCTGGGCCGGCATGCGAAAGGCGGCGCGATTCTCAGGCTGCGCCGCGGACTTTACGCCAACCCCGACGCGCGCAGCCGGCCCTTTTATGCGCTTGAGGCGCTGGCGCTCTTCCTGCGGCCGGGGCAGACCAATTACCTCAGCCTGGTGAGCCGGCTCAGCGAACTTGGGATCATTTCTCAGACGCCGTCCCTGCTGACGCTGGCGACCACGGGTCGCGCGGGACTGATTCACACGCCGCTGGGCGCGATCGAATTCGCGCACACGCCGCTCGCCCCACTGGAGCTGGCGCCGTCCCTGGCCTGGGACGCGCAGCGCGGGCTCTGGCTCGCCTCGGGGCGGCTGGCCTGGGAGGATCTACGACGCGCGGACCGCAATCTCGACTTGGTGGACCATGAAGAACTCGAACGGCTTGAATCTGCTGTTACATGAGGCCGAACGCCTGACGAACGCGCGGCGCGTGTTGGCCCAGATACGGCTGCTGCTCGACTTGTAACATGAAGGAGTAACACGGAGATGGGGAAGATGCGTAAGGCATTCGCACGCGTCGTGGTTGGCCTGCTGGCAATGATGATCCTTGCAACCTCTGCCGCCGCTATCCCGCTGACCCTGGAAGGGCAGGAAGCGACGATCGGCGCTAAAACCTGTCTGTCAACTTTTGAGGTGGAGTCGAGGGGGAGGGGCGCGTCCTCCTGCGTGTGTCCGGACGCGCCCTCATTCCTAAAGCAGGTGGCGGCGTTGCACGAGCAGGATCCAAAATACCAGGTGGAGATTCTTGACGAGAATGCGCGCTGGAAAATAGTGGCGGCTGTGTATCGAGACGCCATTCAGGACACGGGCGAATGCGACGCCTGGAGCATCGTACTGGCTTTATTGAAACCCACGAACACCTGGTTCGCCTTGCTTCGACCGGAAGGCTCCACTCGCAGGCCAGGGGACGTTCCCCGCATGGGGCTGGTCGGGGACGACGTTTTGCGCGCTTGGCTTTGCGTGGAGTCTTACGACTGGGGACGGTACGGGCTCTTCGCCATCGATTTGCGCGCTATGACGCTCACGAATCTGGCCCCAGGTAAGACCTTGTTCGGCGCCTATGTCTTCGAAACTTCGCCCTTGCAAGAGCCCGAGACCATTTTCGGGAGGACTCGATAGCGGGCTTCGGAAAGGCGCGCACTCACGTCAACCGCGCGCCCAGCAACTGCGTCTCGATGGCGCCCAGCCCCTCGCGCGGCAGGCAAAGCCGCATGCGGCCCCAGACGCCGCCGAGTCCGAACGCATAGCGCGCGACAAGGCAGGACTCTTGTGCCGCGAGATACGGGCGGAGATCCAGCCTGGGGGAGAGAAAGACATCCTCATAGCGCGCATCCGGAAGGACGCGCGCAAATGCTTCGGCCAGGGCCGCGGCCATGGGCGCCAGCACGCCGCGCGCAATATGCAGATCCACGGCGGTGAGGGGACGGATGTCCTCGCCGGCCGCGAGCTCGCCGCCGAGCTGCGCGTCCAGTACTGCCTCGATCCCGCGCTGGTCGAGCGTGAGCAGGAGCACGCGCGGCAAGGGCTGCAGACGAAAGCCCAGGGTCGCGACGTTCAGGCCGGCGGAGGCCACGAACGCCTCGAACGCGAGCGACGCGCAGGACTCGAACGCGAGCGACGGATTCAGGCCCAGGACCGATTCCATAGCCCCTGACGCTAGGTCCGCAGCCTCGTTGCACAGGCTTTCGAGCACGGGCGCGCTCACATATTCGGAGTGCTGTTTGCGGCTCATAGCAGCAGCCTCCGCGCCTGATTCATGACCTCCTCGCGCGCCTGCGCCACGTCGGCGAGGCGCAAGGCGGCGCCGCCGACGGCTGCGCCGCTCTCCAGCTCCGCCTCCAATCCCTGCAAGGCGCCGCGCCGCGCGGCGTCCAGCAGGGGAACGACGCGCGCGCGCAACGCTTCCGGCGCGCCCAGCAAGGCGAGCGGCCAGGTCTCGGGCGCGACTGCTCGGAACAGCGCCGCGAAATGCTCGTCTTCGAGCAGCGCCAGCTCGTCGAAGGCGAGGAGCGCGGCGAGCAGTTCCTCGTGGAGCGGCGGCGCGGCTTCCTCGATTTCTGCGAGCAGCTCTTGGCGGTTGGCCGCGTCCAGCTCGCGCGCGATGGCCGCTGCCACGGCGGCGCCGCCTCGGGGTTCGCGCGCGCCGCGCCTATCGCGCAGGCGTTCGGCCAGCACATGGAGGACTTCGCGCAGTCCCTGGCGCGAGACGGGCCGCATCGCGACGATGCGGCGCAGGATGTCGGCCCGCGCCGCGTAGGGCAGCAGCGTCAGGACGCGGCTGGCCTTTTCCGCCTCCAGCCCGCTCAGCACTGCGGCCGCGACCTGGGCGTACTCGCCGGCCAGGACCAGGGCCAGATCCTCCGCTGCGGCGTTTTCGACAATCTGCTCATCGTGCAAGGACATGTTTGACCTCGAACAGCGTGTGATCTTCGTCGCGGCGCAGGACTTACTCAGCCCCGCGGGGTTGCACCACGGAGCGGCATTCCAGCTCGTAGCCGAGGACCAGCACCGTGTAGCACAGTCCGGCCACGGGCAGCGTCAGCGGCGCGGCCAGCCAGGTGGAGCCTAGGTTGTGGAGCAGGGCGAAGACGAAATAGACTTGCAGCAGAAAGAACAGGGCCTGGAACACGAAAAACCACGGCTTGCGAAAGCGCTTGGCCGCGAACAGGCCCAGCAGGCCCAGCAGGCCGCCTGGGAGGAGCAGCGGCTGCTTGAACACTGCAGCCATGGGCATGGCCCAGGCCAGGACGACCACGAGCGCGTGCCCGTAGAGGCTGGGGCGGCGGCGCAATTCGCGGATCTTCTCGCCGAGCGCGCCCGCGGCGCGCAACGAGCGTACCGAATACACGAAGCCGTCGGCTACGGCCCACAGCGACTCGGCCTGGACCCGGAAGAGCCGGGCGAAGGCCATGGCCAGGAAGCTGATGATCGTAATGCCCAAAGCCCCATACACGATGTGCCGATACTGCCCGGCGGCGTAGTCCGCGACGGCCTTGTCCCAACTGCCCACGGCGAGCAGAAAGCCGAGATAGCCCGTGGTCAGCGGCCAGTTGCGCGAGGCGAAGATGGCCAGCACAAAGCACAGGGCGATCCCGCCGCGGTTGTGGACCAGGCGGTAGGTCTCGGGATCGAGCCAGAGCCTGGCGCCGAGGGCGGCCAGGCAGGTCGCGGCGAGCAGCGCGTACAGCAGCGGCCGGCCGTAGCGCGCCTGGCGCAGCTCGCTCTGGTATGTCTCGTTGCCCGGGGCGAGCCGGAGCGCCTGGCGCAGCAGACGCATGACGTCGAAGCGCCTGGGCGTCATCTGGCTCTTGAGATGCAGCGCGCGGTCCAGGGCGGGGTCCAGAGCCAGCGCGGCGTCCACGGCGGCCGCGGCCTCGGGCGCGCGTTCCATGATGTGGAGAATCTCCGCGCGCAGGCAGTGGTGGTCCGCCTCGTCGGGCGCAAGCTTCAGGGCCTTGTCGATGGCCGCGAGCGCGAGGTCGGGCTTGGCGCGGCGGAGCAGCGTGCTGGCGAGCACGTAGTGGACGACGTCGTTGCTCGGCTCGAGCGCCAGGGATTTCTCGGCGAACTCGATGGCCTGGTCGTAGAGCCCGAGGTTGTGGTCGGCGGCGGCGCGCAATCCGAGGAGCAACGCGCTCCGGGGATTGGCGACCATGGCGCGCTGGAACAGGCGCAGGAACTCGGCCCGCCGCTCCAGGAGCATGAGGGCGCGCAGCGCGAGCCGGTAGGCCTCGTCGCGCTGCTCGCCGTCGAAGTCGTCCAGGCGTGGTTGGAGCAGCGCGAGCGCCTCCTTGGGCCGGTCCACGTCCAGCGCGGCGCTGGCCTTGGTCAAGAGGGCGTTAAGGTCGGCGTCAAAGTCAGTGGGAGCGCTCATGCGTGTCATTCCTTGGTGGAGTTGGAGAAGAGGTTGTGCGGGTCGAAGCCCAGGCGCCGGCGCGTGAACGCGCGGGACCAGGGCGTCCAGACATGGCGTACGAGGGGGATGGCGAGCACGACGGCCAGGGTTTGGAGCGCGGCGAGCATAAAGACCTCGGGCGGCGCCCATTGCAGCCCGGCGTGGACGCACAGCGCCGTCCAGCGCGCCAGGAGCAGGGCCAGGAAGCTCAGGCCCGCGACCGCGGGCGCGGTCGGCATGTCCAGCCGCCGCGCAAAGGCGAAATACAGCGCCGCGGGCAGACAGACGTTCGCGAACAGGCTGGCCCAGTCGCCCTGCAGCCCCAGAAGCGCCGCCCATGCGCCCAAGATGTTCCCGCCCAGCGCGTCCAAACGCTGCGCAACGACGGGCAGCAGATACGCGAGCACCGCCGCCAGCGCCGCAGCCACCGCCAGCGCCGTCAGCACGCGCGTGAACGTTGCGTCGGTCGGGTCAATGCTGGGCATGGGCGGAATCTCCTTGTGGATGAGGTCAAGGCCTGACGGGCGCGGCGGCGAAGGAGCGGCGGAGCGTCTCGCAAAGGGTCGTGATTTTTGCCTGGTATTCAGGCTTGTCGACTGCCGATATGTCTGCCATGATGGCGTCGAGCGCCGCAAGGGCTTTGCTTTTCTCGGCTTGCGGCAACACCCCGCCGTTCCTGAATCTGGTCATGATCGTCTGGGCGTATTCCAGGTTCCCTTTGAGGCGCTTCATAGTTGCCAATTTTTGCTTGGCCTTGTCCAGGTCCTGATTGGCCTTGTCCAGATCCTGATTGGCCTTGTCCAGGTCCTGATTGGCCTTGTCCAGATCCTGATTGGCCTTGTCCAGGTCCTGATTGGCCTTGTCCAGGTCCTGATTGGCCTTGTCCAGGTTCTGATTGGACTTGTCCAGGTCCTGATTGGCCTTGTCCAGGTCCTGATTGGCCTTGTCCAGGTCCTGATTGGCCTTGTCCAGGTCCTGATTGGCCTTGTCCAGGTTCTGATTGGACTTGTCCAGGTCCTGATTGGCCTTGTCCAGGTTCTGATTGGACTTGTCCAGGTCCTGATTGGCCTTGTCCAGGTTTATTGTCGCATCCGCGTTGTGTTGAATAGTTTGGCGCGTGTCTTCATTGATCGCAGCAATGTCCTTGTCCAATGCGGCGATATCCTGCGCTAGTTTTTCCTTTTCTTTGGCGATGAGCGCCTCTTCTGATTGCGGCCCTTTGATCTTTTCAATAAGCTGAATTTGGCGCCTGTAAGCTTGCGCCGCTTTCTCGAACTGCTGTGTCTCCATATACATGCCGCCCTGCATGGCATAGATGTTCGCAACCTCGATCGACTCGGGGCCGTAGACTTTCTCCTTGATTATCATGGCGCGTTCATAGAGCCCAAGCGCTTTTTCGAAGTCCTTTTTCTCTCTGTAGACAGAGGCCTGATTGACCAGCGCGGCGGCGACACCGGCCGATTCCGGACCTTGGGCTTTTTCATTGACCTAGCGCTGGCGCTCATAGGCAGCCAGGGCTTTGTCGTACTGTTTCATCTCCTTGTAAGCTTGGCCGATGCGAAACAGCGTGGGCGCGAGGTCCGCATGCTCCGGGCCGAGGGTCTTTTCCTGGATCTTGAGCACGCGTTCGTAAGCGCCGAGCGCCTTGGCCCATTCCTTTCTGTCACGGTGCGCCTTGGCGATGGCGCCCAGCAGGCTAAGGACTTCCTTGGAGTCCGGCCCCTTGGCTTTTTCGAGATGTTTGAGCTGCTCTTCGTAGGCGGCGGTGGCCTTGTCCGGCTCGTTCTTCGCCATATATAGCTTCGCCCGGAGCCCATAGGCCTCGGCGAGGATGATTGGCTCCAGCTCTGTTTTCTTTTCCGTCACCTCAATATAGCGGTCTATTCGCTTGGCGGCGTCATCGAACCGCCCCGTTTTTTCCGCCAGCTTGATCTCGTTCTCGAGATGGGGAGGAAAGGCGGTCTCAATATACATCAGGTTCATTTCGTCTGCTATCTTGACGCGACTATACAGCCCCAAGGCCTTGTCGACATAGGCCAAGTACTGGGCGTGGTCGTTCTTTTGCTCGTATTTGCAGGCGATCGTCAACAAGCAGTATATCGAATCCTCATGGTCGGGGCCGTACTTCTGGAGGGACACCTCGGCCTCGGCGATGTCCTTGGCGTTTTTGTTTTCGCAAACAGCAGCGAACGCGTTGGCGCTGGAAAACACAAAGAAGAGCGCCGCCAACAGGCCCAGGCCAAGTAAAGAAGTCACGGCGACTGAGATACGACGCATAGGGGTTCCCTCACTCTCGCTAGAAGATATGACGTTGCGGGGCGCGCGGCTTGCGCGCGGCGTCTGAAGCGCGCGGGTGCGCGTCTGGGCCGGAGTGGCGTCCATGGCGCTCAGCGTCCGAAGCCCAGGCGCTTCGTAGTCGTGGCGGTCTGCTCCAGGTAGCGCTTCAGCTCGTTGTATAGGCCGGATTCGTTCGCGTACTCGACGTAGTTCTTGGCGATTTCGAGCCATTCCAAGGTCGAGGGGCGCATATCGCGCAGCGCGTCCTCGAGATCCTCCTGCTCCAGGAGGCGCTCCTCGCCCATGCGCACGATCTCGTCCAGGACGCTCTCGGCGGCGCGGTCCACCAGCGCTTTCAGGTCCGCGCCGGAGAAAAAGTCCGTGCGCTCGGCCAGGCGGGCCAGGTCCAGCGCCGCGACCGGCATGCCCTCCAGCGCGAGCCGCAGGATCGCCTCGCGGCCCGGGCGGTCCGGCGGCGGCGCGAACAACACGCGGTCGAAACGGCCCGGACGCTTGAACGCCGCGTCCACATCCCAGATCGCGTTGGTCGCGCCGAGGACCAGGATGCTTTCGTTGCTCGAGGCCAGCCCGTCCATTTCGCTCAGGAACGTGTTCGCCACGGAAGTCGCGGCGCTGTGGCGGGTCAGGTCGCGGCGCCGGCCCAGCGCGTCGATCTCGTCGATGAACAGCACGGCGGGCCGCTGCGCGCGCGCCGCGTCGAACAGCCCGGCCACGTTGCGCTCACTGTTGCCTACGTACATGTCCAGAATATCGTCGATGCCGACGTTGAAAAACGCGGCGCCGCACTCGCCGGCGATGGCCTTGGCCAGAAAGGTCTTGCCGCATCCGGGCGGGCCGTAGAGCAGAATGCCACCGCCGGCCTGCTTCTTGAACTTCTTGAACAGCTCCGGCCGCTTGAACGGCGTGACGATCTTGATGCGCGCGAGTTCTTTGAGCGCGTCCATGCCGCCCACGTCGCGAAACAGCGTGGCCGAGCCAGCGGGCCGGTACGGGCTAAACACGGTCCGCGCGCCAATATCGGCGTGCGTGAGGGGGATTTTTTCTCTGTCGTCATTGTGCATATGCGCTACGCTCTTTTAGTTTTGTTGGCCAGTTTGCGGCTCCAGCGCGTTGTCGCACAGAACCAGGTAAGAGTTCAAGCCTCCGCCCGCAAGCGTCCTGGGGCAATGTGCGTATTTGTTTAGACGGACGCGGTGTCGGAAATTTTTTCCGCAGACGAAACATTTTTATGTTTTCCGTCGGCGCGAAATATCGCGGCGAGTTGTCCGTCTATTATTGTTGTCCGCGCGCGTAATTTCCGGTAGCAAATTGGCTGGCGGGGCGCGTGGCCGCGCGGCCCTCTCCTCTCTCACCCGCAACGCCCAGGAGCCCCTATGCGCCGCTTACGCTCGATTCTCCTCGCCTCGCTGCTGGCCCTGCTCGCCGCGTATGCGCCCGCCGACGCCGGCGGGCCGGGCGAGCTCATCTCCACAACCTCGCTCGACATCGATGCGGACGGACGGCCCGAGACCATCGAGATCGTCATGACCAAGGGCCGGCGCTGGAAAGACGCTGAGACTTGGTGCGGGAACGGCGAAAAATGGGAAGGCCGTTTCGAGATACGCACCATCAAAAACGGGAACATCCTCTGGAGCGGCGCCTTGAACGCGCTGATACCCGACGGTGGCGCCGCGAGCCAGGATCTGACCTTCTGGACGCCGAAATTCGCCCTGGTCACGGGAGACTGCGCCGGGGACGGACGCCCGTGCTTCAACCTCGGCCAATACGCCACATGCAATGGCAATGATTACAGGCTGTTCACCGTGCGCCCCAACGGCGAAGTCCTCCCCCTGCCCTCGGATACGCCCGAGCTGTTCCTCGCGGACAGCAAGAGCAACTCCACGCGCAAGATCAAGATGAATAAAGGCAGCGTCTCCTGGACCTTCTACGACAACGCCGAGGGGAAGTCCGTCACGGCCCGGCTCAAGTGGAACGGGGAACGCTTCGTCGAGGAGCGTTGACGCGCGATGGCCAAGAGAGAGCCGACGGTGTATTTACGCAGAAACTTTTAACAATCCACGGAGAGAAACATGAACCGGACATCTCGTAGCCTTTGCTTTACGGCGCTCTGTGTCGCTGCGTTGTTGTTGTTGTGCGCCGCGATAACAGCCTTCGCCAGTGCAGATCCCGCCCTGGTCACGCCGAAGACGTCACCCCAAACCGAGGCCGGCGCCCTGGATAAGATGTTGGAAGTCCTGGACAAGGACAAGGCCCCGCGCACCCGCGGCGCAGCCGTCCAGCCCGAGGGCGCTGCAGCCGAACAAGAGAAGGTGAGCAGTCTCCTCGACGAAGGCAAGAAAATGTTGCAAAGCGACGCCAACAAGGCGTTATCGCTCTTTCGCCAAGCTGGGGAGATCGCCGAGCGCAGGGTCAAGAGCGACCTTGATGATATCAAATGGCAGAAATACTTGGCAATTTGCCATTTCCTTGCCGGAAAAGCTCTTGATGGCGCGAGCAACAACGCAGAAGCGCTTCTGGAATTCAGGAAGTCGTTGGAGATACTGGATCGCCTCGTCGCGCTCGACCCGAAAGATGAGGGATTGCAGCATTCCCAGGCAATCTTTCTGTCCAATGTCGGGAAATTCCAAATGTCGTCTAGGGATAGTGAGGGCGCTCTCGCAACCTATCGAAAGGTGCTGGAGATGTGGAAACGCTATGTCGCGCTTGACCCCAAAGACGAAGAAAGGGCGAGGCTTTTGTCGCTTGCGCTCTGCGACGTCGGCGACGCGCTCGAAGCCACGGGCGACGCCAAGGAAGCGCTCACCATGTATCGGCAGGCGCTGGAGGCGCAAGAACAGCGCGCTGCGCGCGATCCGAAGGATGAGGGATACCTGATAGAGGTGGTTATCACCCTAGAAAAAATGGGCACGGCGCTGTCGGCCACGGGCGATAAGGCCGGTGCGCTCGCGGCGTTTCGCACGGGGTTGGAGATACAAGAGCGCGTTGCTGCGCTCTCCCCGAAGAACGCGACATGGCGGGAAAACCTGGTCATCTTTAATAATAATGTCGCCTATGCGCTCAAGGACATAGGTGACAACCCAGGCGCGCTCGCGGCGTTTCGCAAGGGGTTGGAGGCGCAAGAGGGCCTAGTCGCGCTCGATCCCAAGAACGAGGCGTGGCGGCAGGTGCTTTCCAAGCGTCATATCCGTATCGGCGACACGCTCATGGACATGGGCGAGGCCAAAGAAGCGCTCATCAGGTATCAGCAGGCGCTGGAGGCGCAAGAACAACGCGCTGCGCGCGATCCGAAGAATGAGGGATACCTGATAGCCGTGGTTATCACCCTAGAAAAAATGGGCAAGGCGATGTCAGCCACGAGAGACTACGCCGGTGCGCTCGCGGCGTTTCGCACGGGGTTGGAGATACAAGAGCGCGTTGCTGCGCTCTCCCCGAAGAACGCGACATGGCGGGAAAACCTGGTTATCTTTAATAATCATGTCGCCTATGCGCTCAAGGACATGGGTGACAACCCAGGCGCGCTCGCGGCGTTTCGCAAGGGGTTGGAGGCGCAGGAAAGTCTGGTCGCGCTCGACCCGAAGAATGAGGCGTGGCGGCTGGAGCTTGCGCGGCGTCATAATCGTATCGGCGACGCGCTCAAGGACACGGGCGACAAGGCGGGCGCGCTCGCGGCTTATCACAAAGGACAGACGATATTCGAGAGTCTCCTCGAGTTCGCTCCCAGCAAAAACCAGGAGTTGGCGAGCTTGTTAGGGCAGTGGAAGGTGAACTGCGGCGATATCGCCGGGATTCTCAAGGACAACGGCGATAGCGCCGGCGCGCTCGCGCTCTATCGAGGCGCAAAGGACATCGCCGCACGATTGGCCGAGAAAATTCCGAACAACAGCGACCTCCAGGAGTGCTTGGCGCGTATTCACGATGCGATAGGCGATTTGCTCGCGAGCGCGCACGACGGCGCAGGCGCGTTTGAGGCCTATCGTCAGGCCATGGAGATCACCGCCCTCTTGGCCGCGCGTGTGCCGATGAAGGGCCCCTGGGATGGAAAACTTTGGCGGATCCACATGTATATCGACAACGCGCGCGAGGCCACGGGCGACAATGCCGGCGCGCTCGCGGCGTATCGCCAAGCGCTGGAGATCACCGCCCGCTTTGTCGCCAGCAATCCAGAGAACAGCGCGGGACTGCAAGACTTGGCGGTTTGCCATGAAAAGATCGGCGATGCGCTCCTGAAAACCGACGACAAAGCCGGCGCGTTTGAGGCCTACCGTCAGGCCATGGAGATAACCGCCCGCCTGGCCGCGAACGAGCCGAAGAACGGCCCCTGGGATGGAAATCTTAGGGGGATCCACGGGAATATCGACAATGCGCGCAAGGCCACGGGCGACAATGCCGGCGCGCTCACGGCGCATCGTCAAGCGCTGGAGATTACCTCCCGCTTTGTCGCCAGCAACCCGGAGAATAGTGCGGGGCTACGAGACTTGGCGGATTGCCATGAAAAGATCGGTGACGCGCTCCTGCAAACCGACGACAAGGCCGGCGCGCTGGCTGCGTATCGGCAGTCCCTGGAGATACGCGAACGTCTCGCCGCGCTCGCCCCAGAAAACCTCGAACGGCAGTGCAAGCTCATGTGGATCCAACGGGAGTGGGGTCACGCTCTTGAGAGAACGGGTGACGACAAAGGCGCGCGCGGCGCCTATCAGCAGGCCTTGGCGATAGCCTCCCGGTTTGCGGAGAAAGGCTCAAAGATAGAACTGCCGTCTGAGGGCAAAAACTCCTACGTTATCGAAGTATTCTATCCGCGGAATGAAATGTTGGTCCTTCTCACCGATATTGGCAATTCGCATAGACGGGCGGGGAATGCAGCGGAGGCGCTCGCAGCGTATCGGCAAGCATTGGAGATCTCGCAGCGTACACGCATCGAGGAGCCTGACGACACTGATTGGAAGCGTAACGAAGCGGTTGTCCACCATGTAATGGGTCTCACGTTCGACAAGAGCGGCGACGCCGCGGCCGCGCTGGAGGCCTATCGGAAGGCTCTGGCGATATGGGAGCATCTCGTCGAGCTCGACCCGAAGAACGAGGAATGGGGAGAATATGTTGTCATAACCAAGGGCAAAATCGAGGAACTGCTCAAGTCCAAGGGAGAGCAGCCAAAGCAGGAAGCTCCTGGCGCCAAGCCTGGAACCGCGGCGCAACAGTAGCGGAAGCAGCGGGCGCGCCGGGGGCGCCTGCTGTGCAATAATCTTCTACAACCAGTTGCCCATCAGAATAAACGGCGCCCAGTAGAAGGGGTGCGCGTAGCCTTGGGGCGGGGTGGTTTGGGGCGAGATGTCGGCGTTTTTGCGCGGGGTTCTGACGTCGCCGCGGTTGCGGGCCTGTGTTCCGGGCGTTTCCTTGAACGCGCCCTCGATGAAAAGGCGTTGCGTGCGTCGTAGGGCTTCGGCCGTGGATACGCGGTCTTCTTGCCGGATCTTGTAAAAGGCGCGCATGAATTGCCCGGTGCTGTCGTCGGCCACGGACCAGAGTGTCGCCAGTACGGCCTTGGCCTGTTTGCGTTGGGCCAGGACCGCCAGCCCTTCGACCTCGCGTCCGTCGTTTTCCTGGTCACGCCCCTTGGGGCCGAAGCCGCCCACGGCGGTTTTGCAGGCCGAAAGCGTCAGCAGATCCACGCCGCGAAAATTCAGGACTGAGGTTTCGAACTCCGCAAGCGAGAGGGGCTTCCCGGAACCGAGCAGCAAAAAGGAGTTGTTCATGGCGCCGGGATGAAAATAGAAGTGGCTGGCGATATGCACCACGGGATTTTGCTTGAGCAGCGCGGCCCTGAGCGACTCGCGCGTAAACGCTTCGTCCAGACGCGTCTCGCCGGGCAAGACGGCGCGGATGCCGTCGAGCTCGACAGGGACCGCGGACAACGCCGGAAAGCTCCCGAAATTTTCCACATCCTGCGCCTTGGAGACGCCCATCCCCGTCCACTTCCACTGGGCCGAGGGCTTTAGTTCGAGGCTGTTGCGGGCCGCGTCGGTATACAGGGCGAGGCGATAGCGTTCGATGAGGTAGTTCTGTCCATCGTGCAAGGCGGCCAAGGGGATGTAACGCAACTCACCGTCCAGCGAGAGCATGAGCGTCGTCACGCCCGCGGTCTCCAAGTCGTGCGTTATGGGGGCGATGAGCGCGTCGTAGAGTTTTTTCCCGAGCGGCCGCGGGTCGGCGTTAGGATCGACCAACGCCACGCGGAAGGCGCCGACCATGCGACTGAACTCTTCGGCCGGGATGTCCGTGTGTTCGATGCGCTGGAAGCCCGGGGTGGTCAGGAGAATCCAGATCCGCGCGTCCGCAATCAGGAAGTGCGCAAGCGCTGCGCCTTCGCCCATGTTGCGGAGCGTTTCTTTGAGCGACTCCATGTCCCGGAGGGTTTTTTCGCTGATCTCGTTTGCGCGCGGCGTGGCTTTCAATTCCTTGACCAGAACCGGAAGCTGGGCTTGATACGCCATGTTGGCGACCACGAGATCCGCGTCGAGTTCGCCCAGTCGCTGCAACTCGGCATCGGAAAGCTCCCCGCTTTTGGCCTTTTTTTCGAGGGCGTCTTTATCCACGCTTAATCTGCCAAGATCGTTGCGAATTTCTGAAAATCGCTTGATCCAGATCTCTTCAGCCGGAAGAAAACTGGCCGTAACGGCCTGGGCGTCTTGCGTCGCCGCGCCACGCAGGGTGAAGTCGGAGTACTCCTGCTCCTTGAGCATGCGCAGGACCTGCAGCGCCTCGGGCAGTCGGCCTTGGGCCATGAGCAGATCCGCCATCGCGTGGTAGTGTCTGGCGTGGCCTTCGGTGTAGGCTTCTTGCAGATCTTTATCCAAGGACGCCTGTTTGCCGCGCATGGCCTGCACCGCATTGACCGTGCGCTTTCCGAAAACTATCGCCGCCTCCGGCGCGCCAGTCAGGGCGAAATGACGGCTCAGTTTCCCGTAAAGGCCGATGTCCGCCGACGGCCGCCCCCGGCGCTCGACGAGGGGCATGGCGCGCAGGTAGAGCTGTTCGGCCTTGGCGTATGCGCCCATCTTGTCGTAGAGTTCGGCCAGGCAGTACATTGTGGATGCGATGGAGGTATGCTCCGGTCCATACTTTTGTTCTTTGATCGCCAGCGCCTGGAGATACATCTGCTCGGAGGCGGCGTAGTCGCCTTTTTTTTTGTAGAGGAACGCCAGATTATGCAACGTAGTCGCAATGGCTTTGTGCTTGGCGCCGTGATTTTTTTCTTTGATGGACAGCGAGCGTTTGAAGAAATGTTCGGCCTTGTCGAATTCACCCATGGACGTGTAGAGCAAGCCGAGGTTGTTCGAGGTCGTGGCGATGAGCATGTGCTCTGGCCGCAGCGTCTGTTCTCTGATCTCCAGGGCGCGCAGATACGCCTGTTCGGCCTTGTCCTTGGCGCCCAGCGACCTGTAGAGCATCCCCATACTGTTCAGGCTCGTCGCGACGTCTGGGTGGCGCGGCCCTAAGGCCTTTTCGCGGATGTCCAGGCCGCGTAGGTAGAGTTCCTCGGCCTGGGCGTGCTCGCCCTTGAGCCGAAGCACCGTCCCCATGGTGGCGAGACTCCCAGCGAGGATCGGGTCGGCTGGGTCGAGGCTTTTCATTCGGATATCCAAGCCGCGCTGGCAGTATTGCTCGGCTTTGGAGAGTTCGCTCATCTCTACATATAATAGCGCTAAGCCATTCAGGCTCTTTGCGAGGTCCGGATGCTCGGGGCCTAGGGCTTTCTCCCTGATCGCCAGCGCGCGGAGATAGTGTTTTTCGGACTGCTCGTGCTTGTCCATGGATTTTTCCAAGGCAGCCAAGGTGTTCAGCGACGCGGCGACATCCAAATCCTCGGAGCCGCATTCTTTTTCTCTTATCTCCAATCCACGTTTGCACAGCGATTCGGCCGTGGCGTACTCGCTATTTTTATAACGTAACTCCGCGAGGATCTGCAGCGCCTGGGCGATCTCCAACCGTCCTGGCTTGCTCTTCGCCTCTGGCGCCGCTTCCGCTGCGGCCAAGTCGCTCTCGGCGAGCGGTATGGCCTGTTCGTACGCGCCAGCGTGACGCAGTCGTGTGATTTCGGGGGTGCGCGCGTGCGGTGTTTCGTCGTCGCCGTAGGCAGTGACTGCCAGCAGAAGCACGAGCAACACCAGAATCAGGGGGGCTAGCCTGCGGGGAGCAAGCAGCCTTCTCGCTCCTCGCCCAAACGCGCCGTGCCGTGACAGAAAAATAGCCATTACTTGGCCTGGGCGCGTGCTTCGGCCCAGCGCTTAAGCCGCAGGAGCTCCTCGTTGGCGGGGCCGGCTGGATGACGCTGCAGGGTTTTGTTCGCGAGGGTGATCATATCCTCATACTGAGCGTACGTATTCAATACGCTCAGAAGATACAGTTCTGGCGCCAGGTCTTCGGCAGGAGTTTTCTGACGCAAGCTCGCGTACGCGTGACGCGCGTTATCGATGGCGAGCTTGTCCGACTCGGATAGTCCCCGGGCCGGCTGGCCCGATGCGCTCGTTTGGGCCGACGTGGGCAAAAGGTCGCTGCTGCGCACGCGCATGCCCCCAGTACCAGCAGGCTCCGGAAACGCCGCGCTCGCGGCTGGATACTGGGCCAAAGCTTGTCCCACCCCCGCGCTGAGCGTCGTGATTTGCGGCGCCACGCCAGTTGAGGCGCCGCTCCCCGTCTCTACGAGCACCTGTGCTGCGCCCTGCCAGCGCTCTTGTCGGCCGCTGGCGAAGTACACTAGCGTCAGAGCCGCATCGGCCTCAATATCGAGCGTATCGCGTGAGCGGATCTTCATCATGAGCGCGACAGGCTTGGAGTTCCCGTCCGCAGCCCGATACACCGCGCGCCCCTGCAGCCCGGTGACCATGCCGACGGCGGCGTTGGTCGGCGCCGCATCCTCGGGCGCAGCGAAAGCCACAGGCGTCACAAGCCAACAGAACAGGACCATGAGCCGCGCTACAAGCAGACTCTCGCGCATCATCGTTCTCCCTCCTGATTCTCACGCTCGTCAATGATTTCAAACACCGTCACGGGCTGCTGACGACCTTTGACCTGCCGCACGGCCTCGCCGCCGGTTCGCATGCAGCCGCCGAGCGCCTCCACCGTTTCTTTGCTTGCGATAATGCTCCAGTCCAACTCTTTACACAAGCCCTCAATCCGCGAGGCCACATTCACGGCGTCGCCCAGCGCCGTGTACTCCATGCGCCGGGTGGAGCCGACGCCGCCCACCACCGCATCGCCTGTATGTACGCCGATCCCCATCGCGAACGGGGGCAGCCCCCATAGGCGCTAACTTAAAGAATCTTTGCATAGTCGCTCCACTTGCATACGCCTTCTCCGTGGCCTTTCTTTCAGTTTTTTCGAAATGGAAGCCCATTCACTGATTACAGACGCAATGTCTGTTG
>Ga0247840_10002580_pt1 | contig 32106 bp, 33 predicted proteins | sample LaCruzMarch2015__FD_192404 | JGI IMG/M metagenome (GOLD analysis project Ga0247840, IMG submission 192404) | Freshwater microbial communities from meromictic Lake La Cruz, Castile-La Mancha, Spain - LaCruzMarch2015_17m | ecosystem: Environmental > Aquatic > Freshwater > Lake | place: Spain...
ATTATTGCCTAGTTTTTTAATTATATATTTTGATTATGCTAAAATAATATGAAAAAAATAACCTCAAAATTTTTCTTTAGAAATTGCAATAAAAAAACAATATCAAACTTAGTGTCGGGGTTTACCCACACACCAAGTTTGGTATTATTGCCTAGTTTTTTAATTATATATTTTGATTATGCTAAAATAATATGAAAAAAATAACCTCAAAATTTTTCTTTAGAAATTGCAATAAAAAAACAATATCAAACTTAGTGTCGGGGTTTACCCGGTTAGTAGATTTTGGCGATTCGACTTCGTCGCGCGCTAAAAGCGCTTCGTCAAAATTCACTACCGGATTTACTCTTGTTGAAACAATGTTTGCTGTTTTTATTTTAACTTCAACTATTGTTGGTTTAATGACAGTTGTTTCTAATAGTTTATTCGCGGCTAGGTATGCTCGAGATGAAATTACTGTAAATTATCTATTGCAAGAAGTAATAGATTATATTAGAAATGACCGTGATACAACTGTTTTTCTTGGAAATGGAGAGACTTGGGACGATTTTTTTAGTAAATATAGTACTCCTTGTTCTCTTGCATTGGGTGGATGTACGATAGATGTATTAAATAATACAGATCCAGAAACGTGCCCGTATGGACAAGGTTGCCCGTATTTATATTATGATGGATATGCTGACACATCATCTTTTTATACAACTGATGATGGGATAAATATGAATGGTGAAAACGCAAAAACTAAAACTAAATTCCGAAGGAAAATTGTGGTTGTACAAAATGCAACAAATATTGATGAAATTGATGTAACAGTAACTGTTGATTGGCAAAATGGTGGTTTGCCGATGACTAGATCTCTAAAAACTAGTTTTATGAAGTGGCAATAATTAAATCATTATGTCTAAATTTTTTACAAAAATAAAACTGCAAGTTAATAAAAGTCAAAAAGGGTATGCTCTATTATTTACTATTATAATCGTGAGTGCAATTTCTATTATTACCGCTGGATTGTCAAATACTGCTTATAAACAATTAATTCTCTCATCTCTTGCAAAAGATTCACAAGCAGCATTTTATCAATCAGATACAGCTTCAGATTGTGCATTATATGCAGATAGAGTTGAGGCAGTAAAAACTCCAACAAATATTTTTACAACTGGTTTCTGGTCTTGTGGTGGGTCAAATTTAGTAGTTAGTAATATTTCAGCGAATGGTTATACAATAAGTCCTGAATCACCAGAAGACACTTCTCTTAATCCTTGTTTTAGGATTGATGTTATAAAAGACCACACGACTCCAAATATTTTGAAAACAAAAATAAAAGCAAAAGGATATAATATTTGTAATAAAAATAATTCAAGAACAGTTGAGCGTGAAATTGAAATAAATTATCAGGAAGAATTGTAATTTTTATGGATCCCGTTAGAGATTTGTATGTTATATTTCTATTAGGGATGTTTTTTGTTGTAAAGTTTAAATTAACAAATTATAATTAATATGATACGTCCCATCTAATGAGGGACTATCTCTAACGGGATGGATAAATTAAAAACTAAAAACCGAACTAGCCTCGCGGTGTCTAAGCGGGTACAAAAGCTTCGGGAAGAAATTTCTCGGTTGAGATTTTTATATCATGTTCAGGATGACCCAAGTGTAACTGATGATGTTTATGATTCTTTAAATAATGAACTTAAAGCCCTTTTAAATGAATATCCGGAATTTATTGATTTGAATGCACCAGAAAATAGAGTGGGGGGAGAGCCACTCGAAAAATTTGTGAAAGTTAAACACGAGATAAGAATGACATCTTTAAATGATGCTTTTTCCTATCCAGAAGTAACAGAATGGGAAAAAAGAATAACTAAAATAATAAATCAGAAGTATTCTTACTTTTGTGAGTTGAAGCTCGATGGTTTATCAGCGTCGCTTATCTATAAGGATGGTATTTTTGTTGAAGGTTCGACTCGGGGCGACGGCTTTATTGGTGAAGATGTAACTGAGAATTTAAAAATGATAGATTCCATTCCCCTTAAATTGAAATCACCATATCCAGTGTATTTGGAAATTCGGGGGGAAGTTGTTATGCCGAAAAAGTCATGGGAACGTTTAAATAAAATTCAAGAAAAAGAAGGGAAACAATTATTTGCTAATACTAGAAATGCTGCCGCTGGTAGTCTACGTCAACTTGACCCGAAGATTGTGCGCGAACGCAATCTTGAATTTTATGCTTGGGATGTGGTTTTCTCTCCAAATATTAATTATCAATTAGCTATAAAAAATCATTCAGAGAAACATGATTTTATTAGAAAATTAGGATTTCAGATTGCGCCGTATGAAAAAAAAGCAAAAAATTTAGAAGAATGTTTTTCGTTTATAGAAGAAGTAGAAAAAGTTCGACCGAGTTTACCCTATGGCACTGATGGTATAGTTATAACGGTAGATGAACTTGATTTACAGGAAAATCTCGGTATCGTCGGCAAAGCTCCACGACATTCTGTAGCCTATAAATATCAAGCTGAACGAGCGACAACGATAGTGACTAATATTACTGTGAATGTTGGTCGGACGGGGGTACTTACTCCTGTGGCTCATTTTAATCCGACTTTAGTTGCTGGTTCGACAGTCTCAAAAGCGACACTTCACAATATCGACCAGATAAATCGCTTAGACATTCGAATTGGGGATACTGTCGTTATTCAAAAAGCCGGGGATGTCATTCCTGAAGTTGTCGAAGTTCTCGCTAAAATGCGAACAGGCAAAGAAAAGAAATTTATGATGCCAGCGAATTGCCCAGTGTGTAATAATAATGTTGAACGCAGAGAAGCTGGGGGTAAACAAAGTCCTGTGAGCAATGGTCTGGCCGAGCGTAAGCGAGGAGATCCGAGGACCTTGCGAATAGGAGCTTTGGTTATCCCCAGCTCTGGCACTAAGTCAGTAGCTTATTATTGTACAAACAAAAACTGTCCAGCCAAGAATAGACGGGGAATGCAACACTTTGTGAATATATTTGAGATATACGAAATTGGGCCAAAGATTTTAGACAGATTAAAAGACGAAGGTTTAATAAGTGATTCTGCAGATTTGTTTACTCTTGAGAAAGCTGACCTTTCGGGTCTTGAGCGATTTGGAGAAAAATCTGCTGATAATATAATTACTTCAATTCAATCACACAAAGAAGTTTTGTTCTGGCGTTTCATATATGCTCTTGGAATTATCCATGTCGGTGAACAAACGGCTCAAGACCTAGCTGATCATTTTGAGGTGCTCGATAAATTATTGAAAGCTGGAATAGAAGAAATAAATAGTCTTGAGAATATTGGGCCAGTAGTTTCCGAAAGTATTATCAGTTATTTCAAAGATAAATCAAATATAAATTTTATAAATAAACTTCTCAAAAATGGAGTTTCTCCCTATCACCAAAAACCAAAGAGCCTTAAGCTCTCTAGAAAGACTTTTGTTTTAACTGGAACACTTGGGACTATGTCTCGTGAAGATGCCAAGAAAAAAATTATAGCAAATGGTGGTAAAGTCGCTTCCTCGGTATCAGCAAGTACTAGTTATGTTGTGGCAGGGGATAAACCAGGTAGTAAATATGACGATGCTCAAAAACTCGGAGTTAAAATTCTTTCGGAAAGTGAATTTCTAAAAATAATCTAAATATGCTATTCTAGGGGTACTTGTCCCGTAGTAAATTTTTGATTAATGAAAATTAATAGATTAAACAAAGAATATAATGCGGTATAAGGTGAGTTAATATATAATTTATTATTAAAATTTTACTACTGGGATGTTACTTGAAGATGTTAAAAAATTAGCCGATTTGGCCCGTATAGATATGAGCGATGAGGAAATTAAAGGGATTGCCAAAGATTTCGATGCTATTTTGACATATGTTGGGCAGGTTCAAGAAGTTTCAACCTCCGTTAGGCAAGGTTTAGATGAAATTGAATTAGAATCAAAAAGTCCCGATAATTATTTTTTGCACAATGTTATGAGAGAAGATGTCTCGACAAATAATCGTGGGGAATATAAAGATAAAATATTAGCTGAAATGCCTAACACGGAAGATGGTTATTTGAAAGTGAAACAAATATTATAGGGTAGGTTATAGTAATTAGGTTCTAGTTTCTAGTAAATAAAAAACTTGTCCCGTACTAAATTTTGATTGATTAAAAATTAAGAGGATAGGGTACAAGGAGTGGAATAAGATTTATTATAATTATAATTAAAAAGTAAAATTTTAGTACTGGGATGAAAATAAATTTAAAAAATCTGACAATTGAAAAAGTCCACGAATCACTCAAAGGTGGCGAATATACCGTTTCCGATTTAGTGAATGCATATCTAGAAGTTATCAAAGAAAAAAATGGAAGGATAAATGCATATCTAGAAGTATATAATGATATAGAGATACAAATAAAAAAAGCGGAAGAAATGTTTGAATCTGGTACAGATACGGTTCTCACTGGTATTCCCATTTCTTTGAAAGATAATATTTTATTTGAAGGTCATATTGCTTCTGCCGGGTCAAAAATTCTTGAAAATTATAAAGCCACTTATGATGCTTTTGTTGTTGAAAGATTAAAAAAACAAGGAGTGATTTTCCTCGGTAGAACCAATATGGATGAATTTGCTATGGGTTCTTCTACTGAAACTAGTGCATATGGTGTGACGAGGAACCCTCTTGATGAGACAAGGGTTCCTGGAGGTTCATCTGGTGGCCCCGCAGCTTCACTTGCAGGAGATATGGCACTTGCTGCTCTTGGAACCGAGACTTGTGGCTCAATTCGACAGCCAGCATCTTTTTGTGGGCTTGTAGGATTGAAACCGACATATGGAGCAGTATCTCGGTCTGGGATTATTGCTATGGGTTCATCTCTTGATCAGGTTGGGCCTTTTGGAAAAAATGTTGACGATGTTGAAATACTTTATAGTGCAATTGCTGGTTATGATGTAAAAGATAGCACTTCGATTCCTAATGAAATGAGAAATTTTTATAAAGCACCAATCAAGAAACGCATTGCTATTCCGAGGGAGTTTTTAAATGGGGAAGGTATTGAAGCTGAGGTATTAAAAAATTTTGAGGAAAGCTGTGAGAAACTTAAAAAGGCTGGTTATGAATTAGTTGATGTTGATTTACCATCAATAAAATATTCTTTAGCCGTTTATTATATTCTTATGCCTGCGGAAGTTTCAAGTAATTTGGCTCGCTATGATGGTATTCGATATGGTTACAGCGAAGAAGAAGATAATCTTTTAGAGGTATATAGGAAAAGTAGAGGAAAAGGCTTTGGTAAGGAAGTTCGTCGTCGTATTTTACTTGGTACATACATATTATCTCATGGTTATCATGATGCTTATTATAATACTGCGGTAAAAGTTAGACAGATAATAAAAGACGAATTGGTTGAGATGTTTAAAGACTTTGATGCTTTTATTACTCCGTCTGCTCCATTTTTGCCGTTTAAGTTGGGTGAAAGATTAAATAATCCAATGGCTATGTATTTATGTGATATTTTCTCAGCACCAGCTAATTTAGCTGATCTATCTTCTATTTCAATCCCATCAGGTAAAAATGAAAATGGTTTACCTTTCGGTATTCAATTTACTGCACCATTTTTACGAGAAGACATACTCTTTACAGTTGGGAAAGATTTTGAAAAATTAATTTAGTGATATAATATAAATATGCATCCCGTTAGAAGCCGCGACCGCAATTTAAATAAATAAACAAAAATATGAAATCGAATTATGAAAATATTAATAGCTTAATATGTCAGACTCGCGAGTTGATCGCGATCTGCTTCTAAACGGGATGCAACCAGTAGATATCCAATCAGCTTTAGATAAACCACTTTTTACTCCGAATTATTTAAATATTGAATACGTATTCAGTAAAATTCTTGATGTTATTCAACCAATAATCGCTTTTATAATAAATCCTCATACTTGGTCAGTCATTGGAACTATTTCTGGATTGGCAACTATTTTCTGTATAGGAATTATTGTTTTTTCCCTCGTTCGGTTAGTAGAGATCCAAATTTATGATAAAAAAGAAATTGATCATGAAATTCATAACGCACTTCTGAAGCAAAAAGAAAAAGACCGTGTGGCAAATCCAAGATGGCATTATATCCAAACTTTAATTGAAAGCCCGAATGATTCTGATTGGCGAGTGGCAATTATTGAAGCAGATTCCATGATGGAGGAAATGTTGAAAGAAAAGGGAATTACAGGGGCAACGGTTAGTGAGCTTCTTGAAGGGGCCAAAGGGAGTGGATATCAAAGTATCCAAGATGCTTGGGATGCACATCTCGTTCGTAATCAGATAGCTCACGAAGGTACTAATTTCCCAATAAGCCAAGTAGAGGGACGAAGGGTTATAAAGATGTTCCAAAACTTTTTTGAAGAATTGAGAGTAATATAAAAAGAGCACAATTTTTGTTGTGCTTCTTTTTATTTTGTTATTTTCTTTTCCCATCAAGAATGTCAAAAACTATTTCATAATCTTTTTTATTTTGACAATATTTCCTATTGATCAAATTACGAGCTTCTTTTCCAGTAATAAATTTTGAGATGTTATTATTTAATAATAGTGAATCGGCCCCGTCTTTTTTAATCGGACAAATTGTGTATCCTTCCTTAGTGTAGAATTTTCCTTTTAGGAACCAGGCTCTTGTTCCATTTTGAAGTTCATGGATAATAATTTTTGCTTCCTTTTCGGATAACCGATAATCCATATTACCTATTTCTGGTATCTCTAAATTTTTTGAAGATTCGTTATTTTTCCACTCTTGTTCTTTCATATGTGTTTATTATATCATTTTTTCAAAGAAGTTTTAGGGTGGCCTTTCGCCCTACGGTCGCGGGTGCTTTTCGATTTGCAAAGCAAATAACGAAAAGCCTTTCAATCCCACTACGGAGCCAAGTAGTTGGCTCCTCTCCCACGCAAAACAAAACCCCCAGGGGGGTTTGTTTTTTGCGCGACTTAGTGGACGAAGTTGGAACTGCCATTCGGAATCATAAGATGTATATTTATATACCAAATCTTAAAATCCAATCAAAAGTTTAATAGCTAGCAAGCTCCCGATAATAACAAACATAATCTAGACTCGTGAACTTTCTATCTGTATTTTATTGAGTCAAAATCTATACGCAAATGAGTGGAAAATGTTGTAGTTAGTCTTTTAAAACCCCTAAATCTTTTAGGATAAAATTTGCCATTTGTTCAATACTCAATACCCCCGAGTCAAAGGTAGTATTACTTTGATGTATATTCTTGTTATATGTCTCTGAGAACTTATCTAGGGTTTCTTGCGATGGTATCGGCTTATTCTCCTTGTAAGCCCTTTTCGTAATTCTTTCCTTCCGAATATCTTCATGAATTTCCACCCTATATAAGAAAAAATCTACACAATACTTTTCTGCAATTTCTTTATATTTATCTACTTCTTCATTGGTCATGTTTTTATCTACAATAACAGAAATATTATTTTTAAAATATTCTTTGGTCATAGCGTAAGTAACATTAACACTTGTTTGTTTGTGCGAATACACTTCTTTGAATTGAGAAACAAAGCTCTTAATATTATCGTAAGCCACATGAGCTGTGTTAGCTAATTGATTTTTCAAAAACTCAGCAAGGGTGGTCTTGCCCGCCCCTGAGGTACCTATTATAACAACCATAAACATCTTGTCTCTTCTATACATAGCGAAAGTATACCCCATGAGAAATGAAAATACCATCCAGCATTTGGATGTATCAGAAAATACAACCTTGGCGCGGTCGAGCGGGGTCTTTCGCCCTACGGTCGCGGGTGCTTTTCGATTTGCAAAGCAAATAACGAAAAGCCTTTCAATCCCACTACGGAGCCAAGCAGTTGGCTCCTCTCCCACGCAAAACAAAACCCCCAGAGGGGTTTGTTTTTTGCGCGGTCGAGCGGGCTTGAACCGCCAACCTCTCGCGTGACAGGCGAGTGCTCTAACCAGTTGAGCTACGACCGCAAAATTGCTTGATAATAACCCTAACACAATTTAATTTTCGATACTCGCCTAAGGCGAGTGCTCGATATAGTCTAATTGAGTTGAGCTACGACCGCAAATCTCTATATTTTTCAAACCGCTCCTTTTTTCTGTTAAGAAACAAGGAGCACTTACTATTATACATAATTTTGTATAAAAGCAAAGAATCATTTTATAGTGTCGACGGCAGGAGTTGCACCTGCGACCTTCTCTTTATGAGTGAGATGCTCTAACTACCTGAGCTACGCCGACATGGTACAAATATAACATAATAATAATTAATTTCAACCCAAAGAGTCTTTTATGACTTGAACCTGTGCTAATGTTCTATACAAGATCTGCGAACTTTTTTTTACTCGTAAATGCATGACTCCAATATAAGATGAAGGGTCCGGGAACACTTTTTTATGTACTGATTTTATGAATATAGTATTTCTAAATTGGGAGACAGGTATTTTAGTTACATTACTCCAGTATTTTTTAATTTCGGCTTCTCTATTTTTATGATTTTCATTTATAAATAATCTTGGTAAATAATTATCTATGTTTATGTCAAATTCGACAGAAAGCCACCTCATAGAGATTAAAATAACTAAAGGGTCGCTATTAACTACTCCAAAGGTTCTACCAGTTTTATTTCCCTCTGCCCAATATAAAGCTGTGCCGATAAAACAAATTTCCCGTTTAGAAATTTTGCCAAAAAATTCTTGAGCTTTTTGTTTTTCTTGATTAATAACGAGTTGGCTTTTTAAATGATTTGCAAGGGCCCCTTTAAGAGCCCCTTTATAATTTTTTATTTGAGCTCTTTTTTCGAGTGAGCTAACTTGCGATTTAGTAAGTGCAATATCACGACACCAAAGACTTAATGTACTTTTTGATACACCAAGTTCTTTTCCAATTTCATTTAGACTCAAACCCTGTGATCTAAGTGCTCTTGATTTTTCCTTTAAACTTGATTTAGACATGCATTTAAATATACCATGACAGTGGTACAATAACAAATGCAAATTTTAATCAATCTGTTTTGCGTGGTTGCGGGAGGTCGAATCGAACGACCGTCTTAAGGTTATGAGCCTTACGAGATACCATTTCTCTATCCCGCTATGTAATAACACTATTTAATGTACCATTCTCACGGCCTTAAAAGGTTATGAGAGCTATTGTTCCTTTGCGAGATACCATTTCTCTATCCCGCTATATCTTATAGACGTAAAAGCTATATTCTTTTTACTTCCATTAATTTGACTATTATACTAAAAAACACAGATAATGCAATGATTGAAAATATGCTTGATTTATAGTATTCTTAGTTGTGTTTGTTTAGCCGTCGTAGCTTAGTGGTAAAGCACTCCCTTGGTAAGGGAGAGAGCGTGAGTCCGATTCTCACTGGCGGCTCCACAATCAAACCCAACGACTTTTGGGGAAAATTTTGACGGGCGGAGCTTCGCTCCGCCCGCCAAAATTTCGCCAAAAACGATTTAGCTTTGCTCGTGGAGTCCCTATTAAACAAGACTCGAACCCATTTTAGCAAGAATCAGTGAGAATATCCATTAAGCTAATCTTACGCTCGACTTTTTTCTTTTCTTTAATCTATCTACACCGCTCTACTAATGTATTAATCTAAAATTACGGACTCGGTTTTGCGAAACTACTTTCTGGGACAAGGATTCGCAAAACCTCGACTTATTTTTCTTAATTTCGCCAAGGTTTCGGTTTAGGTTTCCGCGGGCAGGTAAGGTCTGGGAGAGAATGCCCGCAGGGCTAGTGTTTTACTAGTTTCCCACATGTTCCCACATGTCGGACATGTGGGAATATGGTTAAAGTCTTATCTGGGGGATTTTGATTGTGTAGGATTATATTTACTTATGGTGTATAATATAAGTGTATTTGAAAGAGGTCGTTTACATTTTTATTAAATTGTGTTATCGTTTTATTATAATAAATATGGCCTTAAATAATAATAAGTATAAAAATGCAATCTTGTATTTTGTAAAATATTGCAACAATAAATACTTAGGAGCTACAAAACTTAATAAATTATTATATTATTTAGATTTTATAAATTACAGAGATAGAAAAGTTTCTGTAACTGGTGATTTTTATATACACAATCATTATGGACCTACACCTAATGAGGTTCTTTCTGTAGTATCTGAAATGGCAGAGAAAAAAGAAATAGAGATAACAAAAGATCCTTTTGAAGACTCACACACAATTTCATTTAAGGCATTAAAAGATATAGATGAAAAAGTTTTCAATAAAGAAGAAAAAGAGTTATTAAAGAATATTTGTAAAGAGTTTTCAGATTGGTCGACAGACAAGATTGTTGAGCAGACACACTTAGAATCACCTTGGTTTTATTCAAAACCTTTTGAAAAAGTTGACTACAAATACTCTTCCGATATAGATTTTTTTGAGGATTAGATTTTTTATGGAAATAGATTGGGATGTTATAGAAACTGAAAATTTTGTAAGGTCTTGTGAGGATAATAATGTATCCCAAGATGTTATAGATTCATTAAGGATTTGGGCAAAGTCTGTCAGAAGGCAGATAACTCCAAGAAATAGTAGGCCTTTTATTTCTCCTAATAATATTTTTGAAATATGGATGGCTGGTATAGGTAACCCAGATGCAAATAAGGGTAAAAGTGGTGGTTATCGCTTCATATATTATGTTTTAATTTCAGACAGAAAATTATTTATTGATGTTATAGAAGATAGAAAGAATTTAAAATTTAAAGGTTCATGCGGAAAGAATCAGAAAAAATGGGATGACCATTTTATTAACCTAAAAAAAGAACTTATTAAAAGATACGAGAAATAAAAAACCATCTAATTTTATTAAAAGAATAAATACCCCCCCTAGATAGAGCCTAATGCTCTATCTAGGGGGGGGTCTGCTTGTGTTTGATATCAATTATTTGATATACTATAATACAGTGCATTGTTACTATTAATTATTTAAAATAATTTGCTCCCGTCTTTGCTTTAATCTACAAAAACAATCTATGAATATTAACAAAAATTTGATAAAAATCCGCAGAGAGAGAGAGAGTAGTCTCAAGCTTTTCAGATTATATAAAAAATCTATGAATAAGTCGCCTAAAATTATTTTTGGGTTTGTTTTTTTGGTAGCTTTGTGCTTAATGGTTTTTTCGGTTTCATTATTTACATTAGCTATACCAGAAGCACATGCTGAAAATACTTTTGTCTTCAATAGTACTCTTAAGCTTGGCATGACAAGCCCTGAAGTTAAAGAATTGCAAAAGTTTTTGAATAATAATGGTTTTGTTATCTCATTATCAGGTGCCGGTTCACCGAATAATGAAACAAATTACTTCGGGCAGAAAACAAAGCAAGCTGTAATTCTTTTTCAAATTGCCAACAATCTAACTACCGATGGGGTAGTCGGTTCTGCTACTAGGAAATATATTAACCAATCTGAAAATCCCAATAATCAAACTAACAAAGACGATCAAATCCCAGTTCCTACTACAACTGAATTAGTGAGAATTCTCAAATTAACAATTCCAGCAATGAAAGGAGATGATGTCAAAACTCTCCAAATTTATTTAAATTCTCTTGGTTATGACTGTGGTATTGTTGATGGAATTTTTGGTCTCAAAACTAAACAAGCCGTCATTTTATTCCAAATATCAAAAGGTCTAACTCCCGATGGTTTTGTCGGCCCGATGACAAGGGATTATTTTAATCCGTCACAAATTCCGACTACTCCTATACCACCAACTTCTCCTACAATTCCGTCGCCTCCCGCATTTCAACTCCCAATAATTTCTGGTGGTGGAAGTAGTAGTCCTCGAATTAGGGCCATCAGTAACTCTACTATCACTGGTGTCACAATCCCAGCTCAAGGGGAAGTCCCAGTCTCTACTCTCGCAGGCAACAGTCAATACACAGCAACTATATCTTGGGACGGCACACCATCTGTATTCCTAGCTTCTACTTCATATACTGCAACTATAACTATAACTCCAAAAGAAAATTACACACTCACAGGGGTAACCGAGAACTTCTTCACCGTTGCTGGAGCAACTTCGATAAATGCCGTAGATTCTGGAGTAGTCACTGCAGTATTCCCAAGCACACCACAAAAGCAACTCAGTATATCTCTACCAACCATCACAACCACCAAAGCATACGATGGCAATACATCTGCCGTAGTCACAGCGGGGACACTTGCAGGAGTAAGTAGTGGTGAGACTGTCACTGTATCAGCGACTGCTACTTATGATGATAAAAATGTTGGTACAGGAAAGACTATCACAGTGGTTTATACTTTGGGTGGGGCAGATGCAGGACATTATATAAAGCCAGCGGATTATACAGTTACAACTGGAGTGATTACGATAATTCCTCTCACAATTTCAAATCCAACCCTCACAACTTCCAAACAATATGACCGAACTACAACAGCCGTAGTCACCGCAGGAAGTTTGATTGGTAAAATTAGTGGAGATGATGTGACTCCTTTGGCGACTGCTACTTATGACACACCATCAGTAAATACAGGAAAGACTATCACTGCAACTTATTCATTATCAGGTGCAGATGCAGGGAATTATACAAAGCCGGTGGATAGAGTGGTATATTCTGGGACAATAATACCAAAACAGCTCACCATTACTAATCCAACAATAACCAAAATAAAATTATACGACCAAAATACTTCTGCTGGTCTTACTCTTGGTACCCTTTCTGGTGTTGTAGGTAGTGAAGATGTTAGTATTTCTGGTGTTGCAAATTATGAAAATGAAAATGTAGCTACAGGGAAAGATATCACAGTAGTTTATAGTATCTCTGGCCCTGAATCCTACAACTACACAAAGCCAGTAAATTTTGAAGTAAATGACGGAGAGATAACCCCAATACAACTAACCATAGGAAATCCAACACTCACTACAACAAAAGAATATGACAACAATACTAGTGCATTAGTCACAGCAGGTACTCTCTCTGGAGTTCTTTCTCTAGATACAGTCACTGTCTCTCTTGAAGCTGATTATGACAATGATTCTGTCGGTACAGACAAAATCATCACAACAGTTTATACTCTCTCTGGAGCAGATTCTGGTAATTATACAAAGCCAGTGGATTATGTAGTAAATACTGGAGAGATTACACCTATACTCATAAATACTCCTGCCATAGCAGGTGTCACTGTCCCAGCTACAGATGGAACCCCAGTCACAACTGTCACAGAGACCGATGACTACACAGGCACAGTCACTTGGAGCGGAAGTCCTGTCACATTTGCAAATGCCACTGTATATACTGCTACCATCACCCTCACTCCAAAGACAGGTCGCACTCTCACAGGAGTAACCGAGAACTTATTTACTGTCGCAGGAGCAACTTCTGTCACCAATCCTGCCGACTCTGGAGTCATCACTGCAGTCTTCCCAACCACTCTAGCCTATGCTTCTACTCCTAGCTCTATCACTCTTGCTGTCGGTTCTACTAATCCAGTTAGTGGAGTAACAAATGTTTCCATCCCAAGTAATGGTGGTACAGATACAACAGGAGTGATACTGGGTTATACTTCAGGTACAGCCGACACTATCAAATTCACAGTTACTGACTCTGGTAGTGCAGTCTCTACCATCACTATGAATAGCAGTGCTTATACAAGTGGAGCAGACTATACAATAGTCCCTACGACTTCATTCCTCTCTGTTGTAGTCACAACTACCGAGACAAACAGAACCACAACTACAAGGACATTTACTATCACCAGTCCAATACTAGACTCCAACGGTATCGCCTATGGAATGGTAGTAGGAGCAGATAGTAAAATCTGGCTTGACCGTAACCTCGGTGCCACTCGTGTCGCCACCTCATACAGTGATACTCAGTCCTACGGCTATCTATATCAATGGGGTAGACCAAACGACGGACACCAGATAACCACAAGTGGTACGACAGCCACACTAAGCTCTAGTGATACCCCGGGCCACAGTAACTTCATAACCAACGGCACAACACCATTTGACTGGCGGAGTCCTCAAAGTCCAAATGCCTCTACTCTCTGGGCAGGAGCAAACGGTGGTACGAACAATGTCTGTCCTGCTGGATTCCATGTCCCTACACTCGCAGAATGGTCGACGCTCGTTACTGCGATAGGCAACTTCACAACAGCAGGCTGTGTAGCAACCTCTACTTGTAGGGAAACAGCCTTTAATTCAAGCTTAAAGATTCCAGTAGCCGGCTTCCGCTATTACTCTTCCGCCTCCCTTAGCAATCAGGGTTCTACCGGCTACTACTGGTCGAGTAGTGTTAGTGGTACTAGTGCGTCTAGCCTGTACTTTAGCGCGTCTAGCGTGAATCCTGCCAATGCGAATTACCGTGCGAGCGGCTTTACTGTGCGTTGCCTTAAAAATTAGACTATTTGACTATTTGCACGAGCATTAGTCGTACTCGACTATGCTCGTGCTGTCGTTTTAATTTGATTTTTTGGGTTTGCATCACCATATTTAATTTGAGATAATAACAAAATGATTAAAAAATTTTTAGAATGGATTGGGTTAAAGGAAAAACTTCACATTAATTCATCCGTTCCTCTCTATTTTAATGAAGGTGAAATTTGGTGGTGTGCTGTTGGTGAAAATATTGGGATTGAAATAAATGGTAAAGGAGAATTATTTTCAAGACCAGTATTTGTTTATAAGAAGTTAAGTAAAGATGGATTCTTAGGGATACCTCTTAGTACTCAACACAAGAAAGGCTCATGGTATGTAGAAATAAGTTTTAAGGGGGAAAATAATATTATAAATTTAGCCCAGATAAAGATTTTTAGCTCGTTTAGGATGTATGAAAAAATGGGGTCATTAGATGATAATGATATACAAAAAATAAAAGACGGATTGCTCCATCTTTATTTTTAAAATATTCTCTCTCTTGCGAGAGAGCGCATGGGTAACCCCAAATATGATTTGATTATATCAATAATTAATAATATAAGTCAATACCTGCCAGAAATCAAACAAAGCCCCTTGTGGGGGCTTCTCGGTTGGCCTAGTGACCATTTGTATTTAACAATATAACAAATAGATAAAAAAACGAACGCAAGTTTTTTAATTTGCCCTGCAATTTTAAGAAAATTTTTAAAAAATTATGGCACTATATTACACTCTACCAGTTTATAAAGAGAGTTATAAATTAGTTTATCTTATTTTCTCTCATACCAATAATTTCTCTAGAGAATACAAATACACAACAGGTCAAGAAATGAAAACTATGGGTGTAAACCTCATTAAAAATATTTACGAAGCAAATAAATCTGTAGATAAAACAATCATGATAAATGAAGCAAGGGGCAATATAGAAGTTATAAGACTATTCCTAAGACTTATGCAAGATTTTGGTCAGATAAGTTTGAAATCTTTTGTAGAAATAAATTTATCAGTAGAAAATGTTTCCAAACAATTAGCTTCTTGGGAAAAGCATAGTAGTTCTTGCCAGAATCATCTATCCGCCAAAGCGTAGGTGAGTGTGCATAGCAAATCCAATAACCCTCTTACTCTTTTAGGGTGAGGAATATTGCACGATATAGTGCATATCACATAATTTCATATAAAACTTTGTGTGATAAATGTAGTGGTTATTAAGACAGTAGCCGGCAACCGCAATAACTCTTCCGCCTCCCTTAACAATCAGGGTTCTAACGGCAACTACTGGTCGAGTAGTGTTAGTGGTACTAATGCGTCTAACCTGAACTTTAACGCGACTAACGTGAATCCTGCCAATGCGAATAACCGTGCGAACGGCTTAACTGTGCGTTGCCTTAAAGGACTTGCAAAAATCCAGTAAGGCAAGACCTTACTGGAAAATCTTTCACAATAAAGATGAAAATAAAAAATAATAACAATCAACAATTACTTCTTGATTTATTTCGTGCGTATTTTGATACGAGGAAAAACAAAAGAAGAACAGCCAATGCTTTGGCGTTTGAGGCTGGGTATGAAAGTAAATTATTTATTCTCTATGAAGAAATTATAAATCGTAAATATAAGATAGGACAGAGTATTTGCTTTATGGTAGAGAAGCCTGTCAAACGAGAAATTTTCGCTGCTGATTTTCGTGACCGCATAATCCATCATCTCATTTTTAATTATATTAATCCGATTTTTGAACGTCATTTTATTAAAGATAGTTATAGTTGTCGGATAGGGAAAGGGACATCGGAAGGGATAAAGCGAGTGAATCATTTTATCCGTTCTTGCTCTCTGAATTATCAGAAAGATTGCTATATTTTGAAACTAGATATACAGGGGTATTTTATGGCGATGGATAGGGATATCCTATATCGTAAAATAGAAAATAAACTGCGAACCGTTCGAAATGCTAATTTTGATGTAGATTTGATGCTGTATTTGATATATGAAGTTATTTATAATGACCCGACAAAGAATTGCCATATAAAGGGAAGTAGGAACGATTGGAAAGGTTTACCAAAATCAAAAAGCTTATTTTTCTCAAAGAAAGGTAAGGGTTTCCCTATTGGTAATTTGACCTCTCAACTTTTTGGGAATATTTACCTAGATGATTTAGATCATTTTGTCCGTGAAAAATTGGAGATAAAGTATTATGGCAGATATGTAGATGATATGGTTTTTATTCACAACGATAAGGAATTTTTGAAATTGGCTGTTCGTAAAATCCGAGAGTATCTTAAAGCAGAGCTTGGTCTGACTTTACATCCGAAGAAAATATATTTACAGAATTTCAAAAACGGAGTGTATTTCTTGGGAGTATTTATAAAACCGTACCGTATCTATATCGGAAAGAAAACGAAAAATAATTTTTATGAAAAAATAAGAGAATGGAATAAAGAAAATGAAAAGAGTGGGGGAGTTATGGAGAAATGGAAACTTGAGAAATTTGTCGCTTGCATGAATTCATACCTTGGAATTATGAAACATCATAAAACTCATTGTTTAAGGAGAATCATGATTGCAAAGAATTTATCTCGCGAGTGGTGGAATTATGTTTGCCCGAACATTGATATGAGTAAGGTGACTTTGATAAAGAAAAGTTTCCCACATGTCAGACATGTGGGAAAGGTTGGGGTAGGTCTAGTCGATGTCGCGAGACGAGAGCAGAGCACTTAATAGTATCTATATATTATACCATAATTATCGGCAAATTGCAAGTAAAATCGCCTTGTAAAATAAGGTTAATTTAGTAAAGGGAGTGAATTCTTCGTGCACGCACGGGTGGGTAAAGTGTGTGCGTAATCGCACACACTTGGGGCAAAGCACGTATTCTTCGCCTCGGGCATTTCCGCTATGGCGTCCAGTGGCTAAATGGATGAGCTCCGTGGTTGTATTGGAATACATAATCAATAGCGAAGCACACACTAACAGAAAGATTGCAAAGCGTAGTGTGGGGATGGCGAGGACTGGAACTCCTGTAATCAGGAGTAAGTCCGACCCGGGGAGAGGAAACTTCCTCTCCCCAAGAGGCGCGGAATATCAAACGGCTCAGTTCCCAGTATTTGAGCCGTTTGGTATGTAGCTCATAAGCACCTAGGAGCGAGTAGCCATAGCGGTAATGCCTGAGGCGGATGCCGATGGTGCTGTCCTTAACTCTACATAACCACTACAGATAAATATGTAACTTGCCCGAGACAATGTATTTTGGATTTGTATTTCGAATTTTTGCTTTTTGCCCGCGGAAACCCAAAACGAAATCTTGGCGAAATTAAAGAAAATTATGGGAGGTTTTGCGAATCCTTTCCCAGAGAATAGTTTCGCAAAACCGAGTCCGCATTTTAAGATTAATACATTGGTAGAGCGTAGTAGAGAGATTAGGGAAAAGAGAAAAGTCGAGCGTAAGATTAGATTTGTAGTATTTTGATACTTTGGTAGATATTGTTACTAATTTTTGCTAAAATGAGTCCGAGCCTTGTTTAAAAGGTACTCAGTTTTTCACCAGCCAAAGTAGCTCAGTTGGTAGAGCACGTCTTTCGTAAAGACGGGGTCGCCAGTTCAATCCTGGCCTTTGGCTCCACAATAATAATTTAAATATAGAAATTTTTCAGTTCTCTGATGATATTCTCATCGAGGAGTTCTTTTTCGATCATCCATTCATTACTGAAAGCATGTGTCAGATAGCTTTCACCGCTATCCCCGATAATTAGTACTATTTTTCGTATTTTGTCGGTAGTTGGCTCACTCTTAATAAATTTCATTGCGTAATATAAAATCATTCCACTTGAATCTCCGACAAGCATACCTTTATGCTCAGCAAAGAAGCGCATAGTATTGAAAGCTTCTTTGTCTGAAGCATAGTCATGCTTGTCGAAAAGGGAAGTATCAATATTTTTCGGTAAGATTGCTCCTGCTGGATAACCAGGACCGGAAATAAAATAACCATGTCCGTGTGGAGAAAAATGGCTTGATCCTTTAGGTTCGAGAGCAATTATTCTAGCACATCCATTTTCCTTAATATATCTACCAGTTCCGGAAAGGGAACTGCCGGTTCCGATTGTTCCTACCAAGTAATCTACATCTGGAACTTGATCGAAAATTTCTTTACCCAAGGTGTTATAATAACCTTTTGGATTTTCAGGATTATCGTATTGGTCGAGGTTTATTCCACCCCTTTCATTAGCCAATTTTCTTGCTACTTCCCGACGGACATCAACCAAGTGGCCACCCTTCGTATCTTCCTCGTCAGTGCAGAAATGTAATTGTCCGCCGTAAGCCTTAATTGAACGAAGTTTATCAGATGGGGCATGCTTATCGACAATAGCTGTGAATTTGTATCCATGATAGGCAGAGAGCATTGCTAGTGCTTTTGCTGTATTACCGGAAGATGATTCAAATATTTCCATTCCTTTTTTCAGTTTGCCAGATTTTTCGGCCGAGTTTATCAAAGACAAAGCTGCTCTATCTTTGAAGCTTCCCGCAGGATTAAAGTATTCAAGCTTAAGATATATTTCCCAATCCGGCCTTATTGTTGGCATTTTAAGCATTGGTGTCTCTCCGATAAGTTCATCAATATTGTTTTTTATGTCCATTTACACATTATACAAACCAAAGAGAGATAATACAATTCCGCACTTTCTTTTTCCTTTTAGGTATCATAGAATAGCAATATGCAAAAAGATACAGAAAATATTAAAAAAGAAATTGAAAAGCTTGAGGGGGAGATGAATCAAGGAAATTTCTGGGAGGATAAGGTCAAAGCCCAAGCGACAATTAGAAAAATTTCTCAATTGAAAGATGAGCTTTTAGGTATAAATAAATACGACAAAGGAAATGCTATTCTTTCAATTCTCTCGGGAGCAGGAGGTGACGATGCCGAAGATTTTTCGGCTATGCTTCTTAGAATGTACATGAAATATATCGAGAAGATGAATTGGCAAGCATCCCTCATTCATGAAAATAAAAATGATATGGGAGGTTATAGGAATATTTCGATAGAAGTTGTTGGTAAAAACATTTATGGAATACTCAAAAATGAATCGGGGGTTCATCGCCTTGTTCGAATATCACCATTCAATGCAAATGCCAAGAGGCACACCTCATTTTCTTTGGTTGAAGTAGTTCCGAAATTAGAAAAAAGTGATTCTGTTGTTGTAATTCCTCCAGATGATCTAAAAATTGAGTTTTCTAAATCTGGTGGTCCAGGTGGACAAAATGTAAATAAAAGAGAAACAGCGGTTCGAATAGTTCACCTACCGACAAATTTGTCAGTTCATGTTACTTCAGAGCGTTCCCAGGAGCAAAATAAAGAAAAAGCCCTAGAAATGTTGAAAGGAAAACTTTTTAAAAAAATGGAGGAGGATAAAAAGAAAGAAAAAGAGGGATTATCTCCGACGAAGACAACAGAAATAGAATGGGGAAGTCAAATTCGCTCTTACGTCCTTCATCCATACAAAATGGTCAAGGATCACAGAACAGATATAGAAATTCACGATGTTGACTCCGTGCTTTTAGATGGTCGGATAGATGAATTTATTGAAGCGGAGCGGGATTTGTGATATTCTTAGAAAAGGAATGATTTATTTCAATAATGTTACAAAAAAATACAAAGATAATACATCTCTTGAAGGGATTAATCTTTCAATCACTCAAGGAGAGTTTGTAGCCATTGTTGGACACTCAGGAGCAGGTAAAACTACATTAGCAAAATTAATTTTAGCCGAAGAATCTCCAACGGATGGAACTGTCTTTTTTCAATCCACAGATATTCATAAGCTTTCAAGTAAAGATTTAACGAATTTTCGTCGCAAGGTTGGTGTTGTTTTTCAAGATTTCCGTCTTTTATCGAATAAGACAGTCTATGAAAATATAGCATTTGCTATGGAAGCGATAGAAAAGGAGGATAAAGATATATTGCAAGATGTTCCACACGTTCTTGAGCTTGTGGACCTTACTTCTCGAGCTTCTCATTTTCCTCACCAGCTTTCAGGTGGCGAGAAGCAACGTCTAGCCATTGCTCGAGCTATAATTACTCAGCCGGATATTATAATTGCCGATGAACCCACAGGAAATCTTGATCCTATAAATACTAACGAAGTCGTTAATCTTCTTAAAAAGATAAATGATTTAGGAACGACAGTTATTCTTACCACTCATAATCGATCAGTTGTTGATCAGGTTAAAAAAAGAGTAATAACACTCGAGAATGGGAAAGTTATGAGGGATGATAAGGATGGTAAATATATGCTATAATATTTTTATGTTTTTAACTAAAATTAAAAGAATTATAGTTTCAGGTTATCATAATTTTACTCGTAGTGGTTTTACCTCACTCGCTAGTATTCTTATTATGTCGATAACTCTTTTTGTTATTACATCTTTGATATTTATACAAGCTGGGCTAAATTCATCACTTAATGATATAAAAGAAAAAGTTGATGTGACCGTTTACTTTATTTCAGACGCCGAAGAGTCTTCTATTTTGGAAGTTGAAGCATCATTAAAGGGTCTTCCTGAGGTTAGAGATATAACTTACACATCCAAAGAACAAGCACTAACAGATTTTAAAGAGAAACATTCGAATGATTACTTGACCCTTCAAGCATTAGATGAGCTAGGGGAGAATCCATTAGGGGCATCACTAAATATAAAAGCGAAAGACCCTTCTCAGTATGAAAGTATTTCCAAATATTTTGAAAGTAATAGTGTTCTTTCAAAAGGAGCTTTAACCATTATTGATAAAATTGATTACCATCAGAATAAAATAGTTATAGATAGACTCACTTCAATAATAAATGGAGCGAAAAAATTAGGTTTTGTTGTTTCTCTAATTCTGGTTTTAATTTCTCTAGTTATTACTTTCAGTACCATTCGACTTATTATTTATATGTCTCGCGAAGAAATTAATGTTATGAAGCTAGTCGGAGCAGATGAGGGATATATTCGTGGGCCTTTTATTGTTTCTGGTGTTTTCGTTGGTATTGTAGCCTCTATTGTTACAATTTTATTATTTATACCAGTATCTATATGGTTAGGGAATCAAATGACTGATTTCATAGGAATTAATTTATTTACATATTATAAAGCGAATTTCATACAATTATTTATTATAATGCTTGGGTCTGGTGTAACAATTGGGATAGTTTCCAGTACCTTTGCCATTCATAAGCATTTAAGAAAATAATTTTGTTCCTGCATTTAACTTTTTTGTTGAGTGTTTGATATATGTAATTTATATTGAAGAATAAAAAATTATAAATAATTATTAATAAATATTTTAATATTAGGATGGATAAAACACAGAAACAGGATAAAGAAAATGAATTATCAAATTGTAAGTACATCTTTGTTATGGGTGGAGTTATTTCTGGAGTTGGAAAGGGTGTGGCAGCTTCATCTATGGCAAGAATTTTGTCTGATCGAGGTCAGAGCGTAACCTCAATTAAAATCGATCCATATATAAATTTAGATGCAGGTACAATGAATCCAACAGAGCACGGAGAGGTATTTGTTCTTGATGATGGATATGAAACTGATCAAGATATGGGGAATTATGAAAGATTTTTAGGTGTTGATTTATCAAGTATTAATTATATGACGACTGGTCGTGTGTACCAGAGTGTTATCGACAGAGAGAGAAATCTTGAATACGGAGGAGCTTGTGTTCAAGTCGTTCCTCATATTCCACTTGAAGTAATAAATCGTATTCATAAAGCCAGAGACAATGCAAAAGCTAATGTAGTAATTATTGAAATTGGTGGAACGGTAGGTGAATATGAAAATATTTTATTCCTTGAAGCTGCCCGTATGATGAAATTGAAGGAACCCAATAGTGTCTTTTTCGCGATTGTTTCTTATCTTCCTGTTCCTGGTAATGTTGGAGAAATGAAAACTAAGCCGACACAACATGCAGTTCGTACACTTAATTCATCTGGTATTCAACCAGATATAATTATTGCTCGTTCAAAAATGCCACTTGATGCCAAGAGAAAAGAAAAGCTTTCAATGTTCTGTAATGTTCCGATAGATAGAGTAATATCTGCTCCAGACGTTTCAAGTATTTATGACATTCCAATAAATTTTGAAAGAGAAGGACTCAGTAATATAATTTGTGAATCAATGGGAATGAAATGTTCTATTCCAAATGAAAATGCTAAAAAATGGGAAAAGTTTGCCAAGTTGGCTCATAATCAAAAGAAGGAATTAAATATAGCAGTTGTGGGAAAGTATTTCGCCACAGGTGATTTTACTCTCTCAGATTCATATCTTTCAGTTATTGAAGCAATAAAATATTCTTCATATTATCAAGGGGCAAAACCAAATCTTACCTGGATATCTTCGACAGACTTTGAAAAAGATCCAAGTAAATTGAAAGAACTTTCTAAATTTGATGGTTTAATTGTTCCGGGAGGATTTGGAACAAGGGGAATAGAAGGTATTTTGATGGCTATAGAATATGCAAGAAAAAATAAAATACCATATTTTGGATTATGTTATGGAATGCAACTTATGGTTATAGAATATGCTAGAAATATTTTGAAACTGAAAGATGCGAACACAAAAGAAGTAAATCCATCATCAAAAAATTTAGTTATTGATGTGATGGAAGATCAAAGAGAGAAGATAGAGAATAAAAAGATGGGTGGTAGTATGCGTCTTGGTGCCTATCCTGCAAAGCTTAAAAAGGGGACAGTTGCGTACAATGCATACAAGACAGAAAATATTTCTGAACGGCATCGTCATCGCTATGAGGTCAACAATGCTTATAAAGAAGCGCTCGAGAAAGCCGGACTTGTCTTCTCTGGAATGTCACCTGATGGTAAACTTTGTGAGATTGCTGAATTGCCAACTAAAGATCATCCATTTTTCTTGGGAACACAGTTTCATCCAGAATTTAAAGGAAGACCTTTGTCACCTCATCCGCTTTTCACCGCTTTTGCGAAAGCATGCTTAAAAAAGAAGAATAAATAAAAAATTCCCCCGAATTCGGGGGAATTTTTTATTTTAATGAATCTTCACCGTTTCTTATTTTGCTATTTTTTATTATTTCCAATATTTCATCCTCATTATCTTTGATAATATATAAATTTAGATCATTTTTACTAATCGTTTGATATTGTTCAAGAAGAACTTGCTTGATAGCTTTTTCTATCGGATTCCAAAATTCAGATTCAAAGAGGATGATAGGGAATCTGCCGATTTTATTTGTTTGTTGAAGTGTAAGAATTTCAAAAAGTTCAGAAAGTGTTCCAAATCCACCAGGACAGAAAATACACGCTTCCGTAGAATATGACATCGCTGATTGTCTTGTGAAGAAGAAATGAAAGGGGATTTCGTCGGTAATATAAGGATTGTTTATCTGTTCGTTAGGAAGTTTGATTGTTAATCCGACAGATTTCCCTCCTGCTTCAAATGCCCCACGATTGGCTGCTTCCATAATTCCAGGTCCACCACCAGAGAGGACTGCATAACCTAGCTCCTTTGCAACTCTCCCTGATAAATTTTGAACTTTTTTGTAATAGGGACTATCTTCTTTAATTCTTGTTGAACCATAAAAAGTAACCGAAGGATTTATCTTATTCACCATATCTATCCCATCATGGAATTCATCCTTGATCATTTTTAATTTTATCTCTTCAATATCAAGACCGCTGTAATTATTTAGATTCATATAAGGCTATTGTAGACCAATTTTGTTTGTATTTCAACCATTTTTCAATTGTTTTTCCGTCATTTTGTGGTAATATGATGAGGTTATTGCGGGATCGTCTAATGGTAGGACTACAGTTTCTGGAACTGTGTATCTTGGTTCGAATCCAAGTCCCGCAGCACTCATGTGATAGGTTCGTGTGACCGAGACACATTGAGTAGCAAGGACGGTCCTTGCTATGATAATATACATATCTATGAACATTACCATTCTTTTGTTTTTTAAATTTTGAGTAGCAAGGACGGTCCTTGCTATGACGGTCCTTGCTATGATTCGAGCAAGACCTTGCCTTGCGCACTTATTTATGATTAATATCGTGATTATACACGATAAACAGATAAAATGATATTAATTTGCTCGATGCTCCAATTTATTGGTATACTCTGAATTATGACAGGTTTTAGAACAAAGAAATTACACGAAAAATATATTAAACATCTGAAAAATAATAAAGTAGTTGGATGTCCCCTTTGCAAAAGAGAGGCGATTAAAGCATTTAAATACTGGAAAATAATTAAGAATAATTTTCCTTATGACAAAATTGCGAAAGAACATCATATGATAGTGCCACTTCAACATATTACAGAAGATTCATTAAATATGAAAGAGATTGATGAATTAAAGAGAATAAAGAAAAGTTATATAAAAGATAATAACTATAATTATATTATGGAAGGGACAATACATTCTCAATCTCAGCCAGAGCACTTTCATTTGCATCTCATTAAATTAAAACCCTAAAGACAAATTTATGAAAAAAATAACAATAATTAATCCTGAAAAGGTTTCTGATAAAGAAGCGAAAAAATACAAGAACCGCCGAGCTTCAAGGGCTATAGTTGTCGATAAAGATGGTAAAATTGCACTCCTTTATGTTTCAAAGAAAAAATATTACAAATTGCCAGGTGGCAAAATGGAAGAGGGGGAGAGTAGAATTGAAACTCTTAAGAGGGAGTGCCGTGAAGAAATAGGATGTAATTTAGAAATAATAGGTGAGATTGGTTTTATTGTTGAATATAGGAAAATGTTTGAGAGGAGGCAAACGTCGTATTGCTACCTGGCCAAAGTAAAAGGTAGACAGGCGATGGCACATCTTTCAAAAAAAGAAAAAGAGGAGGGTTACAAATTGAAGTGGCTGACGTATAACAATGCGGTGAAAGTAATGGAAAAAAGTAAGAAAGTTTCTAAAGAGGGCAACCCGTATGTAATTTCAAGAGAGACAGCATTCCTAAAAGAAGCAAAAGCTATTTTAAGTAATTAATTCTATGTCTACAAAATACATTTTAAATTCAGGGGGAATGAGAAATAATCCAGAAGGAGGGAAAAGATTTTTTGCTGAATGTGTGAAAGGTCTTAGTAAGAATCCTAAGGTATTGATATGTCTTTTTGCTTATCCTCGTGAACATTGGGAAAAAAAGTTTGAAAAATTAAAAAATGATAATCTATATTCAGAAGGAATCAATTCTGTATTTGAACTAGCCCTTCCATCTAAATTTGAAGAACAAATAAAAAACACTGATATACTATATATCTATGGAGGAGATGATTATCTTTTAAAGTATTGGTTTAGTAAATTTAATATTCCTCAAATTTGGGAAGGAAAAGTGGTAGCTACAAGTTCGGCAGGTTCAAATGCCCTTGTTCAACATTTTTGGACATGCGACTGGAAAGATTGCATGAATGGTTTTGGAATACTCCCGATTAAATTTCTTCCGCATTATAAATCAGACTTCGGTTCTGATGATCCCAGGGGCCCAATTGATTGGGAAAAAGCTTACAAAGAACTCGAAGCCTATGGCGACAAATCGCTACCAATACATGCGCTTCGTGAAGGGGAGTTTATTGTAATTGAAAAATAATATAAAAGGTAATTCAATATCCTTTAATATATTCATCAGATAATTCTTTTGAGATTTTTGATATGAGATCTCTGGTATGCTTAAGAATTTCTCGATTTTGCATATTGTCTTCCAAATTTTTATTGTCTTGAGGAATTTCTTTATCAGATTGGTTGTTATAAAAAGATTTTCCAATCGGTTTACTAAAAAGAATATTTTGTTTTTTGTGCACGCCTGACATCTGTTTACTACCATATAGTTTTGAAATACTACCATATTCTCCACATAAAATTTTTGAACCTAATTTATCTTCCAACTGCTTAATGTCAGTTTCTTCTTTATATGTAGGATTAATAATTTCAGAATCGCCAAAAGATAAAGTAGCAATCTCATAGGAAATATCTAACTCTTTCATAATTTTTATTATCAATTTCAGAGATTCTCCTGATACAACAACATCTTCTACAAGAAGTATTTTCTCATTTCTTGATTTAATTTTTTGAAAAATTTCCTTTTTCAATAAATTTTTTAATTCAAACTCTTTTTCACCAGGAGTATTTTCAGGAAGGCTAGCTCGTGATCCTGAAACAAAGAAGGTCTCAATTTTATCTTGATGATTGTGTAAATATATATGATTAAGTGTTTTCCTCAAGGTAAGAGCGGGTATTCTTCCACCACCATCTATACCAAAAATACAACCGTAACTATGATTATCAATTGAAGTTCTCATTTTTTCAAGAATCACAGAAAGATCTGTTTTAACCGAATCCATAATAATATCAACATTCCTTTCATTTATTGGATCATTCTTTTCAATATAAGTGATTTGGGGTGGTATTTTTTCCATCATATTATTATAAATTTATACTTTCAGAGCGTAAATATCTTTTAGAATTTCTACTCCATGGTGAGCTGGATCAACTTTTGGGTAAATTTTTTCTATTTTCCCATCTTTTCCGATGAGATAAGATATTCGTTTTGTTCCAATAACCCCGTTTGCTCCGTAGACTTTTATAACTTTCTTTTCAGGGTCAGAGAGTAGAATAAACGGAAACCCATATTTTTCGGCAAACTTTTTATGACTTTCTACTGAATCTGAGCTGATACCTAGAACTATGACACCATTGCTTTGAAAATCTTTATACATGTCACGAATGACACAAGCTTCCTTGGTGCACCCTGGAGTATCATCTTTAGGATAAAAATATATCAAGACGTAAGAACCGAGGTATCCCGAAAGAGCATGTTCGTTACTATTTTGATCTGTAAGTTTAAAATCTGGGGCTAGTGTTTTTATATTAAGCATGTTTATATTGTATCACGAATAGGACAATATGGTTTTAAGGTTAACCCTTTTAAAAGAAAACATAAAATCTGGTACAATAGGCACATGAAAAAAATATTTGGATTACAGAAAAATATATTCTTACTAGGTATCGTTAGTTTTCTCAACGATCTTTCTTCGGAAATGATTCTTTCTATTTTGCCGGCATTTTTCACGTCGGTTTTGAAGGCTGGGGCAGCTTCGCTTGGTTTGGTGGAAGGTATTGCTGAAGCAGGGGCCAATTTTATAAAGATATACGCTGGAAGTTTTTCCGACAAAATACAGAAAAGGAAGCCCTTCATAGTTCTTGGATATTCACTTTCGGTTATTACTCGACCGATATATTTGCTCATTTCTTCAGTTGGGGGAGTTGTTGGTGTCCGTTTGGCCGACCGAGTAGGGAAAGGGCTTCGCGAAGGGCCGAGAGATGCCATTATTTCTCTCTCCTCGCCCAAAGAAGAGCTAGGAAAGTCATTTGGCTATCATCGGGCGATGGATACAGCTGGAGCGATTGTAGGGCCACTGATTGCTTACCTCATTCTAAGGCAATTTCCGATGGGTTTTAACAGAGTTTTTATCACGGCATTTATTGCTGGATTAATTGCGGTTGGTGCGACACTTTTCATCACGGATGTTGTTGGAAATTTTAAAAAGAAAAAGATGACACTTGCATCTCTTGCCCTTTTCCCAAAAGGATTCAAAATTTATTTACTTGCATTATTTATTCTTGCGATTGGAAGTTTGCCACTTGCCGTCATACTTCTTAAAACTCAAAGTATAGGATTGACTCTCGCTTCGATCCCACTTTTTTACGTGCTTTACAATATTTCTTATTCGGTATTCTCCATTCCAGGCGGAAAGCTAAGCGATAAGTTTGGACCGAAGAAAGTAATTTTCACTGGCTATCTATTCCTTATTGTAAGTTACATAATTCTTTTCTTTAATGGTTCTGCTTCTCTTCTTGTTGTTGGTTTTCTCGTCCTTGGAATTTTCCCAGCGCTGACCGATGGGGTTCAACGTTCTTACGCAGCTACGCTGACGAGTGAAGAGAATCGAGGTGGAGCGTACGGACTCGTAAATGCGGTTATTGGCTTCGGAGCGCTTATTGCCGGAATTGGTGGAGGTTTCATTTGGCAGAAATTTGGTTCCGGAACGGCATTTTTCGTCAGTATAATTTTCATCATCATTGGACTAGTGGTTCTCTCTCTAACTAGATCAGAGGAAAATTAGTTAAATATATTTGGGTAGCAAGTGGGTAGCAAGGACTGGGTAGCAAGTGGTCCTTGCTATAACTTGCTATAATTCAGAGATGAGAACAAAAAAGATAATTAATTTTCTCAAAATTTGGTATACTTAGAAAATGAACGAGATTGAAGTAAAAGCAAAAATACAAGATTTTGATAATTTGATTTTTAAACTTAAAGAAATGGGCTGTGTTTTGTCCGAACCAATTATCCAACATGATCGTATTTACAATAAGAAAGGCTTGGATATCAGGAAAGGATATCACGATAGCCCGGTCCTTCGAATTAGGGGACAAGGAGAAAGAATTATATTTACTCTTAAAATGAATAGAAGCAACGAGCTTGATTGTATTGAGAAAGAAACAGATGTCAGCAATAAAGATGAGTTGAGGGATATAATAGAATTACTAGGATTTGAAAAGACGATTGAAGTTCATAAAAAAAGGGTTAAGACTAATTATAAAGAATATGAAATTTGCCTTGATGAAGTTGAAAATCTAGGCTCATTTATCGAAGTAGAAAAGATGTCTGATGAAGATGGCGAAAAAGTTCAGAATGAACTTTTTGATTTTCTTGAAGGTTTAGGAGTAAAGAAAGAAGATAGGGTTCTAATTGGTTACGATACAACGATGTGGTTAAAAAATAATCCAGAATGATTATGAATAAAATTTGGTTTAGACGAAAATTATATGGATGGGGGTGGACACCTGTGACTTGGGAAGGGTGGGTTGTAATACTTGTCTGGGTAGTATTTTTTACTTTCGGAATGGCCAAGATGGACCACGAATGGTTGAAAAATTTGATAGTTATATTTTTCATGACAGGATTGCTGATTTATATTTGTTATAAAAAAGGTGAGAAGCCTCGTTGGCAGTGGGGGAAAAGAATAGAAGATTGGTATTTTCTGCTATAATAAAGATACTTGTCCCGTTAGAAATTAATGAAACGGGGTTAAATTATTAAAAAATAAAATTATCTACTTTTATATATAAGCAATTGTATACACGAATAGTATAATTTCTAATGGGATGAAAAAAAATACTTTAGGTAGAAACGTGAAGGCTCGTGTGCAGCTTCCAGTTAAAATTAAGGCCGATGTGAAAATGGAACCGGCGATGAAGAATCCACCAATAATGAGGTCAAAGAACAAGCACGGAAGATAAAGAATGGCAAAATAGCCTCTGTTGATAAATAGCAGAAGTTTTGTATAATAGATATATTATTATTAATTAAATAAAAAATAAAAATGGAACAACAACCAACAACGCAAAAAGGGAATTTAAGTGCCGAAACTATTAACTTGAATAATCTTGAAGAAATAGAATTATGGGAAAAGTATCATGAAAAGAACCCAAACAAGACAAAAGAATATTGGATGAAAATGCGTCAATTTGCTAAGAATGTAGCAGACCCAGAGGTAAGGAATTTTTTTGCTGAAAACTTTGTCGTTGAAATAGAAACACCAGATTTAGATTCATTGGAAAATGCAAGGAGAGCACAGTTAAACTAAATAAATACTAAAACAGCAAGCGAAAGCTTGCTGTTTTAGTATTTCTTGATGCCTATGATATCTTCCTTGTATTTTGTATAATAGGCATATGAGTCCCGTTAGAAACCGTGGTCACAGTTTCAAGAAGGGGATAAAAAAAATGAATGGAATCAATTTATTAATTAAAAAAGCAAGTTAAAGTCACCGAAAAGTTGACCGTGACCTGTTTCTAAACGGGATGAATATAAACATAAAAACAACGACAAATGTAGAAGATGAGGCAAGGTGTGTCGCCGAGATTATTATTAAAAAACTTTCGGAAGGTAAGAAAGTTCTGTTTTTTATAACTGGTGGTTCATCGGTTGCTGTGGGGGTAGAAGTTGCCAAGCTTATAAAAAATAGACCTCTAGATAATTTAACCGTAATGATGACAGATGAACGTTATGGTCCACTTGGTCATCCAGATTCAAATTGGTATCAACATATTCAGAAAGGTTTTGAACTTCCAGGAGCAACAATTATTTCTATTTTAACGGGGGATGATATAGAAAAGACAACTGAAAAGTTTAATCTTGTTCTTAATTCTGAACTTGGAAAAGATCAGTACAAAATTGGTTTATTTGGAGTTGGTAAAGATGGGCACACCGCTGGAAATCTCCCAGGTAGCATTGCTGTAGAGAGCAAAGATTTTGCGTCCCATTATGATACACCAGCATTTTCTCGTATTACTATGACTCCACTTGCTATACAAAAACTTGATGAAGCGGTAGTTTGGATGCAAGGACAAGAGAAGTGGGTAGTTGTGAAAGATTTAATTGAAAATGATATTGAAATAATAAAACAACCGGCTCAAATATTGAAGAAAGTTCCTTTATTAACAATTTTTACGGATTATAAAAAAGACTTGTCCCGTTAGAAGCCTCGGTCACGGGATAAGTTTAAAATATTATAATTTATTATTAAATTAATTTAGCAGGAATAGGTTTATTAATGTAAATAACGACCGAGACCTGCTTCTAACGGGATGAGGATTGCAATTTATGGCTTAGGTAGAATGGGGGCACAAATAGCTCGGAAACTACACGAAGGTGGACACGCAGTTATTGCTTCGAATAGAAGTGCTGGTCCCATAGATGAAATGAAAAGTTTAGGGATGGTCGGAGCTTATACAAAAGAAGAAGTTGTTTCTTCTTTTGGTGGTGATCAAGTAATTGTCTGGATAATGGTACCGTCTGACGTTGTAGATAGTGAATTGGATACATGGCTTTCAATTATTCCGAAAGGAAGTATTTTGATTGATGGAGGAAATTCAAAGTGGAGTGATACAAAGAGACGAGCTGAGAAAGTTAAAGAAAGTGGTTCGAAATTGATAGATGTAGGTACAAGTGGTGGTGTCTGGGGTTACCAAAATGGTTTTTCGATGATGGTAGGGGGTGATAATAAAACAGTTGAAATTATTAAACCAGTTTTGGAAACTCTGAAGAATCCCGAAGGTATGTATGCATATTTTGGAGAGAGTGGTTCTGGCCACTTTGTAAAGATGGTTCACAATGCTATTGAGTATGGTATGATGGAAAGCCTCGCTGAAGGTTACAGATTGCTCAAGGAAGGGCCATATAAAAATTTGGATTTGTATAAAGCCGGCGATGTCTGGCAACATCATAGTGTCATCACTTCTTGGCTCAATGAATTAACAAGAGATGCTTTAAAAAATAATCCAGAGCAAAAAAATATCGAAGGAACTGTAGCTGAGAGCGGAGAAGCAAGATGGGCACTTGAAGTGGCAAAAGATTTCGATATTGAAATGAAATCCATTCAAGCATCTTTTGATGTTCGTCTCGATTCTCAAAAGGGGAAAGTAAATTTTGCTACTAAATTACTTGCTTCAATGAGGAACGCTTTCGGTGGACACAGAATTAATAATGAATGAATCCCGTTAGAAGCCGCGGTCGCAGTTTCAGGTTCGGGAATAAGTAATAAGTGAATTTAAATTATAAAATTAAAAAGTAGATCGAGTTCATGGCAAAGTTGACC
>Ga0247840_10002581_pt1 | contig 32091 bp, 27 predicted proteins | sample LaCruzMarch2015__FD_192404 | JGI IMG/M metagenome (GOLD analysis project Ga0247840, IMG submission 192404) | Freshwater microbial communities from meromictic Lake La Cruz, Castile-La Mancha, Spain - LaCruzMarch2015_17m | ecosystem: Environmental > Aquatic > Freshwater > Lake | place: Spain...
AAACAGCCGCAGTAAATCCCGGCGATATCCGCTATGAGACCATGTGCGCCACCGGCCCCGGCGGTCAGCATGTAAACAAGACGGAGAGCGCAGTCCGGGCCATTCATGTTGCGACAGGATTGAAAGCCGTGGCCCGCGACCATCGCTCACAGCACCGGAATAAGGAGCTCGCACTGAAACGACTCCTGCACCAGCTCAGTCAGATCGAACAACAGTCGCATGAAAAGAACAGGAGAAAACGCTGGGACAAGCATAATGACCTGGAACGCGGCAATCCGGTAAGAACCTATGTCGGAGAGGATTTTTCGTATGCTTGAGCATATTGATCAGGATAGAACAGACGTGATCCGGAGGTTCGATCAATGAAAAAAATCCTAACGTTGACAATTATCGCTCTTCTGATAGCGGCAAACTCCTGGGCCGTAGTCGTAACTGGCTCTGGCACTACGAAAGAAGCCGCCATCAACAATGCTCTGAGGGAAGCTGTCGAAATGTACACAGTGGCCTTGGTCTATGGGGTGACGGACGTTCAAAATTATCAGGTCCAGAAGGATCAGATTGTCGCTGCTTCGCTTGGCTATGTGAAAAACTATCGGATTGTCAAAACATCCAACATTGACAACATGATCCTGCTCACCCTGGATGTTACCCTCTCGGAAGAGAAGATCAAAGGGATTCTCCGGGACAACGTCAAACTGATCACATATGAGGATGTCCTGAGGGATTATAACAACGTAGCCCAGCGGCAAGATCAAATCAAGAAATTCGCGGAAATGGTCAGAATTCTGGATAAACGCCCAGTAAGCGAGAAATACAACGTAATCTACGAAGGCTATGAGATCAAACGGATTGGGGCTACACAGGTTGATGTAATCTTGAACACCCGTGTCAGTGTCAACCCCTTCTACAGCAGAGCCTACAACGAGATCCTGAAAAATCTTTCCGAAGGTGCAGACTCCGCCGAAAGCACTACGTTTGGTGGAAACTATCGGATCGAAAACGGAAAGCTCGTAAACTCCAGATATTATATATCTAAAGATGCAAGTGTCCCTTATGTTGATGATGTTCAAGCGCAGGTCAGTGTCAATGGTGTTCCTGTTGATACATGCCGTGAATACCGGGACAACTTGATGGTTTCGTACAGCCCGACAGAGTTTGTCAAAGCCTTCGCCTCACAGTTTCCGAAAGTGTTCATGCAAAATTGGAGAGGAGAGGATTCCAAAATCGACGACAAATGGACAAATTCTGGCATTAAGAATTCAAAGATTCTGCCACCGGAGGGCCTGCCGCTGAAGATCAAGTATCGCATCTCAGATTCTAAGGAGATCAAGACGCTCTGGAATCTGAAGCTTACGATGGCGGAGTGTGAAAAAGGGAAATAGAAAATGGCTCAATCCAGGGAGGCCTGATAAGAGCGACGGCGAGAACGGCAGGATACGCTTTGCGCGCAACGATAATCTGTTGACAGAAAAGCACCAGCGGTATACTCTCCCTCTGGTAAACGTTTACCTAAACCGTACAGGGGTGGAGGTCCCATGCCGAACATTGTCGATGTTGCCCTAAAGGCGAACGTGTCCATTGCCACCGTCTCCCGCGTGGTCAACAAAACACCGCACAAGGTCAAATCCAGCACAAGGGAAAAGGTTCTTCTGGCCATCCAGGAGCTGGACTATCGACCCAACGCGTTGGCCAAGGGGCTTCTTATGAAGAAGACCATGACCATCGGGATCATTATCCCCGACATCTCCAACCCCTACTATGCAGAGATCGTCCGTGGCATCCAGGATGTGGCCGACCGCGCCGGGTATGCGGTCATGCTCTACAACACGGATCGGAAGCCGGAGGGTATCGTCCGCGACATCTATCACCTCCGCGAAAAGGCGGCCGACGGGATCATTTTCAGCGGCGGGATCATTAATGGGTACGAAACTCTCTCTATTCTGGGGGAACTGAAGGACCGGGTGGTCGTGATCGGCCGCCACGCGGTGGATTTCCCTGCAGTCCTGGTTGACAACATGGGTGGGGTCGTTCAGGCCGTTGAGCACCTCCTGGGTCTCGGCCATGTTGATATCGGCTTTCTTGGGGGACCCGAAGGTTCCACAACAGGTATGGACCGCCTGGCTGGATACCGAAATGCATTGGCCCAGAACCGATTGATCATCGATGAAAATCGGATCAAGCAGGGCGACTGGACGCCGCAAAGCGGCTATATGCTGGGAGGGCAGCTTCTAAAGAGCCTGCGGAGACCGACGGCAATCGTCTCCGCGAACGACCAGATGGCTTTCGGGGCCATGAATGCAGCAAGGGAACTTGGGCTGAAGATTCCCGGTGACTTTGCGGTGGTGGGGTTCGACAACATCCCCCTCAGCTCCTACTTTGACCCGCCACTCACGACAGTGGAAATCCCGATGTACGAAGCGGGCGCCGAGGCCATGGGAATGCTGATCAATCTCATCTCCGGGCAAACATTTGACAAGCTTAAGTTATTCCAGACGAAACTCCTTGTTCGGGGCTCCACGGTCATCACAGGTGAAAAAAATATTGACAAATTTTTTGGGGACGATTGGCCTGATGGAAAAGGTTTACCATAGTAAGCAAAACAGTGAACAAGTCACCAACCAACAGAAAGGAGAATTAACATGTCCAATTTACAAAAGTACGACCTGAACGAAATCCCCTGGACCGACGTCGCCGCCTCCATCAAGGCGGGCAATGACACGATCATGATCCCGGTGGGCAGCCTCGAGAAACACGGGCATCACGTCCCCCTGGGGGTCGATTCCTACACGACGATGGGCAGCGTGGAGCTGGCCGCCAAGAAGGCGAAGGTGCTCTACTCGCCGCTGCTTCCCTTTGGCGTTTCATCGCACCACATGGGCGAACCCGGCTGGGGAACCGGTACCATCACCCTTCCTCCCGAGATTTATCGCCAGGTTCTTTACTCCATCGGCCGCAGCCTGATCTTCGCCGGCTTCAACAAGCTGGTCTTCGTCTCGCACCACGGCACCAACATGGGTTCTCAGGGCGACGCGCTGCGCACGCTTCGGGCCGAGACGGGCTGCTTCTGCGCCTACTACAAGACCCCCACGGAACGCGATTGCGCCGTCGTGGCCGACCTGATGACGGGTCCTCCGGAAGAGACCCCCGGCTGGCATGCGGGCGAGCTGGAGACCTCCACGACGATGGCCTATCTGACGGACAGGGGGAACTACGAAGGATCGGTCTTCATGGAACGCGCCAAGCAGGACCGCGCACATGCCCCGAAGTGGATGGGACCGGCCTTCACCAAGTCGGATGGGACCAACACGGTCAAGTTCCAGGGTTCCGAAAACATCTTCATCCCGATGCTCCACCACGAGTACTCGGACACAGCCACGATCGGCAACCCGCTGCGTGCAAGCGTCGAGCAGGGTCACGCGGTCTTTGAGAGGATCGGCAGCCACCTGGCCGCCTTCCTGGAAGAGGTGAAGAAGTTCGACTTCAAGGTTCCCGATGCCAAGCGCGACTGGCCGGGCCGTTTCTGGAGAGGATAGACGTGATTCCCAACATCTGTCTTGACAACGCTGAAAAAAGGTATATAAGAGCATCGGTTTTCACGTTGGAAGCCTTTATAATCATTCAACTAAGGAGGTTAGGTATGAAGCATTTCAAGTTCTCGGTATCGTTCATGATGGTTCTTGCGTTGGTTCTGGTTTTCATGGGCTGTTCGAAGCCCCCGGAGGAGGAACAGAAGTCCGCCAAAGCGGCCATGGAGGCTGCAGTGTCTGCAGGCGCCGACAAGTACGCCGCCGCCGATCTTGATGCCGCCAGGAAAATCTGGGAAGCGGCCGAGGCCCAGGTAAAGGAAAAGAAGTACAAGGAAGCCAAACAGGGTTACATGGATGCCAAGGCCGGTTTCGATAAGGCCGCTGGCGCCGTGGCAGCAGGCAAGAAGGCCGTCGCCAACGAAGTGACCGCTACCCTGGCCGCCGTCGAAACAGCCTGGAAGGCTACCGAGGAGGCCGCCACAAAGCTCGAAAAGAAGATGAAGGACAAGAAGGATGTATGGACAGCGGATGCCAAGGCGTTCGGGGAAAACCTGAAAGCTGCCAAGGATATGGTCGCCGCCGATGCGATTGGCGCCAAAGCCAAGGTAGGCGAATTGAAGGGCTTCATCGAAAAATGGGAAGCCGCCTTCAAGGAATTGGCCGCCGTCCCTGACAAGGTCGAGGACAAAAAGAAGACAAAGAAATAACACAAACGCAACGTTTTTAACGATGGACAAAAGCACAAAAGTGTCCCGTCGGCTTCGGCGGGACACTTTGTCTTTCGGCCCTAAAAAGAATGCTGTATTTCAATTCAAAATGACAGACAAGAATGAGATCCGAAAAAGGGTCCTAACGCTGAGAAACGCGCTGCCACCGGAGGGTATTGCGGCGAAGAGTGGGGAGATCGTCCGGCGGCTAACGGAGCTTCAGGAGATTCGTGGGTCATCCACGCTGATGGTTTTCCTCAATTTTGGAAGCGAGGTTGTGACCGATGGGCTGATCGAGTGGAGCTGGGAAACGGGAAAGCGGATCATCGTTCCCTTCTGCCATCCGCAGAGCAGGGAGATGACGCCGTGCCTTATCGGCAGCTTCGACGATCTTGAAGTGGGCCACTACGGGATTCGCGAACCGAGGGCCGATCACCTCAGGGTCGTGCCGCCCGGAGAGATCGATGCGGTTCTCGTCCCCGCCGTCGCTTTTGACCGACGGGGATACCGAGTGGGTTACGGTGGCGGCTATTATGATCGCTTTCTTCCGAAAGTTCCGAAGGCGGCGCGGATCGGAGTGGTTTTTGCGTGCCAGATCGTGCCGGAAGTTCCGATAGATCGCTACGACATGCAGGTGGCCCGAATTGTGACGGAAGAGGGGATCATCATTCCGGCGAATGAGCGAATAAACGGGGATGGGTAGTTATGGACAACATTCGAAATTTCAGCATCATCGCTCACATTGACCACGGGAAGTCGACCTTGGCCGACCGGCTGATCCAATTCACCGGCGTCGTGGAGGATCGTAATTTCCAGGACCAGATTCTTGACAACATGGATATCGAGCGGGAGCGCGGGATCACGATCAAAAGCCAGGTTGTCTCGCTTCCGTACCGCGCAAAGAATGGCCGGAGCTATACACTGAATCTGATCGACACGCCGGGCCACGTCGATTTCACCTACGAGGTGTCGCGGTCGCTCGCCTCCTGCGAAGGGGTGTTGCTATTGATTGACGCTGCCCAAGGCGTCCAGGCGCAGACGCTCGCCAACCTCTACCTCGCGATGGAACACGACCTGGCGATTATCCCGGTCATCAACAAAATCGATCTTCCCTCGGCGGACGTCGAGCGGGTGCTCGAACAGATCGACTCGGAGCTGGGCCTGGATACGGATACCCATCTGAAATGTTCGGCCAAGGCGGGGATCGGGATCGAAGAGATTCTGGAGGCGATTGTGGAGCGGATCCCGCCGCCCAAAGGGGATCCGGCGGCGCCACTCGCGGCGCTCATCTTCGACGCGAAGTACGACTCCTTCCGGGGGACGGTGATCCACTGCCGGATCTTTGACGGGACGGTGAAGGCCGGTGACATCATTCGCTTGGTGTATAACAACGCCACACACCGGGTGGAAGAGGTCGGCCACTTCCTGCTCCAGCGTCAGAAGCTGGATAGCCTCTCCGCGGGGGACGTTGGCTACATCATTGCCGGTGTCAAGACCGTATCGGATGTCCGCACCGGAGACACGATCACGCTGGAGAATCGCCCCTGCCCGAAGCCGCTGCCGGGCTTCAAGGAGGTCAAGCCGGTCGTCTTCGCCTCGATCTACCCGATCGCCTCGGACGATTACACGGACCTTGCCGACTCTCTGGATAAATTCAAGCTCAACGACGCTTCTTTCGTCTATGAAAAGGACTCTTCCGCCGCCCTCGGCCAGGGATTCCGCTGTGGTTTTCTGGGGTTGCTCCATCTCGACATCGTCCAGGAGCGTTTGGAACGGGAGTATGATCTCTCAATCATTCTCTCCGTCCCGAGCGTTCGCTATCGTTTCACACTGAAGGATGGAACAATTCTGTTTGTGGACAATCCGGCCCACTATCCCGACCCGATGTCGATCATCAAATCCGAGGAACCCTACATTCGGGCAGCGATGATGCTTCCTGAGCGCTATCTCGGCGCTGTCATGAAGCTTTGCATGGACAAGCGCGGGGTCAACTCGACACTAAACTATCCGAGCCCGGGCCGGGCAGAGCTGATCTATGAGGTTCCGCTCGCCGAAGTGATCTTCGACTTCTACGACCGCTTCAAGTCGGTAACGCAAGGTTACGGATCGTTCGACTACGACCTGATCGACTACCGCGAGAGCTCCCTTGCCCTTCTCGACATCCTCGTGAACGGCGAAAAGGTGGACGCCCTCTCGCAGATTGTCCACCGGGAGCGTGCCCGTAGCCGCGGGCTTCAGGCCTGCGAGCGCTTAAAAGAGGAGATCCCGAGGCAGATGTTCAAGATCGCGATCCAGGGGGTGATCGGTGGGGAGATCATCTCCCGGACGACCATCTCCGCCTTCCGGAAAGACGTCATCGCGAAGTGCTACGGCGGCGACATCAGCCGGAAACGGAAGCTCCTCGAAAAGCAGAAAAAGGGCAAGAAACGGATGAAGATGATCGGCAACGTCAGCATCCCGCAGAGCGCCTTCCTTGCGGTGCTGAAATCGGATACGGAATGAACGGATGCAGGCCGGGTCACCCGACCCGGCGCTCTCAGGAAACGGACGACCTCCCGGGGCTCTACATCCACATCCCGTTCTGTCTCCGGAAATGCGCCTATTGCGGTTTCTACTCCATCACCGACCATTCCCTGATCCCCGCTTTTCTGTCTGCTCTCCGCCGGGAAATGGACCACTATCAGGGATGGGCCGCCTCTTTTGATACGCTCTATATCGGCGGGGGAACCCCATCCGTTCTGCATGAAGGCGATCTGGAAGCGTTGATCGCCGACATCCGGATCGCTTTCACGATCACAGCCGATGCGGAGATCACCGTCGAGGTAAATCCCGCCGACATCACCGACAGCCTCCTCGCGTCGCTCCGCCGCTCCGGGGTAAATCGACTCAGCATCGGCATCCAGTCCTTCGACGACGGATCTCTTGCACTTCTTGGCCGCCGCCATACAGCCCTTCAGGCGATCAGCGCCGTCCGACGGGTACGCGACGCCGGCTTCGAGAACATCGGTCTCGATCTGATCTACGGTCTTCCCTGTTCTTGTGGACATGATGCGGCATCGTGTCCACAAGAACAGCATGATGTCGCCACTTACCCCTCTTGGCTTTCCACCCTGGATAAAGCCATCGGTATGAACCCGGACCACATCTCCTGCTATCAGCTTACGCTGGAAGAAGGAACGCCCCTTGCACAGAAATGCAGTCGGGGCGAGGTCATCCTTCCCGAAGAGTCGGTTCTCGCCGATTTCTTCTGCAATACCTCGAAATTTCTGGAAGAGAACGGCTATGGCCATTACGAGGTCTCCAACTTCGCCCACCCCGGCCGGGAATCGAGGCACAACCGCAAATACTGGAACCACATCCCGTATCTGGGCCTCGGTCCCGCGGCGCACTCTTTTTCGGGGCGCGAGCGGCGCTGGAACCGCAGCTCCGTCGAAGCCTACATCAGTGATTTGGAATCGGGACGGGAACCAGTCGAGTCGAGGGAGACTCTGAGTGACGAACAACTCGGCTTGGAGGCGCTCTTTCTCGGCTTCCGGACGCGTCGGGGAATCTGCCTTGAGACGTTCAGAAGCCGCTACGGCCAGGATCTTCTCGCAGAAAAGCGGGAGACGGTCGAGAGGCTAACCAGGGAGGGGCTTGTGGAGATCCGCGACGGATTTCTCCGGCCGACGCGCGCCGGAATGGCCGTCGCCGACAGTCTGGCCCTGATCTGAAAACAAACTGCTGAGGACCGAGTGCTGGGTGCTTTTACTCAGCCCTCAGCACCTGTATTCAACACTCAGCACTTGTTTTTCAGTCCCGAGTATTGTAGATTTAGTCCAATGATCACAGACCCTGAAACCACCGACATCACGCTTTTCGTCCGCACCTCGGGTGAGGAGGTTGCCCGCTGGAACCGCCAGAGGATCGTCGAGGCGTTGATCCGTGAGTCAGGAATCGACGAGGAGACCGCCGAGGCGATCAGCCGGGAGGTCGAGAAACAAATTGTCTCCTCGGGAATCAGCCTGCTCACGACGGCGCTCATCCGGGAACTGGTGGATGCCAAGCTGATCGAGCGGGGGTTGGAGCAGGCGCAACGACTCCACGCCCGCCTCGGTTTCCCCCTCTACGACGTCCGGCAGCTCATCCGCCACCAGAACAAGGAAAACGCTAACGTTCCGCACGCCCCCGAGGGAACGAGCCTGGCTCTCGTCGAGGGGATCAAGCGGGAATACGCGCTTCACGACGTCTTCTCCCGGGAAGTGGGCGACGCCCATCTCTCCGGCGATCTCCACCTCCACGGCCTGGGCTACGTCGACCGGCCTTACAGCTCTTTCCAGTCGCTCGAATACCTCAAGCGGTTCGGCCTCAAGCTGCCCCATTCCGTGACGGTCGCCGGTCCGGCGCGGCATGCGGAGGTTCTGCTCGCCCACATGGTCCGTTTCGGGGCCTCGCTCCAGGGCCATTTTGCCGGCGTGATCGGCTGGGATGCGGTCAATCTCGCGTTTGCCCCCTACCTGACCGGGATGGGAGAGCGAGAGCTCGAACAATTCGCCCAGATGCTAATCTATGAGTTCTCGCAGCTCACCTCATCCCGCGGCGGGCAGGCGATCTTTACCGACATTCATCTCTTCTGGGAGGTTCCCGATCTCCTCGCCGAACTCCCCGCTGTCGGCCCGGGAGGCAAACCCACCGGTCGAACCTTCCGGGAGTACGGGGAAGATGCCCGACGATTCGCACGCGCGCTGATGGCGGTTTACCGGGAGGGGGACGCCACAGGAAAGCCGTTCATTTTTCCCCGGCCTATCGTCCACATCACGGACGCGTTCTTCCAGACACCGGGTCACGAGGCATTTTTGGAGGAGGTTAGCGGCGTCGCTGCTGCGAAGGGAAATCCTTGCCTGCTCCTCGATCGGGAAAACCATGCACCCATCTTCCCTTGCGGCTGCATTGATCTCGGGAGAAAAGCCGCAGGCAGCGACCGCGAGCCCTGGCAAAGGAGATGCGCATCGATCCAGAACGTCACCCTCAACCTTCCCCGCCTCGGCTACCGCTCCTGGGAAGGGGACGATGGCAAACTCTTCTCTCTCCTCGATGAGGTGATGGCCCTCGCAGCGAAGGCCCACCTCCAGAAGCGCGACTTCGTCGAAAATCTGCTCTCTCTGGGCGACGCCGGACCTCTTGCCATGCTTGCGATGCCAAACGACAGGACACCCTATCTCCGGATGAATGAGGCGACCTATCTGATCGGGGTAACGGGACTCAACGAACTTGTCCAGATCCGGAAAGGAAAACAGCTTCATGAGTCGGACGAGGCGCTGGCCTTCGGCCTTTCACTCATCGACCACATCGGGAAAGAGTGCGAGAGACTCTGCGAAATTCACGGGATGAAATTTGTCATGGAACAGACTCCTGCGGAGACCACTGCCCACCGTTTCGCCCGTCTTGACCTGAAGCACTTCTCTCCGCTGCCGGGCCGTTATGTCCGGGGCGATTTGACCAAGGGTGAGATCTACTATACGAACGCCACCCATCTCCATCCAGCGGCGCCGGTCGATCCAGCCACACGGATCAGGCTGGAAGGTCGTTTTCACCCTTTCTTCCGGGCGGGGGCCGTGACCCACATCGAATTGGGGGCTGCCGAACCACCGGCTCAAGTTCTCGCCGGCCTTGTCATCCAGGCGTTCCGGGAGACGCAGAGCAATCAGATCGTATTTTCCCCCGAGTTCACCTGCTGCGCCCGTTGCGACGCCACAATGCGGGGGATTCTCGAAATGTGCGAGCATTGCGGTTCTAAAGAGGTGGATGGCCTTGCCCGGATCACCCAGTATTACAGCCGGGTTTCCGGCTGGAACCGGGGGAAACGCGCCGAACTACGCAATCGAAACAGGGAGGCTTTCTTTGTCCCAAATCCGTCCCCACCAACGAACAAATATCGAGGAGGCAAATCATGAAAGTTGTCGCATTTAACGGCAGTGCCCGCGCAAAGGGAAACACGACCATCCTGTTGAACGTGGTTCTGGATGAGATCAAGCAAGAAGGCATCGAAACGGAACTTGTCACGCTTGCGGGGAAGGATATTTTCGGTTGTCGGGCCTGCTACAAGTGTTTCGAGAAGGCCGACGGCCACTGCGCGGTAACCGGTGATATCGTCAATGAGTGCATCGACAAGATGAGGGCCGCCGATGGCATTCTCCTCGGCTCCCCAACCTATTTTTCCGACGTCACCGCCGGGACGAAGGCCCTGATCGAGCGAGCGGGAATGACGTCGCGCGCGAACCAGGACCTGCTAAAGCGGAAGGTCGGAGCGGGGGTCGTGGCTGTCAGGAGGGCCGGCGCGATGCATGCCTTCACCTCCCTCAACTTGTTCTTCCTGATCGGCCAGATGATCGTCGTGGGATCGAACTACTGGAACATCGGCGTCGGCCGCGAGGTCGGCGAGGTGGAGAAGGACGTCGAGGGGATTCAGACAATGAAGGTTCTGGGGCAAAACATGGCCTGGCTCTTGAAGAAGCTCAACACATGATTTCAGTCAATGAAGCGGAACAATGAATCCGCTTCCCTGCCTACAGGATTGGAGATTTTAGAAAAACGGAGGGGAATGATGGAGACGTTCAGCAGAGAGGATCTGTCCAAGATAAAGCTTTTCCAGTTTGTTGACCTCGAATCGATCAAGGGAATTCTCGATGCCTGTACCTTGCGGTCTTTGACTGCAGGAGAGGTTCTCATCACGGCGGGACAGCAGAACCGAACCGTTTACTTTCTGCTCGAGGGCCATGTCCGAATCCATCTCACTTCGCTCCAGAGCGAACCCACTGCGTCCCTCGGTCCCGGCGAGAGCGTCGGCGAAATGTCGGTGATCGACCATCAGCCGGCATCGGCCTTCGTCGTGGCTGCGGACCCGGTCCGGCTGCTTGCCATGGATGAGGAGCTTCTCTGGTCTCTGGTTCACTCTTCCCACGCTACCGCCTGCAATCTGCTGATCGGTCTTTCCGCACGCCTCAGACACGCCGATGCCGTGCTCTCCGAAAGCTTTGAAATGGAAGAGGATGGCCGGCATTACGGCACGGTCGACGCCCTGACCGGTCTGCACAATCGCTTCTGGATGGAAACGGTCCTCGAACGGCAGGTTCAGAGATCGATCAAGGGCGGTCTTCCTCTTTCGCTAATCATGATCGATATCGACAACTTCAAGAGCTTCAATGACCATTACGGTCGTGCCTATGGGGATCATGTGCTCTATTCCGTCGCGCATACGCTTTCGGATCACCTGCGTCCGACCGAGATCATCGCCCGGTGCGGCGGCGACGAGTTTGTTGTCATTCTGCCCGAGATGGCAATCGGGACGGCGAAGGATATCGGCGAACGGCTCCACCGGGGGGTTATGGATGCGATACCCGTTACGCCGGACGGGAGTTCCATTCCCCACCCGACGATTTCAGTCGGCTTGGTGGAGCTGAAGACAGAGCAGACGGGAAAAGAGCTGTTTGCCGCGGCGGATCGGGCTCTCACCCGTGCCAAGAGCGACGGCAGGAACCGTATCTCCGAGTGAGATGAGCGGTCCATCGGGTTATTTTTGAGCGCATTATGGCGCAGACGTTTCCATCAGAGAGTAGAGAAGCCTGATCTCCTCGGGCCACCGTTCGCTTTCCGGGGTCTCCAGAATCAGCGGAATGCCGTCGAAACGGGCGTCGTTCATGAGCAGACGGAAAGGCTCCAGCCCTAGCTTTCCCTTCCCGATGGGCGCGTGGCGGTCCACGCGACTTCCAAAATCCACCTTCGAATCGTTCAGGTGAACCCCGCGGAGATATTGAAAACCGACGATCTTGTTGAATGCCGTGAACGTCCGGTCATACGTTTCCGGCGTCCTCAGGTCATAGCCGGCAGCGAAGGCATGGGCGGTGTCGAGACAGACCCCCACCCGGTCCCGTTCCCTAACGAGCTCAATAATCCGGGCGAGCTGCTCGAAGCTGTACCCGAGATTGCTCCCCTGGCCCGCCGTGTTTTCAATGACGGCGGTCACCCCTTCGGTTTCGGCAAGGGTGATGTCAATCGATTCGGCAATCCGGGCCAACGCATCCTCTTCGGAAGAGAGGCGCAGATGACTCCCGGGATGGAAATTGAGGAGCAGAATCCCGAGTTCAGCGCAGCGGCACATCTCCAGCAGGAATGCCGCGCGTGATTTTGCGAGGGGCTCCGGCTCCGGGTGGCCGAGGTTGATCAGGTAACTGTCATGCGCGAGGATCTGCGCCGGGCCGTACCCGGCTTTAAGGCAATTGGTCCGGAAGGCCCCAATTTCCTCAGCGGAGAGGGCTTTCGCCTGCCACTGCCGCTGGTTCTTGGTGAAGAGCGCAAAAGCCTTCCCGCCAATCTCCGCCGCATTGAGAGGCGCATTTCCGACGCCTCCCGCGGCACTCACATGGGCGCCAACATATTTCATTTTCCGCTCCTTCGATCAATTAAAGAGGCAACCGCGCCAAATTGAAGCAACAACGGCTTCAACGCCCTTGGAACGACAGAGGAAGTTCCAAGTTGTTTTCTTCAAGGAAAGTCTTGTTTGAAAGAATCTCCGCCGACGGACCGTCCGCAACCACCGTGCCGCCTCCGATCACGATGCAGCGCTGACAGACATCCAGGATCAGGTCGAGGTCGTGGGAGGCGATAATCTTGGAATGCTTGAAGGTTTTGAGCAACGTAATCAGTGATCGCCTCGACCGGGGGTCCAGGTTCGCGGCGGGTTCGTCCATCGCGAGGATATCGGGTTCCATGGCCATAACCGAAGCGATGGCGACCGAGCTCTTTTGTCCGGCCGAGAGGTGATGCGGTGGCTTGTCCCGAAGTTCGAGGCTGTTGACCATACCGAGCGCTTTGCGGACCCGTTCCCGTACAGCCGCCTCATCCAATCCGAGATTCAGCGGGCCGAAGGCGACATCGTCAAAAACGGTCGGCATGAAGAGCTGGTCATCGGGATTTTGAAAAACAATCCCGACCTTCTTGCGGATCTCCCGCTTTGTTTTCTCCGTGATGATCAGATCGCCGATGGTCACCGTTCCCGACGTCGGCATCAAATAACCGTTCATGTGCTGGAGGAGTGTGGATTTTCCCGCACCATTGGCACCGACAACACCAACGGATTCGCCGTGGGTTATCCGGAAATTGACCCCATTAAGAGCTTCCGTTCCGTCGGGGTAGCGGAAAAAAACGTTTTTGAACTCAACAATATGATGGCTCATCGAAACAGCTCCTGCGCAACCCGACCAATCCCTTCGGTGATGGGGAAGATACGGAAAACTACCAGAAATAGCACCGTTGCCGCCATGAACATCAGATCGGCTGCCACTATCCGTGATCGCTTCAGACTCGGAATATCTCCCTCAAATCCCCGGGAAAGCATCGCATAATAGATCCTTTCCGCGCGATCCACCGTTCTGAGGAAGAGGACGCCGATCAGCCGCACAAACACTTTTATGCCGGTATTGCGCGTACCGAATGAACGCATCTCCCGCGCGCGGATGATCCGCATCGCCTCCTCCATAAGGACAAAGAGATAGCGGTACAGGAAGAGGAGCTGGGAAACAAAAAGGGCCGGAAAGCCAAGACGCCGGAGCGCGTGGCAGACACCCGGAAATGACGTCGTTGCGATGAGCAGGAGTGCCGAGCTGACCGTGAGGGAAAACTTCAGCAAAATCGAAAGAAAAGAGAGCCAGCCCGCGGAAAGGGAGACGCCGAAGATAACTGCCGCTGTTCTCGTATCCAGTATCGGGTTGAAGACGCCGATAAAAATCGCAAAGGGTGAAACGACGATTATCTTTCTGATGATGAACCGGACAGGAATTTCACCGACGGTCATCATTAGAACCGGAAACAAAAAGAACGGCGCCAGCGCAACGACTTCGTACTTGGGAAAGGAGATGACGGTAAGCAGAAAAAGCATCGTGGCGATCACCTTGGCCCGTGGGTCAAGGTGATGGACGAAGGTGTCCCTGTAGGAAAGCCGGTCAAGCCGACCGATATCAAAATAGAGCGTGTCAAATGTCATGGTTACAAGAGAAGGCGCCGCAGCCTGCGATCACTCAACAAAAGGGCGCGTCTTCTCGTCAATAATCCTGAACTCATAACCGCGCTCGGTAATCTCTATCGCGTTCAGAACCTTGACTCCCTGGGCCTCCAGACCTTTCAGCAAAGCCTCTTTCGGGGCGCCGGTCACCTTGACCGTAATGATGCGATCGCTGGCATCTTTGCCGCTGAAGACCGCCAGGCTGATAATATTGCCGTTTTCTTTGACAATCTCGTTGGCAACTCCTGCCAGGACACCTTTCTTTTCACTTACATCCAGCGTCAGGCGGAGACCTTTGTCGCGCCCCCCCAGAAGCTCAACAAAAGTTTTAAAGATATCGGTCTCTGTGATAATCCCGACCAGCTTGTTCTCTTTCAGGACAGGCAAACTGCCGATCTTGTGATCAACCATGATTCGGGCCGCCTCTTCCAGCGGGCAGTCGCAACCGACGGTAATTAACCGCTTGGTCATCAGGCTCTTCATCTTCATTTTGGACAGCAGGTAGTGTACCTCGAAGACGCTGAGGCTTGTGGCGGGCGAAGGAGAGGCGGAGAACAAATCCTTGTCTGCCACGATACCGACCAGGCGCCCCTTTTTGTTGACGACGGGCAGACGGCGGATTTTTTTCTCCTTCATCATGTGCAACGCATCTTCGAAAGAGGAGTCCTCGGTAACCGTCAAGGGGTTGGGAGTCATGCGATCTTTGACTTGCATCGTTTTTTCCTCCTGCCAATAAAGGGGTGCAAAAAAACAACCGGCCACATACCGGACAGATAAAACAGACCAATAGGGACTCTAAAACCGGGTGTCGCTAATACCATGAACACTTTTGCCTGTCAATAACTATCGACAACTTTTACCCCGGCAAAACATTTGACCTTCGATCGCGGAAAAAATATTTCCTCACCAAAGCCGCCTTTCCTTCTTGATCAAAAAAAGTCGATAAATATTCTTGACAGATGAATGCCTTATGAATATAGTTCCGCCCATCTGAAAAAAGTTGTTATGAATGACGTGTCGTGCAGAGCATGAAAAGCTGGATCGTTGCCAGTTTGCATCGGTTTTCTTCTGTTTTTTTCGTGTGTCTTGAGGAGGCGTAAGTGGGCGAGAGTCGCATCAAGGAGGAAATTGTCCTTAAGGGCGAACAGATCACCTTGAGCTTTGGTGGGATAACGGCCCTTATGTATGTGAGCTTCGAGGTGAAGAGAGGGGAAATTTATTCCATTATCGGCCCGAACGGAGCAGGAAAAAGCAGCTTGTACAACGTGATCAACGGATTTTACCGACCCCAGAAGGGGAAGGTGATTTTCAAAGACAAAGAGATTACACACCTCAAACCCTACCAGATCGCCCGAATGGGTATTGCACGGAGCTTTCAGAATATAGAACTTTTCAAGCACATGACCGTTCTGGAAAATCTGATGCTGGGACGTCATATCCATATTCGTTACGGGCTTTTAAAATCCATGTTGTATTTCGGCCCCTGTTCGAAGGAAGAGGTAAAACACCGAAAGCGGGTGGAAGATGTCATCGACTTTCTGGAGATCGAACATATCCGGAAAAAGCACGTTGGTACACTTCCTTATGGACTCCAGAAGCGTGTTGAAATGGCACGCGCATTGTGCCTTGAACCGGAAGTTCTGCTGCTGGATGAGCCGATGGCGGGTATGAACCTCGAAGAGACGGAGGACATGGCACGGTTTATCATCGACGTCAACAATGAATGGGGGATGACGGTTCTTCTGATCGAGCATGACATGGGTGTTGTCATGGACCTCTCCGACAAAATCATGGTCCTGGACTTCGGCGAAAAGATCGCCGAAGGCACACCCCGGGAGATTCAGCAGAACGCTGTGGTTGCCAAGGCCTATCTGGGCGAGTCGGATGGCGCATTTCTCGGAAGATAGCGGGGGAAGCATGTCGGCAGATACATTTCCAAAACTGTTGATCGAAAAGGCGAACCATTACGGATCGAAAAAGATTGCGTTGCGCGAGAAAGACTTGGGAATATGGCAGTCCTTCACGTGGCAAGAGTACCTTGAGAAGGTGAAATATTTTTCGCTGGGCATGATCAGCCTCGGATTTGAGCCGGGCGATAAAATTTCCGTGATCGGCGACAACAAACCCGAATGGATTATCGCCGAGCTTGCGGCACAGGCTGCGGGTGGATTGGGTACCGGAATCTATCAGGATTCCATCCTCAAGGAAGTGGCCTACATCATCAACCATTCCGAGACAAAATTCGTCATCGCCGAGGATCAGGAGCAGGTGGACAAGATTCTCGACATGCAGGAAGAGTTGCCCAATGTTAAAAAGGTGATCTACTACGACCCGAAAGGGATGAGCAAATATGATTCGGATTTGCTTGCCTATTTCCCGGATGTCATGGAGATGGGAAGGGAATACGAAAAGAGCCATCCCGGACAGTTCGAAAAGAATGTGGAAAACACCAAATCGGAAGATGTAGCGTGGATCTGCACCACTTCAGGAACCACCGGGTTCCCGAAACTTGCGATGCTGACCCACAAAAACCTCATTTCCATGGCAACCAATCTCGGCACATTTGATCCCAAGTATGATTCTGATGAGTTTGTCTCTTTTCTGCCCCTCCCCTGGGTCGGCGAACAGATGATGGCCGTGGCCAGCGGGTTGTTGTTCGGATTAACCGTCAACTTTCCGGAAAGCATTGAATCGGCCCAGGCGGATTTGCGGGAAATCGGGCCGCACATCATGTTTTCTCCGCCTCGGGTCTGGGAAAACATGTGTTCCACCGTTCAGGTCAAGGTGATGGACGCCTCGTTTCTGAAAAGAGCTGTCTTTAACCTGTGTGTTCCTATCGGCCGAAAATGGTCGGAATACAAATTCGAAAAGAAAAACCCGCCGTTCTATTTCAGGATTCTGTACTACCTGGCCTATCTTGCGGTGTTCAAGGCGCTGAAGGACCGGTTGGGATTCAGCAATATCCGCTCGGCCACGACCGGAGGGGCCGCTCTGGGTCCGGATACGTTCAAGTTTTTCCACGCCCTCGGCATATCGCTCAAGCAGATTTACGGGCAGACCGAAATCAGCGGTATCTCCTGTGTGCACAAAAATAGTGATATCAATCCGGATACGATGGGAGAACCCATTCCCGAGACCGAAGTGAAGATCTCCGCAGATGGTGAAATCCTTTCCAAAAGCCCGGCGGTGTTTCTGGGATACTATAAACAGCCGGAGGAGACCGCAAAAACGGTGATTGACGGATGGCTCCATTCCGGAGATGCCGGCTACCTCACGCCCGACGGCCATATCGTGGTGATCGACCGGATCAAGGATGTCATGAGCCTGATCGACGGGGTAAAGTTTTCACCCCAGTTTATCGAGAACAAACTCAAATTCAGCCCGTACATCAAGGAAGCGGTAACCATAGGCCATAACAGGGATTTCATCATTGGGATGATCTGCATCGATTTCAGCATCGTGGGAAACTGGGCGGAAAGAAACAAGGTCAATTATACCACCTATACGGACCTCTCATCGAAGATTGAGATCGTTGATTTAATTCAGAAAGAGGTCGAGAAGGTAAACAAGGGATTGCCCGAGAACGCCAAAGTGAAGCGCTTTGTGCTGCTTTACAAGGAGCTGGATCCCGATGACGATGAATTGACCCGCACCAGAAAGGTTCGCAGGCATTTTGTTGAGGAGAAGTACAAGGAGATCATCGAAGGCATGTATGAGGGAAAGGATTCGATTAAGATCGAGGCAGTCATCAAATTCCAGGACGGAAAAACCTCCACGATCAAAACCGTCATGGCCGTAAGAAACGTATAAGAAAAAGGAGAGCATTCGATGGAATCGATTATGCAATCGTTGATCAGCGGCATCGTGGTCGGAAGTATTTATGCCCTTATTGCATTGGGATTTGTGCTGATCTATAAATCCACGGCCGTAATCAATTTTGCCCAGGGTGAGCTCCTGATGTTTGGGGCTTATCTGTGCCTTACCTTGGTCGTGGCATTCAAGGTTCCGTTCTGGATCGCCTTTTTTACAACGCTCATCGCGGCGGCGCTGTTGGGGTTCCTGCTGGAAAGGCTTTTTTTAAGACCCATGATCGGCGAGCCGGCCATTTCCATCATCATGCTTACGATCGGTCTGGCGAGTTTTCTCCAAGGTATGATTCACATGACATGGGGCTCGGAAACCATGGTTTATCCCGCCATCTTCCCCATCGAACCCTTGAAATTCGGCGGAATCGTCGTTTCCCAGGTCTATCTGTACAGCGTCTTTTTTGCGGTGCTGTGTCTCGTCTTGTTCAACCTTTTTTTCCGCTTTTCCAGTTCCGGCATCGCGATGCGGGCGGTGGCCAATGATCAGCAGGCCGCGCAGTCCATGGGTATCAGCATCAAAAAGATCTTCGCCATCGCCTGGGCGATTGCCGCCGTGGTTGCGGCCGTCGGGGGCATCCTGATCGGGAATATCAATGGCGTCAATACCAGCTTGAGCGGGTTCGGCCTCAAGGTCTTTCCGGCGGTCATCCTGGGCGGTTTGGACAGCATCCCCGGCGCCATCCTGGGCGGTTTTATCATCGGGCTGCTTGAGGCGCTGAGCGGGATCTACCTTGATCCCATCTTCGAAGGTGGATCCAAGGAAGTCGTTCCTTTTGTGGTTCTTGTCGTCGTTCTGATGATCAAACCCTATGGTCTGTTCGGCACCGAAGAGATCGAAAAGATTTAGCGGAGAGATACAATGGCCATTAAATGCGGCGTATTTAAGACAACCTACGAAGGCGACGAGGCCATCTGGCAAACCAAAGTATCCCGGTTCTGGATTGCGTTGCTGATCGTCTCCCTGATCGCCTTCCCGTTTATCTTCGAGAGCTCCCGGTATCTGCTCTACGTTGCCAACAGCGTGCTCATTGCCGTCATCGCCGCAATCGGGCTGAACATACTGACAGGATTTACCGGACAGATCTCCCTCGGACACGGCGCTTTCATGGGCGTCGGGGCATACGCCTCCGGATATTTCATGACCCAGTTGGGCATGCCTTTTATCGCCTGCGTGGTTGCGGCGGGGTGCGTGACGGCCATGGTGGGCATGATTTTCGGCATACCCTCCCTGAGGCTCAAGGGATTGTATCTTGCCATCGCGACGCTCGCGGCGCAGGTTATCCTGGAGTTTGTCTTCGTTCGCTGGCGAGATGTTACCGGCGGCAGCCAGGGCATGATGGTGCCCCCGGCGAAAATCGGAGGACTCTCTTTCAACGGTGATTTCAAATTTTATTTTCTGGCCCTGGCGTTTACCCTCCTCGCCGTCCTGATTGCCAAAAATATCGTCCGCACAAAACCGGGCCGGGCGTTTATGGCAATCCGGGACCGCTATATCTCGGCGGAGATTATCGGCGTCCCGCTCTTCCAGTACAAACTGATATCATTCGGCATCAGCTCTTTTTACGCCGGCGTTGCCGGAAGTTTATGGGCCCACTATATCGGAATCATCACCCCTGAACATTTTAACGTGATGGTATCGATCCAGTATCTTTCGATGATCATTATCGGCGGTCTCGGAAGCATTTACGGAAGCATCATGGGCGCCATATTCATGACGCTTCTGCCTGAAGGGCTTCGGTTGCTCAGCGGTCTCTTTTCAAAGCAGTATCCCTTCCTGGTCAACATCTTCGGCGCGATCCGGGAGAGTATTTTCGGGCTCGTGATCATCCTTTTTCTGATATTCGAACCGGATGGCCTGGCAGCCAGATGGAAAACCATCAAGAACTACTGGAAGCTGTGGCCATTTTCTTATTAACGCATTAACAAACAAGGAGGGGAGCATGAAAAGATTTTTGTTGGTTGTATTGTCGGTGTTTTTACTAAGTGGGGTTGGGTTTGCTCAGCAGACCATCAAAATCGGCGGAATTTTTGACATCACAGGCGGAACAGGCGACGTCGGCACGCCTTATGCCGAAGCCGCGCGGGACTACCTCAACTATGTCAACAAACAGGGCGGGGTCAACGGCAAGAAGATCGAACTGATCGACACGGATTATTCCTACAAGATCCCCCAGGCGGTTTCCGCTTACAAGGATCAGGTTTCCAAAGGCGTTATCGCCATTCTCGGCTGGGGCACCGGTGACACGGAAGCGATGGCGCCGATGGTCGCCACGGACAAGATGCCGTACATCTCCGCCTCCTACTCGGAACACCTCGTTTTCGACAAGACGCCGTACAACTTCATTGGCGGCACCACCTACTCCGATCAGGCAAGACTTGCTCTGCAGTGGATCAAGGACACCTGGAAGGACAAGAGCAGGGCGCCCAGGGTTGCATTGATTTACAATGACTCGGGATTCGGCCGATCACCCATTCAGGATGCCGAAGATTTTGCGAAGAAAATCGGTGTGGAGATTGTAGACAAGGAGATCGTCGGTTTGAGAGACCTGGACGCGACGACACAGCTTCTCAATATGCAGAAGAAAAACCCGGATTTTGCAATCAATCAGCATACCATCATGGCCACAGCCACGATTCTGAAGGATGCCAAGAAGCTTGGCCTGAAGAACAAGTTTATCGGCCTCAACTGGACCTTCTCCGAAAAGCTGATCGAGATGGCCGGCGATGCCTCCGAAGGATTCATGGCTCCGATGCCGTTCGCATTCTGGACGGAGACGAAAGTCCCCGGTGTCCAGTTCATGCACAAGGTCCGGAAAGAGGTAACCGGCAAGTCGGATGCGCAGCCGGTCAACTACACCCAGGGGTTCATCGGCGCCTATCTGCTTGTTGAAGCGCTGAAGAAGGCAGGCAACAATCTGACCGGCGAAAACATCAAGAAGGTACTGGAATCAAACAAGTTCGACATGATGGGTTTGTCCGCCGACATCGCCTACAAACCGGAGTTGAGAAAACCGAACCTCTCGGCGAAGATGTATGTTATCAAAGGTGGCAAAATCGAAGCGTTAACAAGTTTCTTGAAGTACTAGAAAAAACAGATGGGTAGGGGCGGGTTTCAAACCCGCCCCTACAGCACTTGGTCATTTTGGTGAGAGTCCTATGCTGAAGCTCAACAACGTGGAAGTGATTTACGATGACGTGATCCTTGTGCTCAAGGGGATGTCCATGGAGGCCAAGGAGGGGGAGATCACCGTTCTCTTGGGCGCAAACGGCGCCGGGAAGACCACCACCCTGAAGGCCATTTCCGGGCTGCTGAAATCCGAAGAGGGCGAGGTGACAGACGGCTCCATAGAATTCATGGGACAGAAGATCAACAACAGGGATGCCGAAGATATCGTAAAAATGGGCATCTTCCAGGTTATGGAAGGACGAAGGATCTTTAAGGACCTGACGGTGACGGAAAACCTCATGGCCGGCGCCTACACCCGCAAGGACAAACACAATATCAAAAGAGACATCGAAAGCGTTTTTGATTATTTCCCGAAGTTGCAAGCCCGGCGCACACAGGTTGCAGGGTATATGAGCGGCGGAGAGCAACAGATGCTCGCGATCGGAAGGGCCCTGATGGCGCGCCCAAGGTTGATGCTTCTGGATGAACCGTCTCTCGGCCTTGCCCCTCTTCTGGTAAAGGAAATTTTTGAAATCATCCGGAAAATATGCAGTGAAGAGAAAACGACGATCCTGCTGGTGGAGCAGAACGCGAATCTGGCGCTTTCCATCGGCCACTACGGCTATGTGATGGAGATGGGAAAGGTTGTGCTGGACGGCGAGTGCGCCAAATTGCGTGAAAACGAGGACGTCAAAGAGTTCTATCTCGGACTTTCCGATGTCGGAAAGAAGAAGAGTTTCAAAGACGCGAAGCATTACAAAAGAAGAAAAAGGTGGCTATCTTAAAACGATGAATCAGCAGACGCAGAAAAACAGAAATATAGGCTTTTATGACGAAAAAGCCGAATGCATGGCCCGCGCGGAACGTCTCCGCTTCAAACAGGGGGAGGCTCTCAGGGCTTTCAGGTACGCTTGCGAAAAGGCGCCCGGATACAAAAGGTTTATGGATGAACGGGGTGTCGATCAGCAGACCGTTCGCAACATCGATGATTTTTCAAAACTTCCCGTCCTGAAGAAAAACAGCATGCCGGAGCGTCACCAGAGCAACCCGCCGTTCGGGGGATTTCTGGCCGTGCCGGTTGAAAAGCTGAAGAGAATATACGTCTCTCCCGGCCCCATCTATGATCCCGAAGGAAGAAAAGAGGATTACTGGGGGCTGCGGAAGTGCGTTTACAATGTGGGGTTTCGGCCTGGCGACGTTGTCATGAACACCTTTTCCTACCACCTGACCCCGGCGGGCATTTTTATGGATGAGGCCTGCAACGGTATCGGCTGCGTCACGGTTCCTACCGGCGTCGGAAACACCGAGATCCAGGTGAAGACGATGGCGGGATTGAGAATAAACGGCTATATCGGCGTTCCCTCCTTCCTGCTTTCGCTGATCCAGAAAATGGCAGAACTCGGCCATGACACCACAAAAGACCTCGCGATGGAGATCGCCCTGGTTGCGGGGGAGATCCTCTCCCCTTCCCTGCGAAAAGGGCTAAACGACCACGGAATCATCGTGCGCCAGGCCTACATCACGGCCGACCTGGGCGGAGTCGCTTATGAATGCCCGCAGGAAAACGGCATGCACATTTCCGATGATCTCTACATCGAGATTTGCGACCCCATCACCGGTGAACCGCTTCCCGCAGGCAGCATCGGCGAGGTGGTGGTCACCGATTTCAGCAACGAATCCTATCCGCTTGTCCGCTACGGCACCGGGGATCTTTCCATACTGGACGAGGCCGAATGCCTTTGCGGCAGAACCTCTTACAAGCTCAAAGGCATCATGGGCCGGGCGGACGAGGTGACGAAGATCAAAGGGATGTTTGTCCATCCCCGCCAGCTCGATGAAGCCGCCGCGAAATTTCCCGATGAGGTCGAAAAGATCCGGGTTGTGGTCACCCGGTCGGGCGTAACGGATATGATGACCGTGGAAATCCTGCTCAAACAGGGGGTTGCAGGAACAGACCTCCTGAAGACAGCCATTGACGAAAAGATCAAGGAAGCTACAAAGCTGCGGGGAAGCGCGGTCTTCGTCACCGAAATCCCCGAAGGCAGCAAAAAAATCGACGACAGGCGAAAATGGGATTAGGCGATCGAGCGACTAAAAAGGAATACGGCAAACCACGCCGGCCGTCTTCGGTCAAGAACCGCTGCGCAGGATGGCCTCGATAATCGCGTCACTCATTTTCGTGATATTGCTGATCAGATCGGTCTCCCCCATGGATATGGACTGATTCGTGAAGATAACCTTCCTCTGCTCGATGCTGACCACCTTGCAGTTTGTGACGATCATCGTTCCTTTCTTGCCAACATTTCCTGCAATCACGAAGTTGATTCCTGTTTTTGTGCCGATGTTGATCACATTCTCTAACTGGTCATTCTGCTGAAGGTCGTTTGCGACCAGGAAATTTTGAAGATCCTTCCTGTCCATCATGGCAAAGGCGGACTGCATCCGCGGGGCATTGACCAAGGTGTTTGTCACAATGATGCCATAACTGGAGGCGTCCATGGTAAGGGGATTAAAATGAAATACAGAAACGCTGTTACGCGAGGCGCCCTGGGGAATGGCGGTCGCCGCTGATTTTTCCACGGGTACCGTTTTCCCGGCAGCCGCACGGGGCGCAGCGGGAGGCACAGCGGGGGGCATCCTCCTTGATTCCACCGGGGGAATGCTGCCTCTGCTTCCCACGGAAAAAGCATAACGGCCAGCCACTGCGTACCCGGCACGGCTGTAGTCGTAATAGGCTCTCACTTCGTATTTCCCGGCTGAGGGAGGGTCAAAAGTCAGGACACCCTGCCTCGACCCTTTGGGCACGTATTTATAGTCCCCAGGGTCAGTATCTGGAGCGCCTGCCTGCGCTATACATATCCAATCCCCTGAATTTCCCGGAGCATTTGAAAAACTCACCTTGATCGTTTCACCTTCGGTATAAACGTCCTTGTCGGTATTTACAATCGGCGCTGCCCCGGCAGGGTCCGGCTGGCAGAAGGTAACCATGATCAAAAGGACAATGAATGCGATCGCTCCAATCTTTCGACTTTCTATCTGCATATGTATCCTCCCTCCATCAAGCTACGTAAACCATCAACATTTGCTTTCTGCTTATCACAATTATGGGGGAAAAAGCATCCTTTTAGGAAGGAAACATCTCATACCTTGAAACGGGAAACCGTGTCGGTGAGCTGGTTGGCGGCAAAATTCAGCCTCTCCGTAACGGTCTTGAATTGCGAAAGAGAATTGGTCATCTGTACGGCACTTTGATTCAGGTCCGCCATGGCTTCGCTAATCTGTCTGGAACCGAGGGATTGGAAATGCATGCCATCGTTCACCTTATCAAATTCCGGACTGAGATAGGCGACTTTGGCAATAACTTGTGAAAGTTGCAGGGTTGCATCGTCCGCAGACTGGACCCCATGGGTGACGCCTTCGCGAAAATGGTCCATCTCCTTGACACCGTCCGCGACGGATGCTTGCATTTCGTTGATAATTTCCGAAATATCCAGTGTCGAGAATGCCGTTTCGTTGGCCAACCGTCCGATTTCCTTCGCAACTACGGAAAAGCCCCTGCCGTACTCGCCTGCCTTTTCTGCTTCGATCGCGGCATTCAGGGAGAGGAGGTTTGTCTGATCCGAAATTTTTGTAATTGTGGCAATGATGCTGTCGATGCTCTCGGCCTTCTCGTGAATCAATGAAAGCTTCTCCGAAATGATATTCGTTGTTTTGGAGAGGATTTGCATGGCGTTTTGCATCCCCGAAAGACTTTCCTGACCTGCATTGGCCAGCCTGAACGTCTCCTCGGCTACATTTTTGATTCCATCCATGGTTTTGGCAAGCTCTTGAGATGTAGCAGAAATCTGCGTGGAGGCAACACCAACCTGTGCCACGTTTCCTTCGAGTCCCTTCATCGCCTCTTCCTGTTGGCTCGATGCGGATACGATCGAGGTAGCGGTTGCATTGAGGGTATCAACGGCTTCCCTTATTTTTATGGTTTGTTCACGGAGGCTCTCCGCCATATTGTTGATGGACCGGCTGAGAATGCCCACTTCGTTGAGGCTGCCGTTGGTGTCCATTCGAACGAGAAGATTGCCGTCGGCCACGCTGTTTGCCGTCATGGTAAGCTTGGCCATGGGTTTGGTGATGAGGTTTCTGGTAAGAAAATAGACCAGCAATGTTACCGCGACGGCGATAAGAAGCATACTGATAAACGTTTTGGTCAGGAAGGAAAATATCCCGGCCATGATCTCATCGTATCCCCGACAATAGATAATATACCAGCTATCCTCCATATTAAGCTGTGCGGTCGTTAATTTTTCCACATAATAGGCTTTGAGTTGTCCCTCAAAGGCCGATAAAAAATGGGATTCACCGGCACTGATCCTGTCCATGATCGGTTTGATTAAATCCCGGGACTCGGCTTTCAGTATCAATTGTTTTTGAGGGTGTGAAATAATCATACCGCTCTGATCTACCATAACGAGGTATCCGGTCGTACCGATTACGGACTTTTCAACAAAAAACTCTGTGAAATAGTCCATTCTCGGTGCAACAATCGTCGCACCGACGATCTCACCATTGTGCTCGACGGGAACGGCGACAACAAAGATAGGGTTTCCCCGGAGCAAACTGGGATAGACTTCACTGATGAAATAAGGTTTCCCCTGGAAGACAGCCTTTATATAACTGAACTGGGGGCCACATTTCCCGATCGTTTTGCCGCCCACCGTATCGATAAAAAAATTACCATTTCCTATCACCTTTTTTTCACCCTCTACATCTATGGATACCGTCTTCCCTTCGGCAAGCCTGAGGGCCAGGGGAATATTCTCATAATAGGGGTAGCGCAAGTGCATATCCGAGAGAAATTTCTGCACCTCCGCCCTTTTTTTTGTGTCCGTCGGTGAAACGCAAGCGTCAACAATTCGGGGATCCTGGGCAATGGTCTGTGCCGTGCGAATCTGCTCCTCTAACCATCTGATCAGGGCCTGATTTGTCTTTTTAGCGATGATCTCGGATAATTCATGATTTGTTTTGATGGCTTCCGGTTTACCCAGGTAATACACGACAACCCCGAAAGTTATGAAGAGTAAGGAAATCGCAGGTATGAGCAGAAGCAGATATTGGGCGGAAATTTTCCGCGAGATGTATCTCTTGATGAATGTGTTTATTCCCGGCATATTGATTTATCTGCCTGTTATTTAATTTTGATGGTCTCGTCAAAAGTCGTCATACCGGTGAAAACCGGTATCCAGTATTATTGTAACACATTGAAATATCTGGATTCTGGCTTTCGCCGGAATGACGATTTCTGGGCATTTCGACTTTTGATGAGAACATCAATTTTCCGTCGCCCGTTACGCATCCAGATACCCTATTGACAGTAATTAATCAACTATTTTCGAGAACTGAACATTAAAATATCAAGCTTCATTTTCCCATGCCCAGCCGGCCATCATATTTCACTTGAAAGGATCTGCTGTGCACGATAACATAGATTGGCCTCAACAGGAGACTCCTTGAAATGAACGAATATGCTGATGAATACCGAATGAAACTGACATCATTCGATGATGCGGCGGCCATCATTAAAGATGGAGATACGGTGATCCATGGTGTTACCGTTGCGGAACCACCCGGCATGCTGGGCGCAATCGCCGAGCGGGCAAGGGCGGGGAACCTGAACCATATCAAAGTTTACACATTTAACGCCCAACAGCATTTTGCCGAGACTCTTGGCAATCCTGATATTGCTGACGTCATCGATTCCTACAGCTGGTTTGTAAGTGAAGCTTCCAGGAACATGGTGCGCGTCGGACTGACGCAATTTATCCCCGCATATCTCCATCAGATACCTAAAATCGTTGCTGAAACGATGGAGGTACATATTACCGTAACAACCGTTTCCCGAATGGATGATGACGGTTATTTTAGTTTTGGACCTTGTAACGGATACTTATCCGCTGTGGCAAAACTATCCAAGAAACTGATCGTCGAAGTCAACGAGAATATGCCCTTCGTGCACGGCGATGCACTCATTCATATCTCCGATGTTTCGATGATTGTGGAGAACACGGTTCCCCTGATGGAAATATTACCTTTGCCACCCAATCCACTGGATCCGGTCATCGGCAAGATCGTTGCTGAATATGTGCCGGATAGCGCGGTTATTCAGCTCGGCATCGGCACCCTCCCCAATGCGATAGCGCCATATCTGGAAGGGCACAAGGATTTGGGTATTCATACAGAACTCCTGGGCCCCGGCATGGTTGCTCTGATTAAAAAAGGGGTCATTACCGGACGGCACAAGAATCTACACCCCGGGAAACATATTTTTTCTCTTGCTTCCGGCGGCAAAAAGACTTTCGACTTTATGAATGAAAATAGAAGCTTTGAGAATTATCCCAGCTCCTATGTCATGAATCCTGCCGTAATTTCCCGGAATCATAAGATGACGGCCATCAATGCCATCCTTCAGGTTGATCTGTTGGGACAGTGCAATGCGGAATTCCTGGAGGGATACCAATACAGCGGAACCGGAGGGCAACTCGATTTTGTCAGGGGCGCCTACGACTCTCCCGACGGCAAAGCCATCCTGGTTTTATATTCCACAGCAAAAGATGAAGTAATATCAAGCATCGTTAGCCGTTTTCCGGAGGGAACCATGGTAACGACGCCCCGAATGGACGTGCATTATATCGCGACAGAATACGGTATCGTTAACCTGAAGGGAAAATCAACACGGGCACGGGCACTTGCCCTGATCAGTATCGCCCATCCCAAATTTCGGGATGAACTCATGCGGGAAGCCGAAAATATGGCGCTCATGTAGAATTGAGGTATTCATGATCCCCTGGCAGCTTCTTGAAACAGCGCAGGTACCCGGAACAAGCGGAGATCTTTCCCTGTTCCAGCGCGGTGAAGAGTTTTCGATCCGGGTGAATGGCGCCGAACTCATGAATAGTCGTCTCCATGGGTCGGAGGATGCCATGGCGCAGCTCGCCTGCGCAAGAGTCGCCTCCCTCACCTGCCCCAAAGTCCTGATCGGAGGGCTGGGTATGGGGTACACACTGGCTGCGGCATTGAACCAACTTGGCGCCGAAAGCCAGGTGGTGGTGACCGAACTCGTGCCGGCGGTGGTGGCTTGGAACCGGGGGCCACTTGCAACCTTGGCCGGCCATCCCCTTGATGACGACCGGGTTACGGTTCGAGAAATCGACGTCGCGCAAATTCTCCAGGCCGAACATCTGGCTTATGATGCCATCCTGCTGGATGTAGATAATGGCCCCAGGGGTCTGACCCGGCAGAGCAACAACTGGCTCTACACCCGGGCCGGGCTGGATGCAGCCTTTGCAACCCTGCGACCGGCGGGCGTTTTTGCTCTATGGTCGGCAAGCCCCGATCATGGTTTCACACAGGTGCTGCGCAAAGCAGGATTTGAGGTCAACGAGGAACGTGTAAGGGCGCGAGGTCGCCATGGTGGTGGATTCCACACGATTTGGATCGCCAGCCGCGTGTCGTCGGTTACAGACGAAAAACCGCGGCGCACTGCAAAGAACGACCATTAGGTTTTAAAGGCATATTCCCGATAGAAGCACTCGGGGATGACAATCTTTTGTAAGGGAGCTGCACGTACAGGTATGCGGTGCGTTACGGCGCAGCGCCTGACGCACCCTGATAGAGCTGCTCAAGAAGGGGGCCGGGACCGGTAAAAAAAGGAGGTTGTAGACACTGTGTCTACAACCCATGAAATATCATTAAAATCGACGAGATCCATCAAAACAATCCGTTCACTTTTTAAAGCTCCCGGAGGAGATCCTGAAGAGATCGTGCAGGACAAGCCTTGACCAATTTTCGGCGATGAGGTAGGGTACCGCCTCCAATGGATTCTGTCGGCGGCTTCCTCTGGCAGTTCTCTCCGACCGTCAATCTGGTTGCGGCAACCACCTGCGGTCTGCCAAGCACGATCTGCTTCGTCATTCACGGACGGGATTTGAAAGGATAAAACGAATATGAAACCCATAATCGCAATCATCGGCAGACCCAATGTCGGCAAATCGACCCTGTTCAACCGCCTGGCCGGCCGGGGCAAGGCGATCGTCATCGATGAACCTGGCGCAACGCGGGATCGCAACTACGCGGAGTGCAACTGGAACGAACACCCGTTCACGCTGATCGACACCGGCGGCTTCGAACCGGCCTCCGCGGTGGAGATCCTCGTCCAGATGCGGGAGCAGACAAAACTCGCCATCGAGGAGGCGGATATCATCATCTTTCTGATGGACGGGCGGGACGGGCTGACCCATTCGGATCAGGAGATCGCGCGGATGCTTCGGGTAAGCGAAAAGAAGGTTTTCTTCGCAGTGAACAAAATCGACGGCCCCCGTCACGAGGCGCTCGTCTCCGATTTTTACCGCCTGGGGATAGACGCCTTCTATGCGATCTCTGCGCAACACGGCCAGGGGATGGACGATCTGATGAATACCGTTGTGGAGGATCTTCCCTCCGGTGGACCGGTGAGAGAAGTGGAGGAAGACCGCATCCGGATCGCCGTCATCGGGAGACCCAATGTCGGCAAATCCTCCCTCGTCAACCGGCTCCTCGGCTATGAACGGACGATCGCGAACCCCATCCCCGGGACAACGCGGGACGCCATCGACACCCCATTCACCCGCAACGGAAAGAAATTTCTGCTGATCGATACCGCGGGCATCCGCCGCAAGAGCCGGATCAGCCTCACCCTGGAGAAATACACCATCGTCCAGGCGATCAGGGCGATCGATCAGGCCGACGTCGCGCTGATCCTCATCGACGCTGCGGAGGGGATTAGCGAGCAGGACGTCAAGATCGCCGGTCTCGCCATGGAGCACGGAACCGCCTGCATCCTCGTCGTAAACAAATGGGATCTAATCGAAAAAGACAACAGCACCATCGGAACCCACGTTGAGAACATCCGCTACAACTCGAAGTTCCTCGAGTTTGCGCCCATCATTTTTGTCTCCGCCCTCTCCGGCCAGCGGGTCACAAATATCCTCGATCTGGTCGAGCGGGTGTACGCCCAGTACACAAAACGCGTCGAAACGGGTGAACTCAACCGGAAAATCCGTGAAATTGTTGAGATGAATCCGCCGCCCGGCCGCCAGAGCCGGCCCCACATCTTCAACTATATCACGCAGGTCGCGATCAAACCCCCGACCTTCGTGCTGTTCGTCCGGAACCCGGACTCCATCCACTTCTCCTACGAACGCTACCTGGTCAACCGGATCCGGGAGGCCTTCGGTTTCGCCGAGGTCCCGATCCGCCTTTTCTTCCGGAACAAGGGGGACTGAGTCGCGCTTGTCTTTACAGCGAGACAACCAAAACTTTTGACGACCTCGTCAACCGTTGGGCTGACTTACGCAATGCAAGTTTCTACGGCGGAGCTTTTAAGCCCGATAATTTCAGGGGTTCGGAGGTTCAGGGAGTGATGCCGACCATGGAAAACCTTCCCGGGCGAGGGCGATCGTGATTCCGTTGTATGCTTTTTTTCGACAAATGAACCGTGTTCTCCTTCCCGCAAGCAGTGCCGCCGGTTCGGCGACGGCCGGCAGATTCACCTTTTCGGCTACAAAATCCGAATGCGAAAATTCACGCGAAGAAGCCTGTATCTCTTCTGCGGCGATGAATCGGATCGGAACGCCAAGCGTCTCCGAGGCGGTGAGCAGCCCAGCCTCGTCTGCCTTGATCTCCGCCGAGGCGAGAAGGCGGACCTCTTCTATCGCAATCCCTGCCTCGACCAGCGCCTCGCGGACGGCTGCGACGATCCGTTCCGACGGCGCTCCCCGTCGGCAACCGATCCCGACAATAACTGATTTGAGCGCCTCGGTCGTCGTCGTGATGATGGGCTCTGCGCCGGTCAGGTTTGAGACGCTGATTGCCAGATCGTTTGCCCCGCCCTCGTGACCGGAGAGCAGGCTCACCACCCAGCGACCTCCCGCATCGAGTACAACGACGGCGGGGTCTTCAAACTTGCTTTTCACGAGTGGGGCGATCGCCCGGACAACAACGCCACAGGGAACGGCATAGACAAGCCCCCTGCAGATGGGAAACAGCGTAACGGTGAGGTCGGCGATTTTCGCAAAGTGCTCCGCAGCAAAGGCAGTCTGTACTGAATCATGAACGAAGAGTTGCGCCTCCGGCAGACGGCCGGTCAACGGGGCAAGGAGTCTCACCCCCTCGGCGGAGAGCGTGATGAGGGCGGTTTTCACGGCCTCTTCCCCTGCCTGAAGCCGTGGGTGAAGGTGGCGTCGTAGAGCTTCGATGCGGGAATATCGCGCCCGAGCGCCTCTCCGACAACGATGAGCGCCGTCGAACAGATTCCGGCCGCCTCCGTCTTTACCGCGATGTCGGTGAGCGTCCCGCGGATGAGGAGCTCCTCCGGCCAGGAGGCGCGAAAGACGACGGCGGCGGGACAGTCCGGCCCGTAATGGGCGCTCAGCGTCACGGCGACCTCGGCGATCTTTCCGACCGACAGGAAGATGCAGAGGGTCGCACGGGTCCGGGCGATTCGGTCGAGCTCCTGTGCCTCGGGGAGCGGTGTTCGCCCCGCCGTCCGCGTAAGGATGATCGTCTGCGATATCTCCGGGGCGGTCAGCTCCGTACAAAGGGCGGCGGCGGCGGCCTGGAAAGCACTCACCCCGGGGCAGACGTCGTAGGAGATCTCCAGGAGGTCGAGGGCATTCATCTGCTCGCGGGTTGCCCCGTAGATCGAGGGGTCGCCGGAGTGGAGGCGGACAACGTCGATCCCGCGGTCGCGTGCGTCCCG
>Ga0247840_10002582_pt1 | contig 32087 bp, 21 predicted proteins | sample LaCruzMarch2015__FD_192404 | JGI IMG/M metagenome (GOLD analysis project Ga0247840, IMG submission 192404) | Freshwater microbial communities from meromictic Lake La Cruz, Castile-La Mancha, Spain - LaCruzMarch2015_17m | ecosystem: Environmental > Aquatic > Freshwater > Lake | place: Spain...
TGAATGAGCTGTTCGCGGTTTTGCGGCTCACTGCCGAACAACTGCGTCAGCCGATCGAACCAGTTGCGCGGTCGTGAGTCGTCGGACGATCGATCGCTCGTCATGGGTTGGCTGCGGTCTCCAGGTAAGGGGGCGGAAATCCTAACCCGACCAGGATGGCCGTTTCCAGCCCTTCCATGAGCTGCGCGTCGGTGTCGGTCAGGTGATCGTAATCGAGCAGGTGCAGCACGCCGTGGACCACCAGGTGGGCCCAGTGGGCGCAGACCGCCTTGCCCTGCTCCAGGGCCTCGGTGCTCACCAAGGCGGCGCAGATCACCAGGTCTCCGAGCAAGGCGTCGAGCCCGGCCCCCGCCGGTAGACCCGGCGGCGCCTCGAAGGGGAAGGAGAGGACATTGGTCGGCCGGTCCTGCCCCCGAAAGCGCAGATTGAGCGCCTGGCCCTCGGCCGGGTCCACGATGCGGATCGTCAGCGCCGCCCGCTCCCGGCGACCCTCCAAGGCCGCGGCGGCCCAGCGGGCGAAGTCCGCCGCGGCGGGGAGGTCGGGCGCCTGCGTGGCCACCTGAAGATCAAGATCAAGATCCATAGAGACAATTCTGGCCAGCCGGCAAAAAATAGACAGGATTAACAGGATTTTTCAGGATTAACAGGATAAGAGGATGGCGATTTAGATCATTGTAAATCCTGTTAATCCTGTCCATTCCTCAGCGTCATCCCGGATCTCGGATGGTAGCGGGACCTGCGCCATGAAGCACCATTTTACCCCGGCCTGTCGGCGCCCGCCCGGTGCGACCCGGACCCTTGGGGCCGCCCCAGCGGTTCCGGCCGGTCGAAGGCCTCGTAGGCGTGGACGATGCGCTGGACCAGGGCATGGCGCACCACGTCACGGGCATTGAAGAAGGTGAAGCTGATGCCGTCCACGTCTTTCAAGACCTCCACCGCCTGGCGCAGGCCGGACGGCTGGCCGCGGGGCAGGTCTACCTGGGTCACGTCACCGGTAATGACGGCGGTGGAGCCGAAGCCGATGCGGGTCAGGAACATCTTCATCTGCTCGGGCGTGGTGTTCTGGGCCTCGTCCAGGATGATGAAGGCATCGTTCAAGGTGCGCCCGCGCATGTAGGCGAGCGGCGCCACCTCGATGACGTTGCGCTCCAGGAGCTTGTTCACCTTCTCGAAGCCGAGCATCTCGAACAGCGCGTCATAGAGTGGGCGCAGATAGGGATCGATCTTCTGGGCCAGGTCCCCGGGCAGGAAGCCGAGCCGCTCCCCCGCCTCCACCGCCGGGCGCACCAGGAGCAGGCGCCGCACCCGGTCCGACTCCAGGGCCTCGACCGCGCTGGCCACGGCCAGATAGGTCTTGCCGGTCCCCGCCGGGCCTACGCCGAAGGCGATATCGTGGTGGGCAATGGCGTGCAGGTATTCCTGCTGATTGGGCCCCCGCGCCCGCACCAGCCCCCGTTTGGTCTTGATGACCAGTTCCGGCAGTCGGCTGTCCGCGGGCAGCGCCAATTCGTCCGCGCCGAGCGCGCGCAACGACAGGTGGATCGCCTCCGGACTCAAGACCTCCGCCAGGGTGTCGGCATACAGGTCGCGCAGGAGCCGGTCCCCGAGGTGCACCGCCGCCCCCTCGCCGATGAGCCGAAAGGACATGCCGCGGTTGCTGATCTCGATCCCGAGCCGGCGCTCGATCAGCCGCAGGTGTTGCTCGAAGGGTCCGCAGAGGTTGGCGAGCCGCGGGTTGTCCGCGGGGGCCAGTTCGAGGTCGAGTGATTGGGGTTGGGCAGACAAGAGTTTCAGGATGTAAGGATGAGGGATGAGGGATGAGGGATGAAGGGTGAAGGATCAAGGATGAGACCGCATCACGGCCGCTGCGCGCGCCCAGGCTCACGGATCAGGATCCGGCACGCTCTGGGTCAGCGCACCCCGCAGCGAGTTGGGCAACGCTTCGGTGATTGTCAGGTCGACGAAGCGGCCGATCAAGGCTGGGGCGCCGTTGAAATTGACCACCCGGTTGTTGTCGGTCCGCCCGCAGAGGTGGGCCTGGTCCTTGCGCGACGGGCCCTCCACCAGGACGCGCTGTACCGTGCCCACCATGGCGGCGCTGTAGCCCCGGGCATTGGACTCGATGCGCTGTTGCAGGCGCGCCAGACGCTCCTTCTTGACCGCCGGCGGGCAGTCGTCCGGGTAGTCCGCCGCCGGGGTACCGGGGCGGCGGCTATAGACGAAGCTGTAGCTCAGGTCGAAGGCGCAGTCGTCTACCAGGGCCAGGGTCGCCGCAAAGTCGGCCTCGGTCTCCCCGGGGAAGCCGACGATGAAGTCCGTGGAGATCAGGATGTCCGGCCGCGCCTCCTTGACGGCCCTGATCCGCGAGCGAAACTCCAGGGCCGTATAGCCCCGCTGCATGGCCGCCAGGATGCGGTCGGAGCCCGACTGCACGGGCAGGTGCAGGAAGCTCGCCAACTCCGGCACCTCCCGGTAGGCCTCGATCAGCGACGTGGAGAAGGCCAGGGGGTGGCTGGTGGTAAAGCGGATGCGCCCGATGCCCTCGATCGCCGCCACCCGGCGGATCAGGAACGCCAGATTCGCAATGCCCCCGTCGCCGCGCCGCCCCCGGTAGGCATTGACGTTCTGGCCCAGCAGGTTGACCTCCCGCACCCCCTGCCCGGCCAGGGCGGCAACCTCGGCGAGCACCTCGTCGCAGGGCCGGCTGACCTCCTCACCCCGGGTATAGGGCACCACGCAATAGGTGCAGTAGCGAGAACAGCCCTCCATCACCGAGACAAAGGCCGTCGCGCCCTCCGCCCGGGGCGCGGGCAGGCAGTCGAACTTCTCGTCCACCGGGAAGGAGACATCGACCTGGGGCTGCCGGCCCGCCGCCAGTTCATCGAGCATCTGCGGCAGGCGGTGCAGGGTCTGGGGGCCGAACACCAGGTCCACATAGGGGGCACGGGTGCGGATGGCCTCCCCCTCCTGGCTCGCCACGCACCCACCCACACCGATCACCAGGTCCGGCCGGGCCAGTTTCCAGGGGCGCCAGCGCCCAAGCTGGGAGAAGACCTTCTCCTGCGCCTTCTCGCGGATCGAGCAGGTGTTGAGCAACAGCACGTCCGCGTCCTCCGCCCGCTCGGTCAGCACCAGGCCTTGGGACTCACGCAGCAGGTCCGCCAGGCGCGCGGAGTCGTACTCGTTCATCTGGCAGCCGTGCGTTTGGATGTAGAGCTTGCGGGACATGATGCGCTGAGGGTAACGGAAGGCGGGCGCCTGGTCCAGACGCACCGCGCCCCCGGGTGCGCTGTCGTTGTCGTTGTCGTTGTCGTAATCGAACAATCCGACCACGATTACGACAACGACAACGACGCCCGGTCCGTGGGGACGTTCGGTAGCTGTAGGGTACGCATCGCGTACCCGGCTCCGGCGGTCGGCGCGGCTCGGCGGGTACGCGATGCGTACCCTACGAGATGTGCGTTAACACACCAGTTCCGATCGCACCCCGCGCGCCCACCCGGGCCCCGAGCGGACGGCACCGCGACCGGCCGCCCCCCGATCCCGGCGGCCGACCACCGCAACGGGGGACTCGCCATCGGGCGGAACCCAACGGCCCTGCACAACCAGTTCTTCGTGATGAAGTGGGACTTCTCACTGGTCCAGGCGCAGGGCGAGCTCGGGGCGATCGAGGCTGAAGACCGTCTTCAAGATGGTCAAGGCGGCGGCGGGCGGGATGGGGGTGGACCGGGTGTTCATCACCGGGGTCTCGCCGGTGGTCTTGAGCGATATGACCAGCGGCTATAACGTCGGGAAAAACATCTACCTCGAGGCGGCCTTCAACGACCTGTGCGGTTTCACGGAACCCGAGATCGCCCGGGTACTGGAGCGACTGGCCACGGACGCCGGCGACTGGTCCCCCGCCGCGGCCCTGGACACCATGCGGACCTTCTACAACGGCTATCGCTTCAGCGCGGAGGCGACCGGGAGCCTCTACAATCCCACCCTGAGCCTTTATTTCCTGGATGCCCTGCGGCGCCAAGGGCAGCCGCCGGCCCAGCTGCTGGACGAAAACCTGGCGATGGACCGCAACAAACTCGCCTATATCGCCCGCCTGCCCCACGGCGAGAACCTGCTGGTCGCGGCCTTGAGCGGCGACGACCAGGTCGTCATTCCGCAACTGGCCCGGCGCTTCGGGGTGGAGGACATGCTGCGCGCGGTCAAGGACCAGCCCTTCATGGCCTCGCTCCTCTATTATTTCGGGGTCCTGACCCTGGCCGACCGGGGCCTGCTCGGGGAACTGGCGCTGAAGATCCCCAATCTGGTCGCCCGGGCACTCTATGTCGAGCGGTTACGGGACATCTGGCTCCCCGGCTACGAGGAGCGCGAAACGGCGCAGGCTGCAGCCAAGACCCTCTACGTGCGCGGCGACCCGGCCCCCCTATGCGACTTCATCGAGTCACGCTATTTCCGGGTGCTGTCCAACCGCGACTACCGCTGGACCAATGAACTGCTGGTCAAGTTCGCCTTCCTGACCCTGCTGTTCGACGACCGGCTCTACATGGCGGTCTCGGAACTGGAAACCGACCGGGGCTATGCGGACCTCGCGCTCATCGTGCGCCCGGACATGCGCCGCTTCCAGGCCCTGGACCTGGTGCTGGAATTCAAATACCTGGGGCTCAAGGACCTGGGGCTCACCGGCGAGCAGGTGCGGGCGCAACCGCGCGAGGCCCTGGCCGCCCTTCCGGCGGTGGCGGCCCGGCTCGATGAGGCGGCGGCGCAGGCGCGGGGCTACGGCGCCACGCTGCGCGGACGCCATGGGCTCACGGACCTGCGCGCCCTCGCGGTGGTGGCCCTGGGGGTGGAGCGGCTGGTGTGGCGGGTGCTGTGAACTGAAGGGCGGGACGGGACATGGGCCCCGTCCCGAAACGCCTGCTGGCTCCCACGCTCCTGAGACTGTGCAAGTATTCGCGACGCCGGCCGAAAAACGCGGGACCCGTAGGTTGGGGTGAGGAACGAACCCCAACATTTCAGCGCCTTGCATTCGGCGGCTCGTTGGGCTTCGTTCCTCAGCCCAACCTACGGGGAATACCTGCCCGGTCTCTGGAGCGTGGGAACGAAGAAGGAGACGGTCAGTTCACGATCCGACGCGGCCAACGCACGGCCGCGTCACCCCTCACCCCGCCCGAACACTGCGCCGGCGGCGACGCGTGAGCCACACCGCGGGCACCGCGGCGAGCAGCAGCGCGAGCGGGGCGGGAACCGGGACTTCGGCGGAGAAGGTGACGGAGGTGCCTTCGCCGCCCCCTGTGAAATAGATCGATTGTACCGAGGGCGAGCCCCCAGAGAAGGCAAAACCAGCACCGGCATAGTTATTCGCATAGGTGCCGCCATGGGTGGTGATGATATTCTGCCAGGTAGTCGCGGAGGTATTCGTCAGGAAACCAAAATCCGTGCTGTACAGAGCCAGGTCGTAGAACACCGGGGTGTTGGTGTAATAGAAAAGCTCGTTTGTGGACCCTTCCCAATTGGTCGGAACGAAGCTCGAGGTCACGCCATTGACCGTCCCGGTGATCAGGCTCGGCAGGATGCTGATCGAATCGCTCAGACTGCCGATCGTGAGGGCGCCGCCCGTCCAGCCGCCGACGGCCGGATTGGCGATGCTGTAGTTGAGGATGGCGGCGGCGGCCGGGCCGGCCGGCATCCAGGCGGCCAGGGTCAAGACCGAGGCCAGCAGCGGGGCGGTGACCGCGGATCGGCCAGCCGCGTAAGGGTGGGTGGGGTTCAGGTTGGACATGGGGGCTTCCGCATGGGCGTGGTTTAAGGATTTGTCGTTGTTGGATCAGGCAGGTCCCAGGCCCGTGGTGACGTCCGCGGGGGTGAGAGCGATCCCTACTTAAAGTAAGCAATATCCGCGCCACACCCTGCCCTGCCCTGCCCTGCCCTGCCATCAAGAATCATGACCTGCAACAAGTGTTTACGAGGCGCACAAAGAAAACGGGAACTATCCTGGAGCGCCAGCCGACGCAACCGCGAAACCCGTGCTGTAAAAAAAGCTGACACCGACCAGACTTATCACCGACTGAAGTCGGCCGTCCCAGAGCCGGCCCGGCCCCGGGAGGTCGAATCTTGGCGCTGCCGCAACCGGGGTGCGATCGAAACTGATGTGGGTCGGCGGGATCGTCGATTGTAGGATGGGCAAAGCGCAGCGTGCCCATCCTCCAGACTCCATACCTCGACGCGGCCCGGATGGGCACGCCCGATCGACGCCACGACAGGTCCGGACCATCGCGCGCGGGCTTTGCCCATCCTACGGCGTTCGCGTGACCACATCAGTTTCGATCGCACCCCCGCAACCGCCCGGGCTGCTATGCTGAGTCGGCGTCTTTGGCCGCACTCGCCCGCGCACCCTGCCCGGCGCGGGCGCGCACGGGGGCGGGCCCGCCCGCGATCAGCGCTGCGGCCAGTCCATTGCGGTGCCCGCGTCATCAGGGCTTACAGCCCTGATTCAGTGAGGCGGCAATGGCCGCACGACGCGGCCGCGCCGGCCCGGCCGCAGTGATGATCAAGACCGGCGAACCCTGATCCAGCACGCGAGCATCGGCATCATGAAATTTCCCTATGGTCTGAGTGATTTCGGCACCCTGATCCAGGACGGCTACTGGTATCAGGACCGCACCGACCGGATTCCCCAATTGGAGGACGCCGGGCGGCAATTGATCTTCATCCGCCCGCGGCGCTTCGGCAAGAGCCTGCTGCTGTCGATGCTGGAGCATTATTACGACCTGAACCGGGCGGACCAATTCGCCGCCCTGTTCGGGGGGCTGGCCATCGGGCGCGACCCGACGGCCCTGCACAACCAGTTCTACGTGATGAAGTGGGACTTCTCGCTGGTCAAGGCGCAGGGGGAGATCGGGGCGATCGAGGCGGCGCTGCATCGGCATCTCAACGACCGGATGACGCAATGCGTGGCCGATTATGCGCCCTGGTGGACCCGGGCGATCACCCTCTGCCCGGACAATGCCGTCTCCTCGCTGGAGTCGCTGCTGGCCGCGGTCCGCGCCACGCCCCACAAGCTCTATCTCCTCATCGACGAATACGACAACTTCGCCAATGAGGTGCTGATGGCCGGGCAGGGCCAGGGGCACTATGAATCGCTGCTGTACGGCGAAGGGCTGCTGAAGACCGTCTTCAAGATGGTGAAAGCGGCGGCCGGCGGTATGGGGTTGGACCGGGTATTCATCACCGGGGTGTCGCCGGTGGTCCTGAGCGATATGACCAGCGGCTATAACGTCGGGGAGAACATCTACCTGGAGGCGGCCTTCAACGATCTGTGCGGTTTCACCGAGCCCGAGATCGCCGCCGTGCTGGAGCGGCTGGCCCTGGACGGTGCCGACTGGTCCCCGCCCGCGGCCCTGGAAACCATGCGGACCTTCTATAACGGCTATCGCTTCAGCACCGGCGCCGCCGCCAGCCTCTATAACCCGACATTGAGCCTCTATTTCCTCAAGTCCCTGCACCAAAAGGGGACCTATCCCGACCCCTTGCTCGACGAAAACCTGGCGATGGACCGCAACAAGCTCGCCTACATCGCCCGCCTGCCCCACGGCGAGGAGCTGCTGGTCGCCGCCCTGAGCGGTGACGATCAGGTGGTCATTCCGCAATTGGCCCGGCGCTTCGGGGTGGAGGACATGCTGCGCACGGTCAAGGACCAGCCCTTCATGGCCTCGCTGCTCTATTACTTCGGGGTCCTGACCCTGGCGGGGGTGACGCCCTACAACGAGACGATGCTCAAGGTCCCGAACCTCGTGGCCCGGGCCCTCTATGTCGAACGACTGCGCGATATCTGGCTGCCGGATAACGAGGACCGCAGCCGTATGGTAAAGGTCGCCCGTCACCTCTGCCAGACCGCTGACCCGGCCCCCTTGTGCGACTTCATCGAGTCACGCTTGTTCCGGGTGCTGTCGAATCGGGACTACCGCTGGACCAATGAGCTGTTGGTCAAGTTCGCCTTTCTCACCCTGCTGTTCGACGACCGGCTCTATATGGCTGTCTCGGAACTGGAGACCGACCGGGGCTATGCGGACCTCGCGCTCATCGTGCGCCCGGACATGCGCCGTTTTCAGGCCCTGGACCTGTTGTTGGAATTCAAATATCTGGGTCTCAAGGACCTGGGGCTGACCGGCGAGCAGGTGCGGGCGCAGCCGCGCGAGGCCCTGGCCGCCCTGCCGGCGGTGGCGGCCCGGCTCGATGAGGCGGCGGCGCAGGCGCGGGGCTATGGCGCCACCCTGCGCGGGCGGCATGGGCTCAAGGACCTGCACGCCCTCGCGGTGGTGGCCCTGGGGGTGGAGCGGCTGGTGTGGCGGGTGCTGTGAACTTAAGGACGGGACGGGACATGGGCCCCGTCCCGAAACGCCTTCTGGCTCCCACGCTCCTGCGTGAGAGCAAGCGCGGGTGCTCCGCGTCCAGCGCCAAGACCGGACGCGGAGCGCCCGCACGGCATTCCCCTGCTTCCGCGTGGGAACGAGAGAAGGAGACGGTCAGTTCACTATCCGACGCGGCCAACGCACGGCCGCGTCACCCCTCACCCCGCCCGAACACTGCGCCGGCGGCGACGCGTGAGCCAGACCGCGGGCACCGCGGCGAGCAGCAGCGCGAGCGGGGCGGGAACCGGGACTTCGGCGGAGAAGGTGACGGAGGTGCCTTCGCCGCTCCCCGTGAAATAGACCCCGCCTACCGAGGGCGAGCCCCCAGTGAAGTAAAAATAAGCAGAGTTATTCGCATAGGTGCCGCCATAGGTGGTGGTGATATCCTGCCAGGTAGTCGCGGAGGTATTCGTCAGGGAACCAAAATCCGTGCTGTACAGATCCAGGTTTTTTCCCACGACGGTGCTGTAATACCAAAGCTCGTTTGCGACATTTCCGACAGTGTTCGGAACGAAGCTCGATGTCACGCCATTGAACGTCCCGGTGATCAGGCTCGGCAGGATGCTGATCGAATCGCTCAGACTGCCGATCGTGAGGGCGCCGCCCGTCCAGCCGCCGGTGGCCGGGTTGGCGATGCTGTAGTTGACGATGGCGGCGGCGGCCGGGCCGGCTGGCATCCAGGCGGCCAGGGTCAAGACCGAGGCCAGCAGCGGGGCGGCGACCGCGGATCGGCCAGCCGGGTAAGGGGGGGTGGGGTTCAGGTTGGACATGGGGGCTCCCGCGAGAGCATGGTTTAAGGATTAGTCGTTGTTGGATCAGGCAGGTCCCAGACCCGTGGTGACGTCCGCGGGGGTGAGAGCGATCCCTACTTAAAGTAAGCAATATCCGCGCCACATCCTGCCCTGCCCTGCCCTGCCCTGCCATCAAGAATAACAATCTGAAACAACTTTTTACGAGGCGCACAAAGAAAACGGGAACTGTCCTGGTGCGCCAGTCGACGCAACCACGAAACCCGTACTGTAAAAAAAGCTGACACCGACCCGGCTTTTCGCCGACTGAAGTCGGCCGTCCCAGAGTCAGCCCGGCCTCGGGAGGTCGAATCTTGGCGCTGCCGCAACCGCCCGGGGGGCCGGCCGGTCCGGCCGGGGTGCTATGCTGAGTCGGCGTCTTAAGGCCGCACTCGCCCGCGCACCCTGCCCGGCGCGGGCGCGCACGGGGGCGGGCCCACCCGCGATCAGCGCTCCGGCCAGTCCATCGCGGTGCCCGCGTCATCAGGGCTTCCAGCCCTGATTCAGTGAGGCGGCAATGGCCTGACGACGCGGCCGCGCCAGCCCGGCCGCAGTGATGATCAAGACCGGCGAACCCTGATCCAGCACGCGAGCATCGGCATCATGAAATTCCCCTATGGTCTGAGCGATTTCGGCACCCTGATCCAGGAGGGTTACTGGTATCAGGACCGCACCGACCGGATTCCTCAATTGGAGGACGCCGGGCGGCAATTGATCTTCATCCGCCCGCGGCGCTTCGGTAAGAGCCTGCTGCTGTCGATGCTGGAGCATTATTACGACCTGAACCGGGCGGACCAATTCGACGCCCTGTTCGGGGGGCTCGCCATCGGGCGCGACCCCACGGCCCTGCACAACCGGTTCTTTGTGATGAAGTGGGACTTCTCGCTGGTGCAGGCGCAGGGGGAGGTCGGGGCGATCGAGGCGGCGTTGCATCGGCACCTCAACGATTGCATTGTCGACTTCGCCCGGCGCTATCAGGCGCGGTTGCCCTTGGTCGTCGAGATCCATGCCGACAACGCACTGTCGTCCCTGCGCTCGGCCCTGACGGCGGTCTCCCAGACGCCCCACAAGGTCTATCTACTCATCGATGAATACGACAACTTCGCCAATGAGGTGCTGATGGCCGGGCCCGGTCAGAGCGAGGGCCAGGGGCACTATGAATCGTTGCTCTATGGTGAGGGGCTGCTGAAGACCGTCTTCAAGGCGGTCAAGGCAGCAGCGGGTGGAATGGGGGTGGACCGGGTGTTCATCACCGGGGTCTCGCCGGTGGTCTTGAGCGATATGACCAGCGGCTATAACGTCGGTAAGAACATCTACCTGGAGACTGCCTTCAACGACCTGTGCGGGTTCACGGAACCCGAGATTGCCCGGGTACTGGAGCGACTGGCCGCGGACGGCGGCGACTGGTCTTCCGCCGCGGCCCTGGACACCATGCGGACCTTCTACAACGGCTATCGCTTCAGCACGGAGGCGACGGCAAGCCTTTACAACCCCACCTTAAGTCTCTATTTCCTTGATGCTCTGAAGCAACAAGGGCAGCCGCCGCGCCAACTCCTGGACGAAAACCTGGCAATGGGCCGCAACAAGCTCGCCTATATCGCCCGCCTGCCCCATGGCGAAGACCTGCTGGTCGCGGCCTTGAGCGGTGACGACCAGGTCGTCATTCCGCAACTGGCCCGGCGCTTCGGGGTGGAGGACATGCTGCGTGCGGTCAAGGATCAGCCCTTCATGGCCTCGCTGCTCTATTATTTCGGGGTCCTGACGCTGGCCGGACTGACCCCCTACAACGAGACGATGCTCAAGGTCCCAAACCTCGTGGCCCGGGCCCTCTACGTGGAACGGCTGCGCGATCTCTGGCTGCCGGACAACGAGGACCGCAGCCGTACGCGGTCGCGGCCCGGCTGGATGAGGCGGCGGCGCAGGCGCGGGTCTTTGGTGCGACCCTGCGGGAGCGGCACGGGCTCACGGATCTGCGCGCACTCGCGGTGGTCGCACTGGGGGTGGAGCGGCTGGTGTGGCGGGTGCTGTGAGTGGGGAGCGCAGGCCCGCGGGGCGATCCGCCGCAGCGCCCACAGTGGCGATGGCGATGGCGATGGCGGAACCGCTGCGCGTTCCGCCCTACGGGTCACACCGCGCACGCGGTGTCGTTCTCCCCTTGCCGCTGCTATGCTGGAGAGCGAGTTCAGACCGACACAGGGCCCCCGGCCCGGAGCCAGCACCATGAACCCAGTGCCCCGTTTCGACCCCGCCGACCCCTATCCCGACAGCGACGGAGCCCCGATGGCGGAGAATACGCTGCAATTCGACTGGATCGTGAAGATCAAGGAGAACCTGGAGATTCTCTTCGCCGACCGCCCGGAGGTCTTCGTCGCCGGTGACCTCTTCTGGTACCCGGTCCAGGACCGGCGCCTCGCCGGCCCCATGGCCCCGGACGCCATGGTGGTCTTCGGCCGGCCCAAGGGTCCGCGCGGGTCCTACAAACAGTGGGAGGAGGACGGCATCGCCCCTCAGGTGGTCTTCGAGGTCCAGTCGCCGTCGAACGGGCCCAAGGAACTCAGGGACAAGCTGGACTTTTACGATACCTACGGCGTCGCTGAGTATTACCTCTACGACCCCGAGCGCAACCGTCTGGAGGTCTGGTTGCGCCAGGACGGGCGGCTCGCCCCCGTGGCCTACGTCAACGGCTGGACCAGCCCCCGGCTCGGCATCCGCTTTGCCCTGCGCGCCGAGACCCTGGAGATCTTCGACCCGGCCGGCCGGCCCTTCCTGAGCCCGGTCGAACTGGCCCGCCGCGCCCGGCAGGCCGAGGCGCAGGCACGGGAGGCCGAGGCGCGCGCCGCGCAGGAACACGCCCGTGCCGAGCAAGCGGACGCTCGCGCCGAGCGGGAGCGCACATGTGCCGATCAGGAGCGCGCCCGCGCCGATCATGCGGACGCCCGCGCCGAGCAGCTTGCCGAGCGCCTGCGCGCACTCGGCATCGACCCCGACGCCGCGGGCTGACGGCTACCTTGTCGCCGGTATCACCGTCTCCGATCCTGAACGACGAAATCGGCAGTGCGGTGAGTCCCGAATCTGCGGTCCCCGTTCGATCGCGAAGTCGAGATAGAGCCCGCTGCTGCCCGCGCTCACACTCCAAGAGCCGCCGTCGGTGGGGTTCTGGAAGCCGCTGCTATCCACGCTGAACATGGACGCGGTGAAGGCGGTGACGGCGGTGAACTCGATCAGTTTGAGAAGGTGACATTGGCACCGAGAGGGTGCCGCGGCTGTTGCCGGGGGCGAGGGTGCTCGCGTTCTGGATGACCAGGTCCGCGGTCAGGGTGCCGGCATTGACGGCGGTGCCGCCGGCATAGCCAAAGGTGCCGGCGCTGTTGCCGTTCAGCACCACGGTACCGGTGCCGAGCTTGGTGATGGCGCCGGGATGGCTGGTGGCTTCGCCGGCCGCGTCGGCGATGTCGCCGCTCAAGTTGGCGGTGTTGCCGCCGGCGACGCTCAGATCGACGGTGCCGCCGCGCAGGAACAGGGCGGTGCCGGCCGCCGATCCGGCGTCGGCCGCGAAGCCTTGCCCACTCCACGCCCCGGCCGCACCGCCGGTGGTGGCGCCGCCGGACTGGCCGCCGCCGGACCAGGCCAGGCTGCCGCCGTTGGCGGCATTGACAAATACCGCCCCGCCGGACCTGCTCACCGCGCCAAAGTTCCAGCCGCCGCGGCCCCCGCCGCCGCCGCGGTTGCCGCCGGACCCACCGTCAGCGCCGGAGGCGTCGCCGCCGGCCGCATAGAACCCCCCGCCGCAGCCCCCTCCATTCGTACCGGTGCCGCCGGCGCCGCCGTTGCTGGTGAACTGGACCCCGCTCAACTGGACGTTGGCGGCGTTGACGAAGAGCCCGCCCCCCAGCCCGGCCCCGCCGCCGGCACCGCCATTGCCGCCCTGGGCCTTGCCGTCGGCGATGGTGAGGTTGTTGAAGCTGACCGTGCCCTGCTGGGCGAAGAAGACGCGGTACTGGTTATTGCCGCTGACGGTGTTGCCGTTGCCGTTGATGGTCACGTCGGCGTTGAGCAGCGGCAACATGCTGCCCAGTCGGACAGCCGCCCGGGGGACCCCCGATCCGGCAACGGCGGCGCACCAAGCTACAAGGGAACCGGCCGCCCCAACAGGGGAACGCGGCAATGTTTCCAGGGAATGCGGCAATCGTTTCGGCCCGCCCGCGACGCGGCGCCTGACCCGACCCTACCCGACCGGGGCCGCGCGGCGGCCCGCCCGCACCCGGCGAGGCGCGGCCGGCACTGGCCCGGCCGCCCGCCCGATGGTATGGTCCGGGGCCTATCGAGCCCCGGACCCACCCCATGCCGACCGCCGCCGCCCCTGCACGACCTGCGGACGCTGCAGGCGGTCATGCTCGACCGGACGATCCTGATCGGCGCGGCGATGCTGATGGTGTCCGGTGCCATCGGTTTCTACCTCAACGTGCTGCTCAGCGTGCTGTTCCTGAGCCCGCGCGCGGGCTGGTTCAACGTGGCCCTGGGGGCCCTGGTCCTGGCGGTGATCGGGTGCGTACCGCGCTCGATCAGCAGCGCGCCATCTTCAACAACATTCGGCTATCTGCGCGAGCAGCGCCTGCAACGGGCGCGGCGCCTCTTGGAGCAGGACCGCCACAGCGTCGGCTACCGCACCGGACGCGATCTGGCCCGCGCCTTCAAGCAGCGCTTCGGCATCGCCCCGAGCGGCTGGTCGCGGGCCGGCTGAGCGCCGAACCAAACGCGTCACCTGTTGACCGCGCGCTTCGTCACGTCGTGCCTGGATAGGGCGCAACCCACTGGTTTTGCTGGTCTGTATATCTGGCACGACGAGTGCTTCGACTATAGTGACGGAAAAGAGGCAATGCCGAAGAACGCACAGAAAGGCATCACTAACCACAGCAGGCGCCGAAGGCCACAGTCAGCACCAAACCGAAAACACTCCAAGACCGCCGAGGGACGCAGAGGACCGCCGAGGGACGCCAGCGGACGCAGGACCGGGAAGACGCCGATTCGCCAACTCCCAGTGGCGAGTCGGCGTCTTCTCTTATGCGTTGGAGACGGGGGTGGGGGTGCGATCAAAACTGATGTGTTAACGCACATGTCGTAGGGTACGCAGCGCGTACCCGCCAAGCTGCCACGACCGCCGGAGCCGGGTACGCGCTGCGTACCCTACAGCTACAGCTACCGGACGTTCTCACGGACCGCGCGTCGTTGTCGTTGTCGTAATCGTGGTCGGATTATTCGATTACGACAACGACAACGACAACGACAACGACAGCCTACCCGGGATCTCGGTCACCACATCAGTTCTGATCGCACCCGGGGGTGGGGCGGGGTTTCTCCGGCAGGGCGGCGGGCCTATGATGCGCCTTTGGCCAGCGGCACAGCGGCCACGGCGCCGCCGCAGCGACAGGGGTCTCTCATGCACAGCACCAGGCCGACCACGCGCTTCCAGGTCGAGCTCATCAAGCCATCCCACTACGACGATGACGGCTATGTGATTCAGTGGGTTAAGGCGTGGATTCCATCCAACTCGCTGGCGAGCCTCTACGGTCTCGCGCGCACCGCCAACCAGACCGGGGCCCTGGGCGCGGGCGTGGAAATCCTCATCAACGCCTATGACGAGACCAACACGGTGGTGCCGGTGGGGCAGATCGTCCGCCGCCTCCAGCGCAACCCCGGCGGGGGCCTGGTGTGTCTGGTGGGGGTGCAGTCCAACCAGTTTCCGCGCGCCATGGACCTGGCGCGCCGCTTTCGCGCCGCGGGGATCCAGGTCGCGCTCGGGGGCTTTCATGTCAGCGGCGTGCTCGCCATGCTGCCGCAGGTCCCCCCGGAGTTGCAGGAGGCGATGGCGCTCGGCATCACCCTGTTCGCGGGTGAGGCGGAGGGGCACTTCGCGGACCTGCTGCGGGCGGCCTTTGAGCGGCGCCTGGCGCCGCTGTACAACTTCATGGACCAGTTGCCCGACCTCCAGGGTCAGTCCCTGCCCTACCTCCCGCCGGAGGTAGCGCGGCGCTACGCCCCCATGCCGGGCACCTTCGACGCCGGACGCGGCTGCCCCTTCCTGTGCAGTTTCTGCACCATCATCAATGTCCAGGGGCGCACCTCGCGCTTCCGTGACCCGGACGACATCGAGCGGCTGCTGCGTGCCAACCTGGCCCACGGTATCCGGCACTATTTCATCACCGACGATAATTTTTCCCGCAACCGCAACTGGGAGCCGATCTTCGATCGCATCGCCGCGGTGCGGCGCGAACTCGGGGTCAAATTCAACTTCACGATTCAGGTGGACACCATGTGTCACACCCTGCCCGGCTTCGTCACCAAGGCGCGGGCGGCGGGCGTCTCCCGGGTCTTCCTGGGGCTGGAGAACATCAATCCGGCCAATCTCAAGTCCGCCAACAAGAAACAGAACAAGATCGCCAACTACCGCGCCATGCTGCTCGCCTGGCAGCGGCAGCGGGTGACCACCTATTGCGGCTACATCCTGGGGTTTCCCGACGACACACCGCAGAGCATCCTGGCCGATATCGAGACCATCAAACGGGAACTGCCGCTCGATATCCTGGAGTTTTTCTGCCTGACCCCCCTGCCCGGCTCGGCCGACCACCAGGCATTGCACGCGCAAGGCGCGCCGCTGGACCCGGATCTCAACATCTATGACCTGGAGCACGTCTGCACCACCCATCCGCGGATGACCAAGGCACAGTGGCAGGGCGTCTATCGGGCGGCCTGGGACAGCTATTACTCGATGGCACACCTGGAGACCCTGATGCGGCGCGCCGCGGCCTTCGACCGCAACCCTAAACGTATCATGGAGATCGCACTCGAGTTCTACGGCTGCTTCAAGTTCGAGCGCGTGCACCCGCTCCAGGGCGGGTTTCTCCGGCGCAAGGTCCGCACCGAGCGCCGGCCGGGACTGCCCCGCGAGCGCCCCTGGGTCTTCTACCCAAGACGCGTCGGGGAGATGTGGCGCACCTACACCGGGCTGCTCGCCTATGCCTGGCGGGTCTGGCGCCTCTACCGGAAAGTGAGAAAGGACCTGGAGCGTCCCGGCTACAGCTACTTCGATCAGGCGCTGGAGCCGGTCAGTAACGAGTCAAGAACAAGTTAAACACGAACACAATCGTCGTTGTCGTTGTCGTTGTCGTTGTCGTGATCGAGTTTATCGCAGCGCCCTGGATTCTCTCGCACCCAAATTGCATCGCTTCTCCGATTACGACAACGACAACGACATTAGCGCTGGAAGCACTCCCTGAACCGTTCCTTCGACCCCGGAGCCATTGATGACCCAAGCACTGAACCTGGAGCTATCCGCGCTGACTGCCGTGTCCCCGGTGGACGGGCGCTACGGCGCCAAGACCGCGGACCTGCGCCCGATTTTCAGCGAGTACGGGCTGATCCGCTATCGCGTGCTGGTGGAGGTGCGCTGGCTGCAGGCCCTGGCGCGGCATCCCGCGATCCCCGAGGTACCGCAACTGTCCGCCCAGGCCCTGGACCTGCTGGAGGGCATCGCGCGGGACGTCAGGTTGGAGGACGCGCAGCGCATCAAGGAGATCGAGCGCACCACCAATCATGATGTCAAGGCGGTGGAATATTTCCTGAAGGAGCGCATCGCCGACAATCGCGAGTTGGCGGCGGTCGGCGAGTTCATCCACTTCGCCTGCACCTCTGAGGATATCAACAACCTGGCCCATGCCCTGATGATCCGGGAGGGCCGCGGCCGGGTCCTGCTGCCACTGATGGATGAGCTGATCGCGGCCCTGCGCGACCTGGCCCTGCGCTACGCGGACCTGCCCATGCTGGCCCGCACCCACGGTCAACCGGCCACCCCGACCACCCTGGGCAAGGAGATGGCGAACCTCTGCCACCGCCTGCGCACCCAGCGCGATGGGGTCGCGGCGGTCGCTCTGCGCGGCAAGATCAACGGCGCCGTCGGCAACTACAACGCCCATCTGGTCGCCTACCCGGGGCTGGACTGGGCCGCCTTCGCGCGGGCCTTCGTCGAAGCCCTGGGGCTGACCTGGAACCCCTACAGCACCCAGATCGAGCCCCACGACTACATGGCGGAGCTGTTCGACGCGACGGTGCGCTTCAACAACGTGGCCCTGGACCTGTGTCGGGACCTCTGGGGCTACATCTCGCTCGGCTATTTCAAGCAGCGCACCGTAGCGGGGGAGATCGGCTCGTCCACCATGCCCCACAAGGTCAACCCCATCGATTTCGAGAATGCCGAGGGTAACTTAGGGCTAGGCAATGCCATCCTCGAACATCTGGCCGGCAAGCTGCCCATCTCGCGCTGGCAGCGGGATCTGACGGACTCCACGGTCCTGCGCAACTTAGGCGTCGGCATTGCGCACACCAGCATCGCGCTGCAATCGGCGCTGAAGGGGATCGGCAAGCTGGAGGCGGACCCGCAGCGGCTGGCGGCGGACCTGGAGGCGAACTGGGAGGTGCTGGCCGAGCCCATCCAAACCGTCATGCGCCGCTACGGCGTCGCCGCGCCCTACGAGCGGCTCAAGGAACTGACCCGCGGCCGGCGCATCGGCGCCGCGGCCCTGGCCGACTTCATCGACACACTCGAGATCCCCGCCGCGGCCAAGGCGCAGTTGCGGGCCCTGACCCCCGCCACCTATATCGGCAACGCGGCCGAGCAGGCGCGGGCTATTGCGCTGCCGACTGACTAAACACAATCGTTGTCGTTGTCGTTGTCGTAATCGGAGAAGCGATGTACTTTGGGGTGCGAGCGAATCCGGGACGCTACGATAATCTCGATTACGACAACGACAACGAAGATGGCACCGCAGCCGACGCGGGGAGCAAAAAAAACCGGCCCCCGGGAAACCCGGGGGCCGGTCGTCCTTTAAGCCTCCGTCGGGGGGGATGAGGCTTATTGGCGGGGTGTCATCCCTTTCTTCCGACCGCAGGAAGCCAGGTCGCAACCAACAGGGTCAACGACAGGTTTCGGTTCGATTGGGGTGCGGGCACCTTGCGGTGCCCGGCAGCGGTGGATTCCTTGACAGCCCCGGAGCGGCGCCCGGGAGGGCCGATCCGGGACCGGACGACTACTGGGAGTACTGCTGGATCTGCTCCGGGCCGAGCTCGGTCACGACCACGCGGCGGCGCAGGGGATTGTTTTCCAGGGGACCCAGGTCGATGACGGCGCCGTCGGCGGCGACATCGTTGCCGCCCTCCCAGGCCACGCCCTTGACCTCACGGATGGCCGAGGCGGGGTAACCGCGGTCGATCATGTACTGCTTGATGGTGGCGGCACGGTTCTCGCTCAGTACCTGGTTGTGCGGCAGGCTGCCCAGCTTGTCGGTATGACCGACGATGGTAACCTGCTCCTCACGCGGGGTCGCCTGGAATTCCTTGATCAGGTCGTCGAGCTTGCGCAGTTCTTCGGGATTGCGGATCTGGTTGAGCTGGTACCGATCCAACTCAAACAGCAGGCGCATGACCAGCGGGGCATGAGGCACGAAGGTGTCAGTGCAGGGGGGCAGCTTTTCACCGTCCTGCCCCTGCCAGCACTCGCCGGAGGAGTTGACCCAGGCGGTGGTGGTCGGCGCGGCCTTCCAGTAAAGGCCAATGGAATCGGCGGCGTTGACGCTGACCGGGGCGGCCAGCATGGTGGCCATGACCAGCGGGGCGGCCAGGGCGGCGACGCGGAAGGTCTTCTTGTCTTTGCGCATCTTGTGTTTCCTGTTGCAATCAGTTGAGGGAGTTCGGTCGAAAATGCGGCTTGGCGGTCACACCAGGCCGGGAAAAAGCCACACCGGACCTGGACGCTGGCGCCGCGCTACCTCGGTTGCGACCTCACCGAACTCCCGACACGGCGGTTGCGATGGGTTGAACCTGGGCAAGGTCTGCGGACTGAACATTCGGACGCTGTGATTTTAGCCCAGCACGCATACAAAAGTGCAACTTTTTTTCCTCCTCGCGGCATATTTGCAACGGTTGAGCGGCAAGCGCAACAGGAGGGTCGGCAAAATGCCTGTTATGCGCCCAGGTACGGCCCTACCAGACGGGTTTGACTGTTGTGTTCCCGACACAAAACCACATTGTATCGGTCCCCGGATGGGCGGTGTCGCAGGCCGCCCGCGGTCCCGCCGCGGGTCGGCCAGGTCCCATCAACCCTTGTTTCTCTTGATCAGTAAGGCCGATGCCCAGCACCATACCAAAGCGACTCGAATTTCCGTCAGGACTGACGGCCTCCGACTTTCTGCGCGAGTTCTGGCAGCGGCGGCCGCTGCTGATGCGCGACGCCCTGCCCGGCCTGCGCTCGCCCGTGCGCGGCGCCGATCTGGCCGGGCTGGCCGGCGCACGGCGGGTGGAGTCGCGCCTCGTCCTCGAGCGGGGTGTGCGTCCCTGGGAGGTGCGGCACGGCCCCTTCGACGAGGCCCTGTTCGCCACCCTGCCCGAGTCCCACTGGACCCTGCAGGTACGTGACGTCGACAAGCTGGTCCCGGAGGTCGCCTTACTGCTCGATCGCTTCGATTTCCTGCCGCTGTGGCGCCTGGACGACATCACGTTCAGCCTCGCCGCGGATCAGGGTTCGGTAGGGCCCCAGGTCGATGCCGTCGATGTCTTCGTGGTCCAGGCCGAGGGCCGCCACCGCTGGCGTCTCGATCCCCACCCGGACCCCGCGGCCCCCTGCGTTCCCGGGCTGGATCTGCCGATCCTGGCACACTTCAAGGCGCAGGAGCAGTGGGTGCTGGCGCCCGGGGACTGCCTCTATCTGCCCGCCGGGGTGCCGCACTGGGGCATCGCCGAGGGTCCCGGCCTGACCTGGTCGCTCGCCCTGCGCGCGCCGCACTGGCAGGAACTGGCCGGCGCCTGGTGCGACCACGCCATCAGGACGCGCCTGCCCCAGGCCCGCTACCGGGACCCCGACCCGCAACCGCATCACCATCGCGGCGAGGTCCCGGCGAGCGTGCTGACGCAGATCCGCCGCCGCATCGAGGAGGCCCTGGGCGGGGCCGACGACGAGGCCTTCGCCGCCTGGTTCGGCGCCCACCTGAGCGGGCCCAAGGAGCACCTGGCGGTCGAACCGGCGGCGGTCCCCCTGACGGCGCTGACCCTGCGCGCCCTGATCGAGCGGCGCGGCGCGCTCGCGCGCGGGCCCTCGCGGGTCCTGTTCAGCGCCCTGGACCAGGCGCCGCTGCTGCTGTTCGTCGGCGGCGAGACCCACCGGCTGCCGTCGGCGTGCCGCGGCTTCGCGCAACTGCTGTGCGAGTCGCACACCCTCGAGTGGGAGCAGTTGGCCCCCTGGCTGGAGCAACCCGCGTGCATGGAGGTCCTCTGTACCCTCTACAATCACGGGCACTACCGCATCATTGGATGCGGGCGGCCCCCGTTCCCATGACCCGAACCCTGGCCCCACCGCCCCGGACAGGAGATGACCGTGCAACACCCTCCCCCGCTCCCCGCCCCGGCCTGGCCCGAGCCGTCGCCGCGGCCCCACGGCGGCACCGCACTGCGACTCACCGACCTCCTGTCGATCCGGGAGGCGTGCCTGCGTCTGGCCGCGGCCGCACAGCGGGAACTGCTGGTTTTCAGCCGCGACCTCGACCCCGACCTGTACGATCAACTCCCCTTTCTGGACGCGGTGCGGCGCCTCGCCCTGGCCTGCCCCCGGTCCCCGGTGCGGGCGCTGGTGTTCGAGCCACTGGCGCCGGTGCGAACCGGGCATCGCCTGATCGGGTTGAGCCGGCGCATGCCTTCGCGGATCGCCATCCGGCGCGTGGCAGAGGACTTCCGCACCCGGGTGGACGCCTATCTCATCAGTGACGACACTGGCTATTGTCTGCGCCGACTCGCCGACCGCCACGCGGCCCTGGTGGAGTGGCGGGCCCCCGGTGCGGCACGGCGCCTGCGCGCCGACTTCGACGAGATCTGGGAGCACAGCGATGAAGACATTGAACTGCGCCGCATCGACCTTTAGCAGGCGATGGGCTGGCCGTTGGGGCATCCCGGGCCTGCTCCTCGCCAGCCTCTGCGGGGGCGCGGCGGCGGACTATCCGCTGGAGATGATCGAGCTGCAGGCACGCTTCCCCGAGGAACTGATACCGATCCTCACCCCCCTGGCCGGGGCGGACGGGAGCATCGTGGGCGCCAACAACACACTCTTCGTGCGCGCATCCCCCGCGCACCTGGCCGAGATCCGGCGCGCCCTGACCACCCTGGACCGGCCCGCGCGCAGCCTGTTGATCCAGGTCCGCCAGAACAGCGCCGAAGCAGCCAACGGGGCCGGGATCGCGGTGCGCGGCGACGCCTGGGGCGCCGACCAGGGGCGTCACGGCCGACCCGGGCCGGGCGCCGGTCGGATCGAGGTCGGTGCCGAACGCCGGTCCGCCGGCCGCGACCTCAGCCAAGAGGTACGCGCCTTGGACGGACACCGCGCCTTCATCGCCATCGGCCAGGAGCGGCCCCTGGCCTACCGGGAACTGGCGGCCGGACCGGGAGGCACCGTCATCCGCGAGGGCACCAGCTACCAACGCAGCGAGAGCGGCTTCTATGTGGTACCCCGGGTCCAGGGCGACCAGGTGGTCATCGAGGTCGCGACCCGCGCCGACTTGCTTGGTGCCCATGGGTCGCTTCAGACCAACGACGTCGAGGCCCGGGTGCAGGGCCGCCTCGGGGACTGGATACCGGTCGCACTGCATGACGACACCGCGTCCGTACGCGGCAGCGGCACCCTGTACGCTGAACAGGGACAACGCAGCACCCAGGCACGGGTGGAACTGCGGGTCCTGCCGCTCGACTGATCGGCCCCTCCACCACGCGAGCCTCTACCCATGACCGTCGACCTGAACGAACCCCTGCTCAACCCCATCGAGGCGCGCATCCTGGGCTGCCTGATGGAGAAACAGCGCACCACCCCGGAACAATACCCACTGACCCTCAACGCCCTGGTCAACGCCTGCAATCAAAAGAGCAGCCGGCAGCCGGTGATGAGCCTGGAGCCCGGCGATGTCGGCCACCAGGTCAACCAGTTGCGCGGCCGGGGGCTGGTCCACGCCGCCTTCTCCGGGCGCACCGAACGCTATGACCACAAGATGGTCGGCACCTACCACCTGAGCCGCGAGGAACAGGCGGTGCTCACCGTGCTCATGCTGCGCGGACCCCAGACCCTGGGCGAACTGCGCACCAACAGCGCCCGCCTGGCCGAGTTCCCGGACCTGGCGGCCGTGACCGGGACGGTGCGCACGCTCATGGACCGGGGGCCGGCCCTGGTGATGGAACTGCCGCGGCTCCCGGGCAAACGCGAGGAGCGCTACCTGCACCTGCTGTGCGGCGCGCCGGACCCGGCCGAACTCGCGGCCATGAGCGCCGCGGCGGCGGCGGTGCCCATGGCAGCGCCAGCGCCGGGCGGTGCGCCGGACGGCCGCATCGAGGCCTTGGAGGCGCAGGTCGTGCAACTGCGCGCGGAGTTGGAGCGACTGTGGGAATTGACCGGGTTGGCGCAGCACCGGGAGTGAACCCGGAACGCGCACCTTAGCCGCCGCCAAGGAGCCAGGCCATGGTGCCGCGCAATCCGATGGACCCAAGTTCCAAGGCGTCATTGCGGTCGAGCCGGATGCGCGTCCAGAAGGCCCCGCCGCGACGGTACAGGGTGCCCTCGCCGGTGTCCGGATCGAGCAGGAGGTATTCGTCCAGAGAATCCAGCGTCTGATAGTTGATACGCTTCTCCCCGTCGTCGGCCGCCGCCGTGCGCGGGGAGAGGACCTCGACGATCAGGCGCGGCGCCGTCTCGTAGTAGAGGTCCGGCTCCGCCTCGAGCGGGCCGCAGCAGACCATGACATCGGGATAGTAGAAACGGTTCGCCGCGGCGATCTGCACCTTCATGTCGGACTGGTAGACCCGGCAGGGGCCGCCCTCCAGGTGATTACCCAGCAGGCGGGCGACCCGCGTCGCCAACAGGTTGTGGGCACGGGAACCACCCGCCATAGCGACGAGTTCCCCGTTCAGGTACTCGTGACGCTGCGCGCCGTCACGCTCGCCCTGCAGGTAGTCGCGGGGGCTCACCTGGGGCAGGATGGTCGCGATAGACATGGGGGTACTCGAGGGCTGACCTGGGTAGCCGCAACGCTAGAGCGGCGGCCGGGCGGAGTCAAGAGGTGCAAATCGCTTGGCAATGCCTACATAAGACCTAAAATGACGGATTGGCCCGCAGACCTGCCGCCGCTGCCGCAAGCCCCCGCCCGCCGCCTTCTTACCGCCATCGTTCCACTGGAGATTACAAGATGTTACAAGCCTACCGCCAGCACGCCGCCGAACGCGCCGCGCTCGGCATCCCGCCGCTGCCGCTGACCGCGCAGCAGACCGCCGACCTGATCGAGCTGATCAAGAACCCGCCGGCCGGTGAGGGCGACGTCCTGCTGGATCTGCTGACCCACCGGGTGCCCCCGGGCGTGGACGACGCGGCCAAGGTCAAGGCCAGCTTCCTGGCCGCAGTGGCGCACGGCGACCTCAAGGTCGGCCTGATCAGCAAGGCCAAGGCCACCGAACTGCTCGGCACCATGGTGGGCGGCTACAACGTACACCCGCTGATCGAGCTGCTGGACGACGCCGAGGTCGCCGCGGTCGCCGCCGAGGGTTTGAAAATGACCCTGCTGATGTTCGACTTCTTCAACGACGTGGCGGACAAGGCCAAGGCCGGTAACGCCAAGGCGAAAGAGGTCATCGAGAGCTGGGCGCAGGCGCAGTGGTTCACCAGCCGCCCCGAGGTGCCCGAGTCCATCACTGTCACCGTCTTCAAGGTGCCGGGTGAAACCAACACCGACGACCTGTCGCCCGCCCCCGATGCCTGGAGCCGCCCGGACATCCCGCTGCATTATCTGGCAATGCTGAAGATGACCCGCCCCGACGCCGCCTTCAAGCCGGAGGAAGACGGCAAGCGCGGACCCATCGCATTCATCGAGGACCTGAAGAAGAAGGGCCACCTGGTCGCCTATGTCGGCGACGTGGTAGGCACCGGCTCCAGCCGCAAGAGCGCGACCAACAGCGTGGTCTGGGCCACCGGCCAGGACATCCCCTATGTGCCGAACAAGCGCTTCGGCGGCGTGACCCTGGGCGGCAAGATCGCCCCGATCTTCTTCAACACCCAGGAAGACTCGGGCTCGCTGCCGATCGAGCTCGACGTGTCCAAGCTTGAGATGGGCGACGTGGTCGAGATCCTGCCCTACGCCGGCAAGATCGTGAAGAACGGTGAGACCGTTGCCGAGTTCGCGCTGAAAAGCGACGTAATCTTCGACGAGGTGCGGGCCGGCGGGCGCATCAACCTGATCATCGGCCGCAGCCTGACCGCCCGGGCGCGCGAGTTCCTGGGCCTCCCCGCGGCGACCAGCTTCCGCCTGCCCGCGATCCCGGCGGACACCGGGCGCGGCTTCACCCTGGCGCAGAAGATGGTCGGGCGCGCCTGCGGCCTGCCTGAGGGCACGGGCATGCGCCCGGGCACCTACTGCGAGCCCCGGATGACCACCGTCGGCAGCCAGGACACCACGGGCCCCATGACCCGCGACGAGTTGAAGGATCTCGCCTGTCTCGGCTTCAGCGCGGATTTGGTGATGCAGTCCTTCTGTCACACCGCCGCCTACCCCAAGCCGGTCGACGTGAAGACCCACCGGGATCTCCCGGCCTTCATGAGCAATCGCGGTGGTGTCGCCCTGCGCCCCGGCGACGGTGTCATCCACTCCTGGCTCAACCGCCTGCTGCTGCCCGACACCGTCGGCACCGGCGGCGACAGCCACACGCGCTTCCCGATCGGCATCAGCTTCCCGGCCGGCTCGGGTCTCGTCGCCTTCGGCGCCGCCACCGGCGTCATGCCGCTCGACATGCCCGAATCCGTCCTGGTGCGCTTTAAGGGCCAGATGCAGCCCGGCGTGACGCTGCGTGACCTGGTGCACGCCATCCCGATGTACGCCATCAAGGCGGGCCTGTTGACGGTCGCCAAGGCCGGCAAGATCAACGCCTTCTCCGGGCGCATCCTGGAGATCGAGGGCCTGCCGGATCTCAAGGTAGAACAGGCCTTCGAGCTGTCCGACGCCAGCGCCGAGCGCTCGGCCGCCGGCTGCACCATCAAGCTCAACCAGGCACCGATCATCGAGTATCTGACCAGCAACGTCGTGCTGATGAAGAACATGATCGCCGACGGCTACCATGACAAGCGCACGCTCGAGCGCCGGATCAAGGCGGTCGAGGCCTGGCTCGCCAACCCCAACCTGCTCGAGGCCGATAAGGACGCCGAATACGCCGCCGTGATCGAGATCGATCTCAATGAGCTCAAAGAGCCCATCCTGTGCTGCCCGAACGACCCGGACGACGCCAAGCCGCTATCCGCCGTCGCCGGAACCAAGATCGACGAGGTCTTCATCGGCTCCTGCATGACCAACATCGGCCACTTCCGCGCCGCCGCCAAGCTGCTCGACGGCCAGCGCGACATCCCGGTCAAGCTCTGGGTCGCCCCGCCGACCAAGATGGACCAGACCCAATTGGTGAAGGAAGGTCACTACTTCACCTTCGGCGTCGCCGGTGCCCGCACCGAGATGCCCGGCTGCAGCCTTTGCATGGGCAACCAGGCCCAGGTCCGTGAAGGCGCCACCGTCGTCTCCACCAGCACCCGCAACTTCCCCAACCGCTTGGGCAAGAACACCAACGTGTACCTGGCCTCGGCCGAGCTTGCCGCGATTGCTTCCAAGCTCGGCCGGATTCCGACACTGGCCGAGTATCAGGCCGGGATGGGGATCATCAATGCGGACGCGGCAAGCGTTTACCGGTATCTGAACTTTGATCAGATCGAGGAGTATGCGGAGGTGGCGGAGGGCGTCGCTTAAAGCAAAACGGCCCGCCGGGCAGCCCCCGCTGGGGGCTGCCCGGCGGGCCGTTTTGCTTTTGTATTTGTTTGAAGCTTCGGCCGCGCAGATCACGAATGATGCGCGAGCTTTTACTGGAGTCCAAGGCTTCAGCCTTGGATGGCCTCCCCACTCCCGCCCGGCCTTCACCAGCGTTGTAGCCAAGCGGCGGCACGGGATTCGGTGGACTGCGCTATCGCTTGTCCACCCTAGGGCCCAAATTATGATCAAGCCCGCAAGATGGCTATGTAGGATGGGCAGAGCGCAGCGATGCCCATCTTCCCCCACGCCCCTTATGCTGCTGACCATGGGATCCGGTCTTGCCTTTCGCCTGACGGGAGACCCAAAGCAAGACCTCAGCCTATCCCCGCACTGACAAGCCGCGGACCCGCGGCTGGCGACTGCGACTCTGTTGCCGTCAGATTTGCTGCCTCCCAGATCCGGCCGCCAACCTTGCCACCAGTCCCAAGCGACCCCTTTTCCGCCTGAGACTTGACCTGGATCGACAACCAGCGGTTGCAAAGGTGAAAAGGGGCCAGGCTCGAATGGCACTGACATAAGCTAATTCTTCATTTAAATCTTCCTGTTATGCGTGACGACCCGAAGTATTTCCGTGCCCTTTCACGTCGCCTTCTTGGGGTGCCCGTGGAGTCGGACATCCTGCCGGGCCAGTGCCCGGGGCTCCATGAGCAGCGGGAAGTTGCGCGGTCGTCGTTTCAGCGCCCGGGGCTCGATACGACCCGCTGCTCCGCCATCATGGCCAGCAAGGCCGTCAGGTCGGCCGCCGTGGCGAGGACGTCGCGATACTGTTGCCACAAAGTCCACAGTTGCACGGCGTGCTTGAAGCTGAGTTGGCGCGGGATCTGGTCGGCCAGCAGTGCCGACTGCGCCATCAGCAGACGGATCAAATTGTAGGCAAGCAGGTAGACCCGGATTTCTTTCTCGACCATCGCTGGACTTTTGCAGGAGAGTCGGTCCATCCTGAGGGTGGTTTTGATGTTCCTCAGGTCGAGTTCGACGCTCCCAGCGCCGCCGGTAGAGGGCGTTGATCGCCGACTTCGGATACTGGTTGGGGCGCAGCAGCGTCGTCACCAGGATCTTGCCGCCGGCGGCCAGCTAACGCACCGTCAGGGTGGCCGGCACGCGGGCGTAGTCGGCCGGAGTCAGCCAGTCGGGGCGCTCGGGCCGAGGCAGCACGAGGAGGTCATCGCGCGGGCCAAGCATCTGACCAACCGAGAAATCTGTGCTACGCCGACGGGCACCAAACTGCTCGAAGACCCCGTCGATACCGGCCGCAACCAGCGCGCACAGCAGGAAATAGGTCGCAAAGAAGGCGTCGCCCACCAAGACATCGCCCGCTTGCAAGTGCGGGGGAGAGTTTGCGTAGCAAGGTCTGCTCGTCGCTGCCCTTGCCCTCACAGGGGGCGATTGCCGCATCACACAGGGCCGCGCTGCCCAAGTTGATCAACCCAACCATGCGGCAGTGCGGAAACCCCAGCCCCGGCGCCTGGGTGGCGGGCTGCGGCCAACGGATCTGGTTGGCCAGGGTGTCGGGCATCGGCTAGCACAAGGCGTCGATCTGCGCGACTCTGCGTGGGCGGCAGGACCGACAGTGCTGGTGGTGCCGAGGTTCGTCCCCAACCCGTCGCGGGGGGCCGCTCCTACGGGCACAGCAGTAGCCCCTCGACCGCGATGAACTGCACTCGCGGAATCGCCGGAATAGACACAGGCGGCGTGGAGCGCCAGACACAGGCGTGACACCGCTGGAGCGGTATCACGAGAATGGGATAAGACGCGCTGTCACAAGCACGCCGTTGACGGCGCTTAAAACAGTTCTTCGAGATTGCGGATTTTTCTTGGTGCGGGCTTGACGGCCTTCGCTTTCTTCGGCGTCACGACCTTTGTGCTTTTCTGTGCCGGGCGGGAAACCGGTGTTGCGCCCCGAGTGCCGGCGGCCGCTGTCGGTGCAACCGGTGTGACCCCGGCAGCAAGCTCAGTGACCGTTTCCGGCTTCGTTGGTTCGGGGGCCGGCGGCGGCGCATAGGCCCTGGCGATCAAGGGCCGCAGCGTCGGCTCCAGCGATTTGAGTATCTGCACCGGCAGGGCACTGGTGAAGCGGTAGCCTGCCGCGCTCGGCCCGGTCACATAGGCGGTCAATACACCGAAAAAGCGGTCGTCCATAAAGAAGGTGAACACCGCCGCGCGACTGATGACCTGGCTGGCGATGCGCCGGCCGCCGGCGCCGAAGACCTCGCGGCGATGATCGCCGGTACCGGTCTTGCCGCCGACCAGCAAGGGCTTGCCGTCCGGTCCTTTGTAGGCCCCCTTGACCCGCACGGCGGTACCCTGTTCGACCACCCCCACGAGCGCGCCGCGCGCGGCCGCAGCGACTTGCGGCAACAGCACCTGCTCGCCCTCGCTCTGGGGCATCTGCAACCGCGTCTCGTATGGCGTGCCGACGGCAAAGTCGAGGCTCTCATAGCGCACCAGCGGCCGGCGTTTGCCGTCATTCAGCAGAATCCCAACGAGTTCCGCCAGCGCCGCGGGACGGTCCCCCGAGGCACCGATAGCGCTGGCATAGGATGGCGTCATGGTCTCGAAGGGGTACCCCACCCGCTTCCAGGCATCATAGATCTGCATAAAGGCATCGGTTTCGAGCAGGGTCGCGATGCGCGTGTCCTGAGCGCGCCGGCGACTGTCCTTCATCAGCCAGCGATAGACCTGCTGCCGCTGCTCGCGGCTCGCGGCCACCGCCTCGCTGAAGGTGGCGTTGGGATGCTCCGCCAGGTAGCCGACCAGCCAGAGTTCCAGCGGATGGATGCGCGCGAGATAGCCGCGGTCTTGCAGATCGAAGTGCTCGACCGAATATTTTCGATAGAGTTCGTCGAGGTCCGACGCGGACAGCGCCGGGTGCTCGGCACGCAGCCAGGCGCCGAAGGCGGCAAGGTCGCGCCGCGGGTACACCGACCGGTAGACAGTGGCCAGGCGATGCGGCAGGGGATACACGCCGTCGGTCAGCAAGGCCAAGGCCTGCGCCTCGCTCTTGCCGCGATATTTCTGATAGAACCGGTGCAGATAGGTCTGCCCTTCTTTATCGACAAAGCGCTCCAGATACGCCTGCCGCATCTCACCATCGCCTTCGTCGATCCAGTGTGCCACCCCCTGCGGATGGTAGAGATGATAATAGACCAGATCGCGCATCAGCCTGATGAAGACCAGGTTCACCGAGTTCTGCAACGCCGTGCGGACCGTCATGGTGGAGCCATTGTCCGAACTGTTGAAATTGGCAAAGGTATGCAAGCCGCCACCGGTGAAAAACGACTCCCCGGGGCTGGCCGAATAGCGCCGCTCAAGCGCACCTTGCAACAGCGCGGACAGGTCGATCTTAGGATTGGCGAGGAGCTGCTTGATCACCCAGTCCGACAGGTGATCGCGCGGGTCGATCTTGCGCTCGCGCAACTGCTGGGCAGGCTGTCCCGCATAGTGGCCGTGCAACTGCGCGATGATCTCCAAATAGTGGACCAGGGTCCGCAACTTGGCGGTCGAGCCCAGATCCAGGCGGATACCCTCGTTCACGTCCAGTGGTCCGGCGTAATTGTCAGCCTGGACGCGCAGCCGGTTGCCTGCCGGCCCGCGCTCAAACAGCATCAGACTGTAGACGATGGGCTCCAAACTGCTTGCGGGATTGAGCAGGCGGCCGCCGATCACGGCGGCCGCGCGCGCCTGCTCAGGCCGCCGCAGTTGGTGCAAGGCATCGGTCACGGCCCGCTGGGTCGGCAGGTCGAGCGTCGCGCGCGCGGTCAAATCGAGCCGATCCAGATCATAGAGCCGATCCAGCCCCAAGGCGGCGGCGAGCCGGGCGCGCCAGACGCTTCTCGTCTTGCCGTCATCGGCGAACGCCGCCAGGACCGGCATCGGGTACGCCGCAGGCTCGGTCCTGACCCGCAGCGCGGCATCGCGCAGTGCCCCGCTGATGACCCCGCGTGCGGCCAACAGACGTAAATGGCTGTCGGCCAGGGTTTGCAGGTCGGCATGTCCCTCGCGCAGATACCAGGAGGGACGGCGCTGGGAGAGCAGCAGGCACAGGACCTGACGATAGGCACGGGCCTGCGGCTCGGTGACCCCGGCGGCGCCTTGGTCGGCACCGAGACTGCCGGAGGTCAGCAGCGCGTTGACGGTGTCGAAGTCGACCCCGAACCAGGCCCACAGACCGTCACCCAGACCATGCACCTCGCCATAACGGGGCACGGCGGCGAGCGGTATGGCATTCAGATAGTTGAGTGCGATGGCGCGCCGCGCCTCCAGGGTCTGCGGCCCCCCGAGGTAGGTCCGCAATGAGGCGCTGCCCATCTGCCGAATTTTTTCCGGCACGGAGCCGGTACGACCGCCGCGGGAATGGCGGAATTTTTCGGTCTGGGTCGCGAGCGTACTGCCACCCGAGACATGCAGATCGGCCCCGAGTTGGTGCGCCGCAAGGCCTGCGCCGGCACGCGCAAAGCGATCCCATTCGACCGCGGGATTGATGTGCGGATAGCGCTCGTCCAGCAACTCGCGGTTCTCGATAAACAGCAGGGTCTTGAGCACCAAGGGCGGGATAGCCTTGAAATCGGGGTAGACCCGGCCCGGATATTCCACCTCGAACAGGGCCTTGCCATCGCGATCATAGAGCCGCAGCCCGGCTTGGCTCTTCTCCTGATAGGCGGCGTTGAAGCCCCAATCCATCGCCCGCAGCAGCGTCGGCGAGAGGCGCGCCTGGGCGGCAATCGCGAACCCCTCCGCCTTAAGCCGCGGCAAGAAGTCCGGCAGTTGCGCATAACCCAGCCGCTGATCGTAGGGTCCGCCAGGCGGATAACGGATGGCCGGGCTGGACCCCGGCTCCACCTGAAAGCGCATCCGGTCAACGATGGCGGAGAAGTAGCGCGCCTGCAACTCAGAGGTCCTCATCTCCTGCGCGACGAAGTAGGCACCGCTGGCCAACGACGCCGCCACCGCCCCCCACACCAGCGTCTTGAGAAACACCGTAGCGACCTCCCGTGTGTCGTATATTTCCTGTTTTCGTCCTTTCCCCTGAATATTAGACTATTGCCGACGAGGATCAAGCCTGTCAGGGCGCTAAGCTGACAGCGCCCGGCGGGATCAGCAGGGCGCCCCGGACTCGTCCACGCAGACCCGATCCCTGCCCGCGGCCTTGGCGGCATAGAGCGCCCGGTCGGCCCGAGCGAGCAAGGCCGCGACGCACTCCAGGCCCGCGGCGCCGTCGGCGGCAGGCGGGCTGGTCGCCTGGGGGCCTGGAAGGGTCGGCACCGGCCGCGGCACGCCGCTGGCGACCCCGATGCTCACCGTGACCTGGCGCGCCGCCTCGGACCCCGCGTGGGGCAGGTCCAGGGCCCGGACCGCGGCGCAGAGCCGGGCGCCCAGCGCGGCGGCCGCCGTCAGGCAACTGCCGGGCAACAGCACCGCGAACTCTTCACCCCCGTAGCGGGCCGCGAGGTCGCCGGCGCGGGTGACCGTGTCGGCCAGGGCCTGCGCCACCCGGCGCAGACAAGCGTCGCCTTGAAGGTGGCCGTAGTGGTCGTTGTAGCGCTTGAAGTGGTCGATATCGATCATCAGCAGGCCGAGCGGCTGCCCGTGCCGTGCGGCCCGCCGCCACTCCTGGTCCAGCCGGTCATCCAGGGCGCGCCGGTTGGCGATCCCGGTCAGGGAATCACAGTCGCTCAGGACGCGCAAGGCCGCGTTCAACGCGCGCAGTTGCAGATGCACGCCGACCCGGGCGCGGACCACCGGCGGCTTGATGGGCTTGTGAATGAAGTCGACGGCCCCGGCCGCGAGTGCCCGGACCTCGTGCCCCTCCTCGCCGTAGGCCGTGACGAAGATCACCGGGAGGTCCGGATAGTCCTGCCGCAGGATCCGGCAGGTCGCAAAACCGTCCAGGTCCGGCATGTTGGCATCAAGCAGGACCAGGTCGGCCGGGTCATTCGCCATGACGGACAGGGCCTCTGCCCCGCTGGTGGCAAAACATAGCTCAC
>Ga0247840_10002583_pt1 | contig 32081 bp, 35 predicted proteins | sample LaCruzMarch2015__FD_192404 | JGI IMG/M metagenome (GOLD analysis project Ga0247840, IMG submission 192404) | Freshwater microbial communities from meromictic Lake La Cruz, Castile-La Mancha, Spain - LaCruzMarch2015_17m | ecosystem: Environmental > Aquatic > Freshwater > Lake | place: Spain...
TGAACCCATTCCGAACTCAGAAGATAAGCCTGTCCACGTTCTGCACTGTACTCAGATGCGCGAGCTCTCGGGAACTGCAGATCGCTGCCATGCTCACCTAACTTTCTATTTTCGCAAAGCTTGATTTGATTTATTGGATTACTATTACTACTTAGCCATGCCGCTGCGGGCGATGGGACTGCTATGGGCCCAAGATTGCGACGAAATGGAGATCAGGATGCAAAGATGACTAGAATAATCGCTCTATCCGATACCCACCTGCAAGATGGTCTGCTTCCTCCTGCCGTAGCTTTGCTGGCTAAGAATGCCGACATCATCCTTCACGCCGGCGATTTCGTCTCCTTCCAGTGCTACTCCGCCCTGACGGCCCTGGGCCGGCTGGAGGCTGTGCATGGAAACTCGGACTGCCCCGAGCTGAAGATGCTCTTGCCGGAAAGGAAGGTGATCGAGGTGGAGGGGGTCAGAATCGGCCTGGTGCACATGGCCTCGCACGGCTCCGACCTGATGGGAGCAGAGATGATGGCCCGGGAGATGGATGTACAGGTTTTGATCTTCGGGCATATCCATCGCCCTCTCATCGAGAAGGGCAAACTACTCCTCATCTGCCCAGGCAGCACTACGCTTCCCCGCATGTCTGCGCCTTGTGTGGCCGAGCTGGAGATTGAGGACGGCAACGTGAGAGGCAGTATCATTCCAGTGGGCAGCCCTGCCTGCAATTATCTCAAGTTTGCTGGTGAGCTGGCGAGAAAATCATAGGCAATCCTGCAATCTGCTAAAATCCACTTCTTGAGACATAAGCCAGCCAAAAACTAAATCAGAGGCTCCGGCTGCTTGCCTTCTGGCGCCAGCGGCAGATCCGCCCGGTGCATGACCAGTGGGCCGGAGAAGTGCAGCGCCCTATTCAAAAGCAAGCGCTTTCCCTCATCGGTGAGGGCAAAGACGGGAATGGATATGCCCATCTGCAGCCTAGCACGCTGGCCCACGACATTTCGCACCGCTTTTGAGGCGCAGGACCAGACCAGATCGCAGCTCTCTGCCAAGGCGGTGGCCTGCGCTTCGCTGATGCCGGTGGTGTGCACCGCCAGCAAAAAGGGCCGCACGCATAGCTTTGCCCCCAGCTCTCGCAGCGCTGTGGCTTCGTCGGCATTGCTCCCGGCCACGGTCACGGCGATCCTCTGAAATCCCGCTGCCACTGCCATTTCGTAGCCCCGTACCTGATCAACTGTCGCCTGCCGGTCGAGCAGAAGGCAGCCTCTTTTTGCCAGCCCCTCCTGGATCTCGGCAATGGGCTCGGTATGGATCAGCCCGGTCATGTGCGCGCCCACCGCTTGCAGCACATCCGGCCTTGCCGCCACCACCGTTCCCGCGCCCTCGCAGACCACCACGGCAGCGTCCACCAGGCCTTCGCTCATGGCGTCCATCAGTATCTCGGAGGCACCAAAGCTCACCGGCTTTTCTTGCAGCTCCAAAACCCTTTTGGGGCCGTACATGCCCAGCTCCTGCATGTGGCTTTGCAGTACCTGCTCCACAGTCTCCTGGCTCTCTTCTTTAATGCCGTACAGATCCCGGCGCAGAGGGCAACAGCTAATGAGCGGATCGGTCAGAACCTCGATCTTGCCGTCTTTTACCCGGACCCGTGCTTTGGCCATCTCCAGCAGATGCTCAGACATTTGATTACCTGGCAATTTTGGTATTCGTTGATTTGCAGCGCGGGCAGGGCAATTTGTAGCCAAAGCCTTTGAAGACTTGGTCGCAGTCCTGGCACCTGTAATTCTTGGCAAAGACCTCTTCCGTGCTGCCCAGATCCACTCCACAGCCGCAGGTGGCACACATAGAAAAGAAATGGCCTTTTGATGGTAAATAAGTTATCCCGATGAGAACGTAAAAAATTGATTCCTAGCCGTTTCGAGTTGGTAATAGAATAATCGAGTCCTCTGTGAGTCCTCCGTGCGCTCTGTGCCTCTATGGTGATGGTATCGTCAGCAGTTTGTTAATAACCCCAATGGCTAACGACGTTTCAACTTAGTTGGTTTTGATAGAAAAGGGACGCTTCCTATAGAGGGTTTATATATTTACACAACTTTTCGTGTAATGATGTCAAATAGGCAAACGAGGCGCATATCTTGAGATTTGCAGTAGTTAATGGTTTGGCAATATTTGCCACTATCTTGATGGTGGGTAATATAGCATCTGCAATAAGTCTTGAAGAGAGAAACGATCTGAAGTCTATAACAGAGAACTTTTTGATAAATTCGGGATGCATTAGCCATGTAGACGTTAATATAACTTCAAATAATGTTATAGAAATATTGGCAATTCCAATAGTTGGAAGCACGGATGAAGAAACGGGAAGGAACGTAATACTATCTTATGCGGCCATTGATGGTGTTTATATTGGGGTATATGAAAAGTATCCAGAAATTGACCTCATGAACTCGACAATATATTTGAACAACACTCCTTTAGTTACGTTTCATTGCTTGGGAGAATGGGCTGCAATGGTGAGGAAAAATCCAGATGGTAGTTTTAACAGAGATGACGTAGAGGCTTTAAATGAAAAAGTTAGAAAAACAGGGAAAGTATTCTAAGATTCTAAAGGGGAACGGCCAACTCAAATAATCGGGGCGAAAAAATGGGAACAATCAGCAGGTTGTATATTTCTGCTGAGACCGAACTAGTTTTTGGAGGTCTGCCTTATATAGCATTGCTTTGCTAAAAAAGCAAGATTCTTCCGTTGCTCCTGCGAAGGTATGGCTATATGTATCGTGTCAAGTAGGCTCTTGGTTTCTGGATACCAGGGTAGAGTGGAAGAAATATGGCATCTAATTTTAGCCTCGTTATTGGCGTAATCAGGCCAAAAAAAAGCCTCGATGTTAGTAGCCCTTCTAGCTATTATTCCAGGTTTTCCATCTATGCTTATATTTTCTATTTGTGCGCCTTGTATCCAAGTAGAATATAGCGAGTTCATTCTATTTACATCTACTGTGCTATCCACCCAACCGATTCCGATTGTTGCTTCTCCTTTGCCTGGGATGGAGATCGTTAGGGGATAATCGATATATGCTGGTTCGTATAGTCCATCGCCACCACATACAGTGGAGTCTGTGCTAATATTATATTGCCCAGTTGTGTTTATTTCAAAGGATGTACTGAAGGGTCCTATGTCTACCGTCTCAACTTCTGCAATGGCAATTGAAGTAAATAGCAGCAATATAATTGATATTGAAATTGGTATCATCGATCTTGTCACACTTAATACCTCCGTAGATAACTCTTTTGTCTTTTGTTTGATTTCAGTAGGCGCTCGTATTCAATATAAAGGTTATTGAAGATGTATATTATTCGTATATTATTCTAGCATGTTGCGCGATGGATTATAAGATGATTTTCTAAAATCAATGATAGCGAAAAACCAGCATTGTGCAATTGTCGATAAATCGTTCCATAGTATGCCAGAATGGGTAGTTCGCCAGAAACGATTTAGGACTTGTTAAGTAGAGGCAAATAAGGAGGATGTGTCCTGCAAGTTACACGCACTAACGGATATGAGATCCGCCTCCTCAGGCGTCCTACGAACAGCGGCCTGCTGCAGCATTTTCTGGATAGATCCCGAGTCCCCGTTGGCCCATCATTGGCCGCCGCAGGAAATACCAGGGCGAGAGGAGCGAGGTCGCGACACACACCCGGCCCGCAGGGCCACAGCCTTGATCTGCCCCCAACCCGCCGGGCGCTCTGGCTTCGCGGGCAGAGGACCCTGGCCAAGCAAAGAAAAGCTAATATAACGAAAAGAGGATAGAGATGCCATGAACAGTCTCAACCGGATGTTTTGCATATGATCTCATTAGATTCAAAAAAGGCTCTTTTGGTGGTTGACGTCCAAAATGATTTTTGTCCCGGTGGCACTTTGGGCATCCACGGGGGTCACAAGATCATCCCTATTCTTAACAAGTGCATTAAGTTTTTCGAGAAGGAAAATTTACCGATTATTGTGACGAGGGATTGGCATCCCAAAGTCACTAAACATTTTGAGCAATTTGGCGGAGTATGGCCCGTGCATTGTGTTGAGGGAAGTCCTGGAGCTATGTTTCATCCTGACCTTGAGCTTCCAAAAGAAGCCCTGGTGATGTCCAAGGGCATGGATCCGGAAAAAGACAGCTATTCGGCCTTTCACGCCATAGATTCAAGCGGAATGGCATTAGCGAATTTATTGAAGATTTTTGGAGTTACTGAGATTTACATCGGCGGGCTGGCTACGGATTATTGCGTCAAATATTCTGCTTTGGATGCGCTTAAAGACGGACTGGAAGTCTTAATATTAACCGATGCCATCGCCGGCGTGAACTTGCAGCCAGGGGATTCTCGCGTAGCCTTGGAAGAAATGATTAGTCTTGGCGCTAAAAAGACAATTTCCGAAGAATTAAGGAAAATATGAGAGAGCGATAAAAACGCTGTTCTTTTTACCGCCTCATTAGCCTCTGCCAAGTCTTCAAACCTTCGGCTCCAGCCTTCTTCTCACCGATTCCGCGTGCGCCTTCAGCCCTTCCGCCTCGGCCAGAGTAGTAATAGTATCCTCCAGTCCCAGGAGCCCGTCATCGGTGATCATCTGCACGCTGATCTTCTTGGTGAAGTGGTCCACATTAAGTCCCGAGAAGACCCGGGCATAGCCGGAAGTGGGAAGCACGTGATTGGTGCCGCTGGCATAGTCGCCTGCCGCTACCGGCGTGAACTTTCCCAAAAACACGCTGCCGGCGTTGCGGATGTACCTCAGGACGTCCATGGGGTCCTTGGTGATGATCTCCAAATGCTCAGGTGCGAAGGCATTGCAAAAGTCCAGAGCCTCGTCCATGTCGCCCGCCAGGAGAACGGCGCTGTGCGCCAGACTCTGCTCCACTATCTCGCGGCGCGCCGCTCCCGCTGCCTGAATGCTCAATTCCTCGATCACAGCGCTGGCCAAAAGATCATCTAAAGCGACCAGCACGGAGATGGACTTGGGATCATGCTCCCCCTGAGCGATCATGTCTGCGGCGATCACTCCCGGATCGGCGGTCCGATCGGCCAGGATGAGAACCTCGCTGGGACCTGCCGGAAAGTCGATCTCTACGCTGCCCCGCAGAAGCATCTTGGCCGCGGTGACGTACACATTGCCCGGCCCCACGATCTTTTGTACCCGCTCCAGGCTCTCGGTGCCTAGACCCATGGCAGCTATGGCCTGGGCCCCGCCCAGCTTGTAAATCTCATCGGCTCCGGCCATATCGGCAGCAACGATGGTGAGGGGAGTTACGGACCCATCTAATTTAGGGGGAGTGCATACTACTATCCTGGAAACACCGGCCACTTTGGCAGGAATTACATTCATCAAAGCAGAGCTGGGATAAGAGGCCCTCCCGCCCGGCACATAAGCGCCCACAGAGTCAAGGGGCACGACCTTCTGGCCCACAGAGACGCCGGGAGCAATCTCGGTCATCCACAAATCGCGCTCTTTTTGCAGGTTATGGAATTGACGAATGTTATCTGCCGCATCGGATAAGGCTTCCATGAGCCTCTCCTCTACCAGATCGTAAGCTGCATCGATCTCTTCTTCGCTAACCCGCAGGTCGTCGAGGCGTGCTCCCTCAAACTTCTCTGTGTACTTGAAGAGTGCCTCATCCCCCTTGTTTCCCACCTCCATGATAATCTCATTAACGGCGGAAAGCACGTCGGTTATGCCCACATCTCGGGAGAGAAGGGCTTGCAGATCCTCATCCTTCAGCTCACTTAGCATCTTTGTAATCATCTTTAGTTGCCTCCAATATTGAATTGCCTCTGCCCCTCTGTCCTTTGTAAAGGGAGACTACGCGCTCCAGGCTGTCCGCCTCTTCCAGAGACTTGTCGTCCCTTACTGCGACCATGCGAGGAAACCGCAGAGCATATCCGGAGGAGTAGTTGGGACTTCTTTGTATCTCCTCGTAGGCCACCTCGAAGATCACCGCCGGCTTGATCTCCACCTCCATGCCCTTCTCCAGCAAGATCAGTTCCCGGAACATACTCGTAAGTTCAGCCAGAGCCTCATCCGTAAGCCCAGTGGCCACAAAGCCCATATCTAAAAGATTGCCGGTGGCAGTGTCCCTGCATCCCAGCCGGTAGGAGCCTAAAAGGCTGGCTCTGCGCCCCTCGCCCCATTTTGCGCCTATAACCACCAGGTCCAGAGTTTCCATAACCGGCTTGATCTTCAGCCAGTTCTTGCCCCTCTTTCCAGGAGCGTAGACTGAGGAGGGATTCTTTAGAATAAGCCCTTCGTGACCGGCAGCCAGAGCCTGACGGTAGATCTCCTCTACAGCTTCGACACTGTCGGACAGGACCTGATCGGCAAGAAGAGCGTAACTGGCAGGATTCGGTTTGGTAATCTTCTCCAGGAGTGCTCTTCTTTCGCTAAGGGGCAGATGTGTTACGCTATTGCCATCCAGATAGATCAAATCGAACAGGAAAAGGCGCAAGGGAATCTGGGCGGCAAGCTTTTCTACATTGTATTTCCTGCGAAACCGTTTCAAAATCTCCTGGAAGGCCTTTGGCCGGCCGTCTTTGCCGATGGCCACGGCTTCTCCATCCAGTATGGCGCTCTTGGCGGTTATCTGCCTGGCTGCCAGGACGATTTCAGGCATTGATGCCGTTACATTCTCCATGCGCCGGGAGAATACGGCAACGTTTTCCCCTTCTTTATGAATCTGCACCCGAGCGCCGTCATATTTCCATTCGATGGCAGCCGTACCAATCTCTCCCAAAGCCGACGAAATGCTCTCGCCTAGCTGGGCGAGCATCATCTTGATAGGATGATTGATCATGACCGATAGATCCGCCAGAGTGCCACGCCTGGCGGCAACTGCCACCAGGCCCATATCGTTGGTGAGGTTATAGGCCCGTTCCACCTTTTCAGCATCTGCCCCGCTTTTGGAAAAGGCCCGGGCAACGGCATCGCGCACGCCCCCTTCACCTATACCGATTCTCATATCCTCTATGGCCAGGCGGGCGATATACCTGGCCTCCAAAGAGCCGGCCTGGCTGAAAAGAAATTGCAGGTTTTTGACTTTGGCATCCTGACTTCTCTTGCCGGAAACGCGAGCTATTGCCACAAATCTCTCATAAACGTCTTTGATGGAAAGCGGCTCTGCTTCTTGGAAGGCGGCAAAGCCAAGCGGCCTTCTCTTCTCCACAATGCCGGCGGCAACCAGGCCCGGGTCCCCGGTGGCACGCAGCATTTCCGAAATCTGCTCGGTCGGGCAGCCGCAGGCTTTCGCCAGGGCCTCGTAGAGGATGCGGGGCCCTACGCCCATAACCAGATCGAGGCTGGGCGGGAAGAGCGTTCCCATGATGAAGCTACAGGCCACAGAAAGCTCTGCCTCGTCCAGGCCCGCCAGAAATGCTGCGACTAGGTCGATCTTCTCCAGGGAGCCGGATACTGCCTCTACCTTCTGGCAGAGCTTTGCGAAGGCAAGGAAGCTGGTCATTTAGAATATGGCATCGATGCGTTTCGTCCTGTAGATGCTGACGATATCGGTCAGAATGGCGGAAGCGGTCTCGATGGAGCCGGCACCAAGACCGGTTACGGTTATGGTTCCAGATAGATCTGTGTAGATAGCCGCCGAGTTAAGGGTTCCCGACACCGCGATAGGGCTGCCCAGAGGCACCAGAGTGGGCCGAACGGTTAAAGCGGGCACATCACCGATGAGCTTGATGGCATAACCGCGCTTCTTGGCCAGGGCCAGGGCCTCGGGAGTTACGCCGGTGATGCCGGTCACATCCACATCGCTGTACTTGATGTTCATGTTGAATAGCGAATTAGCCAGGATGACCACCTTTCCGGCAGTGTCCACGCCTTCTACATCGTAGCTGGGATCGGCCTCAGCGATCCCCAGGTCCTGGGCCTCGCTCAGAGCATGGGTGTAGGGTATGCCCTCTTCGGTCATGCGGGTGAGGATGTAGTTGCAGGTGCCGTTGAAGATGCCGCGGATGCCTAGAATGTTATTGCCCACCAGCGTGCGTTCCACCAGGCTGATGAGAGGCATGGTGCCGCCCACGGTGGCCTCGAACTTCATCATCACGCCGTTTTCCTCGGCCAGCTTTTTCAGGCGGCTGTAGGAGACCACCAGCGGGCCTTTGTTGGAGGTGACGACATGCTTGCCGCTGGAGAGGGCCGCTTCCATGTGACCCAGACCGGGTTGGCCGTGCACGATGTTAGTAGGAGTAACCTCGACCACTAGATCGGAGTCGATGGCGGATATGGCCTCTTTGCCCTTCATGCTGGTGGTGGCTAAGTTGACAAGCGTCCTCTCGCCCAAAATTTTCTCCGCGTCCACGCCGTCTTCCGCCACCACAGTTCCGGTGTGATCGGTGACGCTGATCAGCATAATGTTCAGGCCCATATCCCGGAGCATCTTCTTCTTGCGATTGAGAACATCGACCACGCCGTGACCGACAATGCCGTAGCCCACCAGGGAAACCTTGATGTCTCTCATCTTCAGACCGCCTCCGTTTCTATCGGTTCAATTACAAGCAGCTTCTTCTCGGCGCCCACTTCGCGTAAGATGGCCAATGCCTTCTGGATCTCGGCCTTGCCGGTGGCGCGGATCTTGAGATAGGCGGAAGACGGCTCGTCCACACCGGTCATGGTCAATGAAACGTCCATGACCTCGGCAAAGCCGGTGGAGTCGATGCGGTTTACGGTATCTCCCAGATCGCTGTGCAGCACGTGGCCAACCAGCACCACGGAGACGGCCTCAATGAGGCGGTCCTCGCCCGCTCGCACCACGGAGATGCCGCTCTCCTTGAGCTTGGCGTTGACGGTCTCGATCTTGGACCGGTCCATCTCCACTACGAAGCGAACCGGGATCATGCCGCGCGGTGTCTTTCTGTCCCTGTGGTGAACCACGCTGATGATGTTAGCCTTATTATCCCCAAAGGGCTGCAAAGCCAGGAGAAGCTGACCTGGTATGTCCTGCAGCTCTAAATCCATGGAAAGTCGCATAGCATTCCTCATAATCTGATGGACGTGTGGTTTATGTTATGGGAAATAAAGGTTGTGTAGAGGGAGGTTTGAGATCGTGCCCATCCGATCACGTCTAAATCGGGATTCACGCGTTCCAATCTTCTTGAGATGTCTTTTGGCATTTGGAGTACCGCAACCCTGAAGATAGGCTTTGGTAACATCGATTCTCGAATGGGAAATAGGGTTAAGAAGACTACAACCCTACTTCCTCGTGCCATTAATTTGCTGTGGACTCATCCGCAGGTATCTCAAAGTGTACTATACTGGACATTTCTTCTCTCCTCCTTATGGTGTTTTATTGTTGCAGCTTCTTTTAAGACTATTTCTTCCAGGCGGTCCATGCTTTCGGTTGCACCTTCCTTCATCCCTGATTTGAACATGCCGTCACGGTCCTCAACGCTCTGGAAGAGATCTGTGGCCGTCAATTTCGTCTTGCCTTCGAACTCTTTGAACGTCGATGTTTCCAGTATTACATGGCCCGGCATGCCTTCAAATTCAAAGGTGTGTACTTCCCGCTCTGGAGGCACGATTTCCCGATAAACGCCATTAAAAGTGTACTCATTGATAGTCGTAAATCTTTTTGGCCCCCACCACTGCGGTATCAGATCTGGGTCAGTGCTCGCCTTGAACACCAGCTCGCGCGGCGCGTCGAAGATGCGAGTTATGACTACCTCCCGATCTGAAGGAAGCTCAAACCGGGGGACATTTTTCCTTGAGACAATCGATTTCTCCGTTTCCAGGTATTTTGCAAGCTTGTCGAAGGATTCTTTACGGAAAATTTTATAACCGTTGAACGCTATAGAAATGTAAGGCTTGGATGAGATGTAATGACAAACCATATAATTATGACATTATTTGCCCTTGTTCTCCTTTTATCGGTACTTGGACAAGCTAACACGCTCAGCCTAACGCCTGAGAAATCCATACAAGAAGCCATTGACAAATCCCAGCCGGGAGATATAATTGAGATTCAAAGTGGAACCTATTTCGAGAACGTCAATGTCACAAAACCTCTGGTTATTCGAGGAGTAGATACAGGAAAAGGCTTTCCTGCTGTGAATGCTCAAGGCCGGGGAAGCGCTATCACGCTCTTTGCCAACGGAATTACCTTAGAATGCCTAAATTTCACAGGTGCAGGTGGCTGGGAAGAGGCAGGAATAAAGGTAAGATCGAATGGTTGCACTATTATCAACAGTATGGCCAGTAATAATTACGGCCTTGGCATATATCTATTAAAAGCTAACGATAGTATTTTAATAAACAACAAGATTTTTAATAATGATTTTGGCGTTGCTTTAAATACATCCACAAATAATACCTTAAAAAATAATAGCATGTACCGCAATAAAAATAATTTTCTGTCTGCTTCCATTTATTCCGAGAATAATCTAAATGACATTGACACCAGCAACAAAATAGATGGAAAACCCCTTTACTACCTGGTCAACAAATCTGATATTGTCATCGACTCCAGCTCCAATGCCGGCAATGTCTATTGCATAAGGTCCAAGAACATCACCATAAAAGATCTGATAATAGATCATAACTTTGCAGGAATCTATTTTCATGATACCACAAATTCCCAAATCATAAACAATACCCTCAGGAATAATTCTATGGGTATATCATTCATAGATTCCAGCAATAACGTCATAATAGAGAACCTTGTGAGTGACAACAGTTATGGCATTTACCTTAAGACATCTTCTGCAAATAATACTATTATCGGGAACAATGCCAGCAATAATGATTACGGGATATTCCTCAACATAGATGGAACGAGTGACCAGAGCAATATCATCTACAATAACACCCTGATTGATAACAAAAAAGGCAATGCTTTTTCACGGGGACCGGCGAAATGGGATAATGGATCAACAGGCAATCGATATGGCGATTATGATCAAGCCGGTGAGGGCTGCAGCGATTCCGACGGCAACGCAATCTGTGACCGTCCATATAAGATCCGAGGCGGCCCCGGCAGTGACAAATATCCCATTTCCAAGCCATCTTAGATCATTAGCTTGATTTGCCTTGCAGATCCGCCAATAATTTATCGGACAATACCGCGCCATCCAGCTTTGCAAAGGCCAGAGAGTTGAGTGTGAACTGATCGTAGCTGATATCCATTAAATTGGCGTTTGTCAGATCCGCTCCAGTTAAGTCAACCTGATTTAGGCTGGCACCCTTAAGGTCTGCATAGCTTAAATTCGCATTCTTTAGATAAACTATGTTCAGAACTGTCTTTTTAAGGGATGCACCACTCAGGTCCAAGCCTTGAAGATCGATCTGATGCAATATTACGCGATCCAACTTCGTGTTTCTCATCTTCGCGCCGACCAATCTAATCGAGTCCATATTGGCATCAGAGCAATCTGCATTTGATAGGTCGGCCCGAGTTAAGTCTGCATACTGGAGACTCGTTCGCGACAGGATAGCATCCATGAGATTGGCCTCAGTTAAATCGGCATAAGCCATGCTGGCCGAACCCAGATCTGCTCCGGTTAGATTGGCCCTCATGAGGTAAGATCTGGTAAAATCGGCATTTGTCATATCTACGCCGCTGAGGTTGGCGCTGTATAGCTCTGCCCGAGACAACTGGGACCGAGAGAGGAAAGCACCACTCAAATCTGCCCAGTTTAGATGTGCCCCCATCAGATTGGCACCAAACAGGTACATATTTCGCATTGTAGCACCACTCAGATCGGCTCGAAAGAGCCTGGCATCGGTCAGATCCGCATCTGAAAGATCGGCATCCGAGAGATCTGCCTCTGTGAGATCGGCCCCTACAAGACGGGCATTGTTCAGCCTGGCTTTGGAAAGCTTGGCACTTATTAATATTGATTCGCTTAAATCCGACTCGCTGAGATCTACGCCGTTCAAAAATGCGCTGCTCAGGTCTACTTTGATCAGGTTTGCACCGGATAGATTGGCGCCGTTTAGCCAGGAAGATATCAAGAAAGCGCCATATAAATTAGAGCTCTTCAAATCGGTCGCTTTCAGATTGGACTGATTCATGTGCATTCCGGTCATATTCATGCCGCTCATGTCCAAACCGCTCATGTCGCTGCGGTCAGAGATATTCCCTAAAATATCCAAAGGTTCCAGGGCATTGATTCCGCCTGCCTGAACCATCATGATCAACACCATATGCATGAACAATTTGGATTTCATATTCATAAGTACTCCGCTGGAATGCTTCTTTGGGATCTCTATACTTGAAAGATGTTAAATATTTTGCTTAAGATCTTCCTGATAACTCTAACCCGCTCGCTCTCGGGCATATGCTGCTTTGCTCGCACGGGCGCGGTCAGGCGGGCCCGGGAGCGTCGGCGCCAGTCCCCTGGGCTTGTCGTACAAAAAGGGTGTGTCATCCGAGTACAGGACTTAACCTCTCGAAACCGGCATGCATAAAGGAAGAGGAAGCTGCTGGAAGATATTGATATGAGAAGTGCATTTGCGAAATTTCAGGGCATCTCCTTAAGCTTAATCTCAATCTCAAGCTCATTTTTCTCATATTCCACTTCAAGCTTGATTGGGTATGTGGGATTGATCGAGAGGGACAAGCTTCCATAGGCTACTTCAATCTTACCTCCTGCTTCAATCTGCTGGGCCAGATCTCTTAGAAAGGCTGCTGCCTCAGAATTCATCAGATAAAATTCCTGTTTGAACTCCTCAATTCCTGTGCCTGAGCAGAATTTTAGGGTGGTTTTTCCAGGCTCACCTAATAATTTAGCCATGCTAATCGCTGAATATGTTTGAGCTCAGTCCATAAAACGTTTTGGCCCATGATGGAAATAGGATTAAGAATACTGCAACCCCACTTCCTCGCGCCATTACTTCGCTGTGGGATCCATCTCCCAGATACCAAAGGCATTGTTCTCAGTATCCATACAGATTATGAAATATCCCATCCCGGGAACAGCTTTCTTGGGAACAATTATTTTGCCGCCCAGCTTTTCTACTTTCGTTGCGTATTCGTCTACCGATGGCACTCCGATGTAGTTTGTAATTTGTTGCTCGGGGTGCATTCTCTTCATCATGCCTCCTCCAGGAGCGCCGAAAACGTCGATCATCGCATAATCCATGCCTGGCATGCCTTCAATCTTCCAGCCAAAAAGGTTGGAATAGAATGCTTTTGCCCTTTGGATATCATCCGCAGGTATCTCAAAGTGTACTATGCTGGACATTTCTTCTTTCCTCCTTGTAGCGTTTTATTGTTCTGATTTTGCTTGATCTTTTTTTGTTACGCCTTCAAAGTTTTTAAGACTATTTCTTCCAGGCGGTCCATGCTTTCTGGGGGACATTTTTCCCGGAGATAATTGATTTCTCAATTTCCAGGTATTTTGCAAGCTTTTCGAAGGATTCATTCCAGCCTTGCTGTGCCCCCTCACTATCTGAGCCCGATGGTATGCCAATATGGCGCAAGGTAAGCTTTGTCTTGCCATCATGCTCTTCGAAAGTCACTGTTATCAACATTTCAAGCGGAAAGTCTTTGCTCATGCCGTAGTAGGAAGCCGGGACTATATTGCCGTTCTCATCTGCGAAAGAATCGGTCATGACCAGCCTCTCGAATGCTACGATTTCACGAAAGATGCCTTTGCTCCAATAGTGGATGATCGCATGCAGCTCTGATACTCGCCACCCACTCGCAGATCGATCCTGGAGACGGGTGATGTAAAACCAATAGGTCCCCACCAACGCATAACGCGTTCGGGCTCTGTCCACGCCTTCCAGACAAGTTCTCGTGGTGCATCAAAGAGGCGTGTGATGATTAAATCTCTCGTATCTCCCTTGTTCATTTGTTATTCATCCTTTTCATCATAATAAGTGCCTAAAAACTTATTTAAATTTTGTGACACAAACCAGCGGCGCTCAGGCAAATCTTGCCGCCCGGCAATCGGGCCTTCCGAAACAATCGAGAACTCCCCGGCGCCGGGCGGACAAGCGAGCGCGCGCGGGCACAGGCAGGCGGGCGGGCCCGAAAGCACCTGTGCCCGTTCCATACTGATGATCAACCTTTCTTGGCCGGTTCAAGTTCTATATCTAATGTTGGCAAGCATCGGATTCAGCCTAGAAGATATTGTTATTAAACGCGGCAGAAGTCAGAGTTGACAATCTATTGTCCTGCATTCCGAAGCCTCCTAATTTAACTGTTCTATTATCGGATGTCGTGTTTACCATGTTATTGGTTAGAGGCATGACTACAAAACTGCTCTGACTTGAATTGCCATTGCTGGTTTGGTTAAGGGATGAATTGCCGCCAAGGTTGTCCCTGACAAACTCATCAAAGCTCGACATATCGATATTGACCGCCGGGTCGCCCATGAAGCTGGATGAAGAACCTCCGCCGCCGGAGACTGCACAACCTCCCGCGCAACCTCCTTTTACCTCTGGAAGAGAGATGAAGACGGATGAAATGACTACCAGAAACAAAATCGTATGCTTAATACTAATCCCCATGGCCTTCCCGATTAGGAGGCTTCTGTTAAAAGCCCTTCGATAGTCTGCGTGCCTTGTTCAGGCTCTTTAAGTGGAAAAGCTTTTCTAGAGAAGTGCATTTGCAAAATCGGTTCAGGCCATAGTGGAATCTATGAAGATCAGGCTTTCCATATTATCTTTACCTCAAGAGGGTTGATCTTAGAGATTTCCACGCAGCCTTTCAATTCTCTCTTGAACTCGGCTATTGCGATTAGTGGCTTGATTATCACTTTTCCGTTCTCAAGCCCCACTTCCACTTCATCACCCTCTTTCAGACCAGCCTTTTGTATAATGTTATGAGGAATCAGAAGTTTGCCGTCTTCAAATTTTGCTTTTATCATACGTGCACCCCACTAGCAATATGTGCATCCACTTAATCAAATCTCTCTGGAAACAGAGGGTTGTCTGGAGATCGGGCCTTCCGGAACAATCGAGAGATACTCTCGGGCGCCAGGCGGACACGCACGCGTGGGCGCGGGCAGGCGGGCCCGGGAGCGGCTGTGCCCATTCCAGGGCGTTTGCTCACGACTGAGGTTTCTTATTCCAGTATTTGCCTGCCCCCATGCTGATGATCAACCTTTCTTGGCCGGTTCAAGTTGCATCGACTGGGAGCTTAGCTGAAACATAGACAGCCAACTGGCCATGAATGCTCTGGACAAGGTAATAGAAAATCGCTGGTCAGAATCTACTCATGAACTTGTTCATCATTCTGATCAGAGCGTTTCGTATGCATTCCACGATTATGTAGATTGTCTCAAAGAGCATAACATCCTGATCAGCATGTCCCGAAAAGGAAATCCATACGACAATGCATTTGCCGAGAGCTTTATCAAAACCCTGAAGGTCGAGGAGGTATATATGAATGAATACGGAACATTTGAGGATGCCTATAAAAAAATATGGCGTTTTATTGAGAAGGTGTACAACAATAAGAGGCTGCATTCAGCTCTTGGCTATAGATCTCCAGAACAGTTCGAAGTGGAGTTTGCTTTAAATACCGTTGCTTAACTAACTGTCTACTATCTGGGGTGCAGTCCAATTAGCCCAATTTAAGTTAGTCCTGTGGACCTGAGTGGCTCAAGCTATCACGAGAATTTTTTAGCTAATATGATCTTAACTTCTAGCAATAAGCGAAACATTCTTGACCATTCCGTCCAAAAACAATTTATAGCTTAAGATTTACATTCTGATTTTATATGAAAAGGTATCTATTTGCACGAATAATAATTCTAATTTTTTTTATGGGAGCCTGCCAGGGAGCATCTTGGACCGTCAACGAAACCGATCGCATCCAGGACAAGATCGAACATGCTGGGTCAGGTGATACTATTATCGTAAATAAAGGTATTTATTACGAACATTTAGCGATTAACAAGTCTTTAAATATGCTGGGCGTTGGGATGCCAATAATAGATGGACTTGGTAATGGGAGCGTAATAGCTCTTCTGGCTGATGAAATTGTCTTAGACGGATTTGTAGCAATGAATTCAAGCTCGCTGCCAGGTGATGACGACGGGATCAAAGTAATTTCTAACAATAATATAATTAAGAATAATAAGATAATCAATTGCACTTCCGGGCTGAATCTAACAAATTGTAAAAATAATACTGTTTTAAACAATATTGTCTCGGCTAATAATAATGGCATCCTGATCCAGGAATCTCAAGGTAATGAAGTTATATCTAATAACGTCAGCTATAATGATCGAGGAATAGTACTCAAGGACAGCGCCAACAACACTCTGAGGAGAAACCTCATGTCAGGTAACAGATTAAATTTCGATTCCGAGGGAGAAAATGACATTGATTCCAGTAACCTGGTTGATGGAAAACCGATATATTATCTTTTCAGGGTATTTAATCGAACAATCGAGTCTCCAATAAATGAGGCTGGTACAGTTTATTGCTTTAATTGTAATAATATTACCATAAGAAATCAGAGCCTTGCCAATAATAGTTACGGGGTTTATTTTTATAATACAACATATTCATTGATAGAGAATATTGCATTTGCCAATAATAGCAATGACATTATATTACAGGATTCAAAATTGAATATAATATATAAAAATATTATGGGCCCTAATCAAAGTTACAATCAAAATAATAGCATTATGCTTTATAAATCTAATGAAAATATAATTGAAGAGAATCGTGTCATCAATAGCAAAAATGGCATCATAATTCAAGAATCCGGAGAAAATATTATAAATGGTAATAGCTTCAATTCAAGCCGATCGGGAGATGGAATTTTTTTCAAAAAATCCGACAATAACACATTTGAAAATAATGATGTTATGGGCAACAGTCGGTACGGCATAAGCCTCGATGAATCTAATAATAATTTAATTCAAAACAATAGGGCAGATTATAATCGGATCGGTGGTATTAATCTCAAGAAAAGCCAGGGCAATAGCATTATGAATAACAGCTTCAACCACAGCATTGGTGAGAACGGGCTGAACATCGATAAATCCAATAATAATTTCATAAAAAGTAATCAGGTTTCGCATAATAAACAAAATGGGATACGCATACGCTTTTCCAACAATAATACTATTATGGGCAATTATGCCCAAGAAAACAAAGCGAATGGCATAGACTATCTTAGATCAGATAACAATATAATCGAGAATAATAATGTCTCCAAGAACCTGAATGGATTTTATCTCTATAATTGCACAAAAATGATGGTTTCCGGAAATATTGCCCTGAATAATTTCGCGAACGGCTTTCTTATCGAGAAAAATGAGTTAAGTAATTATAAAAATAATATTGCTATAAATAACCAGAAAATTGGATTTCTGTTTCAATACTGTGCTAATAATACCGTCGTATCAAATAAAGCCAATAATAACACAATAGGTATGGTTCAATATGAATCCAGGGAATGCACGATCTTTGAAAATGATTTCAGCCATAACAAAGCAAATGGAATATCCCTAGAAAAAAGCATCAATAATTCCATTATCAATAACACTGCTGGGAGCAATGATGGGATCGGTATCACATTACTTAGTTCTAATTATACAACAATAAAAAATAATAATCTATATAGTAATATTGGGGGCATGGCCCTCCTCACATCATCAAATAATACAATTTTAGGAAATAATTATAGTAATAATGAGCAATCTTTATACCTAAATCAATCTAATCTTAGCCAAATTTCCGATACAGAACCAATAGAAACAAATTTAAGTAAATATATGAAAAAAGTATTTAATACAAACCTTCGAACGTATACGAAATTAATAGGACAAAGGTCACAAGACGCAAGCACGGTAGAGACGAATAGGCCATCAGATATCTCATCTTCAAAATCTTTTGCATCATCGAGATCAGTTAGCGAAAATGAGCCCGAAGAGGGTGATTCTCTCGGGCCAAGCTTAGAGGATTTCAGCCAGGCTGAGAAGGAAATTAAGAAGAGGTTAGTGCGGGGGAAATTAGTTTATACAAATATCACACAAATGGATATAAATCAAACTTATTTGTTCAAGGCGCGAATAGCCGCAAATGAAACAGATCAAAACTTAACTAAGGATTTTTCATCGTCTCCCTCAGAGGTTCAAGGTTTTGATGTGAGCGAATACATGGAAGTAACCCTGGCAGGAGATGGTTTTGTTATCACGCCACAGCCACCAGGTTCGCAAAGGCAGCAAATTCCAAAATGGGGACTAGGAAAGGATTTCGGCCAATGGCTATGGAATGTAAAACCAATTGATGAGGGAATGCACACTCTGATCCTGACTGCATTTGCAGTAATTGCCGTAGATAATCTGCCCGAAAGGCCAAGTTTACTGGAAACCAAGACTGTGATAATAAACGTCACAGTTGAAAAGAAAAGAGAAGAACAACCAACCCCCATGGTCCAAGCAGCAAAATTGTGGGATAGCTTCTATGCCAAGGTCTCGGCCCTAATTATTTTATTAATCAGCATATTGACTTTAAACGAAAAGATAAAGCAATGGAAAAAAAGAGAATAACCAAAATAATTGACTGATAGTTATTAGGGCGAAAAGTATATTTATAACGAAGGAGATAAAAAGTCTATATCAGATAAATAGCGATAAATCCAAGGTGGTAATGATATGAATATTTTTGAGATACGATTAAAGTCGATCTTACCAATACTTATTTTAATGTACTTGGGGGCTACTATGAATTTAGGGCTGGCCGCACTACCCCCAATTGATTCGCCCCAACAAGCCACGACAAATCAGGCCTCCCCTATCTGGCAATTGGATCATGCATGGACGATAAATAATGGTGAGCTCGTTGGCAGAGGCCCGGGCTTGGCCATCTACGAGGGATTCTGCGAAGGGGCTTTATCGACATTAAAATTCAAAATTAAGGATTTAGCGGGATGTTTGCACGCTAACCTAAATATGGATGAGCCAGATAAATATGCAGTTAGCTTCTCCAGAAATGAAACGGGGACGCTTTCTGTTGATCTAATCAAAGAAACCGGATCTACTTCCACAACCATTAATATTCTGGAAGGTCAATCAATAGATTATGAAACACCACAAGATCTTCCTGTGGAAATCGTTTCTAAGGATAATCGCATTCAAGTCTATGTTTTCAAGACGGAACAGGAAGAATTAGCAAGGGTGCCATTGATTGATTATTTGGACACCGGTTCTCTTACACCAGGAAAGATTGCTATTGAAACCTTGAACGACTCAAATGCCTTGATAAGTGATATTGAGGTCGTTTGCACGTCAACGTTCCAGGAGGATGAAGCACCCCCTAACTTAGGCACTATTCACTATAAAAGGCCTGCTTTAGGTCAAGAGCAGGCGTCTTAGCGATGTAGGTGTAGTTATGAAAAACAATGCAAAACCCAAAGTGGCTTTGTTGCTATTATTTTTATTGATAGCTTTAACCATATTTCCGGCAGGCTGTCAAAATGCATCTCGGGTAGAATCAATCAATTTGCCCCGTGATAGTGCTTCTGGCTGGCAGTTTGAAGGGAGATGGTATGATAGAAATGGCGAAATTTTCGGTCAAGATCAGGGGAGTGCTACCTATAATGTATACTGCAATGAAGAACCTCTAACCGTTACATTCGTGCTCAAATATCTGTCTAAGTCCATGAATATCAACTTTAATATGGATAATGGTAATTATTATAATATCAATTTTTTAAATAACAGTAATGCAACAATTTCCACTTCATTGAATAGAATAACCGCCGGCTCTGATAGAAGGCGTTTTGCTTCTGTCTTAGGCGAAAATTTCCGCTATAACCCCTTAAACCAATATCGGATCACAATATCCTCCAATGCTGGGAATATTTCAGTTAAGATCTTGGAGTTATTCACTGGTGAGTTTAAAGAAGATAAGCAAGTTATAAATTATAGAGATCCCACTCTTCTGCTCCCTGGAAAGATCGCTTTTAGAACTTCGGAGGGCAGTGTAGTTCGATTAGGTGATGTTGTAATCAATTGTTCTTCGACATATCTCGAATCTGAACAACCGCCTGACCTGGGCCCCATCAGCTATAAGCGGCCAAAAAAAGAGGATTTGATAAATACTACAATGTATGGATTGGTTCCGGCAAATCAGGTCAATATAGTCGTTAACAAGAGTGCCCCAAATGCCACACAGACAGCCGAGGATCTGGCCAGAGAATTGGGTGGCCAGGTGGTAGGCAGCTTTGGATACATCAATCTCTTTCAAATCGAGACTAAAAGCAAAACCTCAGATCAGCTCGAGCAAGATATTCAAAACGCGCGCAGGTTTTACCCAATTATCGAGCTTGCCTTCCCCACTCAGCAGGTTTTTCTTGAAAAATCTTCTTTACCGCTGTCCTATCCCATCTATGCAGAAGGTGGCCGTGGTGAAGGATACAAAATGGTTGGCGTCCAGGAAGCCTGGGACATATTCGATAATATCACGTTTCGCCTCAAAGGAGTTCATGTAGGTGTAACCGATGATGGGCTTTATAAGGAATATGGAGAGTTCAAAGGCCCAGTTAATATAAATGTTTCTGCACCCAATTCGAAACTAATAGAACCTAGGAAGAATTTCTCTAATGAAGGCAGTCATGGTACTGGAGTCATGAATATCTTAGCTGCAAGTGCCGACAATAACAACCTTGTAGGGATAGCTTCCGAACCATTAGGGAAAAATTTAACAGTAACTATGATAAATATATTTCCAGATGGCATAGCTTGGAATTGGGATTGCTATAACGGACTTCGTGATGAGATCATGGGTGGCTGCACGATCCTCAGTTGTTCCTGGGGAAATAGCAATGCGGAGACACAAAATGCGGAGGAGTTTTATAGATTCTTTAAAAGCATAAATGATGAATGGCCAAAACATCTATTCGTTTGCAGTGCTGGGAATGACGGAAAAAATGGAGGCGGCATAAATCGCATTCCAAACGGCTATTTTGATGGTGAGAGCCTTAAAAATATGATAACCGTAGGAAATATTTGGAACGATGGAACACCGGAGAAGACCTGCAATATCCAAAATACGGATCGAGGGGACTTTGAAGTGACCCTTGCAGCACCTGGACAGCAAGCCGTTTGGGGATATGATCCAATACGAAAATACCCACCAACTTGTGAAGGCGGCGGGAGCAGCATGGCCACACCCCATGTTACCGCTGCAGCCGCCTTAATTCGATCCGTGAACCCTTGTTTGACTGCAGGACAGATAAAAAATATCCTCGTAACCAAGGGCCATAAAACTGTGAAGGGGGAAAATGCGCCCCCTGAGCTGGGCGGATGCATTCTTGCGATCAACGCCTCTGTCAGTGAGGCGATTAGATTGCGAAATGAAACTTCATGCCTGGCAATCGATGATAAAAGTCCCATCAATTTACTTAAACCTGTTTTTAAAGGCGACGAAAGCAATAAAGCGGATTCAACACGACCCGACGAAGATCCTCTGAATCTGGTATCTTTCAGATTCACACCCAATCCGGTTTGCGCAGGCGATACAACCAAGATGAGCTGGACTACCACCGGAGCAATTGGCGTCACCATCACTCCGGGAATTGGAAAGGCTGAACCTTCTGGATTCAGAATTCTCACACCCAAGCAGAGCATGGGCTATACCATTCACGCCTGGAATGACTCAACCAACACCAAACTAATTACGGTCTTGCTCCGATTAGAGCAGTGCATTGTGCCGGGAGCAACCTCAACCGGAAAAACCGCAAATGTGGTCTTCGACTTCATCAAAGAGGCCCATGATCAAGGCCAGTGGCAAGGCGGTCCTAATGACCCTATCTTCCGGTTTGGTGAACGCTCCGAGGATGATGAGAGGGGCTCTGCGGTATGGAAGGATAATTGGCTGCTCGGCGATATGAGCGTGGCAGATAAAGCTATACAGGTCAGACCGCCTGAGAACGGTTACATAACCGGCACTTACAGATATATGAACTACATAGTGCAGGAGGATGATTATCTTCGCGGCAGAATCGGATTTGCCAATGGTTCATATGCCGGAAATGCAATATTCAGCATACATTTAATTGAAGGAAATATTGATCGCCTCCTCTTCCAGAGAACTCTGTCCTACAGCGAAGGCACAATTCCTATCGATATTCCTTTGAGAGATTATGCAGGATGGCAGCCAGTCATCATCTTGAGAGTTGACTCTAATGGACCATCTCTTCAGGATGCGTGTGTATGGCGGGATGTCAAGATCACCGGAAGCTCGCAAAGACCTGCTTTGAAAGTTATAGACAAAAATCCTGTGGATAAAGGCACAAGCTCTGAAAGCACTAATAATTGGAATCCGAGCGGTAAATTGGATCAACCAGAGGGTAGCAATGTAGATTGGCTAAGGTCGTAATAAATAAAATGAAGGAGTTTCCTACCACACCTTGCAGTGCTCGGGCAGAAAGCGCACCGTCTCGCCCACCTCCGGCCTCTTGCCCCGGCTCACCACGCCCTCGAAGGCGGCCACCAGGCAGATGCCGATGTCTTCAGGCGCGGGCAGACCGTGCAAGAGGTGCATCGGCCCCACCGGATGCACCGTGACGATTCCCTGCTTGTTCTGGAGCACTTTAGCAAAATGTGTGATGGGGCAGCCCAAAGGCCGGTAGCGGAAGATGTCGTCTTCATTAATTTTTAAAGTATCTCCCCGCCGTCTCCAGGCTTCTCGCCATCAGGTCCGCTGCCTTTTCTATATCGCTGATGCACAGCACCTCCACAGGTGAATGGATGTAGCGGGTGGCCACGCTGATAACGCCCGTAGGAATACCGGACTTGGTAAGGTAAATGGCTGTGGCATCTGTGGTGCCCCCGTCTGAGGCCTCCAGTTGTATGGGAATCTCAAACTCCCGGGCCGTGCCCGCCAGCCACTCGATGACCTGAGGAGTAGCGATCAGGCCGCGGCCTGAGGCATCAGCCACCACAACTACCGGTCCCTTGCCCATCTCGATGGGTGCGTCCTTCTTCTCGATGCCGGGATGATCTCCCGGAATGGTCACATCGGCAGCTATGGCGACATCGGGATCCAGGCCAAATGCCGCTACGCGGGCGCCCTTCAGGCCCACCTCCTCCTGCACCGTGGCCACGGCATAAATTGTGGACTTGGATTTGGTCCTCTTCATGGCCTCGATCATAACTATGAGCCCGGCCCGGTTGTCGAAGGCCTTGCCGGTGACTCGGTCGCCCTGCAAAGAGGCAAAGGTCCGGTCTATGGATACGGGCGTGCCGGGCAGGATGCCCAGGTCCTCCACCTCCTTTTGGCTGATGCAGCCGATGTCGATGAACATATCTTTGGCCTCGACCACCTTCTTTCGGTCCTCATCCTTCATGACATGGGGGGGCTTGCAGCCGATGACGCCGGTGATGGGTCCGGATCGGGTATGGATGATGACCCTCTGGTTGAGGAGGGTCTGGTCAAACCAGCCGCCGATGCGAATAAAACGAAGGAATCCCTTTTCGTCCACATGTTTTACCATGAGGCCGATCTCGTCGGCATGGGCCTCGATCATGATGGAGGGGTTCACTCCCTTCTTAGTGGCGATGAGATTTCCCAATTTGTCCAAACGGATCTCATCCACGTAAGGCGCAATCTCCTCTTTTACTATTTGCTGGATTGATCCTTCCCAGCCCGATATGCCGTGTGCATTGCTCAGTTTTTCCAATAAAGATTTGATATCGCTCATTTAATTATCTCTCCATGTAATTATGAATAGCTAGCCCATCCTTACCCTTGCACCCTCATTTCTGGCGCGAGTGATGAGAACCTCTCCACCCACGTCTTTCATGGCCTCGCGGGCAGCAGCCTCGATATCCCGCCCTCCGGTATCCGTTATGGCATAAACGGCCGGCCCAAAGGAGGACAGGCCCGCACAGGCCGCTCCAGCCTCCCGCATCTCTGCCATCAGCTTGTGCACCACGGGATGCTGCAGCATTACTTCAATCTTCTTGAAGCCGATCTCCTGCACTCGGTTAACGGCCGCACCGAACTCATCCAGGTTCTCTTCCACTAAAGAAGGCACCATGCGCACCAGGATCTGGTAGCATAGCTCATGCACCTCGGCTATGGGCAAGGGGCAGTAATCCCGGAATATGTCAACTTCCTTTTTTCCATGAGCACCCGCGGCGACCTCGGGCAGGGCCAGGATAATCTTCCAGTCTCTGGGAAATTCGTGGCGCACAGTTACCGCCGCCGGCCGCACGCCCGCTGATGCGGATGAGGGGGAAAAACTCATTTTATCTTTTCCCGGCCCATAGCTATGGCCACCGTCTATTAAGAAGCCGCCCGTCTCAAAGGCAGCCGTGCCGATGCCGCTGGTTCCACCCCTATGAATGATGCGGGCAATCTCGCGCACAGAGAGCTGCCGGTTATAGAGCTCACAAAGCGCCTTTCCTGCGGCAATGCCCAACTGCGTTCCCCCGCCCAGACCCACATGCATCTTGTATCCGCTCCTGATGCAGAGGCGCGCCCCACCGAGATTCAGGTGCTTTTGCACCGCTCTTGCCGCAGCCAGAGCGCGATCTGCGTTCTCTCCCACTGCCACCAGGTCTTCGCATCTCTCCGCTTCCAGCAATATGTTCGGCTCATCAAGAGAGACGCCCACGCCGCCGTCAACGCGACCGATGCTGCCCGTTAAATCGGTCAGGGTCAGATGCAATCGAGAAGGCGTCTGGATCACAACCCGTCGCTCATCTCGGAAGCTGTTGTAGGGAAATGCCTCCTTGATGGCGATGAGAGGCTGGCCATGGCGAATTATATGATAGCTTCTCGTGAGCATAATCTCGCGAGCAAATACGCCAAAAGCCCGGCAATGCTCCTGGCAGGCCGGCAAAAATGCGGTGCTTGTAATATCGCGCCGCGATTCGATGCGGTGTTTTTTCAGGATAACTCCTATGGGAATATCAGCCTTGGTAAGGTCATCTTTAAAGCTGGCATCGAGCCTCTTTAAGGGCGTATGCGAGACTGCATAGACCAGCGCCTTCTGGCTGTTGGCCGACTTCAAAAGCACTACCCTGAAATTGACCTCATCTCCCGGGTTTACTTGAAGCTCTCTTGCGACAGCCTCATCTGCCGGCACGACCTTCTGCATCAGAGTCTCAATCTCAACTGGGCAACCTGTGACAACTTCCAGCAGGCTGGTTACGGATCCATCAGTCCCGAGCAACATCTTTTGCACGGGACTGAGCCTTCCCACAATGCTTTCCAGCTCTAGAATATCTCTTGCAATGGGAAAAGAAGAAGATTGGACCATAAAAATAAATCCATCGGCTGGAATAAAGTTTTTCCCCTGCCAAAGGAACTGAGATCTATGACTTCCAGAATATCAGGATTTTACAAGCTTGCTCCCTCCGAGAGGCTTATCGCCGTAGCCGAGCAGGCCGCGTTGGGGCCAGAAGAGATAGTCCAGGTGCAAACGGGGCTTCTTCTTGACCAGGCAGACAAGATGACGGAGAATGTGATAGGTTTGTTCCAGGTGCCCCTGGGAATCGCCACCAACTTTGTCATCGATGGCAGAGAGGTGCTCATACCCATGGCTACCGAGGAGCCTTCCGTCATCGCCGCGGCCAGCAACGGCGCAAGAATGGCGCGGGAAACGGGCGGTTTTTTTACCTCCAGCACGGGCCCTGTCATGCGCGCCCTGATTCAGGCCACGGGAATTGGTGATCCCTTTGCGGCCCGCCAGGCGATTCTGCTTCATAAAGACGATCTGATGAGGATGGCCAACGACAAAGACCCCATGCTGGTCAAGTACGGGGGGGGTGTCAAGGATATCGAGGTCTATGTCATCGACTCCAAAATGGGACCGATGGTTGTGACCCATCTCATCGTGGACTGCCGGGATGCCATGGGTGCCAACGCCGTCAATACCATGGCCGAAGCGCTCGCCCCGCGCATCGAACAGATCACCGGCGGGCGGGTGTATCTGCGCATCATCTCCAATCTGGCCGATCTTCGCCTGGTTCGGTCAAAGGCGGTCTTCAAGGCAGAGGAGATAGGCGGCCATGAGGTAGTGGATGGAATACTCCTGGCAGCAGAGCTGGCAGAGGTCGACCCCTACCGCGCCGCGACCCACAACAAGGGCATCATGAATGGAGTGACGGCCGTGGTGCTGGCCACTGGAAACGATACCAGGGCAGTGGAGGCCGGAGCGCATGCCTTTGCATCGATCGATGGACGCTACAAATCTTTAACCCGTTATGAGAAGAACCGGGATGGAGACCTCGTGGGTACTATTGAGATGCCCGTGGCCGTAGGCCTGGTGGGCGGAGCGACGCGCGTTCATCCTGTGGCCAAGACGGCCGTGAAAATTCTGGGCGTTAAGAGCGCAGACGAACTCTCTCGCATCATCGCCTCGGTGGGCCTGTGCCAGAACTTTGCAGCGCTAAGAGCCCTTGCCTCAGAGGGCATTCAGAGGGGGCACATGTCTTTGCACGCCAAGAACGTGGCTGTGCAGGCGGGGGCTAAGTGCGATCTGATTGAGATCATCGCCGCCCGCATGGCTGCCGAGCGCAGGATAAGCGTGGATCGAGCCGTGCAGTTGATGGCTGAGCTGGATGAAAAAGCAAAGGAGATAACTTGAGCTACAGGATTGGAGCTCTGGGGCCGGAGGGAACTTATTCGGAAAAGGCGGCTCTTCTCTGGATAAAAGGCCGGCCACAGGCCAGCATCGTCTATTTTAATGACTTTGAGGGTGTGCTGGAGGCGGCGGCGGCCGGCCGGCTGGAGGCGGGCATCGTCCCTGTAGAAAACAGCCTGGAAGGAGCAGTAACCACCGTCATGGATCTGCTCTTGAGACTGGATGTTGTGATTGTCGGGGAGGTGAACGTTCCCATTAGACACTGCCTGGTGGGCCAGGGTGGGGGCGTCAAGGTCATCCTCTCCCATCCCCAGGCGCTGGCCCAGTGCCGGCAGTATTTGCGCGAGCACTATCCAGAGGCCGAGATCAGGACCACTGGCTCCACCAGTCATGCCGCCCGCCTGGCCCAGGAGTTCCCGGAGATGGCCGCGGTAGCTGGAGTTGACACAGCTCTGAAATATGGATTGCAGATCCTGGCCAGAGAGATTCAGGATGCAAGCGACAATGTAACTCGTTTTATTGTGGCAGCAAGGAAGATGGCCGTAGCCACCGGCCGGGACAAGACCTCACTGGTCGTTTACCTGGATAAGGATCGTCCCGGTGCGCTCTTCTCCATTTTAGAGGAGTTTGCCAGGCATAGTATCAATTTGACCAGAATAGAGTCCCGCCCCAGTCGCAAGGGCCTCGGAGATTACTACTTTTACATCGACCTGGAAGGGCATGTGGATGACAAAGTAGTAAAGCTGGCAATAGCCGTCATAAAAGAGAAGGCTGCCATGATCCGGGTGTTGGGATCATATCCGCGGGCGTGAACCTCTAATGGAGCAGATTTGATGCCAATCGGAATTGTCCTTGCCCCCTATGGCACTCTTTTTCCTCCTGCCCGGGCCACCTATGACCAAATCCGAAAAGCTTATGAGCGCATATTTCCCGGATCGCCAGTCCGGCTGGCCTTCACCTCGCATCTCATGAGGAAAAGGCTGCAAGAAAATCTTGGCATCCGCGTCCAGAGCCTTTCGGCAGCGTTGGAGGAGCTATGCGACCTGGGATCTAAGAACGTGGTCGTCCAATCCCTGCAGATCGTGCCAGGAGTTGAGTTTCACCAGGTGGCAGCACTGGTACAGGGATGGAAGGGCACAAAGCCAGCATTTTCGAGCCTGGAGATCGGTTTGCCTCTGCTATCGGACCTGCCGGACTGCCGAAGGGTCTCATCCCTCCTGCCCGCCCTTTGCAGCGGGGGCGCATATCGCCGGGATCCGGAGAAAGAGGCGGTGCTCCTGGTGGGCCACGGTACGGGCCACCCTGCCGATGCTCTCTACTCTCTCATGTCCATGGTATTGAAAAAGGGTCATAAGAATGTCTTCCTGGGCACTATGGAAGGCTTTGCCAGTCTTGCCGAGCTTTTGCCCGAGTTGAAGGGCTCTGGGGTGAAAATTGTGCGGATCTTGCCCTTCTTGCTTGTGGCGGGAGGACACGCAGAAAACGAGATCTTTGGCCAGAGCCCTCTGTCCTGGAAGAGCACCCTGGAAAAGGAGGGCTATGAAGTTGTGGTTGATCGGCACGGCCTAGGTGAGAGAGCGGAGATCGTTTCCCTATTCCTGGAGCACACCAGAAATGCCCTGAAAAAGATGGAAAATGAATCGCATGCTAAGTAAAGAGTGCCTTTTGAACAGTTGAACGTTGAATGCATGACCACCAACACGTATATATACTTGTATGGGTACGTAGGTAAGGTTGCAATGGCATCGATTCAAGGGACATTTCCTGAGATGTTTTTGTGGCATAAGTCGATTCTTTGAGTCGATAAAACGGTAAGTGAGTTAAAATGGAAAGATATGGAAGCGGTAGCAGAGGCGGCTTTAGCAGCGGCCCCAGAGAGATGCACGATGCCACCTGCGCAGAGTGCGGAAAGACATGTCAAGTTCCCTTCAAGCCCGATGGATCCAGGCCCGTGTACTGCAGCGATTGCTACCAGAAGCACAAGCCTGCAAGACCAGCCGGTGCCTCCAGGCCACCCAGAAGATACTAAGTCGTTTGATAATTATTTGATCAGATAAAAGCAGGGCCAAGAAATAGGTTCCTGCATTTTTTTGATTTCCAAAACCTTGTCTGGCAGATAACTGACTTCTCTTGGTCCAGGATCTTCCGCAAAAAATGCTTATGACAGGATAATAATTTAATATTAGAAAGAAATAGTGATAGCAATGCAATTTACAAAAAAATTCGTAGATGATGATTTGAGGGCTACATGGATTTCTTAAATGAAAAGAAGGTGCACTATTCGTCAGGTTCTTGCGCCAATTGCGGTAGCTCCTCTTTGGCCTCAAAGGCAGAACCTCGTACCGACGAGATGAAGCTGTGCACTTCTTGCCTGGAAGAGCGACACGTCTCCTTAGATGATCTGAGGACCAATGTGAGAAAGCAATTCGATTTGATCAGATCACCCAATCTTCGCAGTTGCTTTTTGAGGCTGCTTCTCTCCGGGGAGGTAGACCTTGCCCCTGCCGGATGGAAAACCGGAATGGCACTGGGATTTGAACTGAAGGACGCAGGCTTTGCTCTTCAAGAATCAAGGCAAATCCTGCTCCAGGCAAAAGCGAGCTCAAGTGTGGTGGACAGCCTGTTAGATAATATCTACAGAAGAACGGGTCAGGGACCTTTAGCCTGCGAGCAGATCCGAGGGCTGAATGTGATCTGTGACCAATGCCCCGGTCAATATAAGATAGCTCGGCGTGAGCATAAGACTGAGATATGCTGATACAGTAGAGTATATTTATGATGGCTGAAAAGAAGAACTACTGGGAGATGCAAAAGTCGTTCTGGAAAACGCCGGCGGGAATTGCGATATGGCTCATGCTCCTGGCGACTATCCTTGGCGGGGGCCTGCTGGCCCTCAACGTCTTCGGATCCCCCTATCCGGTAATTGAGTCCTTTCGTGCCGATCCCGTGGTGGTAAGCCCGGGGGGGGGCTCCAACTTAAGCTGGAGCGTGATCGGCGCTGCCCGGGTGGAGATCGACCAGGGAGTTGGCAAGGTAGCGCCCAAGGGCTTTATGCAGGTTAAGCCGATCTATACCACCACTTACAGGCTGACGGCTATTAACGGCTCGATAAATAGATCTATGACACTCAAAATAATGGTACAGCAGCTTTGAGTCACTATCCGATAGCATCTCAATAAGATCAAAGGGGTCAACGCATGATTTCCATCTCGATTTACAGAGCAGGGACCATAGCTAAATTATTACGTATATTACTACTATTATTATTTTGTATATCAAGTTCGCTTATTACCTTTCCATTAGTCGCCCTGGCTGCTCAGGATGAGGCCTACGGAATAGTCACAAACGTAGTGGATGGCGACACCTTCGACGTTACCATAGAGAAGGCCGGTGCAAAAGTAGCCTACCGTGTGGAGAGAATTCGCCTGGCAGATATCGACTCCCCCGAGATGGAATCGGAAAAGGGGCCGGCAGCAAAGGATTTCACCTTTGCCTTGCTCATGAACAAAAGGGTCTACCTGGACATCGACGATCTTTCCGCAAACGGCCGGGATAGCTACGGCAGGCTGATCTCTGTGGCTTATCTCACCGGATTCTACGGCCAGCCAATAGCTTCTCCCAATTTCAATCGTCTTTTAGTGGATAGCGGTCATGCCAGGTTAGAGAACTTCACCAATAATGAATTCGATCCCAAGGATTGGCGAAACGGACAAAGCCCGCTGGCAGAAAGCGAGCCGTTGCAACGTCTGGGGCAGGAATTGCAGAAGAATCTCACAGAAGATCTGCTTCCCAGGCTGCAAGAGTCGGCAGGAAAGGAGATGGACAAGGCGGCAAAAGAAAGCTGGGATTGGCTGAAGGGGCAGATTGGGGTTTGAGTTTAAGCGATTTCCAACTTTTGTGTGGGGGACAAAGGCTTGAGGGGAAATTTTATCGTATCCGCGATCTTCGGCGAATCATAGACTATCGGCGTCTCGTTGTCATCATCCTCGTTAACATGGGCGACGAAAATCTCCTGTGCTGTTGCCGTGTTGTGTGCCGGATCTACAGTGACCTTAAGGTACCCTAGCTCCCTCGTCTGTCCGAACTTGTACCAAACCGAATGGTTCCCGTCAGTAAGGTCAGAGAACCTACCTCCGGCATTGCCGACAATGAAATAGGGAATCGCATTCACTTGATATCTCTGGTAATTATGGGTATGGCCTGCAAAATTAGCGCTGATATTGTAGGTATGATACAGGGTTTCCCACGGCAGAAGATCGGAATTAATTGTAGTCCTGCCATAATCCCAGATCGGATGGTGATGTATGGTAAATGTTCCTAACATGGTATTGTCCAGCTTATCTCTTAGCCAGGATTCCTGACTCTTTGTGAGGGCCAGGGAGGTATGTGGATCATCGCCACTGGCATTATTCGGATCGGGAGTATCCAAAATGATAAACCGGATACCAGCACAGTCAAAGGAATAGTTCTGGGGTATGTCAAATGCCCAATGGTATTGATCAGCGGCAGTCGGCGTAACACCCGATGAATTATGATATTCATGGTTTCCGATCGTGGGAAAGATAGTAAATTTTGCGATCATTTCGTCGCCTGCCTGGAAGAATTTACCCCATAAATCCTTACTATCATGCCCCGCATAATCTCCACCGTGCAGGATAAAAAGCACATCAGTTTCATTTGCGATAGCCTGTGCTAGGTATCTGAACCGTTTCATCTCAGTATAATTATGACCTTCCTGCGAATCGCTGATCACAATAAAGGTAAACGGACCGCTCACCGGCATCGTTTGGAAGGTGCGATCGCTAAATGCAAACTCATCGCCTGAAGGTCTTACCCGGTAGGTGTACGATGTATTTGGTTCAAGGCCGTTAAGCTCCACATGTTTATACGGGGCCGTTGCATGATATGCTATCGTTTTTTCAAAACTATGATGCTGGTCAAAATAGCTCGACGTGGCATAGTCTATTGAGTCCGAACCATCGTTTTCTCCTCGCCAGTTGATGGTGGCAGAATCTGTCGTGGTTTTTGTTACCCACGGGGCCCAATAAACATTTGACTTTTCCGCAATGGTCGGAACAATACATAATAAGACGAGAAAATTGAGAAGTATCAATACCCGTAAATACCTGCAAGACTTTTTGGCCATATTTTCCTTCCCACATTATTAATTGGTTACCTCTTTAAGTGGCTTTTGGTTAATGAAAAATTAAATTTGGCCAGCCCCTGAGCAAAGTCGGCCAGGATGTCCTCTTTGTCCTCAATGCCTGTTTTCGCCAACTCAATTTTGACCCGTCTATTTAAGGGAACGCCAATTCGTTTTTGATCCACCCTAAAAAGGAAAGCCTTCCCTCTCCAAGTATTTCGAGAGGTGTTCATATTGCAGGAGCCTCGTGTTGGTCAGCGTGCTGAATTCGATTGGGGCGAGGTTACACTCAGCATTGGTGGAACTTGGCAGAAACTTAATCTCGCAGTCTTCGTCCTGCCCTTTTCGCTCTATCGATTTGCTCGCCTTTATCATAGGTCGATACATCTGGAAGTTGTTCAGGC
>Ga0247840_10002584_pt1 | contig 32067 bp, 8 predicted proteins | sample LaCruzMarch2015__FD_192404 | JGI IMG/M metagenome (GOLD analysis project Ga0247840, IMG submission 192404) | Freshwater microbial communities from meromictic Lake La Cruz, Castile-La Mancha, Spain - LaCruzMarch2015_17m | ecosystem: Environmental > Aquatic > Freshwater > Lake | place: Spain...
ATCTACCGCCACCGGCGCGTCGTTCACCGGGTTGATGGTCAACAGGACGGTCGCGACATTGCTGTCGGCCTGGCCGTCGGACGCCAGGTAGCTGAAGCTGTCCGTGCCGTGGTAGTCGGCCTCCGGGGTGTAGCTGAAGTTGCCGTCCGCGGCGAGGTCCAGAGTGCCGTGGCTGGGGCCAGACCACAGGCTGACGACAAGGCCGTCCCCGTCCACATCGGTGTCGTTGCCGAGCACGTAGCCGCCCAACACGGCGTCTTCGTCACCTTCGGCGCTGTCATCTACCGCCACCGGCGCGTCGTTCACCGGGTTGATGGTCAACAGGACGGTCGCGACATTGCTGTCGGCCTGGCCATCGTTCGCCAGGTAGGTAAAGCTATCCGTGCCGTGGTAATCGGCCTCGGGCGTGTAGATGAAGTGGCCGTCAGTCGCCAAGGACAATTGCCCGTGAGTGGGGGCCTCCACCACTGACGCCAGATACACCGGACCATCGGGGTCCGTGTCGTTGTCGCCAAGATCCCCGGTGATGGTCTGATCCTCGTCACCGACGAAGCCGTCGTCCACGACCACCGGCGTCTGATTGACACCGAAGTCGCCCACGGCGTCCACGCCGCTCAATGCGACCACATTGAAGAAGGTCACGGAGGTCGCCACCCAGCCGGTGGCCGACACCAACGCGACGCGATAGCTACCGGCGACCAAGTCCGCGAAGGCATAAGCCCCGTCCGCGCCGGTGATTGTACTGCTCTCGCCCGTGCCGAAAAGCCCATCGCTATCGCTGTCGAGGAAGACCGTCCAGCCGGCCAGGCCAGGATCGGAGCCGTTCAAGGCGCCGTCACCGCCCAAGTCGTCGAACACGGTACCGCTGATGGTTGCCAGCTTGAAGTTGCCGAAGTCAACCCCGCCCAAGTCCTCGCCAGGCCCGACCGCGACCGTGTGCCCGAGGGCCGCGGTGGTGTAGGTCGGCACCTCGCCGGTGCCGTCGTCAGGCGTGCCGTTGCCGCCGCCGTCCGGCGCGGCGTCCAGGGCCAGGATGCCCGCGGCCAGGGCCAGCATGTCCACCCGTGGGAAGCTCAGCCCCGTATTGGGCACGTTGTCCTGCTCGTCGTCGCCATCGACGATACGCTCGCCGGTGGTGATCAGCAGGCGGCTGAACTCGTCCAGCGTCAGGCGCCGGCCCAGCGTCTGCTGGGCCAGGTCCTGCGCCAGGAGCCCGATACCGGAGACATAGGCGCTCGCCTGGCTGGTGCCCTGCATGGTCACGGTGCCGCCGGTGGCGTTGGCACCGGTCAGGCGCGCCCCAGGGGCGAAGACCTCGGTGAGCTCCGCGTCGCGCTGACTGAAGCTCGTGATCCGGTCGGCGCCGGTGGTAAGGTCCTTGGCGCCGTTGCTGAAGGACCAGGGGCCGCCGTAATCGCCGACCCAGACGGCACCGACACCGACCACGTTCGGGTCCGCGGCCGGATAGGCGACACCCTGACCGCCGGCGCTGTAGTAGTTATTGCCGGCCGCCGCGACCACCAGGATGTCCTGGGACGCCAAGGCCGCCAACTCGTCGCCCAGGCCGTAGCGGGAGACCGCGTCGACCCAGTTACCGCCGTCGCCCAGCGACAGGTTGACCACGGCCACGTGGTTGGCCGTGCCGTTCTTGACCACCCATTGCAGGGCCTGCTCGGCATACCCGAAGTACCCGGCCCCGCTGTCCTCGAAGACCTTGAAGGCGATCAGGTCGGCCCCGGGGGCGACCCCCGGGTAGCGGGCGTCATCGCCGGCGATCAGGCTGGCGACCATGGAACCGTGACTGCGCCGGTCGCTGGCGTCGCTATCGAAGTCGGCAAAGTCGTACTGGAAGAGGATACGATCCGCCACCCCGTTGCCATCGGCGTCCGGGCCGAAGAAGGGATGATCCAGGTCGATCCCGGTGTCGATCACGACGGCGGTCAGACCGCTGCCGTCGATACCGGTGAAGCGCGCATCGGCCAGGAAGTCGGTGAGACCGGACCGGGCCCCGGCCCAGGCCGCGTCATTGACGCCTTGCGCCACCAGGGCGCTGGTGATCACCTCCGTGGGGGTCACCAGGGCCGCCGTGGATGCGCTCAACACGACACTCTGGCCCGTCGCCGCGGCACCGGTGCCCGGATAGGTCTGGAGCCAGCCGGGCTTGACCACCTCGAGCACTTGGTAAGTGCCGGGGGCCAGGTCCGCGAAGCGATAGGACCCATCGACCCCGGTCACCACGCTGACCTCGCCATCGTCGAGCAGCCCGTTGCTGTCGGTGTCGAGGAAGATAGTCCAGCCGGCCAGGCCGGACTCGCCGTCATCCTTGACGCCATCGCCGTCCAGATCCTCGAACTTGATGCCGCTGATGCTGCCGGGCGCGGGGTAGTTGCCGAAGTCCTGGCCCGTTGCCGCCAGGCCGCTCGACATGACCACGCTATAGGAGCCCGCGGACGGGTCCGTGAGGGTCCAGTGGGTCTGCGCGACCTCGCGAACGCTGTAGGTTCCGGGGCCGAGATCGGCGAAGCGATAGGCGCCGTCGGCACCGGTGATGGTGCTGGGGTCACCCTCGTCCAGGGTGCCGCTGGCGTTGGTGTCGAGATAGATGGTCCAACCGGCCAGGCCGGGCTCGCTGCCCACCTGGCGCGCGCCGTCCTGGTTCGCATCGCGGTACTTGGTACCGGCAATGCTGCCGAGCGCGAAGTTGCCGAAATCGCGTGTCACCGTCTCACCGGCGGCCAGGTCGAAGGCCGCATAGCCGGTGCCAGGCAGGGTCTGGATCCAGCCGTCGCGCAGGACCTCGACCACCTGGTAGGTCCCGGGCGTCAAGTCCGTGAAGCTGTAGGTCCCGTCCGCGCCGGTGATCGCCACCGACTCGCCGTCATCGAATGTCCCGTCGCTATCGGCATCCAGGAAGAGGGTCCAGCCGGACAGCCCGGCCTCGCCCTCGTCCTTGACCCCATTACCGTCCAGGTCCTCGAACTTCAGGCCGCTGATGGTCCCTGGCGCGGCGCCCACGGTAATCTGCACATCCGGGGTCGCGGGGGCCGCCTCGACATTGCCTGCATAGTCGGTCGCCACGCTGTAGAAGCGGTAGACACCGGCGCCCGACGGGGAGGTGAACAGGGACTCCGTCAACTCCGCCTGGTACAGCCAGAGCTGGTACTCGCCGCCATTGTAGGAGCTATAGATGCTGTAGTTGGCGACGGCCGAGCCGGCCTCGTCATCCGTGCCGGCCCAGGAGATCAGGAATTCGGTCTCTTCGGTGGACTCGGGCAGATTGGCGACTTGGCTCGTGGGGGCCACCGCATCCAGGGTGTTGAGGATCGGCGGGGTCTCGATCGGCTCCTCGGTATCGAAGACGATGCGCGCCTGCGCGTCGATGACGGTGGCGGTATCGCTGCCGCGGTCGGCCCTCACCGTGTAGCTGACGAAGCCCTCGCCGGCGCCGTCCGCATTATTGACCGGCAGGAAACCGGCCTGCGCGTCCAGCGGGACCTCACCGGTCGCCGGGTCGATCGTGGTGATGGTCCAAGTGGCGACGCCGGTCACGGTATCGATGCTCGCGGCCACGTCCACCAGGAAGCCGTAGTCCTCGGTCAGGTCATAACGCTGGCTGACGAACGGCTTGGTGGCATCCAGTTCAAACCGCAAGTCGCCCCAACCGAAGTCGTCCACCCGGAAGGTCCGCCAATCCAGATCGTCGTCCAACTGCTGGGTGATGACCACCTGCTGAGCCGGCGCCTGCGCATCCGCCGCGTTCTCGAAGCGGATGGTGTAGGGCATGGTCAAGCCGGACTGGATCCAGCCCTCATCGCCGAAGCCGACTGGACCGATGATGTCATTGGGGTCGCGTGGGACGACGACACAGGGCTTGTAGACGGTGGTCGTCTGGGTGCAGGTCTTCACGTCATAGGTGACGTCCTGGCCGCCGCCGGTCCGGCAGCCGGGGGCCTGGACGACTTTTGGCGGATTGACCTTATCGCACTTGCAGCACTTGTCCTTGTCGATCGGAAGCAGGTTGAAGAACGACTCGGTCCCGATCGGCTGCGAAGAACCCGTCGTCCCGGTCGGCGCAAGCGCGACCAGGAATGAAGACTCCGCAAGGGCCGGCAGCAGCGCGGCCGCGTCGGACCAATCGACTTGCGCATAGCGGCTCTGGAAGAGCCCGGAGCGAGCGTCGGCGTCAACCTCCTGGGACCAGACAAGGGTCGTCGCACCACCGAAGGTGGCGAGATCAAGGTTACCGATGACGCCGGCGGCAATTGTCTCGACGGCCAGCCAAGAGTCCGTTCCCTGCACGGACACGACCAGGGTCTCGGAATCGTCCGCGCCTTGGACGACCCATGCGGCCGCGAGTTGACCATCCAAAGTGGCCGTCACCGCAAGGTCGAGATCCTTGCCGTCAGTCACCGCGAGCCGCTCGATGGGTGACCAGACACCGCCGCTCAGCGATGCGGCATAGACGTCGGCCGCGTCCATCGCGGCGAAGACCGCGTCCGCCGTGCTGTCGGTCGTCAGTGTGACCGTGTCCGCATGACTCCACAGGAGGACCGCGTTGCCGTCCCCGTCCTCGGCCAGGGTCAGATCGTCGTTGAAGCCCAGCGAGCCGGCCAACGCCTGCGCGGCGCTCCAATTCTCACCGTCATAGATCGACCAGGAGATCAGACTGCCAACGTCTTCAAGCTGATTCGTGGACCAAACCCCGAGCAGCGTGCCGTCGTCCAAGGCCAGGGTCGCCATGGCGCTGTCCATCAGCAGATTGGCCCCAACGTTCGGGTCGACGGCATTGGGGTGGTAGACCTGGTGGGTCCCCAGCAACGCGGCGTCGTCATAGGTGAAGGTCCAGCCGTCGGGCAGCACGCCGGCGGCAACCAGCGCATCGGGGTCCGTGTACTGGCCTGAAACCAGTGCCGGCTCGGCGTCGCTGGTCCAGGACTCCGTGAACCCGGCCTTGAAGCCCCAGAATTTGATCTCCGAGGTGATGCCCATGGCAAAGGTTGTGTTCTTCCACTGAACGCTGGGCCAGAGGTCCAGTGCGATCCGCACCCGGCCCCAAATATCGACCTTGAATGCATCGCTCCCGACCGGCACCGCACGGAAATAGGGGGTCAGGTCACCACCGACGGTGAAGGCGCCGACGCTCGTCGGCGGGATATAGGGGATCGGGAAGGGCACCCCGAACCACCGCATGTCCGTGGCGGTGAAATCAACGCCGAACTTGATACCATCGCCCACCTTGACCTTGCCGGTACTGTTGATGAAGGTAAAGAAGCCGTCGATCGCCGTTGCCGCGGTCGCGATGGTCGGCTCGGGAATGGCCCGCAACACCTTCAGCAGGCCGCCCTCCCAGTCGTATTCCACGCGGACACTGCCATTCACCGTCGCCTGCTTGAAATCCCAGTCGCAGTTGACCGGATTTGCCGTCCATATCCCACCGAGACCCAACTGCCCGGTGACGCTCAGCTTGCCGCCGCGAACCGAGGTTTCACCCTTTGCCACTCCCGACGCGATGAGGGTCTGCTCGCACTTTTCATCGTCGGCCTTGAGGGTGAAGTTCCCGCCGGCGCTGAGCTTTACCGTAAAGCCGGCGACCGACTCGGTCCCGAGGTCGAACGAACCCTGGAAGGTTGACTGCTGCACCGTACTGGGCTGCAACTCGACGCCGGCATCGGCCGCGGCCAAGTCGTAGAGCGCCTGGGCCGTGGCGGGCCAGGTAATCTCCCCTGACCCGATGGTCAGGACCGAAAAATAGTTGTCCCGATCGTCGTTGACGGATAGATTCTCGGCGGCGTAGGTGATGACCACGGTCCCGTCGGCGAATACCCCGACCGACGGACTGAGGTCAGACACCGCGTTATTGGTGAGGCGGGTGGGATCGCTCCAGACGACACCCCCGCTGCCGTCGGCACGGGCAATCGCATAGTAGATCTCGGCCTCATTGCCGCTGCCCTGGACCCAGGTCGCGATCAGCCCAGCATCGGTGCCGTCGATCAAGGTCGCCCCGCCGGCCAGGACATAGCTGCCGACCTGATCCGCATCGGTCACGAGTTGGGCGTCGACCCAGGTGCCGGAGGCATTGGTGGCGTGGTAGAGGTCGCCATCACGCAGCCAGAGCATATGACCGACACCGTTACCGTCCACATAGAGGTCGGGGTCCTGATCCGAGACTGGCGCGCGCTCCAGGTAGGACAAGCTGTATAGATCGCCGGCTACGAGGTCCGTATCGGCCGCCAAGGTCAATACCGGCAGTTCCAGGTCCACGAGACCATCGCGGTCGCGATCAAAGTCACCGTCGGTCAGCACGGCCACATAGTTGCCGACGCCAAGTCCACCGACCTGGAAATTGCCTTGCGCGTCCGAGACGGCCGTCCCCGAGAGGATCAGATCCTGCCCGGCGACGCGGAACAGCCCGATCGTCTGGCCGGCGATCACCGATCCGTCCCCGGAGTCGAGCAACCGCCCGGTGGCGACCAAGGCCGGCAGCCAATCCGGGTTGGTTTCAATCATGCGCGAAAACAACTCGCGCACATCGCGGATGGGGGTGCCGTCCGTAGAGAGGTCAATGCTCATCGCATTGAGGGTTTGGACATAGTTACCCCAGGTGGCACCAATGCGCGGCTGCACCCGTGCCCAGAAGGTGTCCCACTGCGCATCGCCGATACCCAACGGGCGCACTGCATCCTCGATCAGCGACCAGTCCTCGATCGGCGTCGGGTCGTCCGCGGTCATGGCAACGACACGCACATCCATCGGCTGCTCACTGCTGGGGCTGCCGAAGATGACACTCATGGTTTGCTGCTGACCAGGTCTCAGGGTCTGCTGCGGGCCATCCAGGCTGGCGCCCAGGATATGCAGATCGGTCGCCCGCACGTCGTCATAGGCCGAACCCAGGGGCGCACCGCTCGCGCTCTCCAACAGCAGCAGCGGCGCCATCAGGTCGGCGTCGCCGCTGTTGCCATAGGCGATATTGAAGGTATAGGTACGCGACGGACGCACCTGCATGGGTCCGCTCAGGTCCAGCGTGGTACGGGCGCCCGCGCCCAGGGTGACGGTTACGGCGTCGGCTTGGGTGACGAGGGTGCCGTTGCCGGCCTGCGCGATCAGGTCATAGACCCCCAGCGGGGCATCGCTCAAATCGAAACTCACATAGGCGACGCTGGTGTCGCCCAGGGTGACAGCGGACGCCTCCAGGAGATTTCCGGCCGGACCCTGCATCTGGAACCGCGTCTGCGCGTCGAACTTGGCGCCTTCGACCTTAAAGGACGAGACCCCGGCGTTGCCCACCGTATCCGGTCCGATGGCGCGGATCGAGAACGGGATGGTCTCGGCCAGCAGGCTGTAGCTCGGCGCACCGCTGACGGTGTCGCCATAGAGCATGACGTAGTAGGTCCCGGCCCGGGTGCTGGGGATGATGAGTTCCTGGTCGGCGACATAGGGGTCGGTGCTCGACTGGTCGAAGACACCGCGGGTCGGCATGGCGCCGAAGCGGACATAGACCTCGTTGCCCATGTCCGTGGCGGCGCTGTCGAGCGTGAGGCGCACGGTCTCGCCGGCCGTCACCTCGAGCTTGAAGTAGTGGGCCTGATTGTCGCCCAGGGTGCCGGTTGCCGCGACACCCAGGGTCAGGGCGGCGGCGTCGATGTCCACCTGGTCCAGGGTGGCCTTGAGGTTATTCCCCTCGTCAGACTCAGGGATATAATTGAGGATATCGCTGCGCACGATGACGTGGTAGTCGCCGGGTGTGACACCAGGCATGGCGGCCGTCACGTGGTCGCTGTAGCTGCTGCCGCCGGCCAGGGGACCGGCGTGCAGATGGCGGGCGAACAGGGCGTCGTTCACGTCCCACTGATCGTCGGCCGAGAGGTACAGGCTGTCGTACCAGGCGCCCAGGGCCGCGTTCGTCCCCTGGTTCTGGATGCTGTAGGTGATGGTCGCGTTCTGTCCCGGCACCGCATTGGCCGGAATGGTGATGGCACCCGCCACCAGGTCCGCCGGGGGCGCGAGCGAGACCAGGGTCGAGGTTGCATCGTAGCCGGAATTGTCGAACTCGTTGGTCTCGTTGGTCAGGTAGTTGCCGGAGTCGGCGGCGACGAAGACGTACCAATTCCCCGCCAGCCCGTTGGGGACCGTGAAGGTCTGACTCGCGGTGTAGGAGGCGCCATGGGCCAGGCCGGTTTGGTAACGACTGCCCAGATAGACATCGCTGCCGCGGTCAAAGATCTGGTCCTGGGACAGGTAGACCGAGTCATACCAGTAGCGCGACACCAGGGTGTCGCCGGTGTTCTCGACCGTCCAGGCCACCGTGATCGGCTGGCCGCTGATGGCGTTGTCCGGGCCATTCACGCTCACCAGATCCAGGTTCGGGACGGCGTAGGCGTCGCCGGCGGCGCCCGGATTCGGGTTGGCCGCAACCGCGATGGCCGTGGAGGCGGCATCGTTATTCGACTCGAAGGGGTCCTCCAGCACCAGATTGCCGGAGTCGGTGCGTACCAGCAGGCGGTAACTGCCGACGGCCAGGTTCACCGGCAGGGCGACGTCGGCGTTCCCGGTGTAGGAACCGTTCGGGTCCAGGGCGTTGGTATGACGCACTGACTTGATGAGCAGGTCGCCACTGCCGATCGTCTGGTCGGCGGAGACATAGATGTCGTCGTACCAGTAGGTCGAGTTGGTGCGGTTGCTGCCCAGGTTCTCGACCGTCCAGGTCAGGGCGATGGTGTCGCCCGCGGTGGCCGCCGCCGGGACCGCACCAACCGCGGTCACCTGCAGGTCCGGCGTCTCACGGGAAATGGTGATCGCCTGACCGGGACTCGCGTTGTTGGCCTCATTGGACTCGTAGATACTGCCGCCGGTATCGGTGGCGACGAACAGGTAGTAGTTGCCCACGACATCGAAGGGCAGGGTCAATGACTGATTAGCGGTGTAGCCTTCCCCGGCAGTGAGCAGACCGGTCCGGGTGAAGGTCGCCAGGGAGCGGTCGTTACCGTTGCCGAAAACACTGTCCGGGGACAGGTAGACGGTGCAGGTCCAACTGGTGCCGATGGTGTCACCGGTGCCCTGGTTATCCACCCGCCAGGTCAGGGCGAGCGGACGCCCGGCCTCGCCGAGGTCCGGGGCCTCGAAGGCGCTGACCACCAGGTCCGCGGGCCGCGAGGTCACGGTCAGGGTGCCGCCGGCGGCCAGCAGGTTGTTGGCGTTGTCGAGTTCGAAGACCTGATCGCTGTAATCGCTGTGGACCAAGACCCGGAAGGTGCCGGAGAGGCCGTTGGGCAGGTTTGCGGTCGCGGTGTTGGTGTAACCGGCATCGGGGTCCAAGGCGCCGGAGTGGCCGAGGCTCGCGAACAGCAGGTCGCCGGCATCCCAGGTGCTGTCCGCGGACAGATAGACCCGATCCGTCCAATAGGTGTTGGGCGTCCGGGTGGCGCCGTAGTTCACGACCTCGTAGGTCACATTCAGAGCGTGCCCGGCCATGGCGGTGGCCGGCGCCGTGATGGCCACGACCTCCAGGTCAGGCGGCGGGGTCAGCGTGATGTGCGTCGCCGTGGCGTCGTGGCCGGTGTTGTTGTTCTCCCAGGCGTGTTCATAGACGTGGTTATAGAGATCAGTGACGACGAAGAAATAGAAATCGCCATCCACCCCGATCGGCAGATCGACCGCGCGCGATCCCGTGTAGGTCTCGTCCGGGTCCAGTGCCCCCCCATGCCACACATCGGCCAGCACGCGATCCGACTCGTCGAGGGTCTCATCCGCGGACATATAGAGGCGGTCGTACCAGGCCGTCTGGAGCGTGCGGCCCGACCCCTCATTGGCAACGGTCCAAGAAAGGTTCATCGCCTGGCCGGAGAAGGCCCCGGACGGGGCATTGACGTTCGCCACCTGAAGGTCCGGCGGCGGGGTCAGGGTGATAGCCACCGCGGGGGTCACGGCGACGTTGTCGTCCTCGTGCCGATACTCGGTGACCGAGCCCCAGATGTCAGTCACGACGATAAAGTAATAGTCGCCCTCAATGCCTTGCGGCAGGGCGACGGTCAGACTGTTGGCATAGCTGTCGCCGGGGTTCAGATAACTGGGGTTCGCGGCGTAGCCCAGGCCGGTATCGCTTGAGTCGAGGAAGGGGTCCAGGGACAGGTAGACATAGTCGTACCAGGTGGGTGTACTGGTCGCCCCGAGCCCGGTATTGGTTACCTGCCACTCGATCACCGTCTCCTGACTGGAGGAGGGATCGGTCGGCGGGGTGATCGCCGTGACCTGGAGGTTCGGGAAGGCCTTGAGCGTCACGTCGATGGGCGTATCGTCCACCCGTGAGTTGTTGCCCTCGTTGGCATGCTCGTAGATCGCATTGCCGACGTCTGTGTACACCACGACCCAGCGCTGACCCTCCAGGGTATCGCTCAGGGTAATGGTCTGGGTGCGGGTCACCGAGGCACCCGCGGCGATCTCGCCGGTGAAGCTGAAGGCACCGACATAGGCATCACTGCCGACGACCGCATCGCTGGAGAGATAGACATAGTCGGTCCAGGTCCCGCTGGCGGTCCCCGTGCCCTGGTTGGTCAGGGTCCAGGAGAGCGGGATCGGCTGGCCGGACAGGGCCTCGGTCGGGGCGGTGATGTGACTGACGACGAGATCCGCGAGCGGCGGCAGGTTGACCTGGATCGCCTCACTGAAGGCCGTGTTGTTGGCGTTGTCTGACTCCGGCTGGGTGCCCAGGGCATCGGCCCGGACAATCAGGTAATACAGGCCGGGGTTGAGCGCGGTCGACAGCGGCAGCGTGACGGTCGCGGTACGCGCATAGGACAGGCCCGCCGCCAGTGGCGCGGCGCCGGCCGCCTGGGTCAGCAGCAGGGTATCGCCCGCGTCCCAGGTGGTGTTGGTCGAGAGATAGAGGCGGTCACTCCACCCCTCCACCGCGGTGTCGGTGCCGATGTTGGTGACCGACCAGTCGAGTTGGAGCGTCCGGCCAAAGACCGCCGCCCCGGTGGCGGCAACGCTGGTCGGTTGCAGGTCCGGCGATTGCAGATCGACGGTGCCGATGTAGAAATCGCCCGCCTCGCCGCCCGTGCCATTAGCGTTCTGGTCCATGACATTGCCGACCCGGTCGGCGATGTTCGGCCCGATCCGCATGGTGTAGGTGCCGCGTGCGGTCTGATCGCTGAAGGTGACCGTGAGGGCATTGCCCGCGACGGACACGCCGGTGACGCTCGACAGCAGATTGATACCGTTGGGGCCGGTAAAAGCAACGACGTCGGCCGTGGAGACGGTCGCCGCGTCGAGCACCTCGTCGAAGACGAAGGTCAGATCGTTGAAGGGGGCCGAGGCCTGTCGTTCGGGCGTTTGATCGACCACCCGCGGGCCGGCGTGGTCGATGACGAAGGTACCGGCGAAGGCGCTGTTGCCAACGCCCTGCAGGTCGGTCACAGCCCCTTGCGCCACCGAATAGCTGAAGGTCCCGGCGATATTCGGGACGCTCAGCAGGAAGCGGACGGTCTGCCCATCGACCTGCTCGACCCCGTTCACGGTCACGCCGCCATCGATGCTCAGATCGGTCGCGGCGATGCTGTCGCTGCGCAGGCCCTCGGAGAAGGTCAGTACCAGAGCGGTGGGGGCGTTGGCGACGGAGCCGCCGTTGTCTGGATCGGCGTCGATGACGGTGGGCGCGAGACCCAGGTCGCTCAGGACGCCGGTGACGCTCAGCAGGTAGTCGCCAGTAGCCGCCGTGCCGGACGCGGCCCGGACCCGGACTTCATAGACCCCGCCGCTCTCGTTGGGGACCGTATAGGCGATGCGGGCGTTGCGCCCGTCGGCGCCGCCATTATCGTTCTGGGCGACCAGGAAGCCGAGCGGGTTGTACAACTCCAGGTAGGGGTCGAGCCCGTTGGCCGGCTCGCCGCTGCCATCGCCGGGGGTGGTGGTGGTGATCTCGAGCGTCGCGCCTTGCGCGGCCTGGATCAGGTAGCTGTCCTGGTGGTCGCCGGTGGCAGCCCAGGCCACGGCCTGTTCAAGCAGGCGGTCCCCGCTGCCGGTACGCAAGGCGCCAGAATAGTTACTCGCCATATAGACGGGACCGAGATAGACACCCCGCCCCGCACCGACCGACGCAGCGACAACCGTCTCGACACCGCTCGTGGTGGCGAGGACCGTCGCGCCCTCGCTGGCACCGCGGGAGGCCTCGACATAGGCGCTGCCCACGGCGAAGGAACTGATGCCGGTGGTGATCGGGTGGTCTTGGGTGACGACCCCAATGGTCCCGTTGGAGTAGTAATTGCGGGAGGTCGAGGTATCGACCGGGATGATGGCGTTGATGTCCGGGATGTTCGCTCCAGTCTCGGCACCGGCCGCATAGATCAGCCAACCGGCCCCGACCACGCCACCGCCGGCCTCTACCCATTGGCGCAGCACCGGGGCGATGCTGGTCATGGCGGCACGGGTGGTCGGGTCGCCGATCAGCACCACGTCGAATTGATCGAGTTCGGCCAGGGTGTCGATCTGGGCCGCGCCCACACTGGTCGCGGTGAAATCGAACCAGGTGTCGTCATTGAGCTGGTTGATCGCGGAGCCGGCATAGCCGCCATTGAGGACCGCGACCCGGATCTCGTCGCTGCTGCTCAGGGTCCCGCGGCCGTTCTGACTCAGACCGCCGAGGGCCAGACCAGTGAGGCCTAACGACTGGCTGTCGGTCTCCCCCTCCAGGTCGAAGGTCGCACCGCGCGTCACCACGAGGCTATAGGGGTGGGCGGCGGTCGCGCTGATCTGGACGTAATAGGTCCCTGCCGTCGGCGCCACCACGTCAGTGATCGCCGCCTCGACGTTGTACGCACCCGCGATGCCGATGGCCAGGGGTGTCCCGTCCGCACCCAGCAGGGTCAGGCCGAGCCCGCCGCCGCCGGGATCGTCGGTGCGAGTCAGGGCGATCGAGGCGACCTGCCCGGCCGCCAGGGTGAAGGCGTAAAGATCGTTGCCGGCCTCGCTGGCCCCGAGCACGGCGAGCCGGTCAGCCCCGGCCGCCAAGGCGACCGCGGAGCCGTCGATCGACTGGGCCGACGCCAAGTCCCCGTTGCCATCGCCACCGACGGACTCACGCTCCAGGTCGGCGTTCAGGAAGGCCCGCAGGGCATAGCCCCCGGTGCCACCGAGGCTCGTCACCTCAATGGTATAGGTCCCAGCCTCGCCGATTGGCAGCCCCTGGATCAAAGCCGTCGCACCGCCCGCGGCGGCCGACGCGTTGGCGATCTCGGTAGACCCGTCCGGTCCGAGCAGACGGATCTGTCCCTGGAGACCGGCATCTTGGGTGGCCAGGCTCAGGGCCAGGCGTTGGCCTGCATCCAGGTTCAGCGTGTAGCGGTCCGTGTCGCCAGTCACATGGAAGCGTCCGGCCTGAGCCGCGCTGTAGGTTAGCGAACCCTGGGGCGCCTGGGCCCCCATTGGGGTCGGGAACGCGAGCAAGGTCGCGTCCACCGTGAAGTTGAGCACAAAGTCGCCGCCCTGAGCGCCGTCACCGGACGGCAGCGGGAAACTCGGGCTACCGTCGAGCAAGTTGCCGCGGTTGTCGCGGAAGCCGTCCGCGTCCGAGGCCAGGGTCAGGCGGTAGTTCCCCTCGGCCAGGGAGCCGAAGTCGGCCGCCAGCATGCTGGTCCCAGGGGAATAGCTCATCGCGATCGTGACCGCGGCACCGGTATCGGTGTTGACCAGCAGCACGTCATCCAACCCGAGCCCGGCGGTGGCCAGGACCTCGCTGAAGGTCGCACTGTAGGTCACGCCGCCGGGGCCGACGATCGCGCCGTCCGTCAGGCTGCTGGCGATGACGGTCGGTGGCGAGCCGTCGAAGTCGAAGCTCGCACTGAAGGCCGCCGAGGCCTTGCCGGACAGGCTGGTCAGGGCGCCGTCGGCAATCTGCACGGTGTAGACCGCGTCGCCATGGTTGGTCGCGGCGATGTCAAAGCGCAGGGTATCCTGGTCGACGATGGTCACGCCGGTGGCGGCCACGCCGTCTACGGTCAGGTCGGCGGCGTCGATGGAGGTGAACAGCAGGGCCTCTGAAAGGTCCACCGTATAGGTCGCCGGATAGGTCGCCAGCAGGGCGCCGTCGGCCGGGTTGACCGCCAAGGCCGTTAAGACCGGGGCCGCGGCGGTGCTGCCGGAGACCCTCAGCACATAGGCGCCTTGGGTACCGCCCGCCCCTCTCAACTCTACCCGATAGGTACCGCTCGCGCCCGCCTCGTACTCGATGCGAACATTGCGCCCGTCGGGCGAGGTCTCGGTGTAAGCGGCGGCGACAATCTCCTCACCGTCCGGTCCAAAAAGGACCAGGGTCAGGTCCAGGACGTTGACCGGCTCGCCGGCCGCGTCGCCGGGGGTACTGGTCTCGATGGTCAGCGCATCGCCGCTGTTGGCGGCGAAGGTGTAGGCGTCATGGTCGGTCGCGGCCCAGGCGACCGCCTGTTCCAACAGGCGGTCGGCGTTGCCGGTGCGCAGACCGGCACCGTTTGAAAAATCATAGGCATACGACGGCCCCAGGTAGACCGAACGACCGCTGCCGATCTCCGCCGCGGCAGCGACCGGCGTCGCGCCTACCGTGGCAAGCAGGGTCGCGCCGGGGTCCAACTGCGGGGACGCCGCCGGGTACTCCAAATAATTGTTACTGACGCCGTCATAGCCGACATAGAAGCTTTCGACGCCATCGACGATCGGATGGGTACCGGTGGGGGTGACGGTGTTGCCGGAGAAATAGCTCCAATTCCAACCGATGGCGTTGACCGGCACCACGGCATTGTAATCAGCGGCTTCACCGGCCGACAGGCCCGTCATGGCGATGTCGTGAAGGCTCCAACCGGTCGCGACCAGACCGCCGCCGGCGTCCACATAGGAACGCAGGACCGCACCCAGACCGGCAAAGGCCGAGGTGCCCAGGGTCCCGCCGATCACCACGGCGTCATACTGCTGCAACTCGCCGAGGGTATCGATGGCGTCGCGCGTGACCAGGGTGGCGGCGAAATCAAACCAGGTATCGTCGTTGAGCTGACTGAGCGTTGCTTGCAGGCCCGAGTTAGAGGAACCGGGGTCCAGGATCGCGACGCGGATCAGGCCACTGCCCGTGCCCTGCGAACCGCTGCCCGACACCCCGCCGAGGACCGCCCCCGCCGTCGCGAGGTCCTGATCCGCGTGGGTTTCCAGATCGAACCCGGCGTTGCGGGTGACCACCAGGCTGTAGTCGCCCGCGTCCCCGGCGACGCGCAGCGAGAAGGTCCCGGTGGCGGTCGGTACGAAGTCCTGGATAAAGGCGTCCAGGGTGGTGGAGTCCGTCGCGCCGTTGGCGAGCAGATGCCCTGATTGGTCAAAGAGTTGGAGTTGGACCGCGCCCGCGGCGGCCGAATCGCGCGCCAAGGCGATGGTGGTGGACTGACCGGCCTCCAGCGTGACCTGGTACCAATCCTCATCGGTAACCTGGGCGCCGTTCTGCTGTACTTGCGCGGTCAAGGCACCGTAATTGTCCCAGTAAGCACCGGCCTCGCTGCTCGGGTGACCGAACTGCACGGCGTCGGCGAAGCCGAGTACCAGCCGCGCGGCGCCCTCCGGCGCAACAAATTCCTGTAAGTCATCGTTCGGGTTGCGGCCGTTGCCGATGAAGAAGGTCTGACCGAGTTGCGGGGTCAGGGTGCTGAAGGCGGTGCCCTGGCCCCAGGGGGCGTCGGTGAAGTCCAGCCGGTCAGGGGTCGTCGCGGGGAGGTCCGCACCGATGAAGACGCCCGTCAGGAACATCGTCTTGCCCGGCACATAGCCGAGTTCGCCATAGGTCCCGGTGTCCGGGAAATCGGGATCGCCCTCGCCGTAGAGGATGCCGGAGATGCCGGGGTAGGTGGCCGCCGACGAGAGAATATCGGTCGTGCCGCTGCCGCCGTCGCTGCCGTCCGCGGGGACGGTCAGGGTCTCGCCGCCAAAGGAGACCAGACCGGTAACGCTCGGGAAGGTGAAGACGGTACCGCCGCCGCCGGCGAAGTCGATGGAGGTCGGCATCCGCCCGTCGAAGCTGTCCGCGCGACCGGCGTTGAAGATGTTGGCCTGACCGTCCACCGCCACCGTCAGGTTCCCGGTGCCGGCCAGTGTACCGAGCACCGCGCCGCGGCTGGCGCCGCCGCCCAGATCGATGAAACTGCCATCGATGTCCGTGGGGCCCTCGGCCCAGCCGCCCTGACCGAGTACCTCGACCTCCCGGGCGGCGTTGAGCGTCGCCTCGATGCGGTAGGCACCCGATCCGCGCTCGGCCGTGAAGCTCAGCGTATAGACCCCGGTCTCGGTGATCGCGACCGTCTGCACCAAGGCGTCCCCACCATGGGCATCGGCCGTGGCCACGCCCACTGCATCACCGCCGTCCGGGCCGCTCAGGGCGATGCTCCCCAGCAGCCGCGCATCATCGGTGCTCAGGAGCAGGGTGAGTACCTGACCCGCCTCCAATTCCAGGGTGTACTCGTCCCGGTCGCCCTCGTAATTCGCGAGGCCAGTGGCGCTGCCCGCATAGATCAGCGAGCCGTCCGGGGCTACCGGTGTGAGCGGGACCGGGAAGGGGGTGTTCCCCGCCTCCACCGTGAAGTTGACCGTCCAATTGTCGCCGCCCGTCCCGTCGGCATTGCCGTCGAGCAACAGGCCGGCGGGGTCGCGGAAGGCGTCGGTGCCGGCGCTCAGGGTCAGGCTGTAGTCGCCCTCGGGCAGGGCCGCATAGCCCAGGGTCAGGATCCGGCTGTCCGCGTCATAAGAGAAGGCGGTTGGGGTATGGTTGACCTGATCGGTGCCGACCAGGGTCAGGTCGGCGGCGTCGAGCACACCCGCGAGCAGAGGCTCGCTGAAGGTGACCTGGACCGAGGAATCGGTCGGCTCGATGGACGCGCCGGCGCCCAGGGTGCTATCGGTCACCGTCGGCGGTGTGAGGTCGTAGTTGAAGCTACCGGTATAGGCCAGGAACCAGGTACCGGCCAGGTCGGTCAGGGCACCGTCGCGCAGTTCAAAGTTGTAGACGCCCTCGCCTGCCTCGGCGTTGGAGATATCGAACAGCAGGGTGTCCGCATCCACGATGGTGACGCCGGCGGCCTCGGTGTCATTGATGAGCAGGTCTGAGGCATCGACATGGGTCAACAACAGGGGGGCGGAGAAGTCCAGTTGGAGGGTCGCCGGATAGCCGGTGAGTTGGGCGCCGTCGCCGGGGATCGTCGCCACGACCCAGGGCGTCGGGGCGCTGCCGGTGGCACCTGAGACCAGGAGTTCGTAGTCGCCGCCATCGCCATTGCGCTGTACCGCGACCTCGTAGCGCCCGCCGCCGCCCTCGGGGACCAGATAGTCCAGGTAGGCATTTCGCCCGTCCAGGGCGTTATCATCCATGGCGATCAGGGTCCCGTCCGGGGCATAGAGGGTCAGGAGCGGGTCCAGATCGTTGACGGGCTGACCGCCGTCGCCGTTGGGCAGTCGGGTCGAAAGAACCAGCAGGTCGCCCGGTTTGGCGTACAGGCTGTAACGGTCCTCCGCGTCACCCGCGACGCCGGCCATGGGGCCGATCGCTTCACCGGACACGCCGGCGGCTTCCATCCCGCTCGGCAGGCCGCCGAGGACGCGCCCGGTCGGGGAGACCGGTTGGATCTCGGCGGTCTCCAGCCCGAAACCCGCGTCCCTGGTCAGGACCAGGTTGTAATCGCCCGTGGCCGTGCCCGAGACGCGGGCGAAATAGGGGCCGTTGGCTTGGGGGACGAAGCCGGCGATGACCTGATTCACGTCCGTGCCGCCGTTCTGGCCCAAGGCCAGGCGGTTGCCGGCGTCGTCGTAGAGTTCCAGCCCCAGGAAGGTGCCGACGCTGATCCCGTTCCCGGTCAGAGCGAGAGTGGCGGCTTGGCCGGATTGGAGGTCGAAGCGGTACCAGTCCTGGGGGTCACTCGCCGCCACTGGGGCCTCGATGCGGATGTCGTCCCAGTCGCGCTGGCTCCAGAACTGGCCCGGCTCGGTGCGCTGCTCGAACCGGATCGTCTGGATGTCGGCCAGGGCGATGTCGAGCCCCGCGGCGGCGGCGCCCAAGTCCACCGAGAATTGCTGCCAATCCGAGCTTCCCCCCGGTGCCGACCAGACCTTTTGGAAACTGGGGCCGTCCGTGCTGACCCAGACCCCATCCGTGGTGGATTCCTCGTTCCCATTGGACGCGCCCCATTGGTGCCAGAAGCTCAGGGTCGCATCGCTGTAGTTGGCGAGGTCCACCGTCCAGTCGGCCCCGTTGATGACCTCGGTCTGGACCGGGCCCCGCTCTAGGGTCTCATAGTCAAGGTTGCCGCCCAACATGTTCAGGTAAGAGGGACTCTCTTGACCATGACCACCCTCGGCGAAGACATGGGTTTGGGCGACCACTCCGTCCGGGTTGTAGTTCGAAAACTCCCAGCCGTCCGGTGTCGTCCCGGCGTCGCCCTCAAAGTCCTCGCTCGCCACGACGCCTTGTGGATCGAGCCGGATCTCGTCCCACAGCCGCTCGCTGTAGGACTCACCCACCTCGACGCGATGATCGAAGCTCAGCACCCGGATGTCTGCCAGCACGATCCCTAAGTCCGCGGCCGCAGCGCCTAAGTCAATCGAGAATGACTGCCAGTTGGAATTACCGCTGGGCGCAGACCAGAGCTGCTGGAAGTTGCTGCCGTCCGTGCTGACCCAGATACCATCCGTCGTTGACTCTTCGTATCCGTCGTCGGCATACCAGGCGTGCTGGAAGCTCAAGGTCGCTGCGGTGTATCCGCTCAGGTCCACCGACCAGTCCGCGTTGTTGACAACCTCGGACTCGACCGGGAGCCATCCCCCGTTCTCGAAGTCCTCCCGACCGCCCCACTGTTGCAGTGATGGCCCGCCCTGATAGCCCCAATCTACAACCTCGGTATCTGCGGAGACCTCGCCCGGATTGTAGGTCCAGAACGACCAGCCGGTAGGAACGGCCCCGACACTGCCAAAGAAGTCTTCGCTGAGCAAGCCCACCGTTCCTCCGAGGCTGAGCCGACCGATGACCGCAGCACGCATCCCTGTGCCGTCCGGCAACGGGGCAAAGGCTTGGCTCAAATCCTGGGCATCGCTTTGGGTATTATTGCTGCTTCCGTCGATCGACTCAGGCTCCCGGTGGGCGCCCAGGTCGACCGTCAGGTCGTAAGACACGGAGCCGGAGAAGGCGTCGGCACTGGAGACCTCGATCCGGTAGACCCCGGCCTCGGCCGTGTCCGCGGCGTCCAGGTCGAACAGGACCGGCCCAGGCCCGGCGCTGGTCGCCTCGCCGAGATAGGACCCGTCCGGGTCCCACACCGCGAGCCGCAGCGACTGGGTGTCACCCATGGGCGCCAGATAGAGACTCATGATCTGGGAGCCGTCGACCTCCAGGGTGAAGGCATCGAGGTCACCGTCATCGTGCAGCACGCCGGTCACCAGGCCCTCGTAGACCAGGGAGCCGGCCGGGGCAATCGGGAGCAGCGGGACCGGGAAGGCGTCTTCGCCGCGGTCTATGGTGAAGGTGGTGGAGACGTTGCCGCCCGCTATCGCATTGCCGGCCAGGTCCTGTAACTGGCCAGGGGCGCCGCTATTGAGAATGAGCTGATAAGTGCCCTCCGTGAGGGCGTCGAAGCCCACCACCAGTTCGTTGGTCCCGGCCTCGAACCAGATTTCCTGAGGGTTGCTATCCGTATTCCAGGTGACGTTGTGCAGCCGGACATCGCTGGTGTCGAGCACGGACTCGTCCAGGGCCTCGCTGAACTGGATCCTGGCGTACAGGGTGCCGGGGCCGATGAAGGACTGGTCGGGCGGGAAGGTGACGAGGACCGCGGGCGCCGTGGTATCCAGCACGAAGCGCAGTTCCCAACCCTGAACGGCGGTGCCGACGAGGTCTGCCAGCGCACCGGCGGCGATATCGATGGCGTACTCGCCCTCACCGACGTTATTGGACGCGCCCAGGGTCACCCGGATGCTGTCCGCGTCGATGGCCTCAAATGACTCGGCAGCGGAGCCATTGACGGTGATATCCGCGGCCGTCAGCGATGTGTACAGGAGCGGTGTCGAGAAATTGATGTCGAGCGTCGCGGGGAATTCGCGGCGCACGGCAACGCCATCCAGCGAGGAGCCGACCACCCGGAACTCGGTCGGCGTCGCTGCCCCGGTGGCGCCCAGCACGTCGAGCGTGTAGTCACCGCTGCCCACCACCGGCGCAACCCGCAGCCGATAGGTGGCCGCGGCCGTGACGCTGTAGGTCAGCAGGGCGTTGCGCCCGTCGGCGGCGCCGTCGTTGTTGCTCGCGACCAGGGTGCCGGCCGGGCTGTACAGTTCCAGGATCGGGTCCAAGTCGTTGGCGGGCTGACCAGCCCCACCGCCGGGGGTGGCGGTTTGGATGGTCACGGCATCGCCGGCCGCGGCGTGGATCAGGTACTGGTCAGCGGTGTCGGTACCACCACGCGCCACCCAGGCCAAGGCCTGCTCGAAGAGTTGGTCGCCCGGACCAGTGCGCAGGCTGGAATAGGACGCGGGAGAGCCGGCGTAGAACGGGGAGAGAAACACACTACGGCCAGCCGCGACATCGGCGGCCACCACGACGGACTGCCCGCCCTGGGTCCCGAGGACCACAGCCCCGGCGTCGGCCCCGCCGGCGGCAAGGTCACCACCCGACTCCTGGTAGAAGTCCGACACCCCGTCCGTGACCGGGTGGGAGACCGCGTTGATGTCGATGGTCCCGGCGCCGACAAATCCGCGGCCGCTCTCAACGTTGAGCGGGATCACCCTATCGAAGTCGGTGCGGGCCTGGCCGGATGCGTAAACATAGGCCGCATAGATGCCATAGCCGGTGGTCACCACGCCACCGCCGGCCTCGGTCCAGGTCCGTAATGCCGAGGCGATCTGCTGAATCCCGGAGTACATGGTGTAGTCGCCAAGCACTACCGCGTCGTAGGCGTTCAATTCATCGACGGTGTCGATCTGATCGACCGTGACCGAGACGGCATTGAAATCAAACCAGCTATCATCATTGAGCTGGGCCAGGGCCGCACTGCTGAAGTTGGAATCGCCGCGCAGGACGGCGACCTGGATGGTCCCACCGCCCAGCCCGCTCCCCTCCCCGGTCCCGCCGAGATGCCCGAGCACGGATTCACCGTCGACCAGTGCCGCGGCATCAATGAGACGCCCGTTCGGCTCCAGGTCGAGGTCGGCATCCCGCAGGATGATGAGGCTATAGGCCTGGTCCGCGGCGCCGGAGACGCTGACGCGATAGGTGCCGGGGTCCGCGACCAGGCCGCGGATCAGGGTCCCGACGTTGTCGGCTTGGCCGGTTTGACCCAGCGTCAAGAGGGCGCCGGTTGCGTCGTACAATGACAGTGCAAGGTCCGCATCGCCGCCGGCATTGGTCAGCGCCAGGGTCAGGATATCGCCCTCGCTCTCGAAGCTGAACCAGTCCGCACCGCTGGCGTCCGTGGTACCGACGACCGCGAGACGCGAGCCGTCGTTGGGAAGGCCCAGCACGCTGCCGGTGATCGCCTCCGCGTCCGCCGGGGCGTCGTTGGCCGCCCCGCCGTAGGTCTCCCGCTCCACATAGGCGTTGAGCCACAGGCCGAGTTGATAATCGCCGGTGCCGGCGCGGGATGCGGCCTCAATGGTATAGGTGCCGCCGGTCGCCACCGGCAGGGTCTGCAACACCAGGGACTCACCCGTAGCGGATGCCGCGACACTGCCCATGACGGCGCCGCCAGGATCACGGACGCTGATCTCGCCCCGGACCAGGCCGCTCGTGAAGGTCAGGGTCAGGGTCTGCCCCTGGTCCAGGTCGATGGGGACGGTGACGACCTCGGCTTCGGCCGCGAAGGCCCCGGCTTGGTCTTGGGAGTAGATCAGTGACCCCGCGGGGGCGGCCGCGGTGAACCCCACCGCGCCGGCCAGGGGCCCGGCCGCAACCGCGGCGGTGGCGCCGTCCGGCTCAGCGACGCTGATGGTGAAGGGTGTCCCCGCATCGACGTTGACCGTCGTCAGGGTTACGGAATACGTGATGAGGCCCGGCCCCTCGACCATGAGGACGCTCGCCCCCCCGGACATCGTTAGGGTGCCGGACGACGCATCGACATCCGACTCTCCGACCGTGACCAGAACGGGCGTGGGCACGGCATCAACCACCGCGAGGATACTGGCTGAGTCGCGGACGGCCGCGGCATCCAGCGGCGCGGCGGTGGCGCCCGCGGGCGACTCCGCAACGGGGGTGATCGCCGAGGGTTGCGCCGGTACCAGGACGGCCGAGTCCAACTCCACCGTCGGGGACTGGGCGGACCGGGGGACGACACACGCGGCGCCAACGTCCGCGCCGCTCGTGAGGTCGCAGACCGGCGTCACTTGGACGGCGGGCGCCGTAGCCTGTTCAATGACGCTCGCCGGGGCACCGGCGTCGCCCCGCGGCAGCGGGTCTTGGACGATTGGAATCAGGTCCGCCGAGAGCAGGAGGCGCGGCTCCATGGCTTCAAAGAGGGCGCGGCGCGGGAAGGGCGGCGGGGCCAGGCGGGCCTGTCGGCGGGCGCGCCAGGCGCCCAGGTCGACCACTGGTGCGCACGGCGCGGCGCGGGTACCGAGGTCGCGCAGCCCCTGGCCGATGGATTGTACCGCACGCCGCAAACCGCTGATCGAAATCGCCATTATTGTGACCCCCGATCCCTGCCCAGCGCGGGGTTGCACGCATGCGCGGCACCCGGCTGGGCCTTCAGGATGCGCTTGTTGGTTACGAAAACACTGGATCGTGCCCAGCCTTGTACCTTGAAAACGGTAAATGTCCCTGTCGTCGAACGCCCGGCACGCTGTAGGAAAACGCCCGGGTGCTCACCGCGGGGACCCTTGATCGACCCCGGATTGCCCGGGGGGCGCGCGGCGTGACCGGCGCTGCCCCAGGAGGCGGCGCCCGTCGGCGCCGCATCAGCGAACAGTTAAAGCGGCGGTCTGCTGCCGGCGACGCGCGGATAGGGCGAGCAGACCAGGCAACAGCAGCAGCCAGGGGGCTGGGCCTGGGGTCGCGGCCGCGGGTAGGACGGTGAGCGTGGCGCTGCCGCGCGCGTCGATGTCCCCCGCCGCGACCGGAACGGGGAGGAGGAAGCCGGAGCCGTCATCCTGGTACACGCTAAGCTCGACGGTGCCAAAGCCCATATTGATGGTCCCGACCGGGGCATCCGCCGGACAATCGGGCGCCATGCACACCATGAACTCGATGGTCACCAGGGTCTGGTCGGTGCCCGAGAGCCCGGCGAACGAGACTCCGGACATGCGGACCCCGGTACCCGGCTCATCATTCGCGGTGAAGCTGTCCCAAGGTGCATCCGGAAACAGCGCGGAGCTGGCTGAGCGGTATTTCAGGACGAGCGGATCGTAGGGGAGCAGCAGGTCGATGGTCGCCAGCCCTGCGGCATTGTCGATCCGGTAGGCGAAGCTCAGGACATCGCCCGGACGTTTGATGGCATCATCGATGATGTCGAGCGTGTAGGACGCCGCCGCAGCAGGCATCGGAACAACCGCGACGCAGCACAGAAAAAGTACTACCAGGGTGCGAAAAAACACCGCAACTCCTCCCTTGGATTTTGCGAGAAGTGAGACCTTGGTCACAGTTCTCACGATTCTAGCACGACATCAACGCGATGCCGATCCCGACCGGAGCCGGCCGACGAACAGCCGCTACCGCCGGTCAGCCGGTACCAGCACCGGGGGTTTGCTTGCGATTACCGGCCCGGCCCGGCCCGACCGGACCGCCGCCCTCACCCCACGGGTCGCCCTCCGGGACCTGTCCCTCCCCCTCAAGATCGCCCTCCTCACCCTTAAGAGGAACAGGCTGTAGCCGCGCCCGCCCGCGGCGGCGATCACCAGGGCGTCGATGCCGGCCTCTTCGAGCTTGCGGCGGATATGACTGATAGGAAATCGACGGGGATCGTCGGCGAGCGCAGGCGAGCACGTTTTGCCGCCCTTCGGAGCATGTTTCAGCCAAAATGTAAGCGCGTGAGGGACCACGCGGCACGGCCGTCGGGCAGGGGTTTCGGCAGCCGGATGCCCCCCGGCCCGAGCGACCGTTGCCTATCCCCGCTACGAATCGAACGCATCATCGAAGTCCGTACCGCGGAAGCTCACCCGCCCGCGCCCGACACAAAACTTGAAAATACGAAACAGCATGCGGGCGCGAGTCGGCGTGGAGCGCACAGCTAGGCCGGTTCTTCTCGATAGGGTGGGTATGTATTTCCTGCCCACCATTCCCCGGCCAATGAGGTGGGCATGAATACCTGTCCAACCGGGCTTTGCGTTGGCCTATTCCAATGTGACCGTAGCAACATCTGCGTTGGGGAATACCAACGCCTTGGTCGAGCCATCCGAGAAAGTCAGTTCAACATCCTTCACATAAGCGGTGTATTTAACCGGAGAGACTAGGGAAGAGGTCAGCGTGCCCGCCCGGACTTGGTATAAGGTAATGGACCTGATGGTCAGTGGCGCTTGGAACCCTATTTGAATCCACTCGCCAAGGTCTTTGTTCTTATAAAAGGGACTCCAGAAATCTCTTGCTGTGGTAATAGTGTTGCCCCGTTTTCCGTTGAACACATTGACAGGACTGCCATCCACTCCCTTGACACACACCCCGTTATTACTCCCCCTCGTTGTGCCATCCCAACAGGAACTGGCGGAAACCGAATTGATCTTTGCCGCTCCTGCCGGACTGTCGACAGCGACTTCAGTGATTACCCAGGAAGGGTTGGCGGTGGTGGTTGGATAAAATGATTTAGCTTTGATTTTGAACGAGCTTTGTTCCGGGCTTGGCACCAAAGCCATGCTGCCTACCAGACCATATTTTTCATCATAAACATTGCCTAGGCCGTCGAAGGCGTAAATTCTGCCCCACAGTGACATTCTGTTATCAGCGGGTTTGGCAGGAGTATCAGGATAACCCCAAGTGCCTACTTTTCCTGTGCCTTGGTTGTATCCTGTGCAATCAAAATTACCATTTGAATATTTCAGGGTATAGGTTTCCCCTCCTTGCAGGGTACCCATAGGATCAGTATTTGAATCACTGGTATATGTTGAGTCATCAAACTTACCCGCAGTCTTATCAAAGACCACTTTGACTTGTCGTCCTGATTCTATTGCTCTTACCCAAGCCGTTGAATCGGCGAGACAATCAGGATTTGCCGCGAGCAGTGAAATAAGGGAAATGACTATACTTCGATTTGTGGCGACCATGGCTTACACCTCGTAAGGCACCGTCTTCTTTAGAGGGGATAGTATCCCCGCGCCCCGGTCGCCGGCCGGTGTCGGGCCGTGTCCGCGTACCCGGACGGCCGTCGCTACGGCAAAAACCGGGCCTCCGCGGGGCGCCGCAGGGCGCCTTAGGCGACTCTTGCGGGTGAAGTGTAGACCATTTTCCGCAGCACAGGGGAGCGCGACTGCCGGCCGCGCACGGCCTGTCCGCACCCACCGGTATGCGCCTTGGCGCCTAGGCGCGGACGGACCTGCGCATCACCCCCTCGCCACGGCGCTGCGGGGCCAACTGCGCGGTAATCTGCGTCGAACCAGAGCGACGACTCCCAGGCCGAGCAGCGCGAGCGTGCCGGGCACCGGTGCCGTTGCGGTTGCCTCGATGCGCATCTTTTGAGGGTTGTCCTGGACCGGGACACCCCAGCTCGGCCCGCTGTCGGTGGTTTGCGTGTAATCCGCGGGTAGGCCGGTGCCAAGCGCCGAGTCCGCGTAGGTCCACTTGATCTCGCTCAGCGCGTCGAGGTCGATACCGCGAACGACCAGGTAATAATCGGTGGCCGCCGCCAGTGCGAGCGACAGTCCGTTGATTTCGAAGCTGTCGGAGCTATCGGAGCCGAGCAGCCCTGCGCCCCCTTGAAACAACTGCGCGAGCCGGGTGCCTGGGGTACCGCCGGTTCCAGTCGAGTTCCATAACTCGATCGCGAAATCGCCGCCGGTCCCGCTGTCGTTGTACAGCGCGACCTCGACCTCGTTGAGCATGACGGCGCCCGCGGCGGTCGAAAATCCTTGGGCGCTCCAGTCAGTGTTGGTGATCGAGACATAGTAATCGCCGTCCTGGGCGAGATTGTCGAACAGGGTCAGGGAGGCCAACACCGGGCCCGCCCATGGCAGGGTCAACAAGAGTGCGAGCAGTGCGCGTGGCGCATGCAGTCGGTTCACGGTTCAATCTCCGCGCGATAATGGCTTATGAAAGGGTCGAGCCCGCGCGCCGACGTCGGCGCCGGGCCCGAGCAGGTCATCAGTCTCCGAGATACTCCCAGACCAGCCGCCGCGTCTTGCCGCTCAAGGTGAGCGGATAGCCGCTGGGATAATCGGCGAGGTTGACGACTGTCGCGCCGTCGAGCAGGCGCGAGCGGGCCAGGACCGCCGCGCTCCCCTGCCAGGTCAGCACGACCTGAGACCCCATCGGGTTGGCCCGCAGATCGATCGCCCATTGTCCGGCTGACCCGTCGGCGGGACGCAGATCGACGGCATAATCGCCCTTGTTGTCGCCCCAGTCCGTATGCGGAAAAGCGATGGTGAGATAGGGCGAGGCAAACGGCGTCAACGCGCTCAGGTCGCCGCTGTCGTAGCCTTGCTGGCGGCCTGCCCAATGGCCGAGCGCGGCCGTCGCCTGCAATCCACCGGCGACGTTGCCGACGGAGAGTCTCACCACCCACTCGCCGGTGCCCGGGGTCGGCGCAACGAGCGCGGACGGACTTGCGGGCAACAGCAGTTCCAGGGTCTTGCCGGCCGCCCCAGGCAGCACCTTGACCATGACGGAGCGGAAATACGGCAGGACGCCTTGAGCGGGCAGGGTGTCCGAGACGGTGGAATAGCTGCCGCCGGCCGCGGTCCAGATCTGGTTGGAGAGCAGATTCGCGGTCCGGGCCTCGCTGGGGGTATGGATGTCGATCCCGTTAACGCGCACCCGCACCTTCGACCAATCGACATCGTACGGCAGAGGATTACCGATCGGCCTGGCGCCGAGCGGCTGCCCACTGGCATAGACCGGCACCACCGCGCAACCTGCACTCGACTGACAGCCAGTCAATCCCTGGACGAGCGGCGAATGCGTGCCGGTGACCTTGAGCACTCCATTGAGCGGGGTCTGCGTGGACTTGATCCAGTAGCCGGCGTTCGGTGCGAGCGGGCTGGCCGCGATCAGCGTGGTATTGCTGCTCGCAGCGGGATCGCGCTTTTGCATCAGCCACTGGCTGGCGTAGCCCGCGGCAGCGAAATTGGCGGTGGGCGCGTTGCCGAATACACCGGCGACGGTCGCGGTTCCGCTCGGTGCGCAGGGCAGGGCCAGTTGTTGCCACTGTCCGACGGCCGAACTGGGGAACGCGATACCCGGACCGCACGGGTCCAGGTTCACGACACTGACCGACAGCAGTGTCATGCCGGAATAGCTTGTGCCCCAGGTCATGGTGTGGGAGTTATAATCCCAGGTGTCGTGAAGATAGACCGTGGAACTCGCCGAGTCGTAGCCCACACCCACGATCGAATGTCCCTGTAGGTTGAGCAGGACCGGCCGGCCGGCATCGATCTCGGCCTGGTACATGGCAAAGGTGAATCCGCCGCCGTTGTTGTCGGTCTTCTGGTTGTAACACTCCGCGACCCGGTAGCCCCGGGCCTCGTAAAACAGCTTGCGCCCGTAGGTTCCGTCCCGGTAGCTGATGTTGTAGTCTTCCATATCGCCGCAGGTAAGCGGGGTAGTCAAGCTGGTCCAATTGTAGAATGCGGTAGACCCGTCGGTATTGCCGTAATCAGACTGACTGGTCTTCATATAATCGCCGATCGCATCGCCCCAGGCGTGCTGCGTCCAGCCATTGGTCACATAGGGGTCCGCCGCCTCGCTGCCGTACTGGATCCAATAATCGTCAATCGATCCGCGGGAGGTCCTGCCGTCCACGCCGTTCTTGGATGCGATCAGCGGGCAGTTGGGATAGGTCTCGTAACCGTCCGACCAGGTCGGCCAGCCGCCATTGTTCAGCGGCATGACCCCGCCGTTGGTCGGTCCGGTATAGATATTCGCCCACCCGGAACGGTCGTAGTACGCGGCAATCATGGCACCGGAGACCGCTGAGCAGCCGAATACCCAATTGTAAGCAGGCGCCGTCAGCCTATTGATGCCGGCCGCGACATCGGGCTCCGGCAGCGCTACCGACTGACGCTCGATATCGAACCCGGGCGGCGGCCTCGGTGGGCCGTTGATGATCGCCTCCTCGATCTGGCGTCCGTCATCGAGCGTCAGGATGTTGGCGGTAAAATAGGAGCCGGCATGGACCTCGTCCGCTCGCAGCGGTGTTGCGCCGTGCGGCCAAAGCAGCGGGACGGCCGCCAAGAGCAAGCGGCTTAGGTTCGACCGGCGCTTGGGCCGGCATTGGTGGCGGTTAAGCACGATTCTTACCCCTCGTGTAACGACGGCCGATGCGGGTTTGGGCCCACCGGTCTGAACTGGTGCGGACTGGTGCAGGGGAATCCGATCGCCATCAAGTGTAGTCGAAAGTCACGGCTCGTGCAGGGAAACCAGTCACAAAAAAGCGAAGGGGGTCAGGTCTTGACTTATGCCTCGCCGTGACGGCGGTGCAGAAACCGCAGGGTCAGGAAACGGCAGGATCAGGTCTTGACTTGTGCCACAGGGAGAACTCAAGACCTGACCCCATCCTTGGGGAACGGGTCGGGGCTGGGGCAAACCGCGGGGCGGCTGCGTTTATCTGCGCCTCATTGGCTATTCAATGGCGCTGCGGGATGGCCGCGGAAAGGCCCCGCGGAGCGGATTAGTTCAACGAATAAGCGTTTATCCGTCGTGCGCGCCCATCAGTTCCAGACAGCGCGCCCGGCAGCGGTTGGCCAGGAAGCCGAAGTGCCGCACCCGCATGAAGCCCTTGGGCAGTACATGCAGCAGGAAGCGGCGAATCAGTTCCTCCCCGCTCAGCGTCATGACCTTGTTGCGACTGCCGTCGCGGTAGTCCTTGTAGCGCACGTCCACCGTGTCGTCGTCGTCATCGAAGGCCAGCAGCCGACGGTCCGACAGGGCGATGCGATGGCTGTAGCGGCCCAGATACGCGATCACGGTGTCGGTGCGCGCCAGACAGGGCTTGGAATAGACCACCCACTCGGGTTGCATCAGCGCCTTGAGGACCCGGTCGACCTCCGGCCCCGCGATCCGCGCCAGCCGCCCTTCCTTGAAGGCCCGCCGCAGCCGGCTGACCAGGCCCCCGCGGAAGTGCCGCGACAACGCCCGCACCGGGAACAGATAGGTGCTCTTGGCCGGGTGCCAGGTGCCGTCGGTCCCGAAGGCCCCGCCCGGCACCAGACAGTGCAGGTGGACATGACGTACCAGCGTCTGCCCCCAGGTGTGGAGCATTGCCGTCATCCCCAACTGGCCGTCCAGGCGCTTGGGGTCCTCACCGAAGGCGGACAGGGTCGCCCATACCGTCTCGAACAGTAGGGCATAGATCACCTCGGGGTGGACCTCGACCCAGCCGTTGAGGGTATCGGGCAGGGTGAAGACCAGATGGTGATAGGTCACCGGCAGCACCGCCGCGCGCTGACGTTCGACCCATTCTTCAGAAGCCCGGCGTTGGCAGCGCGGGCAATGCCGATCGCGGCAAGCGTGATAGAGGAAGGGCCGATCCCCGCACTGGTTGCACTCCAGGGCAAAGCCGACAAGGGCGGCGGGGTGCGACAGTCCAGGATGTGGTGACAGACCTGCCATTGGTGCGGGCTCAGCGGATGGTGTTCGGCGTAACCGGACAGGCAGGCTGCCATGACCGCTTGCAGGGAGGTATTAGCCTAGAAACAGCAGTCAGCCGTCAGCGATCAGCCGTCAGCCATAAGTGCATCAGCATCCTAAGAACCGTCTTGGAGCCGCAGGCGCCCACCCGACAGGTGATGCGCCGGGTGGTCAAAAACTATTGAAACGCAAAGCTAAATGCTGAAAGCTGATCGCTGACTGCTCTTTTTAGGATTAGCCATGGTCCACCCCCAATTGGGCAAGCAGGTCCAGGGCCCCCTCGCCCTCACTGGCACTGGGCAGCCAATGGACATAGCGCAGGGTGGTCTGGATGCTGCGGTGGCCCATGAGCCGTTGCAGGCGCTCCACCGACAAACCGCCTGCCAGTTGATGGGTGGCATAGGCGTGCCGCAGACTATGGATGCCGCCCACCGTGGTCACGCCGGCCCGGCGCTTGGCGTCGGTAAAGGCCTTCTGCAGGCCGGTCGGCGACAGCGGCGTCCCGCCGCGTCCGGCGAACAGCCAGTCGTCCGGGCGATACAGGCGCCAATACGCGCGCAAATCCGCCAACAGCGTGGGCGAGAGTGGCACCAGGCGGTCCTTGGCGCCCTTGCCCTGCTCGATGCGCAGCAGCCGGCGTTCGCCGTCGATGTCCTTCACCCGCAGGGCCAGGACTTCGCTCAGGCGCAGCCCGCAGCTATAGCAGACCGTCAGCATCATGCGATAGCGCGGATTGTCGCAGGCGGCGAGGATGGCGGCGACCGCGCCGCGGGTGAGCAGCTCCGGGATGCGCTGCGGGCGTTTGGGTAAGGTGACCTCCAGGTCCACCGTCGGCCAGCCGAGCACCTGCAGATAGAAGAAGCGGATGCCGTTGTACATCAGGCGCACGCTGGCCGGGGCCAGGGTGCGCTGCACCACCAGGTGCTCGAAGTAGCGCGTAAGATCGGCGTGCGCGAGGGTGTCCGGGGAGCGGTGGGTGAACTTCGCCAACTCCTGGACCGCGGCCAGGTAACTTTCGTGGGTGCGCGGGGACGCGCCCAAGCATTTGCATGGCGGTGATCATCTGCTGACGCAGGGGTTTCATCGTCCGGTCCTCTGTCAACGGCCCGGAGTGGGCCGTTCTCAGTCTGGACGCTAGAACCCTGATGGCGCGCGCTCGCTCTTTGGGCGTTCGTTAGGCATTTCTTGAATTCATAATTGAGCTTGGCCCCTTTTCCTCCACTGACGGTTTGATCAAGCTTTCCGCAGGGATGCCAAGATCGCGATGTAAGCGCCAGATCATCTTCAGCGTCAGGGGGCGTTTGCGGCTCAAGATTTCGTAGACCCGATTGGAGCGTCCAATCATGGGCTCCAGGTCTTTCGGGGTGAGCCCGTTCTGTTCCATCTCGAAGCGGATCGCCTCTACCGGGTCCGGCAGGTCCATGGGGTAGTGGTCCCGCTCGTAGGCTTCCACCAGCGTGACAAGCAGGTCCAACCGCTCGCCTTCGGGGCTGTCGAGGGTCGCCGCCATCAGCGTTTCGATTTCGGCCAGGGCCGCCCGATAGTCGGCATCGGTCTTGATAAGCTTAATATCCATGGCGTTACCGATCAGATAGTTTGCGCGTCGATGGCGTCGTACTGTGCATGGGTGCCGATGAATCGGACGTATGCCACGCGATACGGGTAGTTGATCCAGACAACCAGACGGTACTTGTTGCCGGCCAGATTGAACACTACCCGTCCGTCCTTGAGGATGCTGGCATTGCGGAAGGCCGCCTTGACATCGGCAGGAGTCGACCAATTGGCACCGCACGCGGCTCGGTACCAGGCAAGACCGGGCTCTCGCGCATCCCGGTAGGCGGGTGTCCCGTCCCAGAATACCTTGAGGGTGGATAGGGAAATGATGCGCATGGCAGATGCAGTGTAGTCCCGAATCGGGACCTCAGCAAGCGCAAAAAGGATAGACGGCACCGCCATCAGTACCCTACGTGGGCGATGGGATCAGGTCTTTCCTAACTTCTCGCCTGACCGGAGGCAAAAGTCAAGATCTTACCCTACTACCCATGTGACCCTACTACCCTACTACCGCTTTCAGGGAATTAAGTAAACTGTCCCCGGAACTCCCAAGGCTCTGTCCACAACGGTGGTCGGCTTCATTGGATCTCGCCTTTTCGGACTCCCAAACTCTGTCATGTCTCTCTGCTATCTTGTCACGTGAATTGACAAAGGCTCGGGGAGTAAGCCGGGTTCTTGTCGTCGCTTAGGCCGAAGTTTGTGTTCTCTGTTGCCGCCTGGTTTCCCGGCGGTGCCACGCTATCTCTGCCATACGACGATTCGTTCCCGGCTCCTCGCAGAAC
>Ga0247840_10002591_pt1 | contig 32015 bp, 25 predicted proteins | sample LaCruzMarch2015__FD_192404 | JGI IMG/M metagenome (GOLD analysis project Ga0247840, IMG submission 192404) | Freshwater microbial communities from meromictic Lake La Cruz, Castile-La Mancha, Spain - LaCruzMarch2015_17m | ecosystem: Environmental > Aquatic > Freshwater > Lake | place: Spain...
CGGCGACCGCGCAAAAAGTGACGCTTCCCGTCATGGTTAACGGGCGCATTGATCCGCCAGGCAACCACGATGTGTTCCAATTCAAAGGTAATGCCGGCGACGAGATCGTCGCCGAAGTCTATGCGCGCCGGCTTGATTCCCCGCTGGACTCCGTGCTCAAACTGACCGATGCCGCCGGGAAATGCCTGGCGTTCAACGATGATCATGAAGACGTTGGCTCGGGACTGAACACGCACCACGCTGATTCCTACATACGCGCCACTCTGCCCACGAACGGCATCTACTATATTAACATTGGCGACACCCAACACAATGGCGGAGAAGAGTACGCATACCGCCTGCGTATTAGCGCACCCCAACCAGATTTCGCGTTGCGCGTTGTACCTTCCGGCGTCAACATCCGCAGCAATTCCACCGCTTCCCTCAGCGTCTATGCCATCCGGCAGGACGGATTTACCGGCAATATCAAACTTGCCTTGAAAAATGCACCGAACGGATTTGAAATAAAAGGCGGCGACCTGAAAGGAACCCAGGAAATGACGCGGATCACGTTGAAAACCAGACTGGCTGAGACAAAGGAACCCGTCAACTTGATCATCGAAGGGTGCGTGACGAATGGGGAACTAAAGGTCGTCCACGAGGCTGTGCCGGCGGAAGACAGAATGCAGGCTTTCCTTTGGCGGCATCTTGTTCCCGCAAAAGAACTGAAGGCCTTCGTCTTCACTCCCCCGCCACCTCCAAAACCCGCACCACCGAAACAACCCACTTCCCCGCCAACATCAAAACCGGAGCCACCGAAACGGTCTGCTTCCTCCGCAACTTCCAAACCATGAGCACGGGTCTGGCAGGAAGCTCATATTTCGCGAGCAAGTTTTAGCTTATGAAATGCGGATTAAGGCGTGGCTTCACATTCCTTGACCTTCCGGTCGTAGAATTCCTTTGTGAGCAATCCCCTGTCAAAGAGTTCCTTGAGTTCTATCAAACGTCTGGCGACCTGATCCTTGGTGAACTTGGGCTTCACCGATGCGATCACGACCTGGATTTCAGCCTCGGACAACGCGTGGTTGAAAACCATCAAATCGTCAATCGCGCCCTCAAACGATTGTCCTTTCTCCTGTGGCGTCGGGTTGGATCTGTTCAAGCCTATGGTCATGTCATTGGTATTGGCCGGAATCTCCCCACGCCAGGAAACAACCTGCTTTTGAAGTTTCCCATCCACATACAGTTTCAGGTTCTCGCCGTCATATGTTGCCGTCCCGTGATGCCATAAGCCATCCGCGACTGTGCTGGCACTCAGGCAGAAGTTATTACTGACCACGAAGCATAGTTTACCCTTGCCATCATAATCCTTTGATTCTCCGGCAATACCAAGGGCAAAGCCGCTGTCCATCCGCTTGTCCAGAATAAATCGCTCCAAAGAATCCGACCGCGAGGTCTTGAACCACACGGCAAAGGTCGCCTGGGTCATGTTCAAGGACAGGGTGTTGGTCACCTGAATGTAACTGTTTGTCGCCGCAAATTCACAGGCGCCACCCTGCTTGCCCATAGCGGTCCACTTGGCGCCAAAGACGCGACCATTGTTGCGGCCAGTCCGATCGGTAATAACACCGCCGGCTTCCGCCTGGTCGAAGTTGAAGTGAAGCATAAGCCCTTGCGGAAAATCGGCGGCAGGAACGTTGGGGCCCGTTGCAAATGCAAGCAACAACCCCGCCGCGACCCGAAACATGCTGATATTGAATCTATCGCTTTTCATGTTCGTTCGTCCTCCACCCACGCATGATCAAAATTATCCGGCAAAAAACTTTTCAAAATTGCGGCGGACAATTTTGTCTGTTGTTCCACAGGACATTCCCAGTTTTTTGTAAAGTGCCAGTTCTTTCTTAATTGCTCCGGCTGATGATTGCGCGCTTATTCCTGAAAGGGAAAAGTCCGTGCCATAAATCATAAAATCTTCCGCTCCGAAATTCAACAGATGCCGCAGGGCGTTTTCACGGTAATCCGGCGGCGTGCCGGGCGTGATGTCAATAAACATTTCTGCCGTGGAATGACCCGTCATTTTCGCGCTCCGGGCCTGGCCGAAAAGCGCGAGACATTCATCGGTCCACGGCCAGGAAACATGTGCCAGCGCAAAGCGGAAGCGCGGCACCTTCAGCAAAGCCTCGTAATAAACCGGACGGCAAAACCGGGAAGAAAACGTTTCAAAATATAAAATTCCCGAGTGGAACAGGCAGGGCGCCTGCATGGCAGCCATTCTTTCGCAGTATTTCAGGATCGGCTCGTCGCAGGGATGCCAATTATTGGGAATCATTTTAAAACCCTTATATTTGAGATCGCCAATCGCCCAATCCAGCAGGCTCAAAGGCATTTTATGCAGCGGCTCAATCCAGGCCAGTCCGTAAAGGCGATCCGGCGCCTCGGCAATGAATTTTCCCGTTTGAATAATATTGGCTTTCTGTTCTTTCAGGTCATGACCGTACCATGAAATAACGGCAATATGATCCATTCCGGCTTTATCCATGACCTTCAGAAGTTCCGAAGACGAGACTTCAGAATCCTTTCTGCCGTAACAATGAACATGAATGTCGTTAAAACGCATTTTCTTCCTTTGGTTATTATTTCAGGTCAATAATGCTTCAGTCCGAAACGAAAATTGAAATATAATTACCACGGATTTTTTAAATGCAATAATATTTTCTGACTGACGGCTATTCAAAAACCACCATCTGATAGCCAAGCACTTTAGGGACCAGAATGTGCGCATAGCCGTCCTTCATGCGGAAAACCAGCCGCTCTCCCGACGGGGCAAGATACGCCCTTTTGAATATGAGCCCATCGCTCCTGAGAGCCACGATCACATTCCCGACTTCAATCGGCTCCTCAATTATCTGCATTGCCCGGCCTCTCAATTCGGGAAGATACGCGAGCAGATGAACCATCCGCCTTTTTTGCCCCTGGGCGGTGACCGTTACTTGCCCAAATGACGGCAGACCTTCAACCTTGACCAGCGGATTCAAAAACATTCTTGCCAGACAATTCCGCAAAAGAATTTTGTGCGCCACGACCGCATGTTCAAAATAGCCCGAAAAGACCGGGAAGGAAAAATGCAAAACCCGGCCGCGCTGCGTCAGGGCGGGACGCCCCGCATCTTTCCCGGGCGGCACATAGAGATTCTCATGAAACCGGTCCCATGACTGCAAATTAAAATAAGGCTGAATTATTTTGGCCAATGTTTTGCAGCCCTTCTTGGCGCGCATGACAATGCCCGGGCTGTAGACCGATATCGGCATATCCGGCAGGTCGGCGGCAATCTCTTTTTCGGCCCGGAAGAATTCAATATTATTCGGGCTTGTTCCCATATAATCCAACCCGTATTCCGGCAGGGCAAAGCGCGTTTTTTCAGGATTTAATCCGGAGCAAGCCGAACTGACAAGGATGCCGTTATTTTTGAGAAACTTGCGCAACGCCGCCGCCAGTTTTGAATCAACGGCAACATTGTCCGGTAGAATCAGCGCGCGATATTTTGACAAATCGGCCAAACCGTCGGTTACGTCAAACTGATGCTTCAATTCCATAAGCATACGCGCCGCGCCCTGGATGGAGGCGCCATTGTAACCGGCCATGGGATGCGGCTGGGGAAAGTCGCGAATAGGCGGATAAACAACCGCCATATCGGCCAGAACTTTTGCCCCGTCGGTCCACGGATCCAATTGCTTGACCGCGCGATAAGTCTCGCCGGCGGTGTCATAAACCGCCTTTTCAAGCCTGCCCCGCGGATGCATATGGTCCCCGATACTGCACGTGCCGCCGTTGGCCAGCGAGTTATAACAGTCAAACAGCAGGGAATGTTTCGACCGCAGGCCGCCGAAATCGCCCCAGCTTTTGTGGAATCTTCCGGTCATGGTAAAGAACGGTTTACCGAGCGTGCGGGCATAGCGGATACAGAACGGCAGATAATCATATCCCCATCCGCCCGTGGGCAGAATTTCCAGTTCAATATGTTTGGGTTGCAGGTGATACGGCATCCCGTTAAACACTATGTATATATTTTTGTGCATCTGCCTGCATATCGCTTTCACTTCGTCCACAAATTCAACGGTGATAATGCGGCAAAACTCGGTTACCGCCCCGTCATCCATAACATTCATCCCGCGCTTTATCATGCCTTCAAGGCATTCCGTGCCGTAACAAGGCGTCAGGGAGAAGCAATCAAGAAACAGACCGTCAACCGGATACTTTCCTAGAATTTCCCTGATCATTGTCTTCAAATGATCGCGATAGCCGGTGTTCAGGCACATATTGCGGAACCAGTGCCCCATCTGCTGATAATCATAAACTTTGCCTTCTTTGGTTACCTTGACCCAATCGCGCTGACGCAAGGCATGTTCATGGTCCAAGCCGGCGTTAAAGTAGGCCGCCACTCTTATGCCCCGCTTATGACAGGCAGAAACCATTGGGCCGAGAAGATCTTTTTGTTTAAGTCCGGGATGAATCGTTCCGATTTTGGTTGGATAGTAGGCAAAACCGAGATTACAGCGCGCGAAAACAGTTATATAATCAACCTCCGCCCCAGCCAAGGTTGAGGCGAATTCATCGGCGTCAAAATCGCGGCCAACATCATAAATCCCGGGCATGGTATGAAAATCAAGATGAATCGCCCGCTTCGGGAATGCTGTTGAAACCATGCATTTACGTCCAATCTCAGGCATAAATTGTTACCTCTATAGTTAATTCATATTCCGACCTTAATGTTGCACAAACGAAAAAGCATGGCACGAATGAATCGCAAAAAACAAGACTTTTTTGCTGGAAACGGACGGCCATGTTACGATAGCATTTTTTGAAACCGCCGCCCATATCGGGCATTACCGTTTAACCCGACAATCATATGGATCAACTCGTCAATTTATGCTATTACATTTTTCGTTGTTTTTGATTCAAATCGGCATAATACAAAGAAAGGTGGCGAACAATGGCGGATAAATTGGAAGAATTATTCAAATTGCAGGGCGAACTTAATAAAAAAATCGGGATTGACACGCTAAGCGTGCCGGACGGAAAAAAACCGGAATGGATTTTGAACTACTGCCGGGCACTCTCGCAGGAAATCGCGGAACTCACTGACAGCGTCCCCTGGAAATGGTGGGCAAAATACCAGACTTTTGACAAACAGAACGCGCGGGTGGAAGTGGTTGACATGTTCCACTTTATGATATCGCTCGCCCAAGTGCTTGATATGTCTGCCAAGGACGTTTTTGACGCTTACCAGCAAAAGCACAAAGTGAACGTTGAACGGCAAAATTCAGGCTACGCCGTCAAAAACGAAGATGACAGCAAACACATCTGACATCACGTATACCGCAGGACTTCGTCGGCGGTGGTGTAGCCGTCAAAAATGTTCCGGATGCCGTCATCGCGCAACATCCTCATTCCCTGTTCAATCGCCTTGTTCCGGATTTCAATCGTCGGTTTCTTCTCGTTGATCAGAATGCGGATCGGTTCGGTAACCGTCAAATACTCATAGATGCCTTTGCGGCCCCTGTAACCGGTTTCGTGGCATTCGGCACATCCTTTACCGTAATAAAAAGGCCGGCCGCCGACGGTTTCTTCGGTCAAGTTCAGGCGGTCAAGCAATGGTTTGTCGGGTTGAAATGGCATTTTGCATTTCTGGCATATTTTCCGCACCAGCCGCTGGGCAAGAATTGCCTCCAAGGTGGATGAAATCAAAAAAGGTTCCACATTCATATCTATCAACCTGGTAACGGCGCCGGAAGCATCGTTGGTGTGCAGGGTCGTCAAGACCAGATGCCCGGTGAGCGAGGCCTGAATAGAGACCTGGGCGGTGTCATAATCGCGCACTTCGCCGACCATGATGATATCCGGATCCTGGCGAAGAAAAGCCCGCAGACACTTCAGGAACGTTACACCAATGGCGTCGTTTGTCTGAACCTGCACAAGGCCCTCAATGTCATATTCAACCGGTTCTTCGATGGTCAGGATTTTTGCCTCTATGGAGTTGATCCGGCGCAGGGCGGAATAGAGCGTCGTCGTCTTGCCCGAACCGGTTGGTCCGGTAACGATAATGATTCCGTTCGGCTTGCGGATATCGGCACAGAAAACGTCATAGACATCCGTCGGCATACCGAGATTTTCAAGCTCCAGGGACACGGTTGACCGGTCCAAAATACGGAGCACAACGCTTTCGCCATGCTGGGTCGGCAGGGTGGAAACGCGGAAATCAATCTGCCGGCCGAGCATGGTCATCTGCAAACGGCCGTCCTGCGGCAGACGGCGCTCGGCAATATTGAGATTGGACATGACTTTTATGCGGGAGATGACGGGCAGGGCCAGTTTCTTCGGCGGGGGCGACATCTCATAAAGCGCGCCGTCAACCCGGTAGCGGATTTTAAATTCATTTTCAAATGGTTCAAAATGGATGTCCGAAGCCTTGGCCTGAACCGCCTCGTATAAGACTACGTTGACGAAACGAACGACGGGCTTGGCGTTGGCCGCCTGTTCAATACCTGTTTCGTCCTCTTTGCCCTCCTGCAGTTCAACCAGGCCGCCCTCAATATCAGATTCAAGGGAGGAGAGCATGTCGTTCATTGAAGAGCTGTCCTCGCCGTAAAATTTGACAATCAGTTTTTTGACGTCTTCTTCACGGGCCAAAACAAAGGTTACGTCCTTGGTCAGCACAAACCGGATTTCATCCACCACTTCGGGCGACAGCAATTGGGAGACGGCCAGCACGACCGAATTGGAATCAACTGAAATCGGGACGACATTATACATCCGGGCAACGCTGGCCGGTATTGATTTAATCATCTCCTCTTGGATTTCGCGGTCCGCCAGCTTGACGACCGACGTGCCGAGATGACTGGCGATCAGGACGAGCAGATCATCCTCCTTGATGATACCTAGATCAATCACCATCTTCTGCATCGGATTACCGGTACGCTTCTGCTCCTCCAGTATTTCCGCAACCTGCGCGTCTTTTACAACGTGATGATCAATCAACAGTTGCAATAAAGGCTCGTATTTTGTCAATTCCACCATTGCTCCGCCTTTCGTGGATTATTTTCGGACACCCTGTAATTTTGCCGTAAGTGAATCAGGATCCTGCGCCTTAATAATCATATTCTCATAACTGATCAACCCCCGTTCAAAGAGGGAAAGTAAATAAGCATCCAAGGTAACCATCCCCCACTTTGCGCCGGTCTGGATATCGGACACAATACGGAACGTTTTGTTGTCGCGGATAAGCGACTGAATGGACGGCGTCGTGATCATCAGCTCAAACGCGGCAACACGTCCGGGTTTATCCTTGCGCACAAGGAGCAATTGGGAAACAGCCGCAATAAGAGTCGAGGAGAGCTGGGTCCGGATCTGCTCCTGCTGATCGGTCGGAAAAGCGTCCACAACCCTGTCCACGGTGCGCGCGGCACCGGTCGTATGGAGCGTGGCAAAAACAAGATGGCCGGTTTCAGCGGCGGTGATCGCCGCCTCCATTGTTTCCAAATCGCGCATTTCGCCGACCAAGATAACGTCGGGATCCTGACGCAGGGCGCGGCGCAGGGCTTCCTTGAAGTTGGGCACATCCACGCCTATTTCACGCTGGGTAATTATTGAACGCTTATGTTGATGATAATATTCAATCGGGTCTTCCACCGTGATGATATGGCAGTCGCGTTCGGTGTTGATCAGGTCAATCATGCTCGCCAGGGTCGTCGTCTTGCCCGAACCGGTGGGGCCGGTAACAAGAATAAGCCCGCGCTGGCGATAAAGCAAATCCTTGACCTGCGGCGGCAGGCCGATCTGATCAAGCGAGATCAACTTGGAAGGAATCTGCCTTAATACCATGCCGATACTTCCGCGCTCCCTTAGAACGCTTACGCGGAAACGAGCCTGCTCGCCGAATGAGAATCCAAAATCCCATCCGCCGATTTCACGCACCTTCTGTTGATTGCTGTCCGAGGTAATGCTCTTCATCAGCTTTTCCGTGTCTTCGGCCCTCAGAACCGGGCAGTCTACCGCCTGCAGGGCACCGTGCAGTCTCAGCATCGGCGGCAAGCCGACCGCAATATGCAAATCCGAAGCACCCTCTTCAACAACAACCGACAAGAGTTCATTCATGCCATGAGTAAATGGTTTGTTTTCTGTCATCAATTAATCTCCCATTGTAACGCCGATTACCTCCTCCAACGTTGTTATTCCGGAAAGCACCTTGCGCAGACCGTCTTCGCGCAGAGTGCGCATGCCAAGTTCCCGCGCCTTGATGCGCAAATCAGACGCCGGCAACTGCTTGTAAATAAGCGATTGAACCTCTTCCGTAATGACAAATATTTCATAAATGCCCTTGCGGCCCATGTAGCCGATTTGCCCGCAGGCGTTACATCCTTTCCCCCGGTAGAGCTGGACATTGGCAAACTGGGCTGTGGACTGCCCCAATCCCTTCAACTCCAACTCCGTGGGCGTATAGGCTTCCTTGCATTTCTCGCAAATCACCCGCACGAGACGCTGGGCCACAATACAGCGCAATGAGGACGCCAGAAGAAATGGCTTGATCCCAATATCGAGCAGACGCGTAATGGCGCTCGGCGCGTCATTGGTATGCAACGTGCTAAACACCAGATGACCGGTAAGCGACGCGTTAATAGATATTTCCGCCGTGTCAAAATCGCGTATTTCGCCCACCATGATAATGTTCGGCGCCTGACGTAAAATGGACCGCAAAACGACCGGATAAGTCAGGCCGATCTCCTCCTTTAAAGGAACCTGGTTTATACCCGACATCTGGTATTCCACCGGATCCTCAACTGTTATTATTTTACGGTCCGGGCGGTTAAGATGATTGAGGCAGGCATACAAGGTGGTCGTTTTCCCGGAACCGGTTGGTCCGGTAATCAATATAATGCCTTCGGGCATTGAAATCATTTTCTCAAACACCTGCTGGTCATCGGCAAAGAAGCCGAGTGTCGCCAATCCAAGTTGAAGACTCTTTTTTGAAAGAAGACGCATGACGATGCTCTCTCCATGCGATGCCGGCACGGTTGACACGCGCAAATCAAGGTCTTCACCGGCGGCATTGATCTGGATTCGGCCGTCCTGCGGAACACGTTTTTCGGCAATTTTCATTCCGGCCATCAATTTAATCCGGCTGAGAATTACCGGCTGAAGCCTTTTGGGAGGATTTTGAACCTCGCGCAGGACACCGTCAATGCGATAACGGACACGGAAACGCTTTTCCAACGGTTCAAGATGGATATCGGACGCCCTGTTTCTCTGCGCTTCAAGGATTATCAGGCTGACGAGTTTAATAATCTGCGAATCGGCCTCGGTGGCCGGCGTTGCGTCATCGCCGTCGCCGGTCCGCACGGTGAGATTATCACCGGAACCGGCGTCATTCTCCATGATATCTTCCACCGATTTTTCCTCGCGCCCGTAATAATGATCAAGGGCTATTGCTATTTCCTCGTCCGAGGCCACCACGCCTTCCACGTTGCGCTTGAGAATGTAACGCAGGCTGTCCAGGACTTCAATATTCACCGGATCACTGATGGCGACCGTCAGGGCGCCTTCCGAGTCAAAAAGAGGGATTACCTTGTATCTTCGCGCAATGGCCGCCGGCACCTGCTGAATTATCTCCCGGGCAATATCATGATCGGCCAAAACAACAACATCCATCCCGAGCTGCATAGCCACGGTTTTCAAAACTTCCATCTTGGAAAGCACGCCTCTTTCAATCAGCACGTCCAGCAGACTGCCGTGATGCTCCCCGGCCATGGCCCGCGCCTCTTCAAGCTGTTCAAGCTTGAGAAGGCCGACGTCCTTCAGAATCTCCAAGATATATTCATCATTTGAAGTCAATTACTCTTCCCTCCCGGCAAAAATCAGTAGCCAGAATGAGGAACTCTGAATCAGAACTACTGACTTCTGACTACTGTCTACTGACTCCTGTCGCTGTCAACTCTTTTTTCAGCAATTCCTGGACAATCTGAGGATTCGCCTTGCCGCGGCTCAGGCGCATAATTTGTCCGACCAGATATTTCAAGGCCACCTCCTTGCCGCCCCGGTAGTCGGCGGCTGACTTTGGATTATCGGCAATCGCCTGTTTGACAATCTTCTCCAGCTCCGGGGCGTCGCTTACCTGAACGAGTCCCATCTCGCGGATTATCTGCTCCGGACGGCCGCCCTTTTCAAACATGACCGTGAAAACCTGCCGGGCGCTGTTTGAATTCACCGTTCCACCGTCGGCCAGCTTGACCAGTTCCGCCAGGGCATGCGGCGTAATTTTAGCGGAGGTAATCTCCATTTCTTTTTCAGACAATAAACGCATCATGTCCGTCATCACCCAGTTGGAGACCGCTTTCGGATTGGCCGATAAACCGGCCGCCTCTTCAAAAAAGTCGGCCGTTGCCTTGTCCGCCGATAAAACTTTGGCGTCATATTCCGGAATACCATACTGACTAATAATTCTTTCGCGCCTCTGCCGCGGCAATTCGGGAATATCCTTTTTCCATTGCTCAATCTGTTCATCATTCAATACCACCGGTAAAAGGTCGGGATCGGGAAAATACCGGTAATCATGGGCTTCTTCCTTGGAACGCATGTTTTCGGTCAGGCCCCGTTCTGAATCCCACCGCCGCGTTTCCTGCACGATAACGCCGCCGGATTTCAAAACTTCGGTCTGCCGCTCAATTTCATGCTTCAAGGCCTGGAAAACGCCCTTAAAAGTATTCAGGTTTTTTATTTCCGCCTTAACGCCCAATTGAGCCTGATTTTCCGGACGGATACTGCAGTTAATGTCACAACGGACATTTCCCTCCTCCAGGTTACAGCGGCTGATCTGACCGTAAGTCAGGATCTGCTTGAGGGCCAGCAGAAAGGCGAATGCCTCTTCCGGCGAATTCATATCCGGATCGGTCACAATCTCCATGAGCGGATGGCCGGCGCGGTTAAAATCGACACTGCTCATATCCCCAAAGTGCATGTTTTTGCCGACATCCTCCTCAAGATGAATGCGGGTTAATTTGACTTTTTTTGTCCGTTCGGCACAGACGATTTCAACTTCGCCGCCGGTGCAAAACGGGCAGTCATACTGGGATATCTGGTAATTTTTAGGCATATCCGGGTAAAAATAATTTTTCCGGTCAAATTTGCTGAAAGTATTGATTTTTGAACCAAGCATTAAACCGGTCAAGACAGTCAGGCGAACGGCTTCCTCATTGATAACCGGCAATGCGCCCGGGTAGCCCAGGCAAACCGGGCACACCTGCGTATTGGGCGCCGAACCATAATCGGTTTTGCAGGCGCAGAACATTTTTGTCATTGTCAGCAGTTGAACATGGACTTCAAGGCCTATGGTTACCGAATATTTCATTTTTAACTTATCGGCGGCCCGCCTGCAACGCTATGCGTAGCATTGCGGGCAGGTTTTTGCAAATGCCAATCGGTCGCCTGTTCGTAAGCGTATCCCACGCGCAAAACCAGGTCCTCCCGGAAAGCCGGTCCCAGGATCTGAAGCCCGACCGGCAGTCTGGCCGCGGTAAACCCGCACGGCACGGATAGCGCGCAGATTCCGGCCAGATTGGCGGGAATGGTAAAGATATCGCCCAGGTACATCTGCAGGGGATCTTCAATTTTCTCGCCTATTTTATAGGCGGAGGTCGGCGCCACCGGCGCCAGGAGCACGTCGCATTCATCCGCAAATACTCCCTCAAAATCACGGCGGATCAACGTGCGCACTTTTTGCGCACGCAAATAATAGGCGTCATAATAACCGCTGCTGAGAACATATGTTCCCAGGATAATCCTTCGCTTGACTTCGGCTCCGAATCCCGCCTCCCTTGTCCGGCAATACATTTCATAAGGATCGGCGCAGTTCTTGGCCCTGGAACCATAGCGCACTCCGTCAAAACGCGCCAGATTGGCGGAAGCCTCCGCACAGGCAATGATGTAATAGACCGCCACCGCATGTGGAGTCATCGGCAGACTCACGTCAACCACCTTTGCGCCCAGTTTTTCACACTGGCTGACGGCCGCGCGAATATTGTTTTCAACTTCCCTGTCCATGCCTTCAATAAAATATTCCCTCGGCAGTCCGATTCTCAAACCATTAAGATTTTTTTCAAGGCAAGATTCATAATCCGGAACCGGCTGACTGGCCGAGGTTGAATCCATCACGTCACGCCCGGCGATAATCTTCATCAAAACAGCGGCATCGCGCACACATTTTGTCATCGGCCCGATCTGATCCAACGACGAGGCAAAGGCCGTAAGTCCGTAACGGGAAACGCGCCCATAAGTCGGCTTTAATCCGACGCACCCGCAGAAAGCCGCCGGCTGACGCACTGATCCGCCAGTATCGCTCCCAAGCGCAGCAATAGTTTCATCGGCGGCAACGGCTGCTCCCGATCCGCCGCTTGATCCGCCCGGCACGCATGCCAGGTCCCAGGGGTTGTGGGTCGGCCTGAACGACGAATTTTCCGTGCTTGATCCCATGGCAAATTCATCCATATTGGTCCGCCCCAAAAAAACAGCGCCTTCCGCCCGCAGACGCGCAATGGCCGTGGCGTCATAAGGAGAGACATAACCGGAAAGGATTTTTGAAGCGCAAGTGCAGGGCTGTCCCTTAACATTAATAACATCCTTTATTGCCAGCGGAATGCCAAGCAGCCTGCCCCCGCCGCCTTTCTGGCGCGCCTCATCAGCCAAACGCGCCTGCGCGAGGGAGTATTCTTCATCCAGACTGATAAACGCGGCGACCTGCGGGTCTCTGGCGCGGATGACGGATATTAATTGCTGAACAAGCTCAACCGACGAACATTCGCGACGGCTTAAAAGTTTGCCGATTTCGGTGATGTTTTGCTGGTGCAGTGCTTGCATTTTAAATCAGGTTATTTTGAAATTGGCCTGCCCGAGTTCGGCCAGGGAAACTAAGAAATTGAAATTAGTCAGTCAAAACCGATTTTGCGCCAATTTCCAATTTCGGCCTCCAACGAGTTACATTCCTATACAATTTTTGGAACAAGAAACTGCTGGCCATCATTCAGGGGCGCATTTTTTAAAACCGTCTCCCGCTCCAAGCCAGGCCGGGCTTCGTCCAGCCGAAACACGTTTTGACTCGTCGTTGAGTGCGCCATCGGCTGGACGCCGGTCACATCCACGCGTGAAATATCATTAACATAGCCGACAATCTCCTCCAACTGCCTCTGAAAAAGCTCTTTTTCTTCCCCGCTGAGCGACACCCTGGCAAGTTTCGCCACATATTCCACGTTGATTTTTTTTGCCGCATCAGTTCTATTCGCCATTATGATCAGCCTCTTGGATGTTTTCTGATTGTTCCGTAACAATCCGCTTATATCTGCCTCTTCTAATAACGCGATATTCATTCGTTGTCAATTCCAATTCCCCGCCCCTTTTGAAGCAACGATCACGCATCAAGCTAAATATAACAGAATGGCAAGAAAAACAAAAAAACAACCCATGGTGCATTTGGCCCAAAAAAATTCTTTTTTGCTCCAGGCTATTAAAACCGAATACTGCGCGCCGCGACAGCCGATGAAAAACACAATTATTAGCGGCAGGATAAACATAAGATTATAGAGCGCTAAACCAGCTAAAGCCTGCATTCTCAGCGGCGACGCATGCGCCAGGAAGGCAAGCGCCGGCAAATATAATTGACCGGTGCATACGCTCTCTAAAATGGTAACCATACAACCCAGAAAAAAACCGCCCGCAAAATAATGTTTCCGCGGCAGATTTGAGCGGATAACATTATGAATAAGCCGGCTGAGCCCCCCGGGTAATTTCAGGACAACTTCGTTCTGCCGGCCGGTGCGACGAAAATGCCGCGCATCGCGGAATGAAACAAAGGCCATAAAAAGGAGTCCGACAATCAACAGCCAGTTCACCAGAGTGCCCAGCCATAGGCGCATAAGGCTTAAACGAAAAATCTGGAACATTCCCAAACCGAGGAGGAAATAAGTCAGATAAACCGAACTGCAAAACCCAAGCCCGATGACAAAAAGATTTTCTCTCCGTCCCCCACCCGCCAGCAGACTGCTGATCAGGAAAATGATTGTCGCAAAAGCGCAAGGATTCACGCCGTCAACAAGCCCCGCCATCAACAAGGCCACAAAGGAATAAGGAAAAGAATAACCGCCGGCAACCGGGGGCGACTTCCTGCCCGCAATGTTACCGGCCCGAAACTGCTGTATCGCTGCAGGCAGACGCATAGCGTTGTAGGCGGGCGGCCGCTCGGCACGCGCCTGCCCGGGAGGCGCGAAACGGGAACCGGATAAGAGGCGTTCTTCAACCGTCGGAATCAGATTATCGCGAATATCCTTGAGCCCGCCGACATAAATTTGGCCGTCAACAATAAAGAAAACATTGTCTTCTCTTGCAACATTAAGAGTCGCGCGCGTTTTGAGCATTTCGGCATACTCAACCGAATCGTACAGGTTATGTTTCCGGATGCTCACCCGGTCGCCGAATAGTTCCCTGATTTGCAAAAAAATATTTTCCCCGATTTGTCGGCATTGCTCGCATCCCGGGGTATAATAAAAATCAACCTGGCATTGCGATTCATCAACCTGTCCAAAAGCCGTCGGCAAAAATGAGGCCGCCAAAACCGCGGTCATGACAAATCTGAATAAAAAAGAATTGAGCATTTGATTGAAATCTATAATAATGCCATTAAAAGATCAAAACGTATTCATTACAATCGTAAAAATCGACAAACAATGCCAAATGACAATCTAAAACCGATGGAATCGGAAGAATTGCTAAAACGCACCGAGCTTCTCCTGATGGCCTCGGCCGAGGCCATCAATGCGCTTCTCACCGAGGCAGACTCATCGGCAGGTATTGCACGCGCTCTATCCATTATCGGCCATGCGGGTGACGTTGACCGCATCTATATTTTTGAAAATCATGCCGATCCAAAAACCGGCGCAATGCTTACCAGCCAACGCCATGAATGGGCGCGCGAGGGTATCACGGCGCAGATCGCCAATCCTGCCATGCAAAACATTGAATATATGCAGGGATTCAAACGCTGGTATGACAAGCTTTCTTCAGGACAACCGATCAGCGGAGTACTCCGTGATTTCCCCGAACAGGAAAAGCCCCTTCTGGAATCGCAAGACATTATATCCATCCTGGCTGTGCCCATAAAAATCAGCGGACAATTATGGGGGTTCATCGGTTTTGACGATTGCCGGCGGGAACGCTTGTGGACTCCATCTGAAATCGCAATTCTCACCACTATTTCCGCAAATATCGGCCATCTTCTGCTTCAAAGACGAACCGATCAATCGCTCAGGCTTTTTCAGGCCGCAATGGATGGAGCCGGAGACGCAATCGGTGTGTCGGACATGCAAGGCCATCATTTTTATCAAAACGAGGCGTTCACAAAACTTTTCGGCTACACGGTTGAAGAATTGGAAAAGGTCGGCGGACCAATGGTTACATTTCATGACCAGGCAATCAGCCGGGAAGTCTTTAAAACAATTCTAGCGGGTGAATCATGGCAAGGCGAGATTGACATGCGCAGCCGTTCGGGACGCATTATGCCCATCCTGTTGCGCGCCAATGCGATTAAAGGCAACGACGGAAAACCGTTCGCTGTATTTGGCATTCATACCGATATATCCAAGCGCAAAGAAATAGAAACAGCTCTTCAGAAAAACGAGTTGCGCTATCGGCGCCTGGTTGAAGCAATCACCGACTACATTTACGCCGTAAAAGTCGAGAACGGCCAGGCGGTAAGCACCATTCACGGTCCGAACTGCATATCCGTCACCGGCTATTCTTCCGAAGAATATCAGGCCGACCAGAATCTCTGGCTCAAGATGGTCTTTCCCGACGACCGGCAGAATGTCGTTCAACAGGCGCAACGCATTTTGAACGGAGAAACGATCCAGCCGATTGAACACCGCATTTATCATAAAAACGGAACAATCCGCTGGGTCAGAAACACGCCTGTGCCGCATGTTGATTCCTCCGGCAAACTTGCTTCTTATGATGGATTGGTCCACGACGTTACCGACCGGAAAAATGCCGAGGAACAGTTGAAAGAACATGCAAACAAGCTTGAAATCCTGAACCGGATCATCACGGCGGTGAACAGGGTTGACAACCTTAACATGCTCCTCAATGAATCATTGAAAGCATCAATGGAAATGGTTTTATTTGACGGCGGCGGAATTTATCTGGTCAATCCCGACAATTCAACCGCCGAACTTATCTGCCATCGGGGATTGCCCGAAGATTTCATCAAGAAAGCGGGTGTGCTTCAAACGTCCGCCGCCAACTACCGCATGTTGTTTGTTGAAGGCAACCCGATTTTTTCCGATAACTATTCATTAACATCATCCGAACACTCCGCAAAATGGAATATCCGGAGCGTTGCCAGAATTCCGCTTGTTTCCAAGGATAAGGTTATCGGCGCGATGGCGCTTATCAATTCCAAGGGGCATACCTTTAATAATAATGAAAAAGAATTACTGCTCTCAATCGGCCGGCAGATCGGGACCGCGATCGCCAAGATGCGGTCCGAAACGGCGCTCAGGGAAAGCGAAAGAAAATACCGCACCATCACCGAACAGTCGCTGGTCGGCATTCATATAATCAAGGACGCCTTGATGATTTTTATCAATGACGGCTGGACAAAAATTACCGGTTACAATGCTGACGAAGTAAAGTCATGGAGCGTTGAGGAATATTTAAAGATTATTCATCCCGAAGATCGTTCCCTGTTCCTGCAACAGTCCCGCAAGAAGCAAATGGGGCTGGCCGAAGGCGTTCTGCCGATATACGACTGCCGTTTTCTCTCCAAGAATGGAGAAGTTAAATGGGTTTCAATTCATTCCAAGACCGTTGAATTTGCCGATGGCCGCGCCATTGTCGGCATGACTGTTGAAATCACCGACCGCAAACTGGCGACCGACGCGCTCGTCGCCGCGAACAAGCAATTGACAACCATTAATGAACATCTCAGCCGGCGCGAGCAGGAACTGCTGAAAGCCAACAACGAAAAGGAGATATTGCTGAAGGAAATTCATCACCGGGTAAAAAACAACCTGCAGATCATCAACAGCCTGATTAATCTCCAGATTCATAATATCGCCGACCGTAACGCCGTCGGCCTGCTCAAAGAATGCCAGAGCCGGATTAAAACCATTGCCATGGTTCATGAAAAAATGTATCAGATCGGCGACCTGGCGCGCGTGGACATCGGCCAATATCTGGATAGCCTTACCCGCCATATAAGCCATATGTATCTGACAGATACTTCATCGGTGACAATCAAAGTGAACGCCAAGGAAATTTGCCTGCCCATTGACCAGGCAATCCCCTGCGCCTTGCTGGTCAACGAACTCGTCTCCAATTCTTTGAAACATGCCTTTCCCGAACACAAGGCCGGCGAAATTAATATCAGCATGTATGCCGATGAAAGCGGTCATTATATCCTTACCGTAAGCGATGACGGAATCGGCCTACCGCCCGAAACTGATTACCGCAATACAAAGTCATTGGGCATGCAACTTGTGACAACTTTTGTCAATCAATTGCACGGCACGATTGAATTAACAAGCAAGCCGGGAACCTGTTTTACCATCAGCTTTGCGCAATCTCAGCCAACCCGGCAAAAACGCGCCCAAGGAGAGTCGAACTCCTCTTCCCAGGATGAAAACCTGGTGTCCTGACCGATAGACGATGGGCGCAGATTGTTAAGTGCGCTTTGCCGCCAAAAAAATAGTCCAGCATCCGCCACGGGCGGACACACCTGTGGCATGATTTATAAGTAATCCGGCAGTAAAGATCAAACTATTTAACTAAAACTATTCAGCAAAAAAACGTCTGGAGCCAGCTCGCGGGTTCGAACCGCGGACCTGCTGATTACAAATCAGCTGCTCTACCAACTGAGCTAAGCTGGCTTTAACCGGGTGGAAGACATACAAAGATGCTGGGTGGAATGCAAGATTATTCCACTTCGGACAGTTACTTAAACAATAGACGATATTAACCCGTCTCCATTTGATTGTGAACTATTCTGGTTGAAGAATCATGCGTTGCACATGGGACCAGTCGAACTGGCTTGTGTAAATTACCGGTTTCAACACAAACCATGTCCTTATACTCTTCATCCCCGAAATCTTCCATCCGCTTTGATTTTTCCACCCACGGGTTCCAGATGACGACATCACTCATGCCCTGCTTTTCAATGCGCATTTTGCGCCGATTGCCGCCATCCTCCAGAATAATCGTGTCCGGGGCCAAAGGATAGACGCGATCCGTTTCGCGCTCAAACTTGATTTTTACCCGCGTCTCCGCACAAACAGTTCTGTCGCCAAGAAAATCAACAAAGCCAGCACCGATAAGGCCTGCCAGGGAAACTTGGCCAATATCCGCCACCGAGAAATAGGTGTGCAGGCCGTTTTGGAACTCAAATTCAGACCGGCCGGTATTTTGGACGGAAAACAAAATTTCAAGATCTTCCGCGCCCAGCCGAAAGACAAGTTCCAGACGGAACTCATGCGGCCACAGTTGAAGTGTTTGCTGATTTTCTTTAAGCTCCAGCCTGGCCTCAACATGCCCGCTTTTGACTGATTCAGCGCCGAGAAACATCCACTCCCGAATGCGCGCGAACCCGTGTTTCAGCAAAGGACCGTCGCCGAACTGGGGGAACACCATCGGGATTCCCCCGCGGATCGGAGTACCCGGCTTGAACAAAGATTTTTTGCTTATAAACAAAAGCTGCCTTCCGCCGGCATCGCACCACGATACCGCATGGGCGCCGTGAAGATAAACTTCCAGGCTTGCACCGGAAGGATGGCGTAATTCAACATACGGCAGGCCGTTGCGGCCGCGTTTCAATTCAGACGTATTTGGCTCACTCATAGAGAAATATTTTAACACGAAGACATTGAGTTCACATAGGCATGACCAGCGTAGCAAGTCATAAATAAGCTTACCTTGATTGTCATTCCGGGCTTGACCCGGCCTGCCCGAGCTCGGCCAGGGAACCCAGTCTTTCTAATCTGGATTCCCGCTTGCGCGGGAATGACAGCTTTGGAATTAATGTAAAGAAAAATTAGACTCACTACACTAAAACTTAATCGAGAAAATAGTAAAGGCGGGGCGGGCGTTGAATTCATCCGGCGCCAGACTGCCGTCGCGATTCCGGTCAAGGGCATTAAATACTTCGTCATAATTATAATTTTTATCGGCTTTCTTGGAAAACTCCAGAAAACTGACGGCATGGTCGCGGTTTTTATCCACCGATTCAAAATTGCTCTCCGCTTGCGGCGAAGGAACGGCCGCTTTCCACTCCTGTTTGTCTATTTTCCCGTCGCCATTCCGGTCTAAATTTTTGAAGCTTTCCTGTTGTGCATGCTGCTTGAACTCATCCAGCGTAATTTTCCCGTCCCGATTGGTATCAGCGGACTGGAAAGAATTTTTCAAATCATTGGTCTGGGCGGAGCAAATGCCAATTACGGCTGTTTGCGCAAACAACAACACTAGTATCTGTTTTGACAAGTATTTCATGATGTTTCCTTTCAATTAACCTTAATCACTATCAAATAACAATACCGACTGAAAGAAAAAAGGTGAAGCGACTGGGACTACGAAACCGGGCCACGGGAGGATTGACCGGCAAGGGCCAGCGAACAGAGCGCTATGCCCGCGGCAACCGAGGCGTTTAACGATGAAATTCGTCCGCTGGTCTGGATTTTGACGACATAATGAGCCGTGTTCAATATGAGTTGTCCGACGGCCTTATGCTCACCGCCAATCACAAGCATCATTTTGGAAGCCGGTTGAATTTTAAGCTCGCTGATTGCCGTCTGCCCGCCGCGGTCAAGCGCCACAATTGTAAAATCATTTTTAATGGCCTCACGCACATAATAATTCGCGGCATGATCGCGCCCCACGCGCAAATACTCGGTCGCACCGGCGCTGGCCTTGACAACTGACGGGTAGATTCCCGCCGTACCGTGACTGGAAAGGAGGACATGACGCCAGCCGAATACTTCCGCACTCCTTAAAATGGCGCCCACATTCTGGGGATCTTCAATATTGTCAAGAAGCAGAAGGCGACTCTGGTCCAATAATTCCGCAAACGAGGCGTATGGATAGGGCTCGGCTTCAATCACAACGCCTTGATGCTCGGTTGTCCGGCAAAGGTCAAAAAGGAGGCCTTTGTTTGCCAATTCCGTTTTTACCGCCGCTTTTTTAAGCAACTCAAGCAGTTTGCCGGTTCGTCCGGCTGTCCGCATTGTCTCCGCAATATAAGCGCAATAAATCTTGCGCCGCCCGGCCCGGACAATCTCAAACGCGGGATTCACGCCGTAAAGGTACTCTTTCATTGTAATTATTTTTTACCGAACAGTTCCATTTGCGCGGAATCCCTGGCCGAGCTTGGGCAGGCGTCTCGGGCAGGCGGACAGGCATCCTTGATTTTGCGCTGACGGTGGACGGCAATTTTCGGCTGGCCGGCTTCGGCAAATTCACCTTCTTCAAGGTTCAATAAAATTTCCTTGGCGCGCTCAACCACCGCCGGGGGAAGCCCGGCCAGGCGCGCCACCTGGATGCCGTAGCTTTTATCCGCGGCGCCGGCAACAATTTTCCGTAAAAAAACCACGCGGTCGTTGTCTTCGCGCACAAGCACATTATAATTCTTTACACCCTTCATTGTCACGGCAATATCCGTCAGTTCATGATAGTGGGTGGCAAAAAGAGCCTTGGCCCCTATGTTGTCATGCAAATATTCTGCCACCGCCCAGGCAATACTGATGCCGTCAAAAGTGCTCGTGCCACGGCCGATTTCATCCAGGACGATGAGGCTTTTTTCAGTGGCATTATTCAATATATTTGCGGTCTCCTGCATTTCAACCATGAAAGTGCTTCTGCCCCGTACAAGGTCGTCACTTGCCCCCACCCTTGTGAATATCCGGTCAACACTTCCGATTTCAGCTTCAGCCGCCGGCACGAACGAGCCTATCTGGGCCATGATAACAATGAGCGCCACTTGGCGAATATAGGTGGATTTGCCGGCCATGTTGGGGCCGGTGATGATAATCAGGCGGTTGGCGTCGCAGTCAAGAAAGGTGTCATTCGGGACAAACCGGTCGGCTTCGGCAATCTGCTCAATCACGGGATGACGTCCGTCTTTTATCCGTATCGAGTTGCCGGCCGTGATGCGCGGCCGTACATAACGCAAAGCCATCGCCCGGTCTGCAAGGCAGGCCAAGACATCAAGCGCGGCAATCGCGTCGGCTGATTTAAGAATATCATCAGTTTCTAAAATAATTTTTGCGCGAAGTTCATTCAACAATTCCGACTCAAGCGCAACGGCCCTGTCCTGGGCGCCGATGATTTTGCCTTCAAATTCCTTAAGTTCCGGGGTGATGAACCGTTCGGCATTGACCAGGGTCTGCTTGCGGGAATAATCGGCCGGGACATTGGCCGCCTGCCCTTTTGACACCTCCAGATAATACCCGAAAATCTGGTTATACCTGACCTTTAAGGTTTTTATTCCCGTGCGCTGTTGCTCTTTTGTCTGATACTCAGCCAGCCAGGCGCGCCCTTTTGTGGCCGCCTCGCGAAGGGAGTCAAGCTCGGCATTGTAACCGGATTTTATTGTTCCGCCGTCCTTGATCACGGCCGGCGGCTCGTCAACAATCGCCCGGTCAATAAGTTCAGCCAAGGCCGGAAGCGGGGAAATCTGTCCGGCCAGTTGCACAATCAATCCCGTTTTATCCTCCTTCGCCAGACGTGGCTTCGGAGGATGAAACGCATTCTTATAGATATCCCCCTGCTCTTGGCGGCTGGGAGTTTCATTTTCGGAAAGCAATTCCTTGACATTTGTCAATGCGCCCAGCGATTGTTCCAATGAGCGCATATCACGCGCACCGCCCGAGCTTGCGGCCAGGCGGGCGATAAGCCGTTCAAGATCGCGGATTTGGGAAAGATCTTCCCGTAGATTTCGCAACAAAGTTCTGTCCTCGCAAAAAGCCGTCACCGCCTCCTGTCGCTTTGCAATCGCGGCAATATCGGTCAAAGGACGCAAAACCCATTCGCGCAGACGCCGCCCGCCCATGGCGGTTTTGGTGGAATCAAGAACGCCAAGCAGCGTCGTGGCGCTCCCGCCGGAAGCAGCATCCGAAGACCGCAAGGCAACCCGCGAACTGACAAGATCAAGATTAGTCCTGGTGGCTTCGTCCATAAACAGGAAATTATCGGGATTTTTCAGACGCAAAGACCGCACATGGCCGGCGGAGCGGTGCAGGGCATTCTTCACATAATGGAGAATCCCGCCCGCCGCCCCTATTCCCGCCATGCGCCCCTCGCATCCGAATCCTTCGAGAGAATGAACACCAAAATGACTTTTGAGCGTTTCATAGGCGGTTTCAATCGCAAAAGTCCAATCATCATAGGAAGTTGTCAGGCTCCTTAAATCTTGGGCTAGCATTTGTTTTAAAGGCGAGTTTTCCCCCTCCAGAACCGAGGCGGGGACAACACATTCGGCCGGGGCAAAACGCATGAGATTATCGCGGAGCGTGTCAACGCCGGGCGTCTCCTCAATCCAGAATTCGCCGGTTGAAAGATCAAGTAACGCCAATCCAAAAAGAGAACCGTTTTGATTTATTCCGGCCAGAAAATTATTTTTTGAAGAATCCAGCAATTGATCGTTCAGCACCGCTCCCGGCGTGACAATCCCGGTAACTTCCCGGCGAACGATACCTTTGGCTGTGGCCGGATCTTCAACCTGGTCGCAGACTGCCACCTTTTTGCCGGCGCGAATCAGCTTGGCCAGGTAATTTTCGTAGGCGTGGTAAGGCACGCCGCACATGGGCGACTTCTGGCGCTTGGTAAGGGCGATGTTGAGGATGGAAGAGGCTTCAATCGCGTCCTCAAAAAACATCTCGTAAAAATCGCCCAGCCTGAAAAAGAGAATTGTGTTAGCCGGCAATTTCGCCTTTATCCGGCGATACTGCTGCATCATGGGAGTGATTGATTCGCTCATAAAGTTGCCACAAAGATGCACAAAATTCACAAATAGGAAAGGTAAAAGATATTCTTTGATAACATCGGCAATATTGTCAAGCGTTCATTCTTGCCATTTTGAAATTGGGACATTAACCTCTTGGATTGCGAATTGGGAATAGAAGCATAAGACGAAGTTGAAATTACAAATCCAAAACCTGCCCGCAATGTTTCCCGATGCGCGAGGCGCGATCGGGATGTAGGCGGGTCGGAAATTGAAAAACTCCCGCCACTGGCGGGTCCGCCTCAGGCGGAAAAATTCGGTTCATCACGCGCCTGTAGCTCAACTGGATAGAGTGTCGGCCTCCGAAGCCGAAGGTTGTGGGTTCGACCCCCGCCAGGCGCACCATCTAAATCCCCTGATTTCATACTGTCTAAACATCGTTTTAGCTAATAAAATCAATGCTTTTATGCATTTTGCCATTTTAGCGTCTTGCGCTTTTTTGCTTTTTTATGCTCTTGCCGGATTATCCAAACGGGGGCTCGAACTGGAAGCATAAAGGTAGCAGTCGGTTTTGGCGAGAATTAACCCGCATATTTCATGTGCGGATTACCGCTTATGAAATATGCGCTTCGGCTACAATCCGCCGCGGCGGATAGCCGAAGTTTCGGCGCGGCGTATAATACGCCTTGCTCAAGATTAACCCTTCGACGCGCCGAAAGTGTAATCCTGAGCAAGCACGCTCCAGCGTGCGCGTCGAAGCCCGAAGGGTGAACATTGCAGGTTGCTCTTGAAATGTTCGGGTTAAGCTGGTGGTCAGAAAATCTTTGAAGCGGTAAAAATGCCCGATGTTTTACGATTCCGGCCAGTGGCTATGACGATTTAATCCGGGCACGGATCATGGCAAGGGCACACGGCGGACGATAAACATAAAGGCGAATTGACCGGCGTATACTCCGATCGTTCCCGTCCACCAATGACGAGGACATGGAAGCGCGCTGACCAAGCCCGCTAGGAATAGGCAGCCGAAGTAGTACGCAAACGCACCGTCCCATGGCTCTTTCAATCCGGTGAACATGGGCGACAACGCCCAGATCAAGGCCCCGAGAAGAATGCCGAGAGATGTATTTACGTATTTCATCTGTTTATCGAACCATTGATTAACAGAATCTTTTGATCTGATAACTTGCTATTGAGACTTTGATCGGTCAACTTGACCGATGTCATTATCAAATCATTTGAGGATATTGTAGGTATTCGTCATGGAAAGTCAACAGGATCCCAACGCGTAAGCGTCAGGTCTACAAACCACACATTAAGTTCTATGGAAATTGCCTTCCCTTCGCAACGCTTTTCAAACAGATTCATCAAATGAAACTGTTTTCAGCTTTTGCTCATGCTCACGCAATCATTCCTTCATAAAACTTCCGTAATCATTGCTTCGCCCCCGCAACCAACTTTTAAACAGAGCCGAAAAAAGACCACCCAAAGATTCACAACACTTTCAAACAGATTTATAGAATAAAACTGTTTTTAGTTTTTGCTCATACTTCGCAATCATTCCTTCATAAAACTTCCGCAATCATTGCTTCGTAACCAGACCCGACTTTTACACAAAACAGAGAAGGACAACATCACCTATATGGGGCTGTTCCACAACTCCGAAGAATTATGTCACGCCTTTGATGGCACGAATAATTATCCTTCAGACATCCCGGCCTGTATAAAAAAAGTGGACAGGCCGGAGCGGTGCAGTCCCGGACAGCAGCGAAGTCAAACCCGTTGCATTCAACGCAAAACGCGTTAACGGCGGCCCGAAGGCTCTTTCCCGCGTAGGCGCGCCGAAACGTGTTCAAATATCGGGGGGCATCCCGTCGCACGTCCTCAAGACGTTTGGCGCGTTTTAGCTCGATTTCGCCCGCGCTAGGGCCTCGAAATGGGGCGCTCATTGTGCAGACCCCTCTCCGTGAATCAGCGCGGAAACAGCCGACTCCAAAAATCCGCTTGCCCTTGTATGGCCGGGCAGAATCCTTTTTTCCAGAATCCCTTTTTTCGCCCAGGTGTCCACGCAGCGGACAGACACGGCCAGTCGGCGGGCGCACTCACCGCGGCGAATTAACCTTGATTCCGACATGGCGGCGTGGACAGGATCGGGTTTCGCCGGGCCATTTCGGAGCTGGACCAGCAGACGGGCACGGTCGCCGGGTGAAATGGATGGATCGGCCCGGAGCATTGCTTTCATGGCGTCAAGTGTTGTCGGTAACATAACTGAATCCTCCCCTGGTATTTTCGAAGTTCCCTGAATTTTTACACACCTATACTTCAAGCCATCCGTCCGGCCAGCCCGCCGCCGCTTACGCGGCGGCAGGCCGTCCGGCCGGAACCTTTTTATTTCACGCTCAGCCGATTGACCGACCACGTGTCACATGTTTCTGTCCGTCCTTGACATCGCCAGCCATGAATGATCGCGGCGATGATTCGCCTTGATGACTTTCAAGACCGACTTGGACAACATCAGAACCGATCTTGCCGCTCCAAATTTGGCGGATTCATACGCCATTGAACCGGTGGAGCCTATATCAGAGGCCGGGTAATTAAGAAGCCCGGCAATATACGGTAGCCCATGTAATAAGAAGGCGTTACTTTGAAAGTTACATTTGTAACTTTAGAAGTTACATAAAAACCACTTCGCAAATAAACGGCCGGGGATAAGCAAGAGCATCACGGGGAAGAAATTCATTCAGGGTGTGATCGTCAATCCTAGCGAGCAGGGCAGACACGGTTTGCCGTTACCCTTCTTCGCCTGTCCAGACTTGGCTTCGCAGGGTTCCGCCCAGGCTTCCTCCGTCGCTCAGAGAGCTATGGCGGACAAGTACTGCGGGAGTGCTTCACCATGTCAAATGCATAGTTTCGGAAAGATAATCAATCGTCAGTTTGAAATGACAAAGGAAGTCTTCTACGCCAAGCAGGAGCGGCGGCTCGGTTTCCACGCAGTCAATTTCAAGTTTTCGTGATTTCCATACCGTGGTCTGATTGTCCGGGGCCAGAAGTTCCATGATAAAAGTGTGGGCATAAGCTCGGATAGAAGTTTGCTCTATGCCGCCAGTCACATTTTGCCGGACTCCATCCGCTTTCAAACCATGCCCAAGACTGATTGCGAGTGATGCCGGGAAAAGAGTGGCGTCGGCCCCGGTGTCTACCAAGCCCCATGTCATAACCGACAATCCATTACCGGGGTTAATGACCTTGATTGGCAAACGGGTATAAGCGCGGTGGTCAAGCGCGCCGTCGCTATGCTTGAAGCGTACAAACGGATATAATATCGAAGCCATGACATCAAAAGATGTAACGCTTGCGCGGGTCCGGCACCCACATAATAGCCGGCGATGAAACCCCGGCTTTTTTTGCTTTGGCAAGGACGGCGGACAGTTTGTTGCCATGTGCGACAACGGTGTAATCCGTGCCGGGTTTCATGGCAACAAGTCTTGATTTCCGGCTTGGAACATTAATTGTGATAGTGCTCATAAAATATCCTTCCTTTTTCTTTATCAAGACTCTACCACGGTCGTGGTTAATGTTGCAAGCAGTTTTTCTTTCACCGGGCGGAAATAATACGTGTGCGAAAATGTGTTGACGCGGACAGACACCTCATGTATGGTATCCCTAAACGCAACAAATAAGGATAGCCAGATATGATTACTTACGATGATATACTCGAGCAGAATCCGTGGTGGCAGGGAGGTCAGTCTCCGGAGGAGGCAAGTCTCCCTCGCAGAACCTGCTTCAAGAACATTCAAGAAGGGCTGGAACGCACATTTGTTCAGGTTTTACTCGGCATCCGGCGGGTTGGGAAAAGCACCGTTCTACGACAGCTCATCGCAGATCTTCTGGCAAAGGGCACGGACCCGCGGCGCATCCTCTATTTCTCGTTCGACCGCTACGCGGTTGAAAAGACACCCGCCGCGCTGGAAACGGTACTCAAGCTCTATTTCGCACGATCCCTGCAAACGAAAATCCACGACCTTCAGTCGCGCTGTTACCTGTTCATTGATGAAATCCAGTACGTGGACTACTGGCCCGACATTGTGAAACGGTTTTATGATCAGAACAAGCGATTGAAGTTTGTCCTAACCGGCTCGCAAAGCAGTAAGTTGCGAGGGAAGTCGAAGGAAAGTCTTGCCGGACGTCTCATCGAATACCACCTCCAACCGTTGTCGTTCGAGGAGTACCGTGTTCTCATCGGAAAAGAGCCTCTGGATATTCCGCCTGTATTCGATCTGAAAGAGACCGAGTGGTTGCCCACGCTTCAGGATTTCCAGTACAAGGCCGGATCGAAGATCGAGGCACAAATGCCCGCCTACTTGTCTTATGGTCAGTTTCCAGAGGTAGCGGCGGAGACGAATACGGACATCAGTTATCAGTATATTCGCGAATCGGTTCTGGGAAAAGTGCTGGAAAGCGATCTGCCCACCCACCATGGAATTGAGCATTCGGAAGCGTTCAAGGCAATGGCTTATCATCTTTTGACGAATAGCGGCTCTTTGTTTGAACTGGCAAACATTGGTTCTGATCTCGGCATTTCCAAGGTGACGGCCGAAAAATATCTCGGATATCTCCGGGACAGCACGCTCATCGGCATCATGCACAATCTGACGAAAAGCGCCATCAAGAAGGGGCGTAGTCTCAAGAAGGTCTATGCCGGAGCAACCTGTTTTATCACGGTGGTCAATAAGTATCCGCCTGACTTCTACGACAAAGTTCCCGAAGTGTTCGGGAAGGTGGTGGAGACCTATGTCTGGTGGCGACTCTCACAGCGTTTTGAGAATGTGGCTTTCTGGCGACAGCGGCAAGAGGAAGTGGATTTCATTGTCATGGATAGCGGGCGGACACGGTTACCCATCGAGGTCAAGTTCGGCTCACGCATTCGATCCGAGGAATTGCGTCCTCTGCTTGGCGTCATGGAACGACAGAAAGTTCGCCGTGGTCTTGTCCTCACGCGAAATAAAACCGACACACTGACCATTGATGGGCGCAGAATTGATCTTATGCCGTTCTACCTGTTGTAGAGTGGTTCTCTGCCGCCTGGCTGACCGGGAGATTGCCCCCTCTTCATGACACACGCATATCAAGACCCGAAAATGAAATTGGAGGCGGCGAAGCGACATTTGGCGACGCTGGATAAAGAGCGTGCCGTTCTTCTCGATCTGATAGGAAAACTTGTGAAGACTGTCCGACGTGTTTCGGAAGCTCCACTTGATGCGGACAAGACGCACGTTGACGCCAAATCTCCACGCCTCGTCGCCAATGCATCATCCCAAGCGGACAAGATTGCTTTGTTCCGGTCTTTTTTCCGTGGGCGCGAAGATGTTTACGCTCTTCGGTTCGAGAGTTCGCGCACAGGCAAGAGCGGTTATCAGCCGGCATGCAAGAATGAATGGATCGGAGGGCTTTGCCGGAAACCACGTATCAAGTGCGTGGAGTGTGACAACCGTCAACTTCTGCCAATAACCGATGAGGTCATCCGCCAGCATATCCTCGGTCAGGATCCAAGGCGACCGGGCAAGGATTTTACCGTTGGGGTATATCCGCTATTGCCAGATGACAAGTGCTGGTTTCTGGCCATTGATTTCGACAAGGCAACATGGACCGATGATGTAAGGGTATTTGTTGAAACTTGCCGATTACACGGTATCCAACCGGCCATAGAACGATCCCGGTCAGGTAACGGCGCACACGCCTGGTTCTTTTTCTCCGATGCTATCGAAGTAGGGCATGCCCGCCGACTTGGCTCAACGCTCATCACGGAGACAATGGAACGTCGTCCTGAAATGGGACTGGATTCCTATGATCGTCTCTTTCCGAATCAAGACATTATGCCAAAAGGAGGGTTCGGCAATCTCATCGCCTTGCCGTTTCAACGCAATGCCGTTTCAAAGGGTAACACCGTTTTTATCGATGATGGACTTGTCCCTTTTCAAGACCAATGGATTTACCTTGGCAGCATTCGCCGCCTTGATCGCAATCTGGTGGAGACCATTGTTGAGGAAGCCACTCGACAAGGAAAGATCATGGGGGTTCGAATGGTTGCCGCCGATGGAGCGGAAGACGATCCTTGGACGCTCCCACCGTCGCGACGTAAAAAAGAACCACGGATTCCAGGCCCCCTGCCGCAAGCAATCGCGGTAGTCTTGGCAAATCAGATTTACATCAAGAAGGCCGAACTGTGCCCGCCTCTGATTAACCGGCTCATTCGCCTCGCTGCCTTCCAGAATCCGGAATTTTATCGGAATCAAGCTATGCGCCTGCCCGTCTATAAGATACCGCGAATTATCTCCTGCGCGGAGGATATCCAGAAGTACATCGGTCTCCCGATAGGATGTCTTGATGATTTACGCGGCCTGTTCGCCGATCTCGGCGTTGCCATGACCGTCACGGATGAGCGCAAAGAAGGTGTTCCCATTGATGTGGTATTTCAGGGACAACTGCGGCCCGAACAGGTAATCGCCGCCAGGGAAATGTTCCGTCATGACATAGGAGTTCTTGCCGCAGGCGCCGCTTTTGGAAAGACTGTTGTGGCTATCTATCTTCTGGCAAAACGGGGCGTAAACACGCTCATTCTTGTGCATCGCAAACAGCTTATGGATCAATGGGCAAATCGGATTGCCACCTTTCTTGGATTGGATATTTCCCGGATTGGTCTTATCGGGGGAGGAAAATCCAAGCCGACGGGAAAGATTGACATTGGAATGATCCAGAGCCTTTGCCGCAAAGGTGTTGTGGACGATATTGTGGCGAATTACGGACATCTTATTGTTGACGAATGCCATCATATCTCAGCGCCGAGCTTTGAGCAGGTTGCACGGCGGTCTTCGGCAAAGTTCATCACAGGACTTTCGGCCACGGTCACAAGACAGGATGGTCATCACCCCATCATATTCATGCAGTGCGGTCCGATCAGGTATCGGACGGACGCCAGGAAGGAAGCGGCCAAACGGCCTTTTGAACACAAAGTGATGGTCAGAGAAACGGCGTTTTCCATACCCGTGACCGAAGGCATGATGATTCACGACTTTTTCGCCGCCATGACACTCGACCAGCAACGTAACGCGATGATTGTTGATGATGTTTTTGCGGCAGTCAAAGCCGGCCGATGCCCCGTGGTACTGACGGAGCGCCGCCAACATCTTGACCTCCTGGCCGGATTGCTGAATGGGCGGGTTAAAAACCTTGTTGTTCTGTCCGGCGGCATGGGAAGCAAGCGGCGCCGGCAAACGGCGGAGCAGATGGCGGTTATACCCGCAACCGATGAGCGCGTCATCCTTGCCACGGGCAAATATCTGGGTGAAGGTTTCGATGATACGCGTTTGGATACTCTGTTTCTTGCCATGCCGATTTCATGGAAGGGCACGCTCGCACAATATGCCGGTCGCCTGCATCGGCAACACGACATGAAGAAGGAAGTTGTGATCTTTGACTATGCTGATGTCCGAATCCCGATTCTAGATCGAATGTTTCGAAAGAGGTTGCGCGGCTACGATGTTATCGGTTATCACATCATCTCTGCGCGTGAAAATTGTCTGCCGCTGTGGAATAAACCTATGGAGAGCGGCGCCAAGATCACGGGCAGGTAAGTCACGGAACATCATATCCAGGGAAGATATAAAAGAAATGCACGGCTCAGCCGATGACGGCAACTAATTCCGCCTTCACTTTCCGCCATGTCTTCCCGTTCATCTTGTCCAAGGCGGCGCGGATCGACGCGGCGGCAATCATCTTCGCCGGCGGCAGCGCAGGCGCGTCCGTGTCCCCCATGACGGCGGGCAGGAGTCCCACGGCTCGGCGTAGAGAGTCTTCATCCGTATGCGTATAAAGCGCGTGAATATCCGGCGAAGAATGTCCGACAATATGTTGTGATATGCTTTGCGCGGCCCCGGCCTGACGTAAAAACGAAACGGCGGAATGCCGCAAGCTATGAAAACCGGCGGAAACATAGCGACGGATCCCTACCCCGTTGCGCTCGCCGGTGGTAGTAAGCCCGCATGCTTCAAAGTGTTCTTGAATCTGGTTTGACACAATACCTTGATGTCTCTGGTATCGTTCCGCCATGTCCGGCGTGACCGGTCCCTTGCGCTGGCCGGACGGCGTCTCGTTAAGAACGGCGTAAAGTTCCGGGTGAATGGGAATCAGCAATGGTTCGGGTTTCTTTCGGGCGGTTTTGCGCGGGGTGTAGCGGATCAAGCGGCGCTCAATATCCACGTTGCCCCAGTCCATACAGGCGGCATCCCCCAGGCGACAGCCGAGATACAGGCCAAAGGCCAGCATAATCCGCAATTCACCTTTGGCAGTTTGGCAGATACGGCGGAGTTCTTCCACGGTCAGCGGCCGCCGACCGATTGAATGTTCATCCCGCTTCGCAATTTTCGCCCACGGATTTTCTGTCAGCCTGGCCTTGTCCATCAGCACGTTGAAGAATGACCGCAGGAAAGCGCGGTGCGCGTTGAACGTGCGGCCCGTCACTTTTAGACCGGCCATGTGTTCCTTGTATTTTTCGCACACAGGAAAAGTCACTTCCCGCAGTTGCTTTACGTCAGGGAAATTCGCGGAAAGCCAGCGGGTGAATGTTTTCCAGTGGCAGTCATAATTCCGCAGGGTGACGGGTGAGATTTCCCGGCGGTTCCCGGCTCGCTCATAGGCAGCCCAGGCGCCAGCCAATGTCAGGGGCGGATTGCGTTCGTCTTCAAGTCTGGTCAATTCAGCGGTGCGGCCTTCGATCCGGGCGGCGATATTCTGAAGGGTTGCGACTTCATCCCCGGCAACGAACGGCTCCATGATCCGGTGAAGCTCTTTTTCCGCTTCCCGGCGGTCGCGCTTGCCGGTGGTCTGCATAAACTTTTTGCCGGCCACAGTCCAGCAGCAATAAAATACTTTTCCACGGCGGATCAGATATCCAGTTCTTTTTTTCATTGCTTACGCCCCCTTGCTTATATATTCTTGTTCTGACGTAAAAGTAACAGCTCGGGGG
>Ga0247840_10002592_pt1 | contig 32000 bp, 16 predicted proteins | sample LaCruzMarch2015__FD_192404 | JGI IMG/M metagenome (GOLD analysis project Ga0247840, IMG submission 192404) | Freshwater microbial communities from meromictic Lake La Cruz, Castile-La Mancha, Spain - LaCruzMarch2015_17m | ecosystem: Environmental > Aquatic > Freshwater > Lake | place: Spain...
CTGCTTTTGGCGAAGGTATGGATTGAATGATGCGGAGTAATGTTTGTGTATCGGCAACATCGGTTTCACGCATTTTTCCGTCTTCGGCTTGCATTTTCAAGTGTACGATATTTTCGTACACTTCACTTCCCTCATTGGATAACTTCTTTTTCAAATCGCTCCAATACCTTTTGGGTACTGAGCTACTAGTTAAAATTTCAACTACATCAATAATAGAAAAATACCAAATTTCTTTTTCTGTATCGTAATGACTACGGACTTTTTTGCTTTCGAATAATTTTATACTGCTCATAAGTGAAATATTTTTACCAAAAATACAGAATATTACCAAATAATTTATTTGATAATATAATTATAATTAACACTTGTCGGCTGACTTTTATAGTATGAAACTGCGATTTCTTTAATAGCTTCAATTCTTTGTTTTTCGAGGCTTACAGCATCATTATACTGTTTCATCTGAAAATCCCATTGCTTTTTTTCTTCGGCTTTAACTTTTGTTTCGGCTGATTTTGCAATTGTTTGTGCTTCATTAAAGCAAGTAGCAGAAGGGTCAATTTCCGATAAAATGTTTAATGCACCTACATAGTCATTACTTGCAAGTGAAGTTTTTGCTTTTTGAATAAGTTCAGAACATTTTTGTGTTTGATATGCTTTATATGCATCAATAGCTTTATCCTGTATTTGATTGTAGCAACTTGAAACTTCTTCGGGTACTGACATTAACAAACCTAAAGCTTGTTCGTATTGTTGCATTTTTACATAGCTGTCAGATTTTTTAATAATATCAACACACTTTGTTTCATAGTATGTGATTATTTTCAATTTACCAGTTTCTATAAAAGTTTTAAAATCGGGGTCATTTGTTGTTATTTTTGAAATAGCATTTGTAATTGCTAATTCTTTACTACTTCCGCTGCCTTTAAGAGATTTACTGATTGTAGAAAACAACAAGTTATTGTCAACCTGTTTTATGAACAAACTTAACTCAGCAGCCGTAACAACAGTAATATTTTGCATACCACCTTCTACAATATTGCTTTCATAGATTGCGAACTTTGGATAAATTACAAAATTATTATTATACCCTGATGAAGCTAAACCTGAAACAGTAACAATTTGAGAGATTTTTGTTTCAAGTTTAGAAAGTTGCGAAATGTCTAAGCCGTCAACATTTTCAGGCATTACAACTGAAAGTGCAATTTTCCCAACATCATTGGTTGTTTGTCCAAAAGAAGTTAATGAAAATGCCAATACGATTAATACGAAATATGTTTTTTTCATTTTTATCCTATTTAATTGTTATATATATTGTGCTGCCCTTTACGTCTTTCCCTGGTTGCAAACCTAATCCTTTGAAAAACTTGAATAATTCAAGTGCAAATTTATTTGGATTATAATTATTGCCAGTTGCTTGGTCTTTCAGTGGAATTTTCACATCATCAAAAATCATTTTCAGGTCAGTTGTTCCTTGAATATGATAATTGTTTTTAAATGCGTTTTTCTCCATCCACATTTCTATTTGGTCTGACAATGGCAAACCGTCTGAACCAATTTCAGAAGACATTTTATACTGTGAACCCGCATCAAAACTTATATCAATAATTACGGATTTACCATTATTTACAATGTCTGTAAACTTAATTTGCATAATATTTAGAAAATCTTCAACGCAACTTTCTACCGCTTTTGAAGCCAATTTATTAAAATCTTCGGTGTAAAACTTACCGCTTTCACCCACTTTATTTGATAACGAATTACCTGTTGAAGCCTCATAGGCTGTAAGAATTAACTTTACTGAATTACCTGATTGCCCCTTTTCAACTATTACTTCTGCTTGAACATAAACATCTGCTCCAGACATTTGAATTATTTGTGATTTTATGTCTGTTTGATTATCCGAAGTAAAAACATTATTGTCTTTAGCGGCTTTCAATTTTGCAACAAAATCAACTGTCGTAAAACCTCTGCTATCAAACCCCTCTTTAATTTTAGCAATTGCAATTCTTTTATTTTCATCGTTTTCCAATACTGTGCGAAGGTCTTCGCCCTCTTTTGTATAAGGAATAACCATAATTTTGGGTTGAACTGATACAACTTGCCCACCGCTATTAGTAGCGGAATTTTGACAAAAGACTGTATTAATTAGGCTTGACTGTAATAACAGTATAGCCAATATAAAATATTTATTTTTCATAAGTATTTAAGTTTTAAAATCCAAATTTTCGGATTATGTTATTTTGTTCTAAATCTTTTCTTAAAGCTACCAAGTTAATTTTAACATCAATAGCGATACTTTTTTTGCCTCCTTTGTGCTTAGTTAAATCACTTGTTGGAATTGAAGACATTACAAAAGTTTTATATCTTTTATCTTTATAAAACTTATTAAAATAATCCTTGTTCTTTTCTTTTTCTTCAGTCTCATTTGTTCCAATTAAAGCAATTTTTTGTTCTGACTCTGGCAAACCTCTGAAAAATATTACATTAAAAGCATTTCTTTCAGCATCAATTATTGCATCTTCTTGATTTGTGCCAATACCTATTGCTCTCATTGTTATAGTACCATCTTTTCCTGAAAGATAATTTACTTCGGCAGTTGGTAGTGTTTTCATACTGCAACCAGTAGTAATTAATAACAGAGTTACAATTACTAAAGAGCTTATTTTATTGAGTTTTTTCATAAATATTATTTTACGATTAGTTTACAAGTTAATTTATCAGCAGCATTAAATCTTGATAGTATTTCTTTTCCACCATCAGAAACAGTACATTCTGAAAAGTCATCACCTGCCATTTTTACAATTTTTATTTCGCCAATTTGAGAAGGATATGGTTTGCCATCAATCAACTCATTTCTCTCAACAATTAGTTTGTCGCCTTCTTTAAACCCAAATGATTTTCCGCCTGCAATTAAAACAGTAGCTGCTGCCTCTTTTTTAGAAGTTAGGATTTTACTTATTTTAGTTGTCAAAGGAAAAGTCTTAATAAAGTATGAAGTCAAATTTGGTTCTACAGATTTCAATGCTTCATTAACAGCACTTTCAGGAGATAACATTAAAGGACTAACTTCTGTTTGAAAACTTTCCGCTTCTGTTGTTTTTCCAGTTTCTACATCATTAACTTTTATTGTAAAAGCAACACTTGCTTTATAGCCATTAACTGTACCATCAGGATTTTTCATAGCATACACACTCATTTTTACAATGTGTCCTACAATCATAAATTGTGCTGCTAATGCTACATCTTGTTTAACTGTATTTTTACTATCAATAAAAGCTTCAGTTTTTTGGAATTCGAGTTCTTGTTTTACTTTATCGTAGCTTGTACGGTCAACAACAGTAAATCTTTTAGTATTTGTCACTACTTGAACTACCTTTTCAGCAACAGCTCCAGCGTATTTAGAATCTACTTCTTTAGTAAACTCAGCGACACCTATAATAGGTTTCGCATCTGTCTGTGAGTAGCCGATTAGGCTACTCACTATACAGATTAATAAGGTTATATACCTTCTCATACTAATTATTATTAGCTGATTTTAATGTGGCAATTAAATTATTGATAACTTTTAAATTCAATTGCAATTCAGGTCCTGCAAGTGCAAGTGCTTCTTTTGAATAATTTAAAGCTTTTGTTGCTTTTGGTGCTTGCATTGGAGAAGCGTTTTTAACATCAGCTGATGCCGTAGCAACAGAAGCAGAAGCGTCAGCGACTGCTTTAATTTGTGTTGCTATTGTTAAAGCCAAAGTAGCCAATTCCGCTGCGGTTGGTTTTTTAACTGTTACATCAGTTACACCGTCAACAGTTTCGCCAATTGTCCTTTTGTACATTTCTGGAACTTGAGTGTTGATGTCTTTAGTTGAAGTCAAAATTGAGGTAGAACTTGTTGCTAATTGGTCAACACTTGCAACACCTGATGCTTTTGGTGCTTCAAGTTTTTCAAATTTAGCTTTACGTTCTACTGCTTCTTTTGATTTCATTTCTGATTTCAAAACCTCACGCTCTGCTTTTAATTCATCTTTTGTTTTTTCTTGTGCGAAACAATTTTGTTGCATTGAGAAAACTAAGCCAAGACAAATGGCTGTACTGAACATCATTTTTTTAAACATAATATTGGAATTTATTTATTTTTCCCTAATCATATGGCTTTTCGGTGTCGCCCCGTTTTTTTAAGTGATTTCTGGACTTCACTTTTTTTTTAATAATTACTCCTTGTCAAATTAAAAATTGTCAAGATGTATCAATTATCGGTGGTTCTCTCGTTTGTGTCATCCTTTTTTTATTTGTTGTTGTTACTAATTTTTATTTCTTGATACGATTATACAATAATTTAAGGGTGCGTCGGCAAGAAAACAGCTCTTTTGCAAACTTTGGTCGTGCGTCGGCTTGTGTGGTTTGCAAATGTGCTGTTTTGTGCGGTGGCTTTTTCCATTTTTTCTGTTTGTCTTTATATTGCAATAATTCTGTTGTCATCTGTCGCTGTGTCTTTTTTTACAATGAACGCTAACGTTTTGCAGCTACAAGAAGTTGGCGATTTCGAAGCACAAAACTTTCTGCCTGCACTGAACTTGATACGAAGCACAAAGCTTCATTTAACCACTGAACCGCCAATTTCTTGTAGCTGCTGTTATGCACTGGCGGTTCTTGTCTCTGGTTAATTGTCTGTCACGTTTCATTGTCATACTAAACTTGTAATTTTATTATCTCCTCTGGTGTAATAATTATATAGCTATCTTACCTTGCAATATATAATATTTCTACTTCCAGTATTCATAGTCCATATACTTTGCTGTTGAGTCAGCAACCGACTTTCCAAAATATTTGGAAACCAAATAAAGAGTTCCGTCAATACCAGCAGAAATACCTGATGTTGTTACAACTTTACCGTTGTCGGTATAGCGTACTCCTTTCAATACGTTTGCAGAAGGAACAGCCTTTTTAAGGTTATCCACGGCACCATGCCAGGTTGTTATGTTTAAACTATCCAGAAACCCTGCATCAGCTAAAATAAATGCACCAGTACAAACTGACATAACTGTTTGAGCATTATTGACAGTGCTTACCAGCCATTCACGAAGTTTGAGATTTCCTTTTAATAAATTCAAATCACCTCCAGGTACAACAAAAATATCAGGTTTTGGACAGGATGAAATCTCGAAATCGGGAATAAATTTGGTACCACAATGAGCATTTACTTCTTTGGTTGGCGATACAGTATAAACATTAAACAAATGATTATTGTCTTCAGAATATGTATCAAAAAATACTTCTAAAGGGCCTGCGAAATCAAGAAGGTAAACTCCATCATATACCAGTATAGCAACATTTACAGGTAATTTATTTTCTACTTTGGTTTGGCTCATTGCGCAAAGTGAGTTTATAAAACAACATAATACAGTCAGAAAATATGTTACAAATTTATTGTCATATTTTATTTTAGATTGCAGTTTTAACATTTTAGTTTCCTTTTACTTAATTAATTAAAATTTATTGCTATTTTCATTGAGTAGATGTCATTTCCCGCTTGTGCATAACGGTTTGCAGCTACAAGAAGTTGGCGATTTCGGAGACGAAAACTGTCTGCCACCACTAAACTTGATACGAAGTACAAAGCTTCATTTAACCACTGAACCGCCAATTTTTTGTAGGTGCTGTTATGGGCTGGTTTTCTATCTTTATACACAGTCATGCCAAGTCGTTCTGTCTTGTGAGCCTCTCTTAATTCTGAAGTGTCCTTTTCCGTCAAAGTCAACAATCAGATAATTTCCTCTTTGCCAAAATCCTTTTGCCTTGTCTAATACATTAATCCAATTTTTATTTAAAAGAGGTTCATATGTGTTTGGAGCTGGATGATTTATAGCTGTAAATTCATGTTTATTAGCATCAAGAACAGCAGTATTCCAGTTATTAATTTGGTAGCTACCAACTGAAATGCCATATTTTAAACCAATTGCAAAGGGATTTTGTAAATTCCTGTTCGCTTGGTTCACATACCATACCATTCTTGTTGCATCGTATATACTTGCTCCTCGATTAATGGCATTTTGAGTTGGAAATATAAATACATTTTCAATCGCAATATTAGGATTTACAAATGCTGCCGCCAATGCAATTACCTCATCTGAAGATAATTTTGATGAACGTGGCGGAGTTACATCGTTTAAAGTATCACCATTTTGAGATTCTAATAGTGCGTCATAAATTGCTGATTCTACAAAGTCTGCTGTAAAGTCTGTGGGTGGAAGATTATAAGCAATTATTATCCATTCAACGTCTTCTTCATGCTTCCAAATTTCAAGAATCCTTAGTGTCTTACTACTTATAATTTGTAGATTTATTGATTCTTTATTGGTAGCATCAGCTTCGTTAAAATGGTCGAAAACTCGGTTACCAGTTCCTTGTCCAACATAAAATATTTTTTTGTCACGCGGGTCGCGTAATGCATAAATATATTTACCTAACCTTTCTATCTGAAGTGTGTCGAAATTTCGTTGGTTATTCATGTTTTTTTAATAATAACGAGTGGGCAATATGCCCACTCGTTTGGAAAATATTGATTATGTTATTCAGATCTTCTCGAGATTTCTCTAAAGTTTTTGTCATAGGTAATAACCGTTCCACTTGAACGCTTCACAATTATATTATTGCCACTTACATTTTTTACAAATTCTCCTGAAGATAAACTCTTTCTCGAAATTTCGCGAAAATTTTGGTCGTAACATATTACTGTCCCACTAGATCTTGTTACTACAACAATGTAATTACTAAATCCTGAAAGGCTTTCTCCACTTGATAAGCTCTTTCTGGAAATTTCAGAACCATTGCTTTTTAAAGTGATTATAGTGCCTGAACTTCTTTGCTCTACGTCTGATATGTCTTGTCCATAAGACAAAATTGTTGTTAACGCTAAGGCGGAAACTAAAAGAAATTTTTTCATTTTTTTAAATTTAAATTTTATTCTTACTCTTATGGATTTTCAGAATACTCCCTGTTTTTTATTGTGGTTTTCGTGTCTCCACTTTTTTGTCTGTCACTTTAGGTGGTCAGCCTACTTTGAACCGCTATGTTTTTTAAACTTGCCCATAACGTATTTGTAAACGCAATTGCGTTTATTTCCAATTTAGATGAACAACAAATTGATTTGCGTAATTTGTTGAATTTATAATATATAACTCATAACACACCTCTTTTTGCATTGTTCGTCTGTTTTTCAATTAACAAAAGTAAAAAAAAAATTCAAATTAAAAATATTTTCTTGTTTTTTAAAAATTCAAATTATCCAACGGGCTTTTTATCTGATCTAATCCTTTTGTGGTTATATGTGTATAAATTTCAGTAGTCTTGCTGTTTGCATGTCCGAGCAAACTTTGTATATATCGCAGGTTTGTACCATTCTCCAACAAATGTGTGGCAAAACTATGCCTTAAAGTATGGGTTGTAATTCTTTTTTTTATTCCTGCTTTGCTTGCTGCCTGTTTTACAATTTGTTGTACACTTCTTTCAGAATATTGGCCACCATCAATTCCTTCAAATAGCCACTGTTTTGGCCTGTATTCCTTAAAATATTTCCTTAGTATTTCTAATAATTTCGCCGAAAGTATTGTGTATCTGTCCTTTTTCCCTTTTGCTTGCCTGATATGTAACTGCATCCTTTCCGAATCTATATCAGTTAGCTCAAGATTTACTATCTCACTCAATCTCAGTCCACTTGAATAAGCCAACATAATTATTGACTTATGCTTTATATTTTCAATAACTTGTATCATCATAGTTATTTCTTTTTCATTCAAAACATTAGGCAACACTTTTTCTTTACGGGGTCGGTCAATAAAATAAAATTTTCTTTCACCGCCTAAAACTCTTTCGTAGTAGAATTTCACTGCATTTATTGATTGATTCTGATATGAAGTTGATACTTTTCTTTCGGTAACCAGATAACGCATATATGCAATAATCTTCTGTTCATCAATATTTTTGTAATCAAGCCGATGATAATAATTAATAAATTCTTCAAATGCATTTTTATAGGTTCTCAGGGTTTTATCACTATATCTGAGCTCTTTCAACTTTAATATCATATCTTCAGGACAGCTTTTATAATTAGCTATATCTAAAGATGTTAATCGTGACTTTTTATTTTCATCCTTTGCTTCTTCTTCATATATAATATTTAATCCTTCTGCTTTTGCTGTTGTATTTAAAATTTCAAGGTAATAATCACTATATGGTATTGTCCACCATTTATTTTGCTTATCCCAGCTGCGATATGGTATTTCGGAAATACATTTCTGTAAATTTTTATTATATCCGAATATAAGCTTTAATCTTCCTCTGTTTGTTTTTATTATCAGAATATCATCTTTGTTTATAGTCCTTTGTTTCTCTATATCTGGTTTAATTTCAATGCTCTGATGAATATTAATTTGTAATATTCTTGTTTTGAAATACGATTTCAACAAATCTAAATTATCACCATTATTTGGTACTACCCATATCTTTTGTTTGCCATCCCATCTGCAGTATTTTATATTTAATAAAAATTTTGTATCTTCTTCTTTCTTAGGAATTTTAACTAAAATATTTTTACCAATCACATCAATAATCACATTGTGATTTTCTATATTTAATTCATCAGTCAGTTCCTTTTTGGTTTCGTTTTCTGAAATCAATAATGAATTCTTATTATTTTCAGCTATTTTATTTACAATAATATTCCCAGCCTTCTCACTTTGTATTATAATTTGATTTTCTGATTGTATTGAAGTTCTTTGTTGTTCTGTTAGTTCAGGAAACAATTCAATTAATTTATTAAATGCTTCTTTAGTGCAAGGTATATGCCAACTCTTTAATGTTTTACTCCATTTGGCATTATCTATTTCCCTAACTTTTTTTATATATTGCTGATTGTAAGGAAAATCAATTTTAATCCGATACTCTCCTCTATGTATAATTTTGCTTGGTTTCATAAAAATATTATTGCGTCTAACGTTCCATATAAATGTGTAAACGAATATATAAAAAATAAAATACAGTAAATCAGCTTATTTAATAAATAGTTAAACATTCATAACTTATCATTATCTCTCAACTTCTCAAATCTAAATAATATTCAGCTATTGCAATACCCAACAAATTAAAATAGCTACCCTGCTTTAGTTTCGTTAAACTATGGTTTTTGAAGGGCTAAAATACAAAAAATATACGATAACTTAATACAAAAAAATGCAATTTTGATAGTATCTTTGCATTAAATTATTTTCAAAATGCGTAAGGTTAGATCTCAAACCAAAATTATTGCCACCGTTGGTCCTGCTTGTTCAAGCAAAGAAGTTTTGTTTCAAATGATAGAAGAAGGTGTGGATGTTTTTCGTCTCAATTTTTCGCATTCCGACAGAGCCGAACATCAGAAAATTATCAATACTATCAACCAACTCAACAAGGAACTTTATATCAACATTGCCATACTCGCCGATTTGCAAGGTCCAAAACTCAGAATCGGAGAAGTAGAAAATAATTATGTAGAACTCAAAGACGGCGATTACATCAACTTTGTCACCACCAAATGTTTGGGAAATAAAGATCAACTATATATGAGCTATGCCGAATTCCCAATGGATGTTAGCATTGGAGATACCGTTTTAATTGACGATGGCAAAATTCAATTAGAAGTTGTTGAAACCAATCGCACAGATACAGTTAAAGCCCGTGTAATATATGGAGGTCCACTTTCTTCACGCAAAGGCGTAAACCTGCCCAATACCAAAATTTCGCTACCAAGTATGACAGCCGAAGACATCGAAAATGCAATTTTTGCCATCGAAAACAAAGTTGACTGGATTGCACTTTCATTTGTTAGAAAAGCTGAAGATGTAAAAGGATTAAAAGATTTAATCAAGAGTAAAAATGGCATTGCAAGCGTAATTGCAAAAATTGAAAAGCCCGATGCACTTAAAGATTTAGATAATATTATCGACATAGCCGATGCTATTATGGTAGCTCGTGGCGATTTAGGTGTGGAAGTTCCATTTGACAGAGTTCCTTTAATTCAGAAAAAGATTGTAAACGCATGTATTGCTAAAGCTAAGCCGGTAATTATTGCCACACAAATGATGGAAAGCATGATTATCAACTTCCGTCCTACCCGTGCCGAAGCCAATGATGTTGCCAATGCAGTATTGGATGGTGCCGATGCATTAATGCTCAGTGCCGAAACTTCTGTAGGGAAATTTCCTGCCATTACCATCCGCAGTATGCAACAAATCATAGATTGGACAGAAAACAATGGTTTCCCATATAACAAAGAACACGCCCCAAAAGAACATACCGAACGTTTCATGGCTGAATCTATTTGCTACCAAGCCTGCAAAACGGCTCATCAAGCCAAAGCCAATGCTATCACTACATTTACCCATTCAGGATATACAGCATTTAAAATCTCCAGTCATCGCCCCGAAGCAGATATATTTGCCTTTACCAACAACAAGATATTATTGCGAAAAATGGCATTGGTATGGGGCGTAAGAGCTTTCTATTGCGAAGATTTCAACAATATGGACGATGCAATTAAATATTCATTACAATTATTAAAAGAAAGAAGTTTAGTAAAATCAGGCAACATAATAGTAAACATAGGAAGTACCCCTTTAAGCGAAAAAGGTAATACCAATATGCTCAAATTGGGCATAGTGTAATTATAAATTATTATAAGTTTTTGAACAATTTAAAAGGCATTTACCTTATAAATTGTTATATAGATTTAATAATATTTTCTCATAAGTAATGAGATTTTATTATATTTTACTCATCTTATAAATAATAGTTATGAAATAGCCATAAGTGTAATATTCATACCATCCGAGTATGATATTATATGGCGTATTCCATGTGACCATTAAAAAATTAAAAAATAATTACACATGAAAACAACATTATACTTTCTTATAATTGTGGTTCTGTCCATTTTTACTTGTGATGCAAAAGTAATTTCTATACCAGAAAACCATGAGTTATCACAAACCACAGCAACTAATTTAATAAAATTACATGTAAGCTCTACGGTAACTACATACACTGATGAATTGATTGTTAATTTTGTCAGTACTGCAACTCCAAACCAAGGTGTTGAAAAATGGTTTTCATGGTTTCCTTCTGCACCATCCTTATATTCAGTAAAAAATGGTATAAATTTCACTATAAACACCTTGCCAGCAATTAACGATAATTTAATTGTTCCTGTAAGTTTCAAGGCTGGGGTAAATGGAAGCTATACCATTACAGCAAGTGAACTGAATAGTTTTGATCCACCCGTATATGTTTATTTAAAAGATTTAAAAACAAACTTCATTAGAGCATTACACCAAAATGCAAGTTATACATTTACAGGATTAACTACTGATAGCCCAAATCGGTTTCAATTGATATTTACATTATCGCCTTGCAGATGGTTGGGAAACACTTCTATTGATTGGACAATTGCTTCCAATTGGGAAAACAATTTGCAACCCACTATTACAGATAATATTACTATAAATTCCTGGGCAGCAAGTCAACCACATATTACTTCGCCTACATCAAACCCTGCAGTTTGTAACGATTTAAAGATCAATTCTGGTGCAAACTTAACAATAGATGCCGGCAAAGCTTTAACTGTATATGGAACACTGACTAATAATGCAGGAACATCAGGTTTGGTAATTAAATCAGATACTTCAGCTACTGGGTCATTGATTGAAAACAATGGTGCAAATGCTAGCATAGAGCGATACATTGCAAATCCAGACCAATACCACATGTTAAGTTCTCCTGTTGCTTCACAAGCAATAGGTTCCATTGTATCAATTGCCGATAGTTTTTATGTTTGGAGTGAACCATTGGGTGTTTGGATTGAACATTTAGATGCAATCAATTTTACTGCTGTAAATAATGGTGTAAATAGTTTTATTACTGGTAAAGCTTATGCTGTTTCTTATCCAACTATCGTAACAAAAAGCTTTGTAGGTAATGTTAATAATGGCAATATTAATATTCCTCTTACGGTGTCACCGGGAATCTTCAGCGGGTGGAATTTTATAGCTAATCCTTATCCTTCATCTATTGATTGGAATATAAGCAGTGGTTGGAATAGGAGTATTTTAGAAAATGCAAGTTCAAATGAAAAAGCAATGTGGATATGGAATGCAGCCATAGGTAACTACGGGACTTATATTTCAAATTCGGGTATTGGCACTAATGGAGTTACTGCTAATATTGCTATATCTCAGGGTTTCTGGGTAAAAGCAGCAACTTCAGGAATACTAAGCATGAATAATAGTATAAGAAAACATTCTAATCAAGCTTTCCTTAAATCTTTAACATCAGTTTCAGAAACATTAAATATTACTGTTAGTTGTAACGAAAACGCTTTTAGTGATGAAGTTGTTATTAAATTTGGCAATCAAAATAATCAAGAAGGTGCTGAAAAAATGTTTAGCATAGAATCTACTGCACCAAGTTTATACTCAACAAAACTGAATAAAAATTGGAGTATCAATCATCTTTCAACTGTTTCTCAAAATCCAATATTACCTCTTAGTTTTAAAGCTGGTATGGGTGGAAATTATTCGCTCCATGTTAGTGGCATTAGCAACTTCTCATCTAGTAATTATATTTATTTAAAAGACATTCTTACAAATTCTATTACAGATTTGAATCAAAATTCTACGTATAACTTTACTGCATCAATTAATGACAATGCAGATCGTTTTCAAATAATATTTACATCATTACCATTAGAAATTTCAAATAATTCAATTCAAAACACTAGCATTTATTTGATTGATAATACAATTTATGTAAATAGTAATGAAACAATTAAACAAATAAGTATTTACAATTCGTTGGGTCAATTGGTTAAAAATATTGATAATATTAATGGGAATTTTGCTATTAATATGAACGAAAATAAACATGGATGTTTTATTTTAAAGATAATTACAACTTCACATATTTATACTGAAAAGGTAATAGTTAGATAACTCCTTTGCAAAAAAAACTTTTAATTAATTTTCAAACCCTTACCTCTTTAAAAATAATCTAAATAAATAAGATTATTTTTAAAGTTTTGCAGGATAATTGCATACTTTAGTAGAAAAAAATAGTATTTTTGCAATAGATTTTTAAAATCTAATTAAACTTATTTGATGCTATTTATGTAAGACTTAAAATAGGTAAATCCTCAAATCATTATTTATGAAATAGTCATAAAAATATTAGTCATACTAACTGAGAATGATATTATATGGCGTATTCCATATTACAATAATAAAATAACACATGAAAAAAGTATTACTTATTTTTGTTTTAATATTTAGCTATTCAATTGTAAATGCAGCTTATTTTAAAAAACTTCCATATAAGATAACTCAACCCAATGGAAAAACTATCAATTGTTTTGTGTCTGGCGATGAATTTTTTAATTGGATACATGATAGTGAGGGATATACAATAATACAAGCATCAAATGGATATTATTATTATGCTGAGCAAGACGGAGATTTGCTAAAACCTTCATCTTATTTAGCAGGCACTAAGACTTCATCTCATATTGGATTGAAGAAATGGGCTAAAATTTCAGAAAAAGAATATCAGCGAAGACGCAAAACTATGTTTGCCCCTGAAGTAGGAAGAAAAGGTGGGCCTAGCAAAGCTCCGCACTTAGGAAATTTAAACAATATAGTAGTTTATATTCGATTTGCTGACAACAATGAATTTACAACTACTCGTCAAATTTTTGATAATAAGTTTAATCTTCTTACAGCTAATTCACTTAAGGCATATTATAAGGAAGTTTCCTATGATAATTTAACAATCAATAGCACTCACTATCCTAGTTGTGCTCTTACAACAAATTTATCATATCAGGATGCAAATGCACGTGGTTATTACGAACCATATAATGCAGTATCAAATCCGATAGGATATAGCGGTACTACTATTCAAAGAATGAGAGAACATACATTATTAGCAAATGCAATTGATTGGATAAATGCAAACTCTGCTATTCCTTCTACATTAAATATTGATGGTGATGGAGATGGTAATGTTGACAATGTTTGTTTTATTATCAGAGGCAATAATGGTGCATGGAATGATTTATTATGGGCTCATAGATGGGCATTAACAAGCCAAACAGTTTTTCTTAATGGTAAAAGAGTATATGACTATACTTTTCAACCAGAATCTCAGGTATCTGTAAATACATTATGCCATGAAATGTTTCATGCTTTGGGTGCTCCTGATTTATATCATTATTCGTATGATGATTTATCTCCTGTAGGGAATTGGGATTTGATGGAAAGTGGCGGAGGACACATGCTAGCATATATGAAGTGGAAATATTCTGATAATTCATGGATAAGCTCCATACCAGAAATTACTGTTACAGGAACATATACTTTAAATCCTTTAACTTCGCCAACAAACAATTGTTACAAGATAGCTTCACCTAATTATGCAGGCGAATATTTTATGGTTGAATACAGAAAACAAGCTGGAACTTTTGAATCTAATATTCCTGGTTCCGGTTTAATAGTTTACAGAATAAATCCATCATTAGATGGTAATTCAAACGGTCCTCCAGATGAAGTATATGTTTACAGACCAGGTGGAACTAATACAACAAATGGCAACTTAAACAATGCTTACTTTTCATCCAATGTTGGCAGGACAATAATGAATGACACAACAAATCCATCAAGTTTTCTTCAAAATGGTAATGCTGGCGGGTTGAAAATTTCTAATATTACAACAGCAGGTTCTACTATATCTTTTAATGTGGTTTTACCTTGCATACAACCAACTTTAAAGGCTTCATTATTTACTGTTTCTGATTTAACAAATAATTCCATGACTATCGGATGGACTCGTGGCAGTGGAGATTCTGTATTAGTTGTTGCCAGAGCAGGTAGTGCTGTTAATATTGATCCTGCAAATGATGTAATTTATTCAGCAGATAGTGTTTTTGGTAACGGATCTCAAATTGGTTCAGGAAATTATATAGTTTATAATGGGACAGGAACTTCTGTAAATGTAACAGCATTAACATTGGGAACTCCATATTATTTTGCTATTTATGAGTATAATGGTGCTGGCTATTGTTATAAAACACCTGCTTTAATTGGAAATGCAACGGTATGTAATCCTCCAACTATTCAAGCATCTGCATTTACATCTTCATCTGTTAACAATACTCTTACATTAGGTTGGACACGTGGAAACGGAAGTGCTGGAGTATTTGTAGTTGCAAGAATAGGAAGTGCTGTAAACACAGATCCCGTGAGTGGCAACAATTACATTGCCAATTCTGCTTTTGGAAGTGGTTCTCAATTAGGAACAGGAAATTATGTAGTTTATAAAGGAACAGGAAATACTGTAACAATAAATGCATTATTAGCAGGAATAACTTATCATTTTGCAATATATGAATATAACACAACAAGTAATTGTTATGCATTGCCTGCATTGGTTGGTAGTGAAATAGTATGTACTAAGCCAACTACACAAGCTTCTGGATTTATTACTTCTGCAATTACAGGCAATTCAATGAAAACTGCTTGGACACGAGGAAATGGTAATTCAGTATTAGTTATTGCCCGTCAGGGAAGTGCTGTAAACGAAAGTCCTACAATTGGTACAGCCTATACTGCCCATGCTGCTTTTGGCAATGGTTCTCAAATAGGAAATGGTAATTATGTAGTATATAAAGGATCGGGAGCGTTTGTAAATGTAACAGCATTAATGCCAGAAACCTCTTATTATTATGCTATTTACGAATATAATTTGGCCAACAATTGTTATTTGACACCTGGCTTAACAGGAAATGCAAATACAACTATTTTAGGAATAACAGATAATAATGCTAATCTGTTTAAACTAAATGTTTTTCCAAATCCATTTACTGATAAAACAAATATTGAATACACGTTAAAGGAAAGTAATGATATTGAATTTACCCTTTATGATATTGCTGGACAAGAGCTTAAAAAGATTATAAATAAAAGACAAAACATAGGGTTACAAACTATAACTATAGATGACACTATGCTTAGAAAAGGTATTTACTTTTACAATCTAAAAATTGGAGACAAAATGATAAAAGGAAAGTTGATTAGATATTAATTTTAGATATGATCTAAAAGCAACAATTAATTCACAAAAATCCAAATAGATAATATAATAATTGTTTTTTTGTGATAAAAATATTTAGTATCTTTACATTCTAATATCCCAAACTATATTAAAATCAGTTATTATGAAAAAAAAATTATTGCTTATTTTAACGATGTTACTATTTATCACAATAGTTAAAGCAGCTTATTTTGAAAGACTTTCGCATACTATTACACAGCCAAATGGCAAAACAATTAACTGTTTTGTTTCAGGCGATGAGTTTTTTAACTGGATACACGATGAAGCCGGCTATACAATTATTCAGGCCCCTAATGGTTATTATTATTATGGACAACAAAATGGCGATTTGGTTGAACCTTCAAGTTTTTTAGTTGGTGAAGTTAATCCAGAAAATATTGGTTTAAAAAAATGGGCTAAAATTTCAAAAACAGAATATAACAGAAGGTTTAATGCAATGTTTGCCTACGAAAATGACCCAACTGCTGGTCCAAGCAACGCACCACACTCCGGAACGTTAAATAATATAGTGGTTTATATTCGCTTTTCTGATGATGCAGAGTTTATACCTACTCGCCAAACTTATGATGATAAATTTAATCCTACCACAGGAAATACACTCAAAACATACTATCAAGAGGTTTCATACAATAATTTAACTATTAGTAGCACACACTATCCTGCATGTGCATTAACAACAAATTTATCATACCAAGATGCAAATCCTCGAGCATATTACCAGCCATATAATGCTACTACAAACCCAACGGGTTATGATGGTCAAACAGAAAGAACTACAAGAGAACACACTTTATTAGTAAACACAATAAATTGGATAAATACTAATTCTGCAGTATCATCATCATTAAACCTCGATGGTGATAATGATGGCAATGTTGACAATGTCTGTTTTATTATAAAAGGAAATAGCGGTGGATGGAGTGAATTACTATGGGCACACAGGTGGTCGTTATATTCTCAAACAGTATATATTAATAGTAAAAGGGTTTACGATTACACATTTCAACCCGAAAATCAAGTTGATGTACAAACATTATGTCATGAAATGTTTCACGCATTAGGTGCTCCAGATTTGTATCACTATACATCAAATGGAGTCTCGCCAGTTAGCAGTTGGGATTTAATGGAAAGTGGCGGCGGGCACATGCTTACATATATGAAATGGAAATATTCAAATAATACATGGATAAACACTATACCACAAATAACCACTACAGGAACATATACTTTAAATCCTGTTACATCGGCAACAAACAATTGTTATAAAATTGCTTCACCAAATTCTACTACTCAGTATTTTATGGTAGAATATAGAAAAAAGACTGGAACTTTTGAAAACAACATACCTGGTTCAGGATTAATTGTTTACAGAATAGACCCTACTATTTCAGGTGGAAATAGAAATGGACCGCCCGACGAAGTATATGTTTATCGGCCTGGCGGATCAAGTAGTGTTAATGGATCACCAAGCAGTGCTCACTTCTCATCTACAGTGTCTCGAACTGCCATAAATGATGCAACAAACCCAAGTAGTTTTTTACAAAATGGAACTGCAGGAGGCTTAAACATCTCAAATGTAACAACTGCAGGTACTACAATTTCTTTTGATGTAACTTTTCCTATCGCATGTACACCTCCAACTACACAAGCATCTGCATTCACTTCTTCGTCAATAGCTGACAATTCAATGACCATAGGTTGGACAAGAGGTTCGGGTAATTCTGTTTTAGTTGTTGCAAGGTTAGGAAGTGCTGTTAACGATAATCCTGTTAATGGTGCCACATACAGTGCAAATGCTGCATTAGGTAGCGGCACACAAATTGGAACAGGAAATTATGTAGTATATAATGGTGCTGGTTCTTCAGTAAATCTAACAGCATTAACATCAGGAACAACATGTTATTATGCTATTTACGAATACAATTCATCTACTTATTGCTATTTAAATCCCGCTTTAACAGCAAGTGCTACTACCACTGGAATTCCTCCTTGTATTTTTTGTGCCTCATCAGGAAATTTGTCTTTTCAAACCAGCACAACTTTAGTAAATTTTAATACATTGAATAATATTTCAGCAAAACCTGATGCATATTCTGATTATACGGGATTATCAACATCAGTAAATAAAAATTCAACTTATAATCTTACTGTTAATATTAATACAGATGGAGCTTATACCATACATGCTTGGGCTTGGATAGACTGGAATCAAGATTGTGATTTCTTAGATAGTGGCGAAGCTTACGACTTAGGAACTGCATTGAATACTACAGATGGAGCTACCACTCTATCTCCTCTGAGCATCACAATTCCTGCAACTGCACTTACTGGAAATACAAGGATGAGAGTTTCCTCTAAATATAATAGCGATCCTACTTCATGTGAAACAGGTTTTGACGGAGAAGTAGAAGATTATACTATAAATATTACATCAACATCTTGTACACCTGTAGTTATTACAACACAACCTACAATTTCACAAACAACCTGTACTCCATCGAGTAGTACTACATTTTCAGTTGCTGCTAATACTGGAACTGCTCCAATAACTTATCAATGGCAATATAATAATAGCGGTACTTGGCAAAATGTAACAAATGGAATACCTACAGGAGCTACTTATACCAATGGGACTTCTGATACGATGACAGTAAGTGGAATAACATCTGCCAATACTTTTCAATATCGCTGCTATTTAACCAATTGCAGTGGTACAAATAATACAACTTCTAATATTGCATCTTTAGTAGTTAATATTATTCCATCAGCAGCAGGAAGTATTTCAGGAGCAACTTCCATTTGTCAAAATCAAACAGCTGTTACATATACTGTACCTGCAATTGCTTACGCAACCTCTTATATTTGGACTTTACCTAATGGTGCAAATGGTACAAGTTCTACAAATACTATTAACATTGATTATACAAGTTCTTTTATTTCTGGTAATATCACCGTAAAAGGTCAAAATTCTTGTGGTATTGGATTACTTAGCACAATAGCAATTACAGTAAGTTTATTGCCAACGAATCAAATATTGCTTAATGAGCCATTTGATTACCCTATTGGTAGTTTTCTTTCTGGCCTTGGCTGGACTGCTCATAGTGGTGTTGGCACTAACACTATACCTATTGTTAACGGAAATTTAAATTATAATGCCTACCCTTTATCTTCTGGACAGATGGTTAAACTACTTAATACTGGAGAAGATGTTAATAAAGTTTTTGGTCCTAAAACATCAAATACTACTTTTGCTGCTTTTCTTGTAAAAATAATAAATGCTTCAGTTACCGGCGATTATTTTGCACACTTTATTAAAGCAGGTACAAATACTGTTTTTGCTGGCCGAGTATTTGTAAAACAAGATCCTTCAAATTCAGCAAAAATTTTATTTGGTGTTGGAAAGTCCACAAATTTAACAATTCCTGGAACAGTATATTCATCTAGCTCTTTTGATACAAATCTTACACATTTAATTGTATTAAAATATACTGCAAATTCAGCAACTACTAATGATGATGTTATTAGTTTGTTTATTGATCCATCTATCAGTGAAATAGAAGAAACTCCAAGTTTAATTGCAACTGATGTAGCAACAGATATTGATTCTTCATATCTCGGATTTGCATTAAGGCAAGGAACCTCAACATCTTCACCAAGCCTTTATATTGATGGAATTAGAATCGCTTCAAGTTGGAAAGAAGCTTTAGGATTAAACTTAAATCAAAGTATTATAGGTCAAGCAAATGTTTGCCAAGGGCAAAATAATGTAAGCTATACAGTACCTGAATCTTCTAATGCAACTTCCTATATATGGTCATTACCTGTTGGCGCAACTGGCACAAGTACAACCAATTCAATTATTGTTAATTATAGCAATTCCGCAATTTCTGGAAATATAATTGTTAAAGCTCATAATGCATGTGGTGATGGAGATTCTTCAGCTTTGGCAATTACTGTTAATCCACTTCCAACTATATCCGGAATTATTTATGATACACGATGTGGAGCTGGAATAGTTAATTTAGCTGCAACTACTGCATCTGGAACCATCAATTGGTATTCAAATTTTACAGGAGGTTCAACAATTCATACAGGAACTAACTTTTCTCCTTCAATTTTGCAAACTACTACTTTTTATGCTGATGTAACTAACAACGGTTGTACGAGTTATCCAAGAACAGCTTTAACAGCAACTATCAAGCCAGTACCATTAATTACATCAACAACATCGGATACAATTTGTGTCCCAGGCAATGTAACTTTGAGTGCAACAGCATCTTCAGGCACTATTAATTGGTATTTAGATTCAATATCAACTTCTCCAATTGCTTCTGGCACTTCTTTTTCTACATCTATTACTGCTACCACAAATTACTATGTAGATGCAATTGAGAATGGATGTAGTTCTCCAACAAGAACTTTGATAATAGCAACGCTAGGCACATCTCCTGTTGTAATTGCAAATACTACAGCAACTAATGTTTGTGAGGGAGTTGCTGTTACATTAAGTGGAAGTGGTACAGCTGGAGTAACATATACATGGGATAATGGTGTATTAAATGGCATACCATTTTATCCTACTGAAACAAAAACTTATATTCTAACTGGAATAAACGCAAGTGGATGTCAAAATACTGCGTCAGTGTTTGTTTCTGTAAATCCAGCTCCGGCAGTTAATCCAATTAGTGGAGCAGCAACTCTTTGTGAAGGCACTTTTAATTCAGCTTATACTGTTGCTTTACACACTTATGGGCAACCATTACCACCTACAAGCGGACATGGAATTGATACTACGGACCAAGCAGATGGAGCTGTGAATAATTATAGTTGGTCGTTTAGTGGCAATGCTACAATAATTCCTACTACAATAGTTAATGCTATTAACATGAATTTTGCTCTTGGCTCCACGAGTGGAATATTAACAGTTGTGGAAACAGACCCTTCAACAGGTTGTTCTAGAAGCAATCAGCTTAATATTACTGTAAACCCATTCCCAGTGAATGCAGAGATAATTTCTGGATCAAATACTGTATGTGCTGGTGAAAACAATGTAATTTATACAGTTCCTATCATCACAAATGCAACTTCTTATGCATGGACTTTACCAACTGGGACAACTGGAATAAGTAATACCAATTCAATAACTGTGAACTATGGATTATCAGCAATTTCTGGTAACATAACTGTTAAAGGGAATAATAGCTGTGGTGATGGCAATACTTCGATATTGCCAATTACTGTAAACCCATTACCTGAATCTTTAGGAACAATTTCAGGCACTTCAACGGTTTGCCAAGGCGAAAGCGATGTAGTTTATTCTGTTCCAGCTAATACCAATGCTTCATCTTATATTTGGACATTACCTTCAGGAGCAACTGGCTCAAGCGTAACTAATTCAATTATTGTTAATTATGGCAGTTCTGCTGTTTCTGGAAGTATTACTGTTAAAGCTCATAATTCTTGTGGAGATGGATATCCTTCAACATTGGCAATTACTGTTAATGAACGTCCTACCATAACAGAAAGCATTTCGGATACACTTTGTGGAGCAGGAATTGTAACTTTAGGTGCAACAACCACTTCAGGTACAATCAATTGGTATTCTAATTTCACAGGTGGCTCTTCTATTCATACAGGAACTTACTATTCTCCTTCAATATTTCAAACAAATACATTTTATGCTGATGTAACAAACAACGGATGCACGAGCTATCCAAGAATAGCTGTAACTGCAACTATCAAACCCTTACCAAGTATTATTTCAACATTATCAGACACTATTTGTGCATCAGGTATAGCAACTTTAGCTGCAACAACTTCTTTAGGTACAATTAACTGGTATTTAGATTCAATTTCAGTTACACCTATTGCTTTTGGACCGTCTTTTTCACCAACTATTCCTTCTACTACAAATTATTATGTTGATGCTACTTATGATGGATGTACATCATTGACAAGATCATTAGTAGTAGCAAATGTAGGTGCATTACCAATAGTAATTGCAAATGCTACTTCAACCAATATTTGTGAAGGTTTAGCTGTTACATTAAGTGGAAGTGGCACAACTGGTGTTACTTACACATGGGATAACAATGTGATTGATGGCATACCATTTAATCCGAATAATACAAAAACTTATACTTTAACTGGAACAACTTTAAATGGATGTCAAAATACAGATACAATTATTATCACAATAATTCCTGCACCTCCTATTAATCCAATTAGTGGAACTACAACTCTCTGCGAAGGCACTTTGAATTCTGCTTACGCTGTTGCTTTACATACCTTTGGACAACCATTACCTCCTACAAGCGGCCATGGAGCAGATACAGACCAACCAGATGGTGCAGTAAATAATTATGAATGGTCGTATAGTGGAACTGCTATTATAAATGCAACTACTAATGTTAATGCAATTAACATGGATTTTGCTCTTGGTGCAACAAGTGGAATATTAACTGTTGTGGAAACAGATCCCACTACTGGTTGTTCTAAAAGCAATCATTTGGTTATTAATCTAAATCCTGCTCCTCCAGATAATCCAATAATTGGTACTACAACTCTCTGTGAAGGCACTTTAAATTCAACATATTCTGTTGCTTTGCATACTTATGGACAACCATTACCACCAAATAGCGGACATGGAGTTGATACTTCAGATCAAGCTGATGGAGCCGTTAATAATTATGTATGGTCGTATAATGGAATAGCAATTATAAATTCGACTAATGCTGTTAATGCTATTAACATGAATTTTGCACTTGGTTCCACAAGTGGCATATTAACTGTTACAGAAACAAATCCTTCAACAGCTTGTAATAGAAGCAATCAACTTTCAATAATTGTAAATCCACTTCCTTTAAGTCCAGAAATAATTTCTGGATTAAATACTGTCTGTCAAGGGCAAAATATTGTTAATTATTCTATTCCTATAGTTGCCAATGCAACTTCTTATAATTGGACTTTACCAACAGGAGCAATAGGATTCAACGAAAGTAATAACATCGCAATAAATTATTCAAACAATGCTGTTTCAGGAAATATTAAAGTAAAAGGACATAACGAATGTGGTGATGGCAATCCTTCAATATTGGCAATTACAGTAAACCCATTACCTTATTCAGCAGGAATAATTTCAGGATCTTCAATAATATGTCAGGGCGAAAGCAATACAATTTATACCATACCTGCAATTACAAATGCATCATCTTATAATTGGACATTACCTTCAGGAACTATAGGAACAAGTTCTACTAATTCAATAAGTGTTGATTTTGAAACAACTTTCAATTCTGGAAATATTACAGTTAGAGGTATTAATAGTTGTGGTAATGGAGATTCTTCAACTTTGGCAATTACTATTGCTCCTCCACCATTGGTATCAACTTTTACAGCAGCAGTTTCAAATGTCTGGGAAAAATGCGAAAACTGGGATCAAGGTATTCCAGGACCTTTAACCAATGCAAGTATTGCTGCATCAAAATTAGCTATTGTAAATTCAAATAATTATACATGTAAGAATTTAACAATTGAACCTTTGGGAAAACTAACTATTAATGCTGGCAAAAACTTAACTGTAGCCGATACTTTATTACTAAAATCTGATATATCAGGAACAGCTTCATTGATAGATAACGGAACATTATATTCAACTACAAATATAGTGGAACGTTATATTCCTCATACATTTACCGATGAATTCCACATGCTGGCTTCACCAGTAACATCTCAGGCTATAAGTCCAGCTTTTAATGAAGAAAATGGATTCTTTGTTTGGGACGAACCCACAGGAAACTGGATAGAATTTGCCGATGTACTTAATTTTACCTCCACAAATGGAGGAACTAATTTCATCCCTGGTAAAGGTTATGCTGTATCATATCCAAATATTGTTACAAAAAGATTTAAAGGCAATCTAAATACAGGAAGTGTAAACATTCCGCTTACAGTTTCATCGGGATTGAACAGCGGATGGAATTTTATAGCAAATCCTTATCCTTCAGCCATCAATTGGAATGCTAGTAGTGGATGGAATAGAACTATGCTGGAAAATGCTGATCAAATAAACAACCCTAATGAAAAAGCAATCTGGATTTGGAATGCTCAAACAGCTAATTACGGAGCATTTATTTCAAATACAGATGCAGCAACCAATGGTGTTAGCCGCAATATTTCTATATCACAAGGATTTTGGGTAAAAGCTACAACCACAGGAACGCTTGCGATGAATAATGAAGTTAGAGAACATGCTGATCAGGCATTTCTTAAATCGTCTTCAGCAGATGAAATGCTTCGCTTAAAAGTAACAAATGCTGGAAACACTTATAGTGATGAACTTATCATCAATTTTGGCAATGCAGGTGATCAGGGTGGTGCCGAAAAAATGTTTACTATTGAATCAACGGCTCCAAGTATCTATTCAATGAAATTGAATAAAAACTGGAGCATTAACTATTTAACAACTATTGATCAACACTCAATAATACCCATTGGGTTTAAAGCTGGTGTTGATGGTAATTACAATATTCATGTAAGTAACATTAATACTTTTAATGATAATACTAACGTGTATTTAAAAGACTTAGCTACAAATACAATTACCGATTTACGCCAAAGTTCAGATTATCATTTTACAGCTATACCTAATGAAAATGCAAATCGATTCCAACTTTTGTTTCAATCACCTCAGTTAGGAATTTCAAATAATATAATTGAAAACACAAGTATTTATTCATACAATAATGCAATTTATATCAATAGCAATGAGACAATTAAAGAAATTGCTATTTACAATACATTAGGACAATTAATTAAAATTCTTGATAACAAAAATGGAAAAGCTAATTTTACTATGGATGCTAGTACAATATATTTAGTGAGAGTTATTACTTCAAAAACTGTCGTTTCTAAAAAGGTTTTTGTTAATTAGAAACTATAGATTTTATTATTGTATCGAAATAGCAATTATAAAAGGGTATTAAATTAAACACTATTCAAAGCCAAACATAAATCTTCTTTATGTGTTATTTGTATGGATTCTAAATTTATACTTTTATAAAAAGATTGAAAATTTATTTATTTAACTAAGAATATGAAAAAGATTTTTATACTTTGTTTCTTATCTTTTATGATAATTACATATGGACAAAGTCAGAATGCACCTAAGGCCACAGTAGCTTCCGTAAGTGCTTGTCCAAATGGAAGTTTTAATGTATCAATTACAACAAATAGTGCAGTTCAAATTGGGGCATTAACTTTACGCCTTGATTTTAACCCTAATTTAATTACTTATAATTCTTATTCAAATGTAAATAGTTTACTAAGTGGTGGAATTACAATAAATTCTGTTCCTGAAAGTACCAATGTGAGATATATTAAAATAGTTTGGTTGATTCCTTCTTCTCCTAATACTATTAATTTAACTGCTGGTAAAATTGTTGATTTGAATTTTACACTTTTATCAGGTTCTCCTACCATTCAATTTAATAATACTTCAAATGAAGGAGGAGATTGTGAATTTGCTAACGGGTTTGGAGTTGCCTACAATGATAGCCTATATGTTAATTCAACAATTACTAATTTAGGAGCTGGAACTCCAGGAAGCATAAGTGGTTCAACCAATGTTTGTCGTGGTCAGAATAATGTAAATTACACCCTTGCTGTAATGCCCAATGCAACATCTTATGTATGGACTTTACCAACAGGGGCATCAGGAACTAGTTCTACAAATTCAATAAATGTTAATTATGGAGCATCTGCTGTTTCTGGTAATATTATAGTAAAAGGCATAAATGCTGCATGTAGCAATGGAACTCCATCTACATTACCAATTACTGTAAGCTTAATACCTGTTGCAGCAGGAACTATCACAGGTTCGGCTACCGTATGCCAAGGACAAAATAATGTAACTTACACAGTTCCATCAATAACTAATGCAACGTCCTATGTTTGGACATTACCTACTGGAGCTACGGGAACAAGCTCTACTAATTCTATCACTGTTAATTATGGAAGTTCTGCTGTTTCTGGCAATATTACAGTAAAAGGTTCTAGCTTATGTGGAGATGGAAGCATTTCATCTAAATCAATTACTGTAAATCCATTACCTGTTGCAGCAGGAACAATATCAGGTTCTTCGACAGTTTGCCAAGGACAAAATAATGTAACTTATAACATTCCGGCAATTACCTATGCAACTTCCTATGTTTGGACCTTACCAACTGGTGTTACAGGAACAAGTTCTTCCAATTCAATCAATGTTAACATTGGTGCATCAGCTGCTTCTGGAAATATTACAGTTAAAGGTAACAATAGTTGTGGCGATGGAACTTTTTCTTCTTTATCAGTAACTATAAATTCTATTCCTGTTGCTGCAGGAACTATCATAGGTTCGGCTACCGTATGCCAAGGGCAAAATAATGTAAGCTATACGGTTCCAACAATTACTAATGCAACTTCCTATGTTTGGACCTTGCCTACTGGAGCTATAGGAACAAGTTCTACTAATTCTATCACTGTTAATTATGGAAGTTCTGCTGTTTCTGGTAATATTACAGTTAAAGGCACTAACTTATGTGGAGATGGTAGCATTTCATCTAAATCAATTACTGTAAATCCATTACCATTATCAGCTGGAACTATCACTGGTTCAGCTACTGTTTGCCAAGGACAAAATAATGTAACTTACACAGTTCCATCAATAACTAATGCAACGTCCTATGTTTGGACATTACCTACTGGAGCTACTGGAACAAGCTCTACTAATTCAATTTCAGTTAACTTCGGAACATCTGCGGTTTCAGGTAATATTACCGTGAAAGGTAACAATAGTTGTGGTGATGGCACAGCTTCTTCTTTATCAATTACAGTAAATCCATTGCCAGTAACTGCTGGAGTTATTTCAGGTAATACATTAGTTTGTCAAGGAGAAACCAATGTTAATTATTCTGTTCCTCCAATTTTAAATGCAACTTCTTATTTATGGATACTACTTAGTGGAACTAGTGGAACAAGTACTTCCAATTCAATAATAACAGATTTTGGAACTTTGGCTGCTTCTGGTAATATTATAGTAAAAGGAAATAATAGCTGTGGAAATGGCATTTCTTCGTCTTTATCAATAACTGTAAAGCCACTACCAGCTAATGCAGGAATTATTTCAGGTTCAGCAACAGTTACTCAAGGAGATAGTAATATAGTTTATACTATACAACCTTTAAATAATGCAACTTCTTATGTTTGGACATTACCATCTGGAGCAAGCAATATTTCTGGTATTAATTCAAACTCAGTTACAGTTAAATATTCTCCAACAGCAATATCAGGGAATATAACTGTTTGTGGTAATAACGATTGTGGATTAGGAATTACCTCCTCATTAGCAATTACTGTTAATCCTCCACCATGTACACAACCCACTTTACAAGCTACTTTATTTACATCATCTGCTATTGCATACAATTCAATGACTATTGGATGGGCAAGAGGAAATGGTGATTCTGTTTTGGTTGTTGCAAGAATAGGCAGTCCTGTTAATGCTGATCCTGAAAGTAGAACAAATTATACAGCTAATACATTTTTTGGCAATGGATCATCTATTGGAACAGGAAACTTTGTAGTTTATAAAGGAATTGGCACATCTGTAAACTTAAGTGGATTAACCGAAGGATCTACTTATTATTATGCTGTTTACGAATATAATTCTCTAAATACTTGTTATAAAATACCATCATTAACAGGTTTTGGGTTAACAATCCATAACTCAACATTTACAGCAGCAGTTTCAAATAATTGGGAAACTGCTACAAATTGGAGCAATGGAATTCCTGATTCAATAACTAATGCTTTAATCCCAGCTAATAAATTAGCAATAGTAAATTCAATTAATAATAAATGTCATAGTTTAACTATTGCCCCATTAGGCAAACTAACAATTAATACAGGAAATGATTTAACAGTAAGTGACTCATTAATCTTACAATCAAATGTTACAGGAACAGCTTCATTGATAGACAACGGAACACTATATTCATCTACATATATTGCAGAACGTTATATCCCTCATACATTTACAGATGAGTTCCACATGTTAGCATCACCAGTGGCTACACAAGCAATAAGTCCAAATTTTAATGAATCTGATGGTTTTTTTGTATGGAATGAAGCTACTGGTAGCTGGATTGAATTTGCAGATTCATTTAATTTTAATACTGCTAATGGAGGAACTAATTTTGTGCCCGGCAAAGGTTATGCAATTGCCTACCCTAATGTCGTAACAAAAAGGTTTACCGGTAATCTTAATACAGGGACTATAAACATTCCTCTTAGTTATACAACGGGTATATACAGTGGATGGAACTTTGTAGCAAATCCTTATCCTTCTGCAATCAATTGGAATTCAAGCGATGGATGGTCAAGAGCTATATTAGAAAATGCAACTGCAAACGGAAAAGCAATTTGGATATGGAATCCTATTACAGCTAACTATGGAGCTTATATTTCAAATTCACCTTCTGATAGTGGAACAAATGGAGTTACAAATAATATTGCAATATCACAAGGTTTTTGGGTAAAAGCAACAACTGCAGGAACACTAAGTATGGATAATAACGTAAGGCAACATGCTTCACAGGCATTTCTTAAAACAACTCCAATTGCTAATGATATGATTCACTTAAAAGTAACAAGTTCAGCTAATACTTATAGCGATGAACTTATTATTAACTTTGGAAATGAAACCGATCAAGGTGGTGCCGAAAAAATGTTTAGTATAGACGAAACCGCTCCAAGTTTATATTCAACAAAACTAAATAAAAAATGGAGCATCGATAATCTCACATCCATTACCAATAATACAATAATACCCATTGGTTTTAAAGCAGGAGTGGATGGAAATTACAACATCTCATCTCTTGATATTCAAGTTTTTGACAATGTTGTACTTGAAGATATTAAAACCAATATTCAACTTAATTTTTCCAATGGAAATAATTACTCATTTTATGCCTTAGCAAATGACAATCCAAATAGATTTTTATTGCATTTTAATTCATCTTCTATTTTAAATGAAACAAATAACCAATTACCTAAAATATACTATTCTAAGCATGTTATAAATATTTTCAATCCATGGTCAGAAAAAACTACGATATTTATTTACGACATAAATGGAAAATTGCTTCAAGCCAATGATGCAAAACAAGGAAATAGTACATTAAATTTTAATTCAGTAAATGGAGTTTATATTATTAAACTTCAAAGTGATTGGAATGTATTTATAACGAAAGAAATAATGTATTAAAAAAACGCTAGTTTTATCTTATAGAAATTTAATGAAATTGAAAATAGATAAATCTATACCCTTAAAAAAGACAAGTTGTATGACTTGTCTTTTTTTTGCACTATTGTTTACTAACAAAGTGAGCATCCCTTTTATTATTCTGAAAGTTGTAAAAAATAGAAAACCCATTTAGTATTAGTAACCAAACGGGTTTTCAGCAAATAAACAATTAATAATCAATATTCAATTTTATTTATAATCTTAGATTTATGAAAAATCTTGAGGTAAATCAATACTGTATTTTTGAACACGTCTGTAAAGAGCATTCCAATCAAGGTTTAATAATCTAGCAGCTTCGGCTTTATTAAAATTAACTCTTTGAAGAACATTAAGAATAGTTTGTCTCTCTAATTCTTTCAAATCATAAGGATTAGTGTTATCATACATTGGTATCTTCATAATTTTAATTGAAGTAAAATGTATAGGCGTAAGTTCATTCCCTTGGCAAATGATTACAGCTCTTTCCAATAAATTTTTCAATTCCCTTATATTACCTGGAAAAGGATAATTATTAAAAATTTCAAAAACATCATTATGAATAGATGCAATTCTAGTCTTACCCATTTTTTTAGTTAATATGTTTAAAAAGTAGTTTGACAGTTCAGCAATATCATTTCTTCTTTCTCTTAAAGGAGGCAAATTAATAACAAAAGTTCCTAAACGATGGAAAAGATCAAGGCGAAAAACTTTTCCGCCGGTTAACTCTTCGATAGATTTATTGGTAGCAGAAATAATGCGAACATTAAAATCCTGATCTCTTTGTGTACCTACTTTCGTAAATTTACGATCTTCCAATACTCTTAATAATTTTATCTGTAAAGCAATTGGCATTTCTCCAATTTCGTCCAAAAATAATGTACCATTATTTGTTTCTTCAAACCAACCTGCCCTGTCAACAATGGCTCCAGTAAAACTTCCCTTTTTGTGTCCAAAAAATTCGCTTTCAAATAAAGACTCTGGAACGGCTGACATATTTACTGCTCCAAATAACTGATTATTGCGTTTACTCAGATTATGAATACCACGAGCTACCAGCTCTTTACCTGTCCCACTTTCGCCTATTATCAATACAGAAGTATCGGGTGTTTCGGCAACCATTTCCATTTGTTGCTTAATATTGATAATATCAATTGACTTACCAATAATCATTTGACCTAATTCATTATTTACCGCTTTTTTAAGTAAAGTATTTTCTTTTTTTACATGAGTAAGTTTCTCTTTTAAAGCTGAGAATTTTTGTGTGCGTTCGATTGAAAACCAAATTTCAGGAGCAGTAAATGGTTTTTTCAGAAAATCAACAGCACCTTTGCGTAAAGCGCCAATTACTGTATCCATATCACCCGAACCACTTATCATAATCACCTCAGTACCGGGGTATTCACATTTTACCTTATCTATTACTTTCAATCCACTCATTTCTGGCAATTGAAAATCAGATATAATTAAATCTACGGGTTGTTTATTGAGCAAATCAAATCCTAAAGAAGGAGATTCAACTGCAATTACGTTGAACTTATCCTTTAAAATCGACCTTAAAAGGTTTCTGTATATCGGGTCATCATCAATAACCAAGATATCTAACATATTGTTGTCTTTCATCTGCAATAATTTATTTTATTTGTCAGACGGAACTTGCCATTTAACTATCCTCTAATGTGAAAGTATTCTTATGGCTTGTTTCATTTGAATAATTTGAATATATTAATTATTTATTTGCTTCATTGTTTCAGATTTATCAGCTAATACTGACAAAAGATATTTTATTTATTATTTAAACGATAGAGATTAGTTATATACAAATACAATTGGATAAGTACATGCATAAGTTCCAATAGGATTAATATCTAATGGACCAATATGTAAAGTAGAACCTACACTTACAATTATTTCGCTATTTGCTTTTGAATTTCCTGCTTTAGGCATATCAACTGTCCATGTATCTAAATACATATAATTCACTCCATTTTGATGATAAATATTTACTGGACTACTTGGCAATATAACTTGTACTGTATTATTTTGAGTTCCAAAAACTGAAAACATTCCTTGTTGAGCAACACTTTCTGAAAGTAAAACTGATCCACTTGATGTACGGGTTCCTTGAGGAGATACAACAACATTACCTCCATTGCCCATGGTTGAAAACTGTCCAAAACTCAAAGGTCTTATTTCTGAAGCAACAGTAGCTGGTACAATTTCGGCAAAAACAGTACCTGTACATGTAACTTGTCCGAATACATTACAGTTTGTTATTATAACAACGAAAACTATAATTACTTTTGAAAGGGTATTTAGTGTTTTCATGTGAACAAATTTTAAATTTAGATTATAATAAGTTTTTTTAATCTAATACTAAACCGCTAACAAGTAACTGAATTAATCCAATTGAAATTGCACATTGATTTCATAATTTCTTTTTCATTATGTAAACCAGATAAGACCTTACAAAGTTGCATTTCAACATCATTTAATGAAT
>Ga0247840_10002595_pt1 | contig 31995 bp, 27 predicted proteins | sample LaCruzMarch2015__FD_192404 | JGI IMG/M metagenome (GOLD analysis project Ga0247840, IMG submission 192404) | Freshwater microbial communities from meromictic Lake La Cruz, Castile-La Mancha, Spain - LaCruzMarch2015_17m | ecosystem: Environmental > Aquatic > Freshwater > Lake | place: Spain...
CGTTCAGCGTTATGGTTTTGCCGGCTGCAGAAAAAACGATATAAAAGACCCTGAATGTAGATACGCCGGGCGTGGCAACCTGTATGGTAACGGGGTTGCCGGTGGCAATGTTTATGCCTTCCATTGTAAACGATTTGTCAATGGTGGGCAAGGCGGCACTTAGTGTAACCACGTCGCCCGATGTGAGGTTAAAGGCAATCACATCGCCTTCAGCGGCTGCGGTGTTTATTGCCCAGCTCAGGCTTCCCGAAGTGGCACCTGTGCCGTCGTCGGTAATCTGTGTTACCGTAATGGTAGTAGCAGCATTAGCTGTGAAAAATGACAGGCAGGCTACTGCAAATAAAGTAATGAATGTTTTCATATTGAAACTGTTTAAAAGTGATTGATTGTCTTTGTCAAATAAGTGATACTTAAAATTTAAATTATAGAAAGCAGAAGCAATAAATCAATAGTACCCGAATCCTTTTGTTATCAGATTGTAGAAAAATAAAAGCAGAGATAAGCCAGACATAGCTTATCTCTGCTTTTTAATACATCCTTACTCCTTTATCATTTTCATGCGAACTGTTTTGTTTTCGTTGTTTACTTGCACCACATACAATCCTTTAGGCAAATTACTTACCGACACCATCGATGCTGATGACACTTGTTCTTTTTGGAAAATTTTTCCTGTCATATCCATAATTGTAATTTCGGCATTGCCACACAAACCATTTATACGCAACTGATTGCGAACCGGATTAGGCGAAATCTGTAACGAAAGATTGTTATTCAGGTTTTCTAAACTTGTACCAATGTCTTGTCCGCCATCAGTAATAGTCCAAAGATTTGTACCACCAGTAAGCGTACCACGCGCTGTAGCTGCTGTTCCTGCCGTGTATTTGCTATTTCCACCGCTGAATACTACATTTGGTTTTACTGTTTGTGCTGCCCAACCAATTAATAGCGCATCGTAATTGGCGGTAGAGAGGGTTACATTCTTGAACATATTTTCCATCTCTGTTACTTTACCTACATTCCAACTTCCAATATTTTGATTAAAGGAAGTTCCTTGAAACATATAACTCATATTTGTAACATTACTTACATCCCAGTTACTAATGTTTTGATTGAATGCAGAAGCATATAAAAACATAGATCTCATATTTGTAACCGAACTGGTATTCCAACTATCAAGATTGGTAATAGAATTTTGATCTATAAATGAAAAGCAACCACCCAAATTAGTAACAGTAGTCGGAAGAGTTGTAGGTACACTTGTCAGGTTATCTGCTTCAATGAATGCTCCGGTAAGATCAGTTAATCCAATAGAGCCAAAATCACTAACAGATGTCAGATATTCAACACCTGCCCAAGCAGAAAATGCTCCGAACCAAGTTAAACTTCCAATGATGCTTACGGTATAAGTGCCGGCAGTGGCAAAAGTATGCGGTTTGTCGCCTGAGGTGGTAAAGTTTTCGGGAGCAGAGCCATCGCCCCAGTTTACGGTGCAATTTACCGTACCGTTAAGCGGTAATGCAATACTTTTACTTGCTTCAGTAGTGGTAAACACTAATTTCATAGGGTCACCATTTGTAAATCCTTGCCAAGCCAGAGCCGGATAACCACCATTATCGGTAGAGTTCAACGTCCAGGTAGTTGGAAAATCCCAACCAGCAAAAGTCGCTTGCGTTTTCATTTCGGCAGTGCTTTTGCCGGTAGCTCCATTGTTGCTTGTGCCTGTAGTTGTAGCCACCAAGCCATCAACATCTGCATCAAAATAGCAATTAGATATAGCACCCCCATAATAACTTCCAACAAAACCATTGATAGCAGTAGGACGATCTAATCTCATTATGGGACTATTAAATTTCGATGGAGCTAAATCAGGAGCTGACCCTAAAGTTACAATCGAGCGGCTGTAACATTTACTAATAGTTCCACCTTCAAAATCTGCTTTTCCGGTAAAACCAGCTATTGCATCGGTTCCTTTTACTGTTCCTGTAGCATAACTATTCGTGATATTCACAGGACTCATCATGTTATTAATTACTCCAGCAAAACCACCAACATTAGTACTACCAGTCACATTACTTGTGGAATAACAACTGTTTACAGTGGCATCGGAGATTACTCCTGCAAAACCACCTACATACACTGCTGTACTTCCTGTTACAGTACCGGTAGAAAAGCAGTTGGTTATAGTTTCACAACCTGCATTGCCAATCAGCCCACCAATGTATTGAGCTCCTCCTGTTACAGTACAAGAGCTATTGCAATTGCTTACTGATTTAGAAACCGAGCCAATTAAACCTCCAATTGAATGCCCTGAACCAGTAACTGATCCCGAAGAACTGATATTAGAAACTGTACCATAACTCAAACCTACAATTGTACCTACTTGATTCACACCAGTGATATTGCAATTTGTCAATTTCAAATTACTTAAAGTTGAATTCATATCTGCAAATCCAAATAATCCCACTGCACTTGATGCTCTATTAATAGATAAACCGCTAATCGTAAAGTTTTGTCCATTGTAATTACCCGAAAAGCTTGTTGTAAAGTTTCCAATAGGCGAAAAACCATCTCCCCTCGACCAACCACTTGTAGCTGAAGCATCAATATCGGCAGTTTGGATATAATACTTACCCACAGCCCAAAAAGCAGAGTTAAAGCATAGAAATTCTAAATCGGCAAGTGCAGCAATTTTGTATGGATCAGCCTGTGTACCTGCGCCGCCAGAGAATGCTTGTTGTCCAGTTCCTGTAATCGTAAAGTTATACGGATTTTCATCAGCATCCTGGTTAGCGAACGAAACAGTAGCTGTTTTTGAACCTGCGCTTGTAGGCGTAAAGCGAATAGTAAATGTAGTAGAACCAGCATTGTCTACCGTTGTAGGATTTGTGCCCTGCAAACTAAATTGGTTGGCATTGGTGCCTGTAATAGTGAAACTACCTAATGTAGAAGCAACCGTTCCGGTGTTTTCGATTGTAAAAACAATATCGGTATTGGTGGCCGTAGTTTTGCTACCAAAATCGTAAGTGCTTGTACCATCGACAATGGCTGTTGCGCCTTGTTTTACATCAATTTCGGGGGCAGGAAAAACCTGCCAAGCCAAATAAGGATAGCCATTATTCTTATTGGCATCTATTTTCCAAGTTGTTGGAAAATCCCAACCAGTAAAGATGGCTTGCGTTTTCATTTGGGTGGTTGTTTTGCCAGTTCCAGCTGCACTTGCTAGTTGTCCAGAGGTTTGGGTATCCCAAAAAGAATTGCTGACAGTTGAACTCTCGTCGTCATTATATCCCACAAGACCGCCGACATAACTTGTTCCCACTACACTTCCAGTACTATAACAATTTCCGACTCCACCCATATTATATCCTAAAAGACCGCCGACATAACTTGTTCCCACTACACTTCCAGTACTATAACAATTGCTCATTGTTACAGTATTTGATCCCACAAAACCTCCGACAGTATTTGTTCCCACTACACTTCCAGTACTATAACAATTGCTGACTAATCCATTATTTCCTCCCATAAGACCACCTACAATATCTCTTCCTGTGATAGCTACATTAAGAACTCCAAGGTTTTTGATTTCTCCAAAAGCAATATATCCAAACAATCCAACATAATCTGTAGTTGGTCTATTTATGTATAAACCTTTAATTGTATGACCATCGCCATTGTAGTTGCCGTTGAATTGGGTATCCATATTTCCAATAGGAGAAAAACCTGCTCCTGAGTTCAAAGTACTTGTAGAACTAGCATCGATATCGGCTGTTTGCTTAAAATACCTTCCTGCCACCCAATGGGCGGTAGTTGTAGATAGAGTATTCAAATCGGCAAGTGTAGCAATTTTGTAAGGATCAGCCTCCGTACCAGCGCCACCTGAAAAAGATGGTAAACCATAGCCATACATAACAGTAGATGACATAAGCCAAATACTGACTAAAAAAAGTTTAAAAATTTTATTCATACTGATTTGATTTTTGTGCGCTTTTACAGTCTTCTTTACAAGTTGCAAAAGAGCGGGTTTTGAAAATTTTAATTTTTTTTGTATTGATATTTTAATATATATGTTTAAATATTGAATAAAACGAGAATATTAATTCAGAAAATAAAACTTTGTAGCGAAAATTATTACATGCGTGTAATAGTAAATATGTCGTAATTGATATAATTGATATTCAGTTATTTAGGTGCTGCAAACATACAACATTATTTTTGATAAAACAACTATTTGTGGTGGACAAAATGGGTACTTTTGAAAAAATAATTTTACATTATTTTAATTTTCACACTAAAGGTGGAGTAAAATGCAATATTATTGGGCATAATTGTATAGCACCCTACAAGTAGTAGGTGAGCGTGGGTAGTAGTAGTAGAGTAGTTTATAATAATCAGATATGAATCAGCATACCGGCATATTCACTTTGTATATGATTAAGAAATCATAAGTATTTTGGTTTTTGACAATAAAAAGATTTTATTTTACAGAACATTTGTATCTTTGTTTTTAAAATAATTATTGAGAATTTAAAAACAGCTTAAAGAAACAAGATGGATATTGATAAGTCTTTGAAAAACAGGAAAACAGATTTGTTGAATTATTATCGAAGTAGGGCAGATGAATATCTAAGCGAAATTAGGCTTACTTATGGTGAGATTCAAATTAAAGAACAAGCTTCGGCAATTAATAAAAGCTTAATCGAAACTAAAGATAAATTAATTGCTGCCCTTTTGCAAACTGCTGAAAAAGAGAAATGGACTAATCAGGAAAAGTTAGAAACAATATTATTGACCACATACACAAATTATATTGTGATGCTTGAATCGAGAAACGATGTATGGCCTTATGAATACATGACTTTTTCGAGAAGAATAGGAGAACTGTGGGAGCCATTTTGCAAACTCTGTTTTGCCTATCCAACAAACGACATTACGCTATTTATACCACCTTTATTCTCGGACGTAAAGAGGAAACTCTCGAACGAAATAGAGGAATATATTTTAAAACTAAACATTAATGAAGATGAAAGGTCTCAATTAAACAAATACTATAACAAAGTATGGGGATTAGTAACTTCGGGCGAAATTAAACTTGAATTAGATTTGCATTTTATTTATGAAAAACAGAAATTTGTAGTAGATTTTAAAAGTGGTTTTGGCTCTAATGAGAAAGGAAATACCAATAGATTGCTATTAGTTGCAAGTATTTATCAGAATTTGGAAGAAAACTATCAATGTATGATTTTTGTCAGGTCAGATGAAAACAATCACTATTTTAGGACTTTACAGAATTCGGGTATCTGGAACGCATTTTCAGGGGCTATTGCATACGATAAGATGAAATTCTATACCGGATTTGATATTAAAAAATGGATAGAATTGAATGTGAATTGGGAAAAAGATTTTAAAACGGAAACAATGAATTCTTTGAAAGAAAATAACCTCGAACAATATTTAATTTGGTAATGATTAAGGAAGCAAGAAAATATCAAGCTTATTATACAAAGTCGACACCTATTGTTGACTATATGATAGAGAAACTTCAGATTCAACCCAATGACTTGATTTTAGAACCTTGTGGTGGAGATGGCGTTTTTATCGAAAACATTTTATATAATAACGAGTTTGCAAAAATAGATGTATTCGAATTAAATGAGATATCAATAAAAACCCTTGAAAAAAAATTCAGCAACAATTCTTCAATTAATATTCAGTATTGTGACACTTTATTAAATACAGATTTAATTTTCAATTCTGCATTTGGAGGTACTTATGACAAAATTATTGCAAATCCACCTTATGGCGCATGGCAAGATTATGGCAAAAGGGATATTCTAAAAAAATTATACCCGGGAATTTATGCTAAAGAAACCTACGCATTATTTCTTTACAGATGCATAGAACTCCTAAAAGAAGGTGGACTTCTATCATTTATAATACCAGATACGTTTCTGAACTTGCACTCACACACCGGATTACGAAAACATTTGCTCACAAGGTCAAAAATTAAAGAATTGGCATTGTTCCCCTCTTCGTTTTTCCCTGGTGTAAATTTTGGTTATGCAAACCTATCAATCATAACGCTACAAAAATGTAATAGTCAACATGAATGTTTTGATAATGAGTTCCCCATAATCAACAATTTTAGTAAAGTAGAACAACTGACAAGTATTTTCGATTCGAGTTTAAATGTGAAAACATACAAACAAAAAGATATTTATCTGAATTCCGACCATGCTTTTTTTGTTTCGGACAATCTTTCGATTGCAAAAATGATAAACTCGAATGAATTAAAAATTGGAGATGTTGCAAATTGTGTTACCGGATTTTATTCAGGTAATGACAAGCAATTTCTCAAAGTCAAAAGTCATAGTGCTAAAAACGGCAAGAATTATGAAATTATTAATAGCAACTCAATTAATGAAAATTACAAAAATACGATTAATATACTGAATGGCTTTAGCAACACGAATCACTTTGTTCCAATTGTAAAAGGTGGAAATATAAAATATATTAAGCCGGAGGATTGGTTTATGAATTGGAGTGAAGAAGCTGTAAGTCATTACAAAACTGATAAAAAAGCACGTTTTCAGAACCAAAATTTTTATTTTAGGTTTGGTATTGGAGTTCCGATGATAAGTTCTTCGAGCATAACAGCATCATTAATTGAGAATAAACTTTTTGATCAATCTATTGTAGGTGTATTTCCAAAAGATGAATCATTGACCTTCTATTTACTTGGTTTTTTTAATTCGCCAACTTGTAATAAATTAATCAGAACCATTAATCCATCAACAAATAACCCCGCAAATTATTTAAAAAAAATACCTTTTCTATTGCCTGATACATTTATAATTCAAGAAGTTACAAAAAAAGTAATTGAAATTATAAATTCAATCAAAAGTACAGGTAATTACAATTTTAGGGTAGAATCGGAACTTCATTCCATATTTAAAACAATATATGGTTTTTAGTTATAATAATTTTTAAAACCAACATTATTTTATTGTTTCAAATCAACTAAATCCAAATAAAGTGTGGCGTTTGAAGCAAATACAGCATCGGTGATTTGTTGTTTGTAAAGGTTGATATTTTCGGTTTCGTTGGGAATTTGGGTTAAAATTGCCATAATATCCGAAACCTGATAGATTTGGATAGCAGCTAATTTTAGCATCCAAGGTTTTAAAAGCGCTATTTCGTGCTCGGTCAGTACAGTATTTTGCTGCTCCAAATCCTGTTTTAAAGTTTGGTCGGATATGGTTTTACCTTCGAGCGTAAAAGTGAACACTACAGCTCCCTCTACATTTTTGGCGTCGATGGTTTGTCCGTGTGCTTCCACAGCCATTCGGCAAAATGCAAGTCCCAAACCGGATGATTTATAGGCTTTTGTATCTGCTTTTGTTAGCTGTACGTATTTATCAAATATAACATGGAGTGCGTTTTCGGGAATATTTTCGCCGTAGTTTTTAATGCTAATAGCTATCTTATTTTCTTCGATTTTGTTTGCCGTAATTTCAATAGTTTGGTTTAATGGCGAAAATCGTATAGCATTGGTCAACAGATTTTCCAATATGCGTACTACAAGTTCTTTGTCGGCCAACACAGTCAAATCGGCAGTTTGTATAGTTATCTTCAAGTTTTTTTCAACGAGCGAAATTTCAATACTACTCAAAGCCTGGTCTATTAATTCGTTGAGTGGATGCCATTCTTTATTGAGTTTAAATTCCGATTGTTCGTATTTATCTACATCCAAAAGGTTGGTTATCAGCAGCAGCATTCTTCCCGCCAGATTGTTCACTATTTTGTCGTTGGTTTTTACCAATATCTGTCCCAGCGGGTTTTTCAGGTCGTGTACCAAGGTGCTGGTAAGTGTTCGTTTAAACAAATCCAATTTTTCGAGCTCCTTGTTTTTAGTGGCTAATTCCATAGTTCGCTCAGCCACAATGGCTTCCAATCGTAGCTTGTCTTTTTCGAGTTTGCGGTTATTCAGTTTCAGTACGGCAACTAACAATATCAGCCAAAATGCAAACACAAGGATATAGAAAGGGTATTTCAGAAAAGCAAGCTCATTTTTGCTGAAGCTAAATAAATAATAAAACAAGCGCGTATTGTAAAACAAGTAGTTGTTGGCATTGTAATTCAATACCGTAATTTGTTTATTTTCGGGGAATGGTGTAAATTCTTGGTCAATTTTGAATGTGGCATTTACACTGAAATTTTCCGAAAACACCGTGAGTACATTATTGCGAAAAGCCACGAATTCGGAGTTTTTATCCTTGTCGATATCTACAAAACCATACGGATGCGCAATGTCGGTTAGTTCGTTTTGGAGTTCGAGTTTTTCGTTATTCAAAAAAAGTGTTTTATCTGCATAAAATATCAATTTGCCCTTTTGGGTAAAAATATCGCTATAATTGTGAGGTAATTTTATTTGTTTCAGCACCTTACCTTGCAAATTGCAAACGGTTACTAATTTGCAGCGCTTGTTTTCGGGCTCATCAATTTGCGCATTGGTAAACGCCACAATATGCGGCACACCATCAATATCCACCAACACGGATTTCGTAAAATTTGTCCAGCCAAAAAACTCAATGGGGGCGAACTCAAAATCCAGTTGCGCATTGTAAAGTAATATATAAGAAGCAAAATCGCCATAAGTATACTCTAAATGCTTAATGGTTTTGTAGCTCTCTATCGAATCTTTGTTGGTGGTATTGCGAAATGCATCGGCTTCCTTGTTCGAAATGGTATTACCAGTCGACCGCACGTAAGTAGCTAACAGCAAATCTTTTCCTTTATAACTAAATGGTTGCACTTCGGGCGTAACTAAGCTATTTAGTTTGGTTTTAATAAGCTTTTTTTGCTCAAAATCATATTTGTAGATATTGCGGGGCTTCACCGAGTAGCCTCCCTGAAGGTCGAAATAAATTGTAGAGCCGGTACTCATTATAAAATTGTTAGCCACATCGGGTTTATCATTGTGAAGGCTGATAGAGTCAATTGCAATTTTTTCAATGGGATAAAGTAGTTTCGTTTTTTCATTATAAGCAAGTATATTTAGGTAAGCACTATTGTTTTTTACCGAAACAAAAAGCAATTCTTTGGTTTTATTACCATCGATGTCGGCAAAAGTAAATGTTTTACTAATAAACTGCTCGTTGTCTCTGAAAATATAAATTAGGTTCAATTTATTGCCACGCCACAGCTCAACAGAATGTCCCGGACTGTTTATATTGTGATGACGAATTTTTTCAGGCGTTTGGTCATTGTTTATATCGACTAAATAATCTTGTTCTGCTTCCTCTTTATCCCATACCGAATCGAGTTCGAGTATGTACGACTCGAAATAGGTATCGGGGATGGTTTGCCGCACCAATATGGTAAATAGCAAGGCAATAAGGACTAATAACAGGTAAATAAATTGTTTCAAACTGCTTATTTGGTTTTTAATCAATTTGTTGAATAAACTGATAAAGTGTTTCCATCGAATCAAGATTGAGTTTCATTTTAAGTCTCGATTTTGACTTTTTCACAGCTTCGACACTATGATTTGTAATGGACTGAATTTCTTTTGATGTAAAATTGAGTTTAATAAGTGTGCATAACCTCCTGTCGTTTGGCGACAAATCAGTGCATTTTTTTTGTAAGTTAATAAAAAATGTAGGGTGTACTTTCTCAAAAAAAGTTTCAAATTCGGACCAATTTATTAGTTTGCTTTTCGATTTGCAATGCGAAATGATTTTTTTGATAAGCAAACTTCCATCTTCCGAAACAAAAGTTTGTAGAGCTTCTAAGTCTGCAACAAATTGCATAGCATCCTGACTGTTTTCGAGTAGTTGTAGTTTTGCCGCCATTAGCGCGGCAGTTTTTTTCTCGAGTTTGTGTTTGCTTATAGTAATTTCTTGTTGCGAAATGCGATTTTGCAACTCAATATTCTTATCGTAAGCTTGACGAAGGCGAATCATCGATTTTATGCGAGCAAGAATTTCAATTACATCAAACGGTTTACGAATAAAATCATTGGCTCCGGCCGCAAGTGCCATTTCAAGGTTTTGAGTTGAGGTCATTTTTCCGGTGGCCATAATTACGGGAATTAGCTTTGTTTCAGCCGTTTCGCGCAGGCGCTTTACCACTTCCAGCCCATCCATTTCAGGCATATCCCAATCGAGAATTATGGCATCGGGCATATAGCGCTGTGCCAAATCGAATGCAACAACTCCATTGGTAGCGCTATAAATTTGATAACTTTCAGTTGCCAAAGCATCGAAAAGGAATTTAAGATTCTGAGGTTCGTCGTCGGCAAGAAGTATTTTGTAAGGCTTTACTAAATTCATTTTCCATGTATTTTATATAAGTGAATATTCGTATTTTTGAACAAATACAACTCGTAAAATTAGTATTATATTTTGGGGTTCAAAAATAATAATAAAACATGGAAGTACAATTAGTTGTTGTTGTTTGAGTGCCATTTTTGCTAAGTTTGGGTTTCGAAATTGTTTGCCGCGGAGCAAAGACAATGCCGGTAGCGTAAATATTGTCATAAGTATTAGATTAGTAATTGAATAACAATTTGTGTTATTCCACAATTTTCAAATAATTTCCGATTTCAGGCATTTTCTCTATTTTTCCGGACAAATGGAAAAACCGAGCAGTTTCGTACAAACTTGATTTATCTTTTTCTGTCCAGCCACATTCCCATGTTAAGCGTGAAATGCAAATACTTTCCTCTTCTGTGCTGATTTTAATGTATTTAGCGGCTATTCCGGCAGCCGAATCAGGATATTGTTTTATAAAATCATTTGCTTTTTTTAATGCATGAACTACACCTATTATTTGTTTGGAGTTGGTTACGGCAACTTTTGGGTTACTTACTAAAGTGTGAGGAAAACAGTTGTTTACATTCTCTAAATTGGAAAGTTCATGTACGGCCATTCCACACATTTTTTCAACATTGAGTGCCCACGGTTCACTTCCTGCTATGGCATCCAATTGTTTGGTTTTCATGGCTTCGGGCATGTTTTGCGGATCCATGGGTACGAGTTCAACATCCTTTGCATCAAGCCCGTTCGCTTTTAACCAACTAAGCAAGGCACCGTGTGTACTGGAGCTCATCTGAACCCCGAGTTTTTTGCTTTTAAGGTCGGAAGCGGATTTTAAAGTGCTGTCGGCAATCAGTCTGTGAATTTTGTTGCCTTGCGCATAGCGGGTTACAATCACAAAATCTTTATTTTGCGCCATCAGCATCACCGTTGGTCCATCGCCCATGGCAGCTAATTGAGCATCGCCTAAAACAAATGCTTCGGCGGCATTAATTCCACTGCTTACGGTTTGAATTTCAATATCTGAATCAAAGTAATTCAGGTGTTTGGCAATAATAAACGATTCGTAATTTACCTTGTTTGGATAAACTAACTTTATTTTTTCGGTTTTTCCTGAACAAGAAAAGAATGACACTACTAATACTCCTATTACCAATGACTTTCTAATAAAATTTTGAAATTTCATAACGAATTTTTTTTCTAAGTTCTACAATTTCGGGTGAAAATAAATCGCGCGGACGTGACAAATCTATTCTTAAATCTTCCTGAATTTCGCCTGGATTGGGTTTCATAACTATAATTCGGTCGGCTAAAACCAATGCTTCTTCGATGGAATGAGTAACCAATACAAACGTTTTTTTCTCTTTCTCCCAAATATCAAGCAGGTAGTTATCAAACTGGTATTTAAGTATTTCGTCCATGGCAGCAAAGGGTTCATCGAGTAAAACAATATCGGGGTTAAGCGCTAATGCACGAGCTAACTGAGCCTTTTGCTTTAATCCGCCCGAAAGCTGATAGGGAAAATAATTAAAATACTCTGTTAAACCCGTTTTTTCGAGCATTTCTGCTACTATTTTTTTTCGCAGCAACCTATCAGTTTTCTTGAAAACAAGTCCCATTTCCACATTCTGCGCTACCGTTTTCCACGGAAATAAAGTATGCTCCTGAAAAACCATGGCCCTGCAAGTACAAGTCTTCGAAATAGCTTTATCATGAAGCATTACAGTGCCCTGAGTAGGTTGTTCAATGCCCGCAATAATTTTGAGCAAAGTAGTTTTTCCACAACCGCTTGGTCCTACAATGCACACAAATTCGTTCTGTTTTACATCGAAACTGACTTCATTCAGAGCTTGTTTTACACCATCGGCATGAAACCATGTTTTTGATATGTTGTTTATTTGCAGGTACATATTTTAGTCTGAAATCTGATTCAGTTCTTTGTTTTGTTGTTGGTATTTGCGTTGCAGCGATTTTTCTATACGCCCAAAAACCATTTTTTCGAAAGTTAACCCAACTGCAACTATCAGTATGAGTGATACAAATGCTGAGGTATAATCGAGCGACCAGCGCGATTGAATAATGATATAGCCTAAGCCAACACCACTCCCCACAATCATTTCGGCGGCAATAAGTACACGCCACGAATTGGCTAATCCCATGCGCATTCCGTTTACAATATGCAGAAGCGAAGCCGGTAAAAGTACATGGAGAAATAAATCTACCTTATTTGCACCCATAAGTACTGCAGTGTTTATCAAATTTTCAGGCGTGTCTTTTATTCCGGTGGCTGTGGTTATTATCACCGGCACTACGGCTAGCATATAAATCATAAAAAGTGTTCCGGTGTTTCCAATGCCGAAAAGCAATAGCGATACCGGTATCCAGGCAAGTCCCGGAATGAGTTGCATGGTATAAATAAATGGCATGAAAAGTACATTCAGCTTTTCGGACAAACCAACAGCAGCTCCAATAAGTATTCCGGTGATTATTGCTATTATATAAGCTGTTAACCAGCGCGATATACTTGTAAACGCATGTTCGTAAATGCTGTAATCCAGCATTTTTTCTCCGGCAAGTTTATCGAATAAGCTTAAAAAAGTATGATGTGGTGTGGGAAAATCAACTCCACGAGAAAACCAGCTTATTCCGGCAATGGCATACCAAATTCCCAAAATAATAAGAATTGCGCCGATTGACAGCAATCTTTTTTTGAATTTTTCGTTGAATTGTTTCGTCATTATTTACAGATAATACACAAAATCCAGAATGAATTTCGTATTAAATAAACTTCCTCCCACACCATACGAAGGAGCTTGCACTTTAGGTTTTACCACAAAAACATCATTAAAAATATATTCGCCTCCTATTATATGTAAAATGCGGTGTTGCTGCGTATTGTCAACCAACTCATTTAAACTGTTCCGTTTTTTGCTCTGATAGGTGTATATATTATTCATATACACTTTAAATTTTTTCGTAAAGCGGTAATCTTGTTTAAAGAAAAAACGGAACTCATCGCCCGGATTTTCATTCAGCTTGTTTTTCGTGTTGAAGTAATATTCCGATTTCAAATGTGTTTTAAAATCACCGTACCATTTGGTTGAGAATATTTCGCCCAAAAACACGTCCACGCTGCCATCGGCGTAGGGATTGTTGTGATAATCGGCAGTAGGTAATCGTAAACCTCCGATAAGCAATATGCCTGATTTGTTCGAAGTAGCCGAAAAAATTGCATAACGCGCCATCAGCATTACATCTCCCTGATAAAATTTGGTTACATCGTTTTGACGATCAAAATAAAGAGGATACTGTACAAAAAACGAAAGTCGTTCATTTAATCCGTAACCAACCATGGGTAGTAAAGAGTAACTATCTGTTTTTAGCGTATCAGCTAAGTCAGTGAATTCTTTCGTATTCCAGTTGTATTTACTGCTTTTTTCAAAATACTGTGTTTGATTAAAAAATACAAACTGCCCTTTCTTTAAAGGATTTGCACTAAACATGGTTACTTGTGCATTCGAATTATTGGTAATAACAATTAGTAAAATAAGCAAGCTGAATAATTGTTTTTTTGAAATCATAAATCATTAATATTCAAAATAGTTATCTTACTTTTTCTTCAGCACAACAATTCTATTCGTTTCGTTTGTAATTTCAGCAATTAAATCAAAATTTCCATTCGCAATTATTCCATTCAGCCCGCCATTTCGCTGAAAGTTTTTGAAGTTTCTGTAATGACTCTTGCCAGCTATAAACTCGACAATTTCGGTAATAAAACCCGAAAAGGAACGGGGCTGAGGTGTGAGGTAATCGCCAATAATTACGGTGTCGGCAACCCGAAACATTGATTCTAATAGTGGTAGTCGGTCGTGCTCATCAATTTCGTGCACCACATAAGTTATGGTAGCATAATCGAAACGAACCAACCCCTTTGGATTTAGTTGGTCCAAAGGGGTGTGAATGAATTGAATTGATTTTGAATTACTTAACTGTAAGTTTTTGTTCGCTTTGTCAATATTCCGTTTCGATAAATCAATGCCGATAACCGATTTACATTTGTCGGCAAGCACGAAAGGTAAATATCCTGTACCACATCCCACATCGAGCACCGAACTTTGGTCAGAAATTAATTGCTTAATCTGCTCAAAGAGTTTGGTTTGATTGGGTGCAACTATTTTGTCGTAGAAAGCACCGTCGTACCAGTGATTTTTGTTTCGAAATGAATAATCTGACATGCTAACTGTTTGTATATATAATGTATAATACGAATTAAAAAACACTGAATTTAAAATTCATAAAACGTAACATATCTTCTACTTCGAGCGATACCTTTTCAATCAGTGTTTCTGTTTCTCCGCCAAATAGTTTTCCCATTACTGCGCCGTTCGATGTAGCTACATACACTTGACCATCCGTTTTTTCGTACACTGCAAATGCTTTTGGCATCATAGCGCCCATCGTTTTTCGGCTATCATCCATCAACATTTCCGAAGCATATTTGCCGCTACAATATTTTATAATACTATATTTACCAATGGGTTTACCGCCATGTTTGGTAACTTCTTCATTCATATCATAAACTGTAACCACATGCCATTCTTTGGCCGAATTAATTCGGTTTACAATGGTCGATACCGTTTTTTCGTAGTCGTACGGACTTTTCATTTCTTTAATCATCATTTTGCCAACCGATAAGTTTAAAGTTATGGCAGTGATAATTACTCCTATTAATAACCCAAAAATGCTAAATACAATAGCTGTTAATTTTGTTTTCATCTGTTTATAATTTTAGCCCCCTAACCCCCTAAAGGGGGAATTACTCGGGTACATTAAGTTTTTGTTTAATTTATAATCATCCCCTTGTTTATACCAATTCCAATAGCTATCGGAAAACGGGAATCATGGGTATTTTATGTATTTATATTTTTTTTTATGAATTAATCTTCTTTGATGCAAATTTCGCCCTTTTTAATATTAAGTGCTGTATACCAAGCAACTATGCCAATTGCTACAATTGCAATTCCAAGTATTAAAAATGCAATATATTTAAAAAAAACTTCGTTTGTTACCTGAAATGCTACTGAGGTAGCAATGGCAGTGGCTGTAAGCGGGAATGTAAATGCCCACCACGACATAAAGAACTTTATCTTATAAAAGCTACGATACATCACTGCTAAAAGTAATATAAAGAAATATGTTATGAGGAGCATAAAAATGGAAAAACCGTCCCAACTTTGTGCCAATCGCATGTACGAAATAAATCCTACTGCCGGAGGCGCTAACAAGATAAAGAATGTTGGTATAAATTTTTCGGGTAATTGAGCATGGAAAACAGCCCTATACAGAAAAATTGTAAACAATACTATCCAAAAGAAAAAGCCAACCGAAAAATAAAAATAAGAGATTATTTGGGGAGCATATTCTACGCCTGCTATCGGGATAAGGATATTTCCAACAACTGGAATAAACCAAGCCGGATTGAAGTGATGAATTTCAAAATTGTGTTGTATCCAAAAACTAATGGTTTTAAACATAAATATGGTATGCAATACCACACCCATCCACCAAAATGTGATGGATAAAAGTGGAAAATACGTGTAAAACGCGATAGAAAGTAACAACAGCGAGATACTAATTGCCGAAAAAAAGTTAACTCTAATCCGATGTTTAAAATCAGTTCTTACTTCATCGGGGTAAAATGCTAACTTCAGTCCGTACATAATAACGAAAAATACGAATAGTGCAAGTACCGTAAAAATTGATACGTCATAAAATACTTTGGGCAACCACTGCAAATGATAAAATTTACCGAAAGCAATAGTTAATCCGGTAAGCCCCATAATAACTGCAAATGAAGTTATTGGGAAAAATTGAATTTTTTGTTTCATAAAATCTTTTTTAATGAATAAATAAGTAATCGAAGATATTTAATGATATGTTTTATTCTGACCCCCAACCCCTCCCGATTATATCGGGATAAACTGCGGGGGCTAAGACATATTCTCCACAAAAGATACGAGAAATTAAAGATACTGAGTCTTAAAGCCTCCGCCAGCTGGCGGATTGGGGGTCATATTACAAATAATTTAAGAAACATATCAATAATAAATCTCACTTACTTAATTCTACTTTGACAGATTTATTATAAAAAGAAATAGTAACGCGGATTTAGCGGTTTTTTTTTAAGACGACTGATTTAAACACGGATTATAAAATTTCATAAATGAAATTTGCAGATTGAAGATATTGCATCTCTATATTTCATCCTAATTTTGACTTGTCAAAATTCAAATCCGAATTATATCTGTTTATTTTCAATTTATATCCGTTTAAATCTGCTTTATCCGTTAAATCCGCGATGCTATTCTTTTGAATTTTTTCAGTAAAATTTAACCTTAATCTGTCAAAGTAAAGATATAATGCTTTTACATATTTGGCAAACGAGGAATTCTACCCACTTTAGTAAGCTTTGCATACACTCCCCAGCCACGTTTGAGCCAATGTCCGATAAATGGAAGCGGAATCAAAAATGCTTTTTCGCCTTTGCGATATACAAAGGCAGCACCATCGCCTGTATCCATTACGCATAAAATGCTAAGATGCTCCTGATAGCCTTTATTTGGGAAAAGACCGCTATCTACAGCCATGATATTATCGGCGACATTGCGTCCCATTATTTCGGCAATATGCCCTTGTTTCGAAATCCAATCCGGCCCTTCGTAGGCAGCAGCATCACCGGCTGCAAACACATTGTCGAATCCGGGAACCTGTCCGTAATCGTTTATTTTTACAAATCCGGCTTCCGAAAGTGGTAAATCAGTATTTTTAAGTACTGCCGATCCTGTTCCTGCCGAAATAAACATGATCATATCCGAATCGAGCTTCGAGCCATCTTCGAAAACAACACCATCTTCCACAAATTCGGCAATTTTTTTGCCAAAACGAATTTTGATATTGTAGCGTTTAAACATTTTATCAAGCATCCCCAAAGCACCGGGACCCATTTTAGCGCCGGGTTCGTCCATAGGCGCAAAAAATGTGAGTTCGAACTTGTCGGCAAGTTTTTTCTTCTTCAAATAATGTTGGATGTTGAAAATTAATTCAAAAGCAGGTCCACCACGAACTGCTGATTTATCTTTCGGATTTCCACCAAAACCGATGGCAATTTTACCATTTCCGCGGGCTATCAAACTATCCAATTTGTCACGTAGCATGACGCTCATTTCGGGTTTCCCGCAAATTGTAAGGGTATGGTTCATGCCTTTGTGCTGTACTTTATCAGCTCCAAATGCTACCACAAGATAGTCGTAGGTAAGGGTTTGGCTTTCCAATATTACCGTGTTGGTGGCAGCATTTATTCCGCTAACTCTATCAATTATCAGTGTGAAATTGAATTTTTTAGCAATCTTTTCCAATGGAACTTGTACATCTTCGAATTTTTTCAGACGAACAGGAATCCAAATAGATATGGGATATACAAATAGATAATCCCGATCGGATACCAATGTTACCTCAAAATTCTTATTTTTTTGTAGTTCAATAGCTGCCTGCACTCCCGCAAAACCACCACCTAAAATCAGTACTTTTTTCATTATGACCCATATCCCCTCCCGTCTTCGTCGGGATAAATTGCGGGGAATTAAATTAGTATTGTTATTGTATTTTTTTTATGATATATTTGAAAAATTCCGTAATCCAAATTACCTTTTGATGGATATGATAACTTTCCTCTTCTCCCCTTTAGGGGTTGGGGGTAAATTATTTCATTGCTTTTATCAAAAAATCTTTGGTTTTTACGCCTACAAACCTATCCACTTCTTTACCATCTTTAAAAAGTATAAGTGTAGGTATGCTTCGTACATTAAACTTCTGAGCCATCGATTGATAGGTTTCAATGTTTAGTTTTCCAACCTGTTTTCCATCGGGTAATTCATTCGCTACATCATTTAATATGGGAGCCATCATTCGGCAAGGAGCACACCATTCGGCCCAAAAATCAACCAAAACGAGTTTTCCCTTGGTTTGTTGATTGAAGTTCTTATCCGTTAATGTAAGAATTTTTTCGCTATCAGCTACTTTGGGTGCATTTTTCATTTTAATACGAGCATAAATATTTAGCAAAACTATAGCTCCGAAAAATACTGCGAGAATAATTAAAAATGTTTGCATGGCTTACCTCCTCATCATCATGTGCATAAGTCCACCACCGTTTTTCACGTTGCTAAAACCCATTTGTTGCAACATACGTACACCATAAGCCGAACGAGCTCCCGAAGCGCAATAAAGTACAATTTCTCTGTCTTTAGCTCCTAATTCGTTTGCCTTAGCTGCCAATTGGTCGAGGTCGATATTAATCGCTCCCGGAAATGCTCCACTCTGAAATTCTCCACGTGTGCGAACATCAACAACTAAGGGCTCGTTCGAAACTGGTTTAGCTTCTTGCTTTGGTTGGCTTGCCGAACGCACTTGCGCCATCATCGAATGCAAACCTCCACCATTTTTTACGTTGGTATAGCCTATTTGCATCAACAAACGTTGTGCATAAGCCGAACGAGCTCCGGTGGCACAATATACAATAATTTCACGGTCGGCATTGTTGCCTAATTCTTCGTAGCGATTCGTCAATTCATCCAACGAAATATTGATAGCATTTGGAACAGCACCTGCACGGAATTCCTGCGGAGTACGAACATCCACTATAATTTGTGACGTAAAATCTTCCGACTGAACACTTTCAGCTTCAACTTCGGCTTCCGCTTCTTTTTTGCCGATAGATTTCTTCTCAATTTCCAACAACTCAATTTTCAGATTTTTGAATCCTACAGCTTGTGCTTGTCGTTGCAGCGAGGCATGTCCGCCCGAAATATTGGTAACATCTTCGAAACCAGCACCTATTAAAGTGCGTAACGCTTGATGACCTTTTTTGCCGTTTTCGTCGTACACAATTACGGGACGATTAGAAGGAATTGAGCCCAACTTTTCGGGTAAAAGTTCCAATGGAATATGCATCGCACCCATTATGTGCGTTTTTTCGTAAGCAAAAATATCACGCACATCAACATAAATTGGATTTCGTCCTGCAACAAAAGCATCGATTTCCGAAGCTGTTACCGACGGACTAAAGCCCGACATTTTATTTTCGGCCGTAAATGCAGCCATATTGATAGCATCGTTGGCTGTGCCGAGTGGTGGAGAATAAGCATAATCCACATCAGCCAAATCGCTTACAGTAAGTTTGGTTGCTGCAGCTGTTGCAATTACATCTAATCTGCGATCAGCTCCTTCGTAGCCAGCTGTTTGTCCGCCCAAAATTACGCCAGTAGCTTTATCATAAACTAACATTACTGTAACCTGTTCAGATCCCGGATAGTACGAAGTGTGATGTTCTTTGTGAACCACAATGGCATCGGCATCAATTCCCAAAGTGCGTGCTTGTTTCAGCGACAATCCGGTTGTGCCGGCTACTGCTTCGAACACACGCACAATCGACGTTCCGATAGAACCTTTGTACGCATGTTTGCCTCCCAACGCGTTTTCGGCAGCTATACGTCCCTGGCGATTAGCCGGACCAGCCAGCGGAATGCGCACTTTCTTGCCATTCACGCGGTGTTCAATTTCCACCATATCGCCGGCACCATAAATATCAGCGTCCGAAGTTTGCATAAATTCATTTACCAACAAACCTCCTGCTTCACCCATTTCGAGTCCGGTTTCTTTGGCCAATTGTAAGGTTGGACGCACACCAATCGAAAGCAAAACCATATCGGCATCCAATGTTTTGCCATTGTCTAATTTCACGCTTCGGGTTCCAATTTCAGTTACTCCAGCACCTGTATGTATGCCTACGCCGTACGACAACATTTCTGTTTCGATAAAGCCGGCTGTTTCTGCTTCCATAATGGCCATTACGTGCGGCATCATTTCCACTACATTTACTTTGAGTCCACGTTTTACCAATGCTTCCACCATTTCCAGACCGATAAATCCACCACCAACAACAACGGCTGTTTTTGGTTTCTTTTCGTCGATAAACGAAGCAATTTTGTCCATATCTTCCAATGTCCACAGCGTGAAAACATGACTTGCATCAGCTCCCGGCAATGTGGGCTTTATTGGTCGACCGCCTTGCGCTAAAATCAGTTTGGTGTATTCGAATGTTTTTTGTTCACCACTGCGGGTGTCGAGCGTTTTAATTACATGATTTGCTTTATCAATGGCACTTACCAAGGTATGAACATGTACATCCACATTGTATTGCTCTTTGAAACTTTCGGGACTTTGCAAAATCAGTTTTGAACGACTTTTGATATCGCCACCGATATAATACGGCAATCCACAGTTAGCAAACGAAATGTCCGGACCGGCTTCGAGCATGGTTATTTGTGCATCGGGCGAAATTCGGCGGGCTTTTGCTGCGGCAGTTGCACCTGCTGCCACACCTCCTACAATTACAATTTGGTCTCTAACCCCTCCCGTCTTCGTCGGGATAAATTGCGGGGAATTGAAGTTAGTTTCTTTTATAATTTCTTTTTCTGTATTTTCCATTTTAATTCATTTTATTAATCTATACTAATTATTTCTTGCACCCCTTTAGGGGCTGGGGGTTCTTTTCTCTTTTTCCCCTTTAGGGGTTAGGGGTCGTTTTTGGTTTGACGCTGCAAAGGTAATACAAGTATTTTAAATTACAATAGTATCACTAATAAATTATTGTAATATCACTATTGTTTTTGTCAATAAGTTGATAAATAAAATCCTAACACAACGATATTCAAAATATTTTCTTTATTTTTGCAAAAAGAAAAACGAAAGTTCATGAGAAAACGAGTTTACATTGATACATCGGTAGTTGGAGGTTACTTTGACAAAGAGTTTTTGGAGGATACAATTCCATTCTTCGACCGAGCGATAAGTGGTGAGATTTGTATTGTTGTTTCGGATTTATTAATTGCCGAATTGTTGAATGCGCCACCTTTGGTGAAAAATTTATTAAAAACCATACCAACACAAAATATTGAGAATATTAGATTGACAGATGAAGCGTCTATCCTTGCTGATAAATACATCGAAGCAAAAGTAGTTGGCAAAACCAGCAGAGCCGATTGTCAGCATATAGCAATGGCAACTTTGAGTAAAGCCGATGTGTTAGTTAGTTGGAATTTTAAACATATAGTAAACTTAGACAGAATAAGAGGTTATAACGGAATTAATTATCAATCAGGACATAATATGATTGAAATAAGAACGCCAAAAGAAATAAAACAGTATGGAAAAGAAGAATAAAAAAACAATTAAAAATTTTGACGCAATAAAAACCATGCGCGAAATTAGAGATAAATTAAGTTTAGAAATTATGGACATGACTTTTCAAGAAGAACGTGCCTATTTAGATAAACTATTGAAACAAGGAGGAGTTAAAATATAACCTTTTCATTCGTCCTAAACATCCTTCTCCCTCTTCTTCCCGCTTTGCGGGACAAGTTTATGAGGGTTGTGGAGAGGTTTTCTCGCCCGCTGTAGCGACAGCGGCATTACATAGTATCAAAAGCGTTAGCTTTTATTCTTGCTCAAAAAACCGCCAATTTTAATAAGCAAATAAGAATAAGTTAGTAAACGCCTGCGCCTAAGGCGTGGGCTTTAACTTATCTATTTGCAGGTGCTTGGCGGTACCTTTGAGCGTGATACAGTTAAATGTTCCACGCTTTTTTTATGCCTAATAATCAATACAAGTTATTCACAATAAAAATTCAAATCTTATGCGTAAAATCGTTGTTTATTTTCTGCTTTTAGTTGCATTGGGAGTGCATGGACAAAAATCTTCTGGTCCAATTGACCCACGAAGTTATTCATTTTCAAATCCCTATATTATTCCAACTTTAGAAAATCTTGAAAATTTCTATCTTTTAATTAAAGCAGGTAAACCGTTATATGTGACTATTAATGGTATGGATAATGGAAGCACTTATTATTTAAAATCTGGGTCAACTAATGAAATAGGCAACTTACAAAATAATATTATTTTAATGACAAAAGCAGGTGGATGGCTTTGGCAATATACAATAAATGGAATAGGTAATACTGTAATGGTCCAAGTCAACTACCAAGCCGACCTACAAGACCAAACCATTGGTTCGGCTACGTATGGCGATTATCCCGATTTTATCCGGGTGCCGCAGGGCGGTAGTGCTAAAGTGAGTGCTGGGCCAAATATGAATCCGACTGGAGGTACAACTAGCGGGGCTTATAGCTGGAAGGATGTTAATACAGGAGTTGTTTTGACAAATTCTTCAATTGCATTTGTCGATAGTGTAAAGAATCTTCTGTCAGGAATAATAAGAGGAAGAACAAACGATGGTACTGGCTATTGGACAGCTGATACCATTTCCATTCTCGAAAAACCCACATTTAACCCTACAGCGAAAACACTTAACTTCCCGACCACAGTAAGTGGCATATCGTACAAGTTGCTAAAAGTTAGCACAGTAAGCGGCAACGATACTACTTGGACGGAAACGCATAATGTGGCTGGCGATGGCAATGCCCGTACACTTAACTTAACGGACGGCACATACAAACTTACCGTTACGCGTGGCATTTATACCGCTACCTATCCTTACGGTTATTTCAGACCCGGCATTACTACAGCGGTAAACACAGCAAAAGTAGAAACAATAAACTATCGCCTCGTGGGTAATAACTTGCAGTTTGATAGAGAAGTACACCTGAAATTTTACTCCCTGCAAGGGCAAATCTTACAACAAGCACAAGGAAGCGCATTCACACTCGCCCATCAAACAGGCATTTTTACTGCTATCGATAAAAATGGTAATACGGTGAGAGAGAAGATAATGGTTAATGATTAATGGTTAATGGTTAGTTGGGGACAAGCGGCTTCTTGGTTATGATTAGTTAGGGTCAAGCGCTTTGACTACGTCGATTTTCAATTCCTCACTGCTTGATGGTTTTTTATCAAGCGACAAGGAAGTCGCTTGTCCCTAACTATATTTTATTGTTTATTTTACAAACTCCTGATACGGATTGTGTTTATGCTCTCTATCTTTTACTATTAAGGTAGTAGTTGGCGCTTTCGATTTCATATTGAACATAATATCGTGCCCTACACAAAGCCCAAATGAGATGTTGAGGTCTGTATTTTGTTGTGCTAAAAAATCGGCTTGTCCGGCAGGATTGCAGGCAGTTCCTTTCACCGTTTCGTCGTTAAAAAATTCCGAAGCTTTCACTTTTTGATACTTGCAATCTACGGTATAAACTTCAAATTTATCAGCAAGCGTTTCTTTGAGCTTTAGAGCTTCTTTTGTCATACCCACACAATGTGCAATGCCGATGCGTTTTATGCCATTATTTTCGGCAAAAAGTTTTAGTTCAGCCACCCTGTTTTTACCCATAAGCAGCGAATCTTCGGCTGCCCGCATTAGTTGCATGTCGGTGTCGGAATATAAGTACCTGCCCCCCAACCCCCCAAGGGGGGAGTTTGAGTTAGTTTCGATTTGTGAATTAATTTCTAAATTATTCAATTTCATTATTTTGTAATTATCTATACTAATATTTCCAATTCCCCCTTTAGGGGGTTAGGGGGCTTTCCCTTTAGGGGGTTAGGGGGCAAGTCTTACATTTCTTTCGAAATCGTTATTGCCGCAATTGTTCCATCAGCTACAGCCGTAGTTATCTGTCGGTATTTTTTGCTGATAATATCACCAACGGCGTAAATATCAGGCAAGTTGGTTTGCATATCTTCGTTGGTTTTAATATAGCTCCATTTATCCATTTCGGGAAGCGTTTCACCCAAAACTGAAATGTTCGATTTAAATCCGATAAACACAAAAACGCCGTCGGCAGCCAATTCTTTTGTTTCTTTGGTTTTCAAATCTTCAACCACGGTAATCATTTTGCCATCGCGCTTTTCGAATCGGCGTGGCTCGTGCTCGTACATTACCGAAATTTTTTCGTTGGCTTGCAATTGCTCAATAGCGGTCTGATTAGCAGTAAGTTTGTCGAACTGGTGAATCATAGTTACTTTACTTGCAAATTTGGTGATAAACAGCGCTTCTTCTACCGCTGAGTTTCCGCCACCAATTACCGTAACTTCTTTATCTACAAAATACTTAGCATCACAAGTGGCGCAATACGAAATTCCTTTTCCTTTGAATTCCTTTTCGCCGGGTGCATTCATCGTATTTGGAGTAGTTCCGGTGGCGATAATGATTTTCTTGGCTTTGATGGTTTCCAGTTCATCAATTACAATTTCTTTTTTTATCAAATCAACCGAAGTAATATCTACGGCTACTTTAAAATCGATACCCGTATGTTTTGCTTGTTCGCTCATGTAGTGCGCCAACATAAATCCGGGTTGTGGTTGCTCAAATCCGGGATAGTTCGAAACTTGATGCGTAATGCCCATATAACCTCCGGGAAGTGCTGGGTCAATCAATACCGTTTTGATTTTTGCCTGTCCGAGGTAAATTCCGGCAGTTAAGCCCGCAGGGCCACCACCCAAAATAGCCACATCGTATTCCGAAACGGTCTTTTTCTGATTGGCTTTTATCGCTGTTACCTCTTCGGTTGTTAGCATTTTATCCAATCGCTCTACAATTTCCGACTTTTTGATGCCACCACTAATTGTGTCTAATATTTGTTCACCATTTTCAAAGAAAACAAGTGTAGGCGAACTGCTCACGCCTAACTGCGTTGCCAATTCTTTGTTTCCCTGACGGAAAATTTTTACAAATTTAATTTTCTCTCCATACAATTCGGCCATAGCGTCGAACTTTGGAGCTAATGCTTCACAGGGTGGACATTCGGTTGAATAAAAATCAACTACTACTTTACCACCATTAAGTACTTCTTGCTGAAAATCAGCTGCATTAATCTCTTTCATAAAAGTATCGGCCCCCAACCCCTAAAGGGGAGTTAAATAACCATTGTTTAAAAATTTATAGTAAGTTCATTCAATTGTATTAAAACAAGCAAAACTTCCAAACTTCTCCACATTATTCCCCCTTTAGGGGGTTAGGGGGCAGTCAAGTAATACCCTGCTCCCAAACTCAACAATTCCTTTACCGGTCGGCAGTCGGGTGAATTTGGATGACCGTTTTTGTTTTTTGCTACCGAAGCACAACCACCGCCACAAGCCAACGAAACTTCGCAGGTTTTGCACTCTTCAATGGTTGTTATATCGCGGTTTTGCCAGCTTTCGATGGCTGTTTCGTTTTTAGTAATTGTAGGGTAAAAAGTTCCCAGTTCGTCGCCTTTATTACCTACGGTTGCTGTGCAAGAGTAAATAGTTCCTGTAAAATCAAAAGCCCATTCCGTTTTGCAAGCCGGACAGGAATCGAACAAAGGCGTTGGTAATGCCTCATTTTCGGAAATATATTTGGCAATAGAAAATGCCGGTTTGTAAAACTCAGCAATGTACGGATGCACTTTCAATAATTCGTATAAATGTTGATACAAAGTGGCTCTGTCGAACAATTTTTCGGGCGTAGAATTGCAAAAATGCAGCTCGTAGTTGCGACCAATTTGTGTTTTAAAATAAGGCGAAGTGGTCCAGCCACGGTCAATGGCAAAACGTGATAAATCAGCCAAATTTGGCAAGTTTTCTTTATCAACGACCATGCGCAGATTAATGTCGAGTCCTGCTTCCAAACAAGCATCAACGCCCTCTACTATTTTATCAAAGGTTGGCTGCTTTCCTTTCAGATAGCGGCGACTGTCGTGCATTTCCTGTGTTCCATCCAAGGTAACTTGTATTTCGCGTATTCGGGCAGTTTTAAGCAAATCAATATAACTTGCAAGCGTAAAGCCATTTGTTACAAAAGCCAAATCGAGCTTAGCTTCGTTCGCTTTTTCGATAAAATGAGTCAACATGGCTCGTTGATGGTCTCCAGGCAAAAGCGGCTCACCGCCAAAAACGGTTATGTATTTACGCCTTCCGGCAAATTCTGTTTTTATATAATTAAAAAAAGCATCCACCACATCGTTATTCACCACTTTTTGCACCGGATTGTAACCTTCCTGATAACAATACGAACAAGCAAAGTTGCACGAATAGTTTGGAACAAAAAACAACTGTGTTTCATCCTCTTCACGTTTTTCAACAAAATCGAGGTATGCTAATTTAAATGCTTTTTTCTCCTTTGCTTCATCCACCAAATAGCCACGCTGCGCAAATTCACCCGATAAATCGAGTTTTGCTTGTAGCTTTTTAAGCTCATCGGCATTTATAATGTCAGCGGATTTATGTAGTGGATTAACAATGAAAAATTCATCCGAATCAGTTATTGGAACAATAATATTGTGTTTCGATAAACGGCCCCCAACCCCTCCCGCCAATAGCGGGATAAATTGCGGGGAACTGAAATTACTCTTGTTAGCTAAATTTTTATCTTTATCATCCATAATTTTACTTATAGCTCTTATTTTTGAAAATTGAAAAAGGAATGTTGTTTAATTAAATAAACCTCTACAAAGAACAACAGTATTCCCCTTTAGGGGTTAGGGGCTCTTTGTAAAGGCCGTTTTTTGTAACTTAGTCGTGACAACCAGCTACGATGTTCGAAACTTTTGCGCAACACTGTGCTACTTTAGCTTCTGATTTGGTGTTGCATGCGCAACTTTTTTTCACTACACTTTTCATAAAAAATTTATTTTAGTTGGTGAATATATACTGCCCCTAACCCCTAAAGGGGAACTCTTAAGCCCCCTTTAGGGGGTTTGGGGGCAGTTTTTCTTAATTTCTAATTTCCTTCCCTCTATCGTCCAGCTAGCTACTTCGGCTTGCCCTTTCGGGTATGGTGCCGATTCTTCGTAAACCAGCAGGTTTTTAAAACCAGATGTTTCGAGCATTGTCAGGTATTCCTCTTTTGTTACAGCACCAGCCCAACATTCGGCGACAGCTGTAGGATCGTTTCGGTATTCGTCGGCTATCGGACTTGTAGCGTAAATATCGCTCACCACAAAACGCCCATCCGGTTTCAGAATTCGAAAAATTTCATTCCAAACAGCTTGTTTGTTAGTAGCATGATTAATCGTGCAATTCGATATTACTAAATTTACTGAATTATCATCCAAAGGTAACATTTCTAGTTCAGCTTGCAAAATCTCGGCATTTTCAACCTCAAATTTATCCAAATTTGCTTTTGCCTTAGCAACCATTCCTTCCGATATATCAATACCATACACATAACCCGATTCTCCCACTTCTTCAGCCAGACGTATAACGTCGTTTCCGCGTCCACTTCCTAAATCAACACATACTTCACCGGTTTCTGGTTTTGCGTGGTTTATAGCACCTCCACACGAAAGGCAACAGCTTGTTTCGCTCAATTGTGTGTAGCGTTCGTTAATAGCACTATAACCCCCAGCCCCTCCCGTCTTCGTCGGGATAAATTGCGGGGAATTTGAGTTACTATAATTCTGTATATTTTCTTGCATAAAATTCATTTATAATTAGTAAATACAATTTTTTCTTACTCCCCTTTAGGGGTTGGGGGCAGTTTTTTTGGTTTGACGCTGCAAAGTTAGAACAATATTTTTAAATTACAATACTATCACTAATAAATTATTTTGTTATCACTAAAAATATATATATCTTTGCAGCCGAATTAAAATACTTGAATTTAAAATCGACTGATTATCATGCTATTTAAAGAAAATATATCGTCTGAATATGCTCAGGAACTTTTCGACGACAATACAAAAGTATTAAAATTTATTGCAGAAATTAAATGGAAAGATGGTTTTACCTGTCGAAGCTGCGGGCATACGAATTATTGCGAAGGAAAAACACCTTCGTCGAGGCGGTGTACGCGTTGCAAAAAAGAAGAATCGGCAGCTGCGCACACCATTTTCCACAATATTAAATTCCCCATTAATAAGGCTTTTTACATTGCCTATAATGTATGTGTGTTGGGTAATGATTTTTCGTCGTACAACTATGCCGACCAGTTGGAATTAAACCAAATGACCTGCTGGAAGTTCCGCAAACGCATTCAGGATTGCATTGTTGGCATTGGGAAGGTTAAAAAAGTAGAGATAAAAACGATATTAATGTCAAATGCGAAAATGGTAAATGCTTAATTATCAATTATCAATTTTCAATGAAAAGATGTAAATGGTAAATAGTAAATGAAAAAATGGTAAATTTCACTTATCCATTTTGACTAATCAACACCAACGACTTTTTATTCAGAATCTGAATTTGCTTTCCATTCATTTTAATAATTCCATCCTTATCAAATTCGGCCAACACACGACTCACACTTTCGCGACTGGTATCCACTAAATTCGCTAATTCCGATTGCGAAATTGGCAATATAAATGTTTCGTTTTGAAAAATAGTTTCCGAAAATTCAATCAAAGCATCAGCCATATTTCCACGAATTTGTTTTTGAGTACGGTTGGCACAGCGGCGAAACGATTCCAATTCGTTTTTGCACAATTCAAGAATTATTTCATTCGAAAAATCACGGTTTTCGTTTAATATTGTTTGAAAAACCTTTACATCAATAAAACATACCTCAACTTCCGACACTGCTGTAACCGAATACTGATTTATTTTATCGCCAAAAGTAGTTGGCAGACCCAAATAGGTAGGTGCTTTAACTAAACGCACAATTTGCTCATGATAAGGACCTTGCAAGTGTATTTTTGCCATTCCGGTTCGCAAAAAAACCACATTGGTAGAGTACATTCCTTGTTTGATAATGGTGTCGCCTTTCTTAAATCCAAGAACCAAATGATTATCAGAGAGCTGCTCAAAGCTCGCATCACACAAGGTTGTAGCGGCTTTCGAATTAAAAGGACAAGATTTACAATTGCTTTCCATACTTAATGATTTTTTCAAAAATTTTCCTGCAAATATAGACAATGTGATTCATGTCACAAAATGAATTTTCAATAAACACGAATTCAATACTAATTATAGATAAAAAATAAAAATACTCCAACTGGTTTCAAGTCTACAAAAATAGATCTATCTCATTTCGTTGTTTTTAATTTGCTTATTAATTGATTACTCTATTATTAGCGACTAAATTTTAAAAAACAGGATAAAAAAAGGGAAACACAAACACTGTATTTCCCATTTTTTTATGCTAACTTTAATTTAAGCATTTTCTTCGTCAAGTATTTCCTGAATGTCGTCGTTGCAACTTCCACAAACAGCTCCTGCTTCAATTGCATCGCCTACTTCTTCTAACGTTTTGCACTTGTGCGTGCGAATTCCGTCTAAAATTTCACTTCTTGTCATGTCCAAACATGTACAAATTACTGGATCATCTGCCATAATTTTGTTTTCTTTTTTTTTGTTATTAATATATAGTTAATTGAATATTTTTTTACTTTTGAAATAATTTATACCAAACATAACAAACGGAATTTGAAAAGGTTTATTTTGCGAGCGAATATTTTCAAATAATCAATGCGAAAAGTGAATTGTTTTTTGTAGTTTTGGGGCTTCAAAAAGTTGGTAACCACTTACAAAAAACATTACTATGGCGTTTTATCAAAATACGGTTTTAAACAAATACCTAAAAGCTTTAAATTCGGAAAAAATAAATGCTGCTTACGCTCAGTTTAAAGCCCATTTTCACAACTCCGACGTGCAGCAAAATATTCGTGCAAGTAAGGAAGAGCAGTATCAGGAAGGATTTTTGCGCGATTTATTTGTCAATATTCTTGGTTATACGCTCAACCCCAATGCCGAATTTAACCTCACTACCGAATATAAAAACGTAAAGGATAGTAAAAAGGCGGACGGGGCGATTCTTCTTTCTTCTCCGACAAGGGGGCATGCCCCCTTGGTAAGCGCTATTATCGAACTAAAAGGTACCGATACCACCGATTTAAATAAAGTGGAACCACAGGCTTTTGGCTATAAAAATAACCAACCAGAATGTACTTACATTGTTATTTCCAACTTCGAAAAGCTGCGATTTTATATCGATAATGCTATTGAACACATCGAGTTTAACCTGTTTACACTTACCCAAAAAGAGTTTGAATTGCTTTGGATTTGTTTGGCTTACGAAAGTATAGCTGCCGACCTGCCTAAAAAAATCAAAAATGCTTCGATAAGCGAAGAAGATAGTATTACCAAAAAACTGTACAAAGATTATTCGCTTTTTAAACGCGAACTGCATCAAAATTTAGTGGCATTAAATCCCGAAATGGACGAATTGCTGCTATTTAAAAAGTCGCAAAAACTACTCGACCGCTTCTTGTTTCTGCTGTTTGCCGAAGACCGCCAACTGCTACCGCCCAATTCGGTACGTGAAATTCTGAAACAATGGAACGATCTGAAAGATTTGGATGCATACACTCCTTTGTACAGTAGGTTTATGTTGTATTTTGGTTATCTGAACACAGGACACAAAGGCAAATACCACGATATATTTGCTTATAATGGTGGACTTTTTAAGTCAGACGACATATTGGATGTGGTGCAAATTGACGATGATTTGCTTTACCGACACACGCTGAAACTTTCCGATTACGATTTTGAAAGCGAGGTAGATGTAAATATCTTAGGACATATTTTTGAAAATTCGCTTAACGAATTGGATGAATTGACAGCTTTGGCAACCGGACAGGAGTTTGACAAATCGAAAACCAAACGCAAACGCGATGGTGTTGTTTACACGCCCAAATACATTACCAAGTATATTGTGGATAATACGGTAGGTAAACTTTGTGAGGAGAAACAGGCAGAACTTGACTGAAAGACGAAGATTACAGCATTGACAAAAAGCAAAATAAAACTACTAAAAAATTGCTATTTGACAAACTCACAGCCTACCGCGAATGGTTATTGCAAATCACTATATGCGACCCGGCTTGTGGTTCGGGGGCATTTTTGGTTGAAGCGTTGGATTTTCTGATACGCGAACATCGCTATATCGACGAATTGCAGGCAAAACTCTTTGGCGATACATTGGTACTGAGCGATGTGGAAAAAAGCATTTTGGAAAACAACCTGTTTGGAGTGGATATCAACGAAGAAAGTGTGGAAATAGCCAAACTGTCGCTGTGGCTGCGAACCGCACAACCTAACCGCAAACTGAACGACCTGAACAACAATATTAAATGTGGTAATTCGCTGATTGACGACCCCGCTGTGGCAGGCGAGAAAGCTTTCAACTGGGAAAAAGAATTCCCGCAAGTGTATCCTAAGAAAGTGAAAAAAGCATGGCATATAACCACTGCTACACATAATTCGAGATATTCTCAACGAATGTTTGATAATTATGTGAAGTTAGGCGAACCGGTTTGGCTTACTCCACAAGATGAAGAAATAATAACCCGAACAGTTGCTGAAATTGTAGAAACTGACAAGCTAAATATATTAGCCTATAATATTTGTGGCGATCATATACATATAGCGTTGGTATGTGAAGAAGTAGAACTTCCTAAAATAGTAGGAAAACTAAAATCTATGTCGGCAAGATCTGCGAATATCGCTGCCGGACGTACGGTAACAAGGGGGCATGCCCCCTTGTCGGAGGAAGAGGAAGACGATTCCGAAACACGTGGGCATGCCCCCGTGCAGAGAGGAGAAACGCAAATTCCTATGTGGACGCAAAAGTACGGCTGCAAAGAAATAACATCGAAGGAGCAACTATATAATACGATAGAATATATCCGAAATAACAGATGGAAGCAC
>Ga0247840_10002596_pt1 | contig 31989 bp, 29 predicted proteins | sample LaCruzMarch2015__FD_192404 | JGI IMG/M metagenome (GOLD analysis project Ga0247840, IMG submission 192404) | Freshwater microbial communities from meromictic Lake La Cruz, Castile-La Mancha, Spain - LaCruzMarch2015_17m | ecosystem: Environmental > Aquatic > Freshwater > Lake | place: Spain...
GTAAGAATAGTTGGTATAAAACCAACAGTTGAATTATTGCATGTATTGTTTGACATACCAGATGCTATTTTTAGTGAAATTATTCCTTTATTAGGTGATCTAAAAGAAGCTGATCATTTTGTTTCAATAGAAAAATTAAAATCAGTTATTATAAAAACAAGTTTTAGATTAGATGTATTGGCAATTGTAAGTATTTCTACTTGGAATTTGATTAGCGAAGATGATGATAATAAAATATTTATGTCTAATGCTCCTTTAATAATTGGGTTGCAAAAGCTACGATGGTTAAAAATTGAGAGAAAAAAAAGTGAGGATATATTAAATATTAGTACAAGGGTGGTGAGTAAATGGAATGCTATAAATCCATCTAATAAAGCTATTGAATTAAATAATGATATTTGTCTTTTACCTTATTTAGGTGATATACCCGCACATGATGAGATAATCGCCAAAGAAGTGCTTAGAATATATCTTGAGACGAGAAATTTAATTATAAATGCTTGTGAACCAGATACATTTATTTTACATTCTGGTAAGGCTGTTTGTGTGCGCGTTAACTATGCGCGATGTATGGATTTGATAGATTCGCCTATTGAAATACTTCGTGATGCTAGACGTATTAATGATCGATTATCTTTTTGGAGTGAGCATCCAACGCATTCTAAACCAATAACTGCATCGCTGATAAGGCAGTTAGATTATATTGAAGAATTTCTTCTTCCACACCAAATTAAAAATGAGTATTTGACTTCTAATATACTTATAAATCTAGGTTTTTTTCTCAATTTTAAAATGCCTCTAAATGTTAACTTGATGAACATAATGGTTGATATTCCTGATGAAATATTAAAGAAGTTAATTTGCAAGTTAGATATTTTACAGGATAAATTTAGGCTAAATATCAGCCTTGAGGCAACTAAAGCACTAGAAAGAATACATGTTTTATTTAATTTTAAAATAAATTTATCTGATGATTTAGTGGATAGGATTATGTCCATGTCAGAAGATGTGTTTCATAGGTTAGTTTATAAATTAAGTTATTTGAAGGATAATGTTGAAGGTAATGTAGCTAATGATGAAATCTATTCTCTATTAGATCTACTGGAATTTGATGTAGATGATGATATTCCTGATCATTATCTACTAGATTTTCTTGAGTTACCGAGGATGAGTTCAGCTTTACATGAGATTATGCATTTAGCGGCTTATCTTTGTTTATTACCTGTCATTAGAACTCTTTTAGCATATAATTCAAGTCTTTTGGATGTAAAAGATCCAATATCAAACAAAACACCGTTGATGGTATCAATATTATCCAGAAATAAAAATCGTGTTCAGCAAACCGAGGTAATTAAATATTTTATTATTCGGGATGCAGAACTTAATAATCAAATAAAATCTAAAGGGATATCAAATTTACATGGGTATACAGCCTTGGATTGCGCAAATAGATATAATTTAGTTGAAATTGCTGATTTATTAAAAAAAGTAGGTGCACTTAGCCGAACTGATTTGAGTGATTCGGAATTATCTGTGGCTATCTCTTCTACAAGGAGAGCCGTGTCAAATCTTGAGCCGACAGTTTCTCAGATTCCGAGGTTAGATGCTTTTAAACTTTCTGGAAGGAGTAATTTAGGTATTTTCAGCAGGGGCTTAAGAAGAGATCTAGGTTCTACCGAACCTTTTGGATCTGTATTTGTTGTTTAGTCTTGGGCTTAAAAGAATTTCCTAATTATTAAAGCCCTTATATTAAAGGGCTTTAATTTGATAATAATTAATAATTTATATCTTAGTAGAAATTAAAACGGAATATCATCATCTAGCTCATCAAATGCATCTTGTGCGGCAGTTGCAGTAGCTTTTGGTTTGCTTTTAGATTCAGAGTTGCTGCTGCTTTCTTGATGATGTGACATTGGAGGTTCTTCGCTATATGAGGAACCTGAGCCACCTTTGCTATCTAGCATTTGAAGTTCAGAGGCAATTATTTCTGTAGTATATCGATCTTGTCCTTGTTGATCTTGCCATTTGCGAGTTCTTAGGCTTCCTTCGATATATAATTTGGAACCTTTACGAACGTACTCTCCAGCAATTTCACCTAATTTATTGAAACATACGACGCGATGCCACTCAGTTCTTTCTTGCTTATCACCAGTTTGTTTATCTTTCCATGATTCGCTCGTAGCTATTGATAAGGTAGTTACTGCATTACCATTTGGCATATAACGAACTTCAGGGTCTCCCCCGACATTGCCTACTAAAATTACTTTGTTGATCCCGCGTGCCATATATTTCTCCATATGCGATAGTTAGCTTTTTATTATACCTAAAAATTTTTTTTGAGTATATTGTTACTCAATTCATTTAGATAAAATCATCTCAGCACTGCCTTCAATATAATTAGATTTATTAATATTTAAATAAATGGCATTTTCTTTTTCTATAATTATAACCTCGGTAACTCCGGCTAGAGCTCTTAATTGTTGTAATTTAATAGGTAAATTACTTATAGTTTTATCATCTGGCAATCTAATAGTAATTTGGTAAATATTTGGTTTTAGATAAAAAGAAATAATTAGCCAAAGAAATGCAATAAAGAAGTTGGTAATAAAAATCGCATTATTGCTAAAAAATTGGCATGCAATGCCAGCGGTAGTCCCGCCTGCAAAAATTCCAAGAAATTGGCTGCTTGAATATATTCCCATAGCCGTTCCTTTGCTAATTGCATTAGCTTGTCTTGAAACTAGCGAGGGTAGGGAGGCTTCTAAATAATTAAAGGCAACAAAATAAGCAAACATTAATATATAAATTGCGGGCCAGTATTGTGAAGTAAAATAAAGCGCTAATTGACTAAGGCCACTAACAATTACAGTAAATACAAATACCGTTTTAATTTGATTCTTTTTTTCGGCAAAAGATATTAACGGGAGCATAGTAATAAAAGAAATAAGCATTAAAGGTAGATAAAAATGCCATTGCTTTGATAAATTACCTAAATTTATTTGTTGTTTAACTAGTAAAGGAATTACAAAAAATGTTGATGTAAGAATAAAATGTTGGCAGAAAATACCAATATTTAAGCGTTGTAAATGTTTATTTAAAAGTACTTGCTTAAATAATAAAAGATAATTTTTTTTATCTATTTGAAATAGTTCTTTTTTGGGGGTTGGTATTACAATATGTAATAATAATAATCCTAAAATAGCGAGAATAGTTGTTAGATAAAAAACACCCGCAAGACCAAAAGAGTTAGTCAATATTGGGCTTAAAATTAGGGCTAAAGTAAATGAAAAGCCAATGGTTATACCTATAACTGCCATTGCCTTAGTTCTTTGTTGATCGGTTGTAAGATCTGCAAGTAGGGCAATTAAAACTGAACCTATCGCACCTGTTCCTTGAATAATTCTTGCAAAGATCATGCCATAAATTGAGGTTGTAAATGCGCCCATTAAGCTTCCAATTGCAAAAAGTATTAATCCTATAGTTATTATAGGTTTTCTGCCAAATCTATCTGATAACAGGCCAAAGGGAATTTGTAATAGACCTTGGCTTAGTCCGTAGCTGCCAAGAGCAATCCCAATTAATGTAGGCGTTGCAAAATCTAGATTATTAGCATATATGGTAAAAACCGGAATGAGCATAAAAAGCCCAAGCATACGGAAAGAAAATAGCAGAGCTATAGGAAAAACTGATGTAAGCCACGTTTGTTTCATTTATATTTAATTTAACTTAAACTAAGAAATTATATGCAGATGGTACAAAGAATGTGGTTTTGAAACAAGGTTAATTTTCATGATTACGCTTTATAGTGATGAATCAGGGCTAATAGAAGGGCTGTTTTTTTCTTTTGGCTTGTTTTTTATTACATTTAATTTATCTGTGATAGATTTAAATGATTCAGTAATTACAAAAGCTATTCCCTCTAAAACATCAGAAATATTGCCTTGTTCATAACCATATATTTTGTAGTATAAATTAGCCTCTTGTTTTTGTAGTTTATAATTTTTTATTCGTACTCTGCGTCTTGCTCTTAAATCTTTATCAATTTCATCATGGAATATATTATCAAATTTATTGTCAATATAGTGACGTAATTGTGCTTCGCTAGTTAATGGATTTAACACTTTAAGCATATTAGTTATTTCTAGGCGATTAATTAGTTTGGTATTACTATCGTGAACCTCACCCAAGACCCAATGACAACAATTTATTAGATTTTTTAGTGCAAATTCGTATTCTGAAAATGGTTTTTTCCGGTTCCCTAATTGGTAACAGCTATAAGATAACCCAGTTAATGCTAATAAACCTAATGGATAAATAAATAAAGGCAAACTTAAAGAAATAGTTGCAAGAGTTAGGCCAATCAATATTTTAGTATCAATGAGTTTAAGTTCTTGTAATCTTTTCTTAACTTCATTAGTGCAATTATTTATAAGATCATTATGGCCATAAGTAGAAGTATTATAAGGTTTTTTAACGTAGTTTAATAATAATTCGGTGTTAGTAAGGTTTTTGCCATATTCATTTATAAATAATCGTGCCATTACTTCTCCTAAACACTAATATAAATACAGTTAAATTGTAGGGTTTAGATGGGCTATTGTATAGTAGATATTAACTAAAATTTGCGGTTTTTATAAAGGTATAAAAACCGCAGATAGGATTATTTTTTTGATGATTTATTGAAATTAAGCTGAAGCGGTCGGAGCTTGTACTCTCTCTGCTAAAGCTTCTTCAGCTATTTTTTCCAAAGTAGGTTTCATTGCTGCTTGTAAACTTGAAACTGCGTTTGCAATAACATGACTTATACCTTCAAAAATAGCAACAATACCGCCTTGTTCAAAACCATAAACCTTACTGAATAGGTCTTTTTCTTGTGCATCAAGTTTATGATCCATAACAGTTATATCTTTTGTTTCATCTTCTGCTTTTTTAATAAAGAAGTCTTCATATTTGTCATCAATGTAATCACGTAATTGTTGTTCATTGAATAATGGACTCATTACTTTCATCATATTAGTAAGTGGCGCATGATCTTTCATATATCCACTTTGACGTGAAATAGAACCTAATGACCATATGCAACAATCTCTAATATTTATAAGAGCATCCTCATAATTTTTGTAAGCACTTTGTCTTTGTCCAAATTGATATGCAGTAAAAGCTAAACCTGCAGTTACTAACATTCCCATAGGAAATATAAATGATAATCCAAAAGCTCCGAGTGTAAGGCATGTACCTATTAATATTTTTTTATCAATATTTTGTAATTCTTTTAATGTCTTTGTAACTTCTTTACTACATTTATTTATTAGATCATTATGAGAATGGGTCGCGGCATCAAATTGTGCGTTTGCTTCTAATTCTTGCTTTAATAATTCTGCATTAATATAGTTTTGATTTGGCGTGATTTTTTTAAATAAGGCTGGCATATTTACTCCTAATTAATAATGTTAATTTTTGACCAGGCTATTTTAGCTTAATTTTAGATCAATGTAAATATATTTAAGACATATGTTGTTTGTTTTAGATTGACAGTGGATCTTAATATCTGTATTTTTAGCTTTTTATCCAACTCTTATAAGATTTGCAAATATTTTGTGGGTCTTCTTTATTTAAGGTTAAATTGATGAGTCTAATATTTGCTAACAAAGTAGCATTAATAACTGGTGGAGCACGTGGTATAGGGCGTGCTACTGCGTTGAAACTTAGCAATGCAGGATGTGATATTGCTATAGTTTATTATAACAGCTCAGATGAGGCTAAAAGCTTAGTTGAAGAGATAAAAAAGCTTGGTCGTCGCGCTGTTGCGATACAAGCTAATGTTGCTGATCATCAATCAGTAAAAGATATGTTTTTGATTTTTCGTGAGCACTTTACGCGTCTTGATTTTTTAGTATCTAATGCAGCAAGTGGGGTTTTAAAGCCTGCGATTAATATGTCAACTAAACATTGGCGCTGGTGTCTTGAGACTAATGCTTTGGCACTTAATCATTTGGCTTCAGAGGGAAGAGTTATGATGCCATCAGGCAGTCGCATTATTGCATTATCAAGTTTGGGGGCCTCGCGCGCCATTCCTAATTATGCGTTTATTGGAGCATCAAAAGCAGCTTTAGAAGCTTTGGTTCGGTCATTAAGTATTGAGTTAGCTACAGATGGGATATCGGTTAATACAGTTTCAGCAGGCGTTGTTGATACTGATGCATTAAAACATTTCCCTAATCGTGAGCAATTGTTGGATGAATACCAGGCTCATGCACTTTCAGATAGGCCTTTAACACCTGCTGATGTAGCAGATGCGGTATATTTATTGTGTTTACCTGAAGCGGCGATGATTAAAGGGCATACTTTGTTCGTTGACGCGGGATATAGTGTTGTTGGCTAAATGGAACTGGTGGGCACGCTGTCGCTTTGCCCACCCTAACTCAATTTACTTGATTAATAGTTACACCTTTTTCAAAAGATTTTATGTTTTCTACTGTAGTCTTAACGATATTTTCTACCGCTTCATGTGTAAGAAACGCTTGGTGCGGCGTGATGATGACATTATTTAATGATTGTAGTTTTAAAAAAGTCTGATCCTTAATGGTTTCTCCTTGGTGATCTTGGAAAAATAAGCCTTGTTCTTTCTCATATACATCTAAACCTGCATATCCTAGTTGATTTGAATTCAGAGCCTTGATGAGAGCCTCGGTATCGCATAATCCACCACGGCCAGTATTAATTAACATTGCATTTTTTTTCATAAGGGATAATGATTTTGCATTAATCATATGCATTGATTGGTCATTTAGTGGGCAGTGTAGGCTAACAATATCCGATCTTTTTAATAGCTCTTCCAACGACACGTAAGTTACATTTAATTCTTTACAAGCATCATTTGGTATCGGATCTACTGCAAGTAATTTACAGCCAAAACCATTCATAATTCTTGCAAATGCAGTTCCTATGTTACCTGTACCAATGATGCCTATGGTTTTTTCATAAAGATTAAAACCCATCAGCCCATCTAATAAGAAATTATGGTCTAATCCTTGGGAATATGATTTTATAATTTTGCGATTAAGTATTAAAATTAAGGCAACGCTAAATTCTGCGATTGCAACTGGCGAATATTTAGGAACCCGCACAACGGTTATACCTGCTTCATTTGCAGCCTTTATATCAATATGATCAAATCCCGCCGAACGTAAGGCAATTAATTTAACGCCAAATTCTGCTAATTTATTAATAACCTCACGATTTAAGCAGTCAGTTACAAAACAACAAATAGCCAGAGATCCTTTGGCTTTATTTATAGTTTCTAAAGAAAGAGCGACTGGTAAATAAATAAACTGCTGATTTTTATCAAATTTCATAAAAAAAGGTTTTTCATAGTCTTTGACGTTAAAAATCGTAACTTTCATTTTTTATTACCATTTGATTTTATAAGAATAAATTTAATTTATTCTCGAGTATAGGGAAGATTATTTACTTCTCTAACAATGTTGTCAAACCTTAAGGACTTAAATTATGTTATTTAGATTTATCTAATAATATTCCCATATCAATTGCCGTTAATGGTCGACTTAAATAATATCCTTGACCATATTTAAATTTGTTTTTTATTAAATACTGCAGTTGAATGTCAGTTTCTATGCCTTCTGCAATTAAATCTAGTTTAAGTATTTTTCCTAAGCTATTAAGTGATTTTATAATGAGAAAATCTCTTTGATTATCAGTAATATCCATAATAAAAGAGCGATCAATTTTTAAGGTATTAATTGGAATCCTCCTTAAATGGCTTAAGGATGAATAACCTGTACCAAAATCATCAAGTGAAATTTTTATTTTCATTTTCGCTATTTCTTGAATTATATGCTCAATAATGACAGATGAGCTCATGGCACTTGATTCAGTTAACTCAAATTCTAATAATGTAGCTGGAAATTTAGTTTTCTTAAGAGTTTGTTTAATAGTTTTAAGAAGATCAGTATTTAAAAGTTGTATAGCTGAAATATTAATTAATAATCTTAATTTTGTATGTCCTTTATTGTACCAGATACTAAGTTGCTCACATGCATTTTGCAAAGCCCAAGCTCCTATAGAGTTAATTAATCCTATTTCTTCAGCTATGGGAATAAAGATATCTGGTGGCACGATTCCTAATTTGGGATTTTTCCAGCGCATTAATGCTTCCATGCCAATTATTTTTTTATTATTTAATTGAAATATTGGCTGATAACACATATATAACTCATTATTTGCAATAGCAAATCTTAAGGCATTTTCTAGAAAAAATCTGTCTGAATGTTTAAGTTTGATTTTAGGTGAATAGTGTTGGTAATTATTTCGCCCTAGTTCTTTTGCATAATGCATAGCAATTTCAGCATGTTTAATAAGCAATTCAGCAGAGCTTTCAGATGTACAATTAGAAGAAATACCAATAGTGCAACTTATGTGAATTTTATCATCATTTATATTAAATTCATGGGTGCTTAAATTTTTTATAATTTTTTTTGCAGCTTTCTCAGCATCTGCTAAGGTGGATAGATTAATAATAATAGCAAACTCATCTCCACCTAATCTGGCTATATAATCATCGCGCTGAAGACAAGTTTTAAGTTTCATTGAAAATTCTTTTAAAATAAAATCACCGACATGATGCCCTAAGTAATTATTTATTTTTTTAAAATTATCGATATTTATAATTAAAAGCGCTAATTTTTTATTGCAGGTACGGGCTTCTTCAATTTTATCTTTAATAGCATGATTAAATTCCTCACGATTATGTATGCCTTTTATTAAGTCTTTTGTAGATAATAAATTAAGTTGTCGCGAGCTTTCATGTAGTTTTTTTTGAAGATCACTAATTAGCTGTATGCTTTTTATTTTTGAGATTAAAGTCATTGTATTAAAAGGTTTGATTATATATTCATGAATACCCGCATCAATTCCTATAGCAATTACCTCATCAGTATATGAAGTAATTATAATTATTATCGGGATAAAATCTGTACTAACAGTCTCGTGCAATTTTTTAGCACATTCAAACCAGCTCATGGACTTAAGTTCTTCATCAATAATTACTAAATCAAAGTGAGTTTTGAAAAATAATTTAAGAGTTTCATCACTATTTTTAGCTAAAACTACTTCATGGCCTAAAGTTTTGAGAGATTGGTCGAGTTTGTTTAATGATCTTTTATTACTATCAGCAACAAGAATCCGCATTAATATTCCATGATGAGTAATACTTAATTAAAGTATAGGCTAAAATATTTACTTTGATCTGAATTATGACTGTAATTATTTTATAAAATTAGCTTGAAAATTTAAGAGTATTTCTTAAATTACCATTTGTTTATTCAAAAAATAATCGTTTTCATCAGCGTCAATATATTCACCAGCACTAATATCAATGCCTGCAAATTTAATTTTTACTTTTTTGACCAATACTACCAACGATTTCAATGTTTTTTAAGCGCCGACTAGGGTGCAATTGTCGACACAACCTATTTAACTTTAATATATGAAAATCTGGATATTTTTTCCTATAATAGCCTTCAATTAAATATTTATGATACAATCGAACATTTTGTGAATCTTTAGCTCTAAGGGTGAGATATGAATGTAGATAGTGTTTATCCTAAAGTCAGGGAAATTATTGCTGATGTATTGGTTGTTGATGAAAAAGATGTTTCTTTACAAAAACGTCTAATTGCTGATTTAGGTGCTGAGTCAATTGATTTCCTTGACCTGGTTTTCCAGTTGGAAAAAGAATTTAGTATTAAAATTCCACGTGGGCAAATTGAAAAAAATGCGCGTGGAAATTTAAGTGAAGATGAGTTTGAAAAAGGTGGGGTTCTTACTGCCGAAGGACTTTTATCGCTTAAAAATTATCTTAGCGAAATTCCAGCGGAACATTTCAAAGATAATATGAAAATGAATGAAATTCCTATGTTATTTACAGTAGAAACTTTTTGTAAGTTGATTGTTGCCGCTGTAAATGAGCAAACTGTAACTGAAAAAGCAGTATAATGCGTTTTTTATTTGTTGATAGAATATTAGAATTATCCCGTGGAGAATTTGTCCGTGGGGTAAAGCATATTGGTCCACAAGATCCTTATCTTTGCTATGATCAACAAGGGAAACTTTGTTTTATCCCCTCGCTTGTTGGCGAAGCTTTAGGCCAACTTGCCGCGTGGAATGTTATGGAGGCTAATGGCTTTAGCATGAGACCAGTCGCGGGTATTGCATCCTGTGCTCGGTTGATTCGACCTACTTATGTTGGTGAGACTTTATTGCTTGAATCATTTATTGATCGCTTAGATGATACCGTTGTGCAATATCATTCTGTAGCTTCCGTTGGTAGTGAAGTTGTATTTACCTTAGACGGTGCTTTAGGTCCTTTATTACCGATGGACGATTTTATTGATAGATCGCTTGTTACCCAACAATTTAATGACATTAATAATCCTGGTGAATGGCCGCCATTAGCGTTAGATATACGCGATACTCTACCAGATAATTTTGTCCCTAATTTAGTGCCTTTCGTATTTGATAGTATTATTGCGAGCGAGCCAGGAGTTGGTTTGTCTGCGGAAATGAAATGCAATCCGCTTGCTCCATATTTTCCTGATCATTTCCCAAGAAAGCCTGTATTACCAATGACTGTTTTACTTGAGTCTAAGATTAATTTGGCGCGTGAATTTTTAGAGCTATCTTCTTTTTCAAAACAATATAAAGTTCATGAGCTTCGTAAAATTAAAATGAAAGATTTTATTTTGCCTGGCGATGTAGTAACTTGCCATCTTACAATTAAATCACATGAAGAAAATAAATTAGTTTTAAATTTTCGGAGTGAAGTAGCTGGTAAATTAGTTTGTGTATTAGATTTGATAATGGTCTTAAGTTAAATTGATCTTGAGGTTAATAGATGAAAAAACGACGAGTTGCAATTACCGGTTTGGGTATTGTAAGCCCTTTGGGAAATGATGTTAAATCTACTTGGAATAATTTATTTGCAGGTGTTTCAGGTATTGATGTAATTAAACAATTTGATGCTAGTGCATTTCCTACCCACATTGCAGCTGAAGTTAAGCAATTTAGCATGCCATCTCCATTATGTAATAAAAAAAATCGTCATGTAGTGCCATTTACATCTTTTGCGTTAGCTGCAGCTTTAGAAGCATTTGATGATGCTGGTATTATGCCAAATAAAGAAACAAGCAGTCGCTGGGGAGTTGTTACAGGTAGTGGCATGATGACTGCTGAATTTGATTATCTTAAGCGTTTTCAAGAGTCATGCGCACCAAATGGTGAAACTGACTGGGATTTATTACAAAAAAACACTAAAGAATTTTATAAATTGACCGATTTTGGCAAGACAATATCTAACTCTGGTTTATCATTGTTAATTCAACAATTTGGTATTGATGGTTACGCAAGCTCTGTGCATACTGCTTGTGCTTCAAGTGGACAAGCACTTGGGTTAGCCATGCAAGTGATTCGTCGTGGAGACGCAGATTTTATGTTAGCAGGTGGATTTGATTCTATGATTAATCCTCTAGGTTTATCAAGTTTCTGCTTATTAGGCGCTTTATCTACTTATAACGATACGCCAAAAACTGCTAGTCGTCCTTTTGATGGAACGCGTAATGGTTTTGTGTTGGGTGAGGGAGCCGCTTTTCTAATTCTTGAAGAATGGGAAAAGGCTAAATCTCGTGGCGCACATATTTATGCTGAATTAGGTGGTGAAGGAAATACTTTAAGTTCTTATCGTATCACCGACTCACATCCTAATGGTGATGGGGCAATTCAGGCGATAGAAATGGCGTTAAAAGATGCTAATTTAAAAGCAGATGACGTTGACTATATTAATGCGCATGGCACTTCGACAAAAATGAATGATTTGAGTGAAACTAATGCGATAAAAGCCGTGCTTAAAGAAAAAGCTAAAAAAATACCTGTGAGCTCTACAAAATGTCAGACCGGGCATTTAATTGCTGCAGCTGGAGCATTGGAAGCAGTGTTATCAGTTTTGTCGATAGAGCACTCATTAGTGCCAATGACTGCTAATTTAACTACCCCGGATCCTGAGTGTGATTTGGATTATGTAACAGATAAACCTCGGGAAAAATCATTAGGGGTGGTTCTTTCAAATTCATTTGGTTTTGGCGGGTCTAATAGTTGCTTATTATTTAAGCATCCTGAGTTTTAAGGAGATTATAAATGAGCGAAGATAATCGAGTTTTTATTACAGGTTTTAGTGCATTAACAGCATCAGGTGCTACAGCGGATGATAATTGGGATCAAATTAAATCTGGTAAATCTTCTATTGCTGAAATCGAGCAATATGATCTGTCTACTTGGGAATATCGCTTGGGTGGTGAGTTAAAAAATTTTGAACCAGCGAAAATGTTGCCTGATCGAAAATTAATGAAAGTAATTTCACGCCAAGATGTAATGGGTATCAATGCAGCTGTGCAAGCAGTAGAACATAGTCAATTATTACAATTTCGCGATACGTTAGCATCAGCTGATAGTTTTAATGAAGAAACGGCAGTATATGTAGGTTCGCCTGGTAATAAATATTTTCAACAATATGATTTTTTACCTTTGGTTGCAAAATCTAATAAAGATATGCAGCATTTTGCACGCGATCTTTTTGGTGAAGTTCATCCTATGTGGCTATTACGCATTTTGCCTAATAATGTTTTAGCCTATGCAGGGATTACATATGGTTTTAAAGGTATTAATCAAAATGTTACTAATCATGCGGTAAGTGGAACCCAGGCTATTATTGAAGCCTATCATGCGATAAAAAATGGGCAAGCAAAGCGTGCTTTAGTCGTAGCTTATGATGCAGCAGCTGAGCCCCAGGCTTTATATTATTATGAAAAATTAGGTGTGCTTAGCGCTAAGCACTTAAAGCCATTTGATAGAGATCATGACGGTACAATTTTGGCGGAGGGGGCGGCTGCAATTATTTTAGAATCAGAAGAGTCTGTTAAAGAGCGAGGAGCTACATGCTATGGCGAAATTGCTGGGGGCTTATCTCATTCTGAGGCGGCTGGATTATTTTCAATTGAGTCAAATGGCGCACATTTAGCTTCATTGATTAACGAATTATTAACTCGCGTAAATTTAACTACAGATGATATTGGTTTAATAGTTGCGCACGGTAATGGAAATCAAAAATCAGATCTTAGTGAAGCGGCCGCTATTAATGAAGTTTTTGCTCAAAAATATACTCCAGTTACTGCTTTTAAATGGTCGATGGGACATACTGTTTGTGCTTCGGGCGTAATTGACACTGTATTAACTACCTATGCTTTACGCAATAAATGTATTCCAGGGATTGCAAATTTAGAAAATACTGCAACATCTTGTGATAACTTAAATATTTCTAGTGAAACAAGAAGTTTAGCGGCTAATAAAACTAGCGCTTTATTAATAAATCGTGGGTTTGCTAGTATGAATGCTTGTTTGGTAATTAATTATGGCGCCTGATCTTAAGGTTTTCGATGAAGATAAAGCCTTAATAGATAAAATTACTAAACTTAAAGTGTCATTAGCAGGTTTATTGGCATATTATTTGATTCCATATCGACGTAAAGTTGTAATGGCAAATATGGATCAAGTATTTGGTGAAAAACTTAGTTTTAAGCAAAAGACTCACTTAGCTAAAGCTTTTTATTCGCACTTTCTTAAAGCAATAAAAGAAACACTATTATTGCGGTTCATGTCTAATAAAAAACTATGTGGCTTGGTTGAAGTTCGTGGATATGAGCGCCTACTTGAAATACACGCTAAAAAACAAGGGGTATTAATTTTAACTGGTCATTTTGGTAGCTGGGAATTCGCACCAATTGGTGGTATTGCTAATTTTACCCAATTTAAAGGACAGTTTCATTTTATTCGCCGTACTTTGAAAATCAAAATAATAGAGCGAATTTTATTTAATAGTTTCTATCGTGCAGGTCTTCAAGTTATTCCTAAACAAAATTCTTTAGATAAAGTATCGCATGCATTAGAGCAAAATGATGCTGTAATTTTTGTACTTGATCAGCATGCAATTATTAAAAATCGTGATGGGATCCCAGTAGAATTTTTTGGTAAAAAAGCAGGAACATATCGAAGCTTAGCAACTTTTTCAAGAAATACAGGGGTTCCTGTTGTTCCTGCCGCAAGTTACAGATTAGATAATGGACGTCATGTTTTAGAATTCCATGAGCCAATTCCTTGGCAAGATTATGGTAATAGAACTGAGTCTCTTTATCGTAATACCCTTGCTTATAATCAAGCTTTAGAGCGTATGATATTAGCTCACCCAGAGCAATGGGTGTGGTTTCATAAGCGCTGGAAGTTAAAAGAAAGTGATTAAACGCCCTCATTAGTCGCTGTGCACCACCTTCTCCTCAGGGGGGAATGATAACTGCTTATGGTTTCTAGTCAAATTATTCAATTCTATGTTGCTGTAATCTTTTTTCTATAACTAATTGAATATTATCTCGAGATTTAGGTGAAAAACTTTTATAAATTTCTAAAAAGTTTTTAGCATCAATACTAAGAAAGGTGCAGGGGGTTAAGGTTATTACATCTGCAGTTCTTGGGATATTTCTTAAGATGGCTATTTCCCCAAAAACGTCACCTTTATTTAATATATTGATTTTAACAGGTGGTTTTAACGGGAGTTTTTTTGATATAATAACCGATCCTTTTAGAATAATATAACAACGATCACCAATATCACCCTGTTTGATTATGGTTTCATCGGCTTTCCTATCCTCAATATCCCATTTACTAGCTAAAAGATGTTGTTCATGAATGCCAATACCTGAAAAAATAGGCGTGTTATTAACCATTCGATTAATATCTACTTCAGATATCTTGTTTAATATAGTCATTTATTTTGTCCATAAAAAAATCACTGTTTAAACTTCAATACCAACTTTTTTTTAGCCCAATCTGGTTCATTCGATTGCTAATTAGATTAAACAAAATATTAAGCTGGAATCCTAATTAAAGTATAGACTATTTTATTCATTATATTTTTTCATAATTAACCAATTATTATTCTTAGAGGGTTATTAATTAAGATTTAGTTTTCTTAATGTTTACTTAATATAACGTTAATATAATGATTTTAAATGTTTTAAAGTATATTTGAGTTATGTTATGCCTAATTGGAGTTTTTTTGCTGAAGGTAGTTACAATAAAGTTTATATTAATGAAGATCATTCAAAAATTCTAAAAATTAGAAAACGTATTGATACTCACGAAGCTTTATATGATGAGCCATACAGGTCGGTGCGTTTGTGGAATTTAGTTAATGAGCATATCCTACCGCCTGCTTGTACTGTAAAAATTAGTGGAAAATTTGCTTGGGTTTGCCCTTATATCGAAGGCGAGCAAGCGAGTGATGATGAAATTAAAGAAGCTCTTATTGATATATTTAATTCCACCAGAAGAGTAGTGATAGATGCAATTTCTGCTCGAAATTTTGTAAAGACGGCTGCAGGTAAGATAATTTGTGTTGATATTGGCCTTGCAGTAGACATTGAGGTTATGGAGGAGGCGCATTTAGCCAGAAGGGGTAGAAGAGCTAGTGATGTTAGTTGCGCAATTTGGACAAGAATGCATCACAGATATAATCAGTATCTTTATGAAAATAGATATTGGTATTTTGATACAATAAAAACGATCAAGGCTTTAATCTTTATAAGAAAAAATCGTCCTGATATTTTTAATGTTGATTTTTTAAAAGCTGATCCTGGGTATGTAAATAAGTTGGCTTTAGCCTATGATCAACAATTAATGTATCAGGATGTGGATGATGTTATACGTTGGTTAGGATATGAAAGAGGGATTGATATTCCTAATATTAAAGAAAGCTGTATTTTAGCTTTGAACCGTTATATTGCATTTCGTGGTTCTTTTGAGGGCGAAATATTTAAGCCTTCATCAATATCACATTTTTTTAGAAATCCAAGCCTTACTTCCCTCAAAGTATCCGCAGCTAGAAATTTAATCGAGCAAATAAATGATACTTTTTGGCTTGATGATATCAAAGCTATTATCGAATCCGCTCAACTAAACGAAGATTTAATTCAATCTCATTATACGAGATCTGGTTTTGCTTCATGTCTTAGTGAATGTATGACTTATATTAATGCAGCAGAATTAGCTAGAGAAGCTTTACAGGTAAGCCAATCTCTAAGGCCTAGGTAGGGTGTGTTGACAATTCACTTACCGCCTACGTGCCACGGCTAGTCCCTTTTCTCCTTGAGGAGAAGGGACATACTCGCTATTGCATTTTGTTGGTATTGCATTATATAGTGAAGTAATCATATCTTTAAGGTGAAGACATAATGCAAAAATCACTTGTAATTTTTTTTATTAGTAGCTGTTTAAGTCTTTCCTGCTTTGCCGCGGAAGTATCAGCTGATATCTATTCTGCAGATATCAGTGATAAATTAATAGGTAGCGTTGACTTTCAAGATACGCCATATGGTTTACTCATTACTCCGAACTTATCCTCTTTACCTTCAGGTCTTCATGGTTTTCATCTTCATCAACATGCAAATTGTGGTGATCATGCCATGGCCGCGGGTGGGCACTTTGATCCTCAAAACACAAATACTCATCAAGGGCCATATGGCAACGGTCATTTAGGTGATTTGCCTTTACTTTATGTCGAAGGAGATGGGCAAGCTCATACGCCAACATTAGCGCCGCGTTTAAAAACATCAGATCTCAAGGGATTATCTCTTATGGTTCATGCCAATGGTGATAATTACACAGATACTCCAGCATTAGGTGGTGGTGGCGGAAGGATTGCTTGTGGGACCTTTAAATAATTTAGGGAGTCTCGTCATGCAAATTAAAAATATAATCCTATACTGAAGTTAGATTTGTACTAGCAAGTTATTATCTAAGTGCTGCAGTTCAAACAACTTCCACACAAAAGTCTGTGGCCACTACCTTCTCCATTATTAGGGTGTGTTGACAATTAACTTACCGCCTACTTGCCACGGCTTGTTCCTGGCGTCTAGTAGATGGTCAAAATAAATCTACCTTTCCTCAACTCATTATCTTAGCGAAGGTGCTCTAGTTAAGAAATTACCTCTGACAAATAATGAAATTTATGCAGGAGAGGTAAGTAGTAATTTTTAAATAGTCCGGCATTTATTTCACCATGATTGCATAGGATAGGTGACGATTATAATTATATCCACTTCAACAGATTCTAATGTTTTGAAAATAATTTTTTATTTAAGAAAAATGTTAAAGGAAGCAATAAAATAACGGCCAAAATGGGGGCGAAAGTTACTGAAAACCCAAGGCGAACGATGATTTCTAATAAGGCTGCTCCAATTAAATATTGCAATAAATAGATTATAGGAAAGGCTAAGAATGTATTTATAGATATAGAACTTTTAAAGACTATAGTATTCATGAAATAAAGAGCGATGACGGCAATAACGTAAGATATTAAATAAGATAATTGATAGTTTATGAAATTATTTAAGACTACATAAATACCAAACATTAAAATAGTGCTTACTGTGCCTGATAGCGCAAACCCCAATAATTGATGAGACCATGAGGGTTTAAGCATCTTATGCGCACAAAGAGATACGAAGAGCCTTGTCTTTTGCCTCAGTAATTTTTTCTTCAACCTTTTCTATGATTTTTTTACTTTCCTCTGATCGCAATAATCTATTAATATCGGCTTCATTTAAAGGTGATTGACGAAATAGGTAATTCTCATGTTTACCAAATCCAACTAAAGATAGAATTTTTCGTTTTTCATCAACAATAGCCCATTCAAGTACAAAAGTAGTTCCTAATGAATCTGCCGCATGGCCATGAAAAACTGATCCTTGAGCCTTACCTTTATTATGGCGAAAATCAGGTAATTTATCTGATTTAGGTCCATAGGTTTGTATTGCATGCTTAAGTGCATTTACACGAGGAACTAGATTTTTATCCTTTCCTACTCCGCGGAGCAACGAGCTATTTAGAATAGTCCAGTATTCGTCATTTACCATAGCTGAAAGTTGATCTTCTGGTGATGGTCCACCGGCATCAACAATACGTGAATTTTTTTTTGTAAATAGTTTAAGATTATATGGCATAAGAGCGCTCACTATTTGATTTTTGTAAACACTAGCATAAAAATATTTAGTATTAAAGAGGTTTTATCTTAACTAAATAATAAAGTTTAGCATTGTATAAATATATTTTAACATTTTTATCCAGGTTTATAGAAAAATAACATGACCAAAAAATACCATTGTGGTATATTAGAACACATTTTTATGTGTGATTAAGTCAAAATTCGAAGATAGAGGTTATTATGAAAATATGTGTTAGTGATGGTTTAACTTTTAAATATTTGTTTGATGTGCCTAAAGAACTTAAAGTAAGTGAATTTACTCCTATTCTTGGATCTTATTTAGGTCTTAAATCAAAAGAAGAATTAGATTTTATTCGTTTATCTATTCTGCCAGAAACGGCTGCAGCAAATCCGTGGGCTTTAGATTTAGATTATATTAAGGCTCACGCTTTAATAGATAATCAGCGATTTGATAGTTTGAAAGCAACTACATTAGGTGGTGAAAGAGCTGTACACATATTAGTTAGTGGAGTAACTCGTAGACAATTTTTTGAAGAAAATTGTACTCTTGGAAAAAGGACTCCTTCTGAGTCTTATGATCTTCATTCTCCAACGCAAGATGAAGATTATGATTTATTTAGGCCCGCGATATTGATTTATGCGCTTGCTATGAAGGCAAGACAGCGAGAGATGATTAAAGTTAAGTCATTGTTAAAATCTAATTTATCTAGACCTGATGTTACATTAGACCTAGATAAATCCTTTGGAATGCCATCAGCACTGTCTTTGTCTAATTTTCAGGGCTTTATTAAGGCGCTATTTCCTGAAGTCAATATTGTTGCTATTACAGAAGGTTGGGGTCTTCATAACAAAAAGTTTGTGACAGTCAAAGATTTAGAAAATATTTTACAAATATGTGATTTTCCATTAATGCATGCTTCTTTCCAAGGCGCTGTTCGTATGGCTTTTATGCTCACTAATGTTCCTTTTACAAAGGCTTTTCCTATTAGTGGATCACTTAAAACACAATATGTCGTAGCTACAGTTGAACCTTTACTTAAGATGATGTTGGAATATGCTGTGCGTGCGGGCTTAAATGGGGGTTATTTTGGCGTTAACGCAGGTTTTCTACCAAGGAAAGATGCTGAAGAAATGCTGCAACGTTCAGGTCGAGGTTCATTTTTAGTTCGTCTTTCTAGCTCAAGAGCTTCTGAGTTGGCGTTATCTTATGTCGCTGAGCCCACAGATGAACATAATTTAGATAGTCCTTTAGCTACTCCAGCCGCTAGGGCCGCCGCTGTAGCATCTTCTTCTGACTTAAAGGTTATTCATGAGGTTATGCAGTTATCTCCTGGTGTTAACGGGTATATGCTTCGTGGTGAGATATACCCAAGTCCCGCGGCTGCGTTAATAGCTAACTCGTCATTTTTACAAAATGCATGTATGGAAGGAGCTCTGGCCGTAAATGGTTTTGGTTCTACAATCGGAATAGCTGCACAGCGTAAATCAAGTTATCCACCATTTGTTATGTTAGACATGGCTATGCGTCATAGATTTACAAATACAGATCCATTGGATGAAAATTTATTAAAGAAAATGAAAGATTATGTTCTAGCTGATTTAGGTTTGGATGATTATGGAAATACAACCCGACCTGTTGGTAACGAATTGCTTTTTAAAGATTTTTTGCCTATATGTGGACATGCAGTGCCACCGGTTAGTGAGGTTATGTATAAATATAGTAGCAAATATTCATCATCTTCTAAGACAACTCCAAGACGGTTCGCTTTTTTTGGATTCCATGGCGCACTTATATATGAGGAAACATTAGCTCGCTTAAGTCACCATCAACCAGGCAGCTATTTACTTAGAGCGTCTCAATCACAAAGAGGCTCTGCAGTTTTAGCATTTGTTGATGCTGCAGGTAAAGTTCAACAATCTATTATTTCTCCTGAATTATCTGCAGGTGCATGGACTGGTAAAGTTGTGTGTTCAGGCAATACTTTTCCATCGCTGCTATCAGTTATTTTGGCATACTCTATACCACCTGCAGCTGGTACTCCTCCTTTATTGAAATCGTTAGTGGCGCCTTATTATGACAAGGATTGGAGAACGCCTGGCATTAAGTTATTGGACTTTAGCCAGGGAGAATATGCTATGGTTGCAGGCGATTCTACACATAGCGATGTATTATTTCCCCCGGTTGCTAGTCATGAGGCTCTTGTTGAAGTTACTTCTTCTTCCGCATCTATGACAGTTTCTGATGGTGCCGAAGGGGATCCAACAGATGTGTCTGCTGCACTACCATCACTATCAAGAAGGGCTGATAATAGGGCACTAACTGGATGGAGTTTATTAAATTCATCAAGATTGGCAGAAACAGTTTGGGAGTCAGTTATTGAAGGTCCTCTTGACTCTCATGGCGTTGCACTTTGCGCTGAGAATGCTGTAGTTTTACCGAAAGATTTTGCTTTAGTCATGTCGCGAGATGAGATACTTATTTTGCTTGATGAACCATCCAGGTTTGAGCAATTAAAAGCTTTAAGTTTCCTACTACAACGTTTAACGCATAAATTACCAACAGAACTAGATAAAGTTACCTCTAATCTGAGAAAGTTACCAAGGCCAATGCAGGAAAAATTAATCGCTTATTCAGGACAAACTAAGTTTTTTATCAATGAACCTGTTTTGCGAGTAATACGTCAAACTCTAGGTCTTGCTCCAGCTTTAGTTGTAGCTGCCGCTGTAGCTCCTACAGGTGGTGCAGCTGCCGCTGTAGCTCCTACAGGTGGTGCATCTGCCGCTGTAGCTCCTGCAGGTGGTGCAGCTGCCGCACCTGCTTATATGGCACCAGTAGTTGTGGCTCTAGAATCTGCTGTACCAATGGCAGTAGCTGAAGCTGGAGCTCCTGCAGGTGGTGAAGTTTCATCCCATGCAGCAGCTGATATGGCACAAGTAGCTGTGGCTCCAGCACCTGCTTTACTCCCTCGTAGCATAAGCCCAGGGTTTTTTAGTAGTGCAAATCTTGCTTTAGGAACATCGCTATTACCAGAAGCAACAGGAGTTTCAGCCGCTCAACAAGCTTTATTGTTCGCTAGCCAAAACGCTCAATTGCTGCCGGCTCAATTGCAAAAGCTAAGTATGGCCATTACTATGGCCGACTTAGCTAATTCAGCTGCCGCTGCTGCTAATGCTGCCGCTGCTGCTGCTAATGCTAATGCTGCCAGTGTGATAAGTGAGGTTTCAGCTTTATTGTTAGCAATGAGCCCTCAACAAGCCGCCACTGCAGCTGCTTTAGTTGTTGCGGCTGCAGGACCTGGTCAAGAGCCATCGGCTACTAGATTAGCGCAAGGAGTTAGTCTAACTGGAGATGAGGCCACTGATAATCTATTACAGCAGCTTAGAAGGGCATAATACACATTAATAATTACAAGTATTAGCGAAGCAATATAGCTAACTTAAAAATACGTTAGATTACTTCGCTATTCTTGCAATTACCAAAAAATTTCCCTATAGGCCTTTATTCATCACAATTATCCATGTCTGTAGCAGCAAGATAAATGAAATCAATATCACTCCAAAGGTAAACCAGCAATAACTTGTAATTCCTGCCGCTGATAGCTCTTCTCTAAAAACATTCAATAATATAGATCCCGCTAAGAACGCAACCATAAATGCTGCAACAAGCACATTTACCGGATCAAAAATAACAGAACATAACCAACCAATTAATAACGCAATAATCAGGATAAAACGGCCTAGGTGGTTAAATTTTAAACTGTAAAAACGACTGAACTTTCTATCTGTTAATACAAAATGTAAGGCCATGGCAATGGTAAATAATATAGTGGCAGTGATACTTGATTGTGCACGTAAAGACATTGTATAGGTGATTAAAAAATTATAGAGACAAAACATGGCTAAATGTAGTTCATATACTAAGCCATCATCATTTCCTTCTTCACGATAACGTTCAGCTAAAAGATCAAAACCATAGTAAACAAGAAACCCGAATAAGGCGACGATATATATCAATAATTCAGTAAATGGGCTAAGCCATTGGTTATTTAAGAGAAAACTACCAATTGGTTTATTGTATTCCACAAGATTAGGAAGCATATGTAAAAAAACATAAGCAACAGCAACCCCCCCTGCAAAAGATACAAATGAGCGACCATTTCCAGGTAAGTGATTAGTAAACCATGGACTGAAATAATGAAACATAACTAAAAAGAGGGTAGCTAAAAAGGCTACTAATAAATGTGATTGATTTATCCATAACATGTTGGTTACTCCATTATTGTCAATTTTTACGGGCTGCAATTATCTTATGGTTTCTTTATGCCTCGCTAGAAGGGCGACCGCCGGTCACCCCTACATTTAAATATTAATTAATTTTTAATGCGACGGTCCTGTTACAATTGCGGAATCATCTATACAACTTGCCCTGCAGCCCAACCTGATGACCATGCCCATTGAAAATTATAGCCGCCAAGCCATCCAGATACATCTAAAACTTCGCCTACAAAATATAATCCTTTAACTTTTTTTGCCTCAAAAGTTTGAGAGGAAATTTCATTGCAATCAACACCACCTAATGTAACTTCAGCAGTACGATAGCCTTCGGTGGCATTTGGTTTTATTGACCAACATTGTAAGATAATAGCCGCTTCTAAAAGCTCTTTGTCACTATATTGTTTTAGTGGTTTATCTAAATTTATGTTCTCGTAAAATACTATTAATACACGTTTGGCAATATAATTTGCCAAAATGGTTTTTAAGTGTGTTTCAGCAGATTCATTTTTTGCCTGTAATAATTCTTTATATAAATCAAGTTGCGGTAAAAACTTGATTTCCAAGGTATCACCAGGATGCCAATAAGATGATATTTGCAGTATTGCGGGGCCACTTAAACCTCGATGGGTGAAAAGAATATTTTCTTGAAAAGATGTATTATTGCAGCTAACAATAGATTCTACTGAAATACCAGCTAATGATTCGAAGCGTTGTTTATCATGAGGCTGCAATGTAAATGGTACTAAACCTGCACGTGTTGGGAAAACGGCTAAACCAAATTGAGCAGCAAGCTTAAATCCAAATGGGCTTGAACCAAGTGTTGGGATAGATAATCCTCCGGTAGCTATAACTAGTGAGTTACAAAGGTAAACTTCATCAGCACAATTCACAATAAATTTGTCTTCGATTTTTTTTACCGATGTTATTGTTTGGTTTAATTGCACTAAAACTTGGTTTTTTTTGCATTCAGTTAGAAGCATTTCAACAATAAGGCTGGATTTTTCTTCACAAAATAATTGTCCCAATGTTTTTTCAAAGTAGGCTATTTTATGGCGATTAACCATCGCAATAAAATCCCACTGGGTATAGCGACTTAGTGCTGATTTACAAAAATGGGGATTGTGGGATAAAAATTGTTCGTGGGTTGTAAACATGTTAGTGAAATTACAACGCCCACCTCCAGACATCAAAATTTTTTTTCCAGCTTTATTACTTTTATCCAGAACCAAAACTTTTCGACCACGAGCACCGGCTTCAATACCACACATTAATCCTGCGGCTCCCGCACCAATAATTATTACATCTATTATTTTCATTTTAAAAGCATTATCATTTTTTGTATTTCAACTATTCCTAATTTGCGTAGACATGCCATATTGTTCTCAGGAATTTTGCTCGTATCACCATAATAATTGATAGCACTTTCAAGTTGCTCTTCTCGTAATAAATGTACCATAGGATAAGGGGAGCGATTGGTGTAGTTTGTTACGTCCTCGGCATCAACGCCTGCAAAACAATAATCAGGATGAAATGTAGCTAATTGATATACACCTTCATAATCTTTGGATTTCAAAGTAGATTCCGCAATATCAATAAAATCTAAATACTCAAAAAAATTTTTGAGACAATTAGGAAATACAAGAAGGGTGGTATCAATATCATCATTGGTATTTAATGTTTCAACTTCTGTCATAAAAGCTATCATCGCTTCCTCAAGCGATTCAGCATTAGATGCCTTTATACTCGCTGAACCTTTGTCCATTTCATGTTTAGCAAAAGGACAAAGGTTAAGTTTGATGACGAAATCTCGAACCCATTTAATGGTTTCTTTAACACATAAATCTTTTGATTCAATCATGCTAACACTTGCCGCCTATTTTGGCTCTACTACTTCTTGTTGAATACCAACTACAACCCAGTTAGTATTGTCAGCAAATTGACGAAAATGCCAAATTTCATCTAATTGCATGACAGGATCATTATTTTCTTTAATAGATCCTGTAAAGCGAACACTAGCAATTATTGAATTGGCTTGTTTTGAAGTATCAAGTAATTCAGCATCCAAATTAATAACATCAGTAACATTAGGCTCATCACCCCGCTCTTTAATTTGCATTTCAATTTCAGCAAATACTTCAGGGGCTGTAAAATCAGCTAGATCATTTCTGTTTTTTTGATCATATGCTGCTTGTAAACGAATAAAAGCAACTTTTGCTTCACGTAAAAAAGTTTCGGGCTCAAAACCTGCAGGGTTTCCTGAAACACTAGTTACATTGTTTGCAGTGAAAAATTGATTAGGCTTATTAAAGCTATTCCCACCAAATGTGTTGGAAGATACCGACTGAAAACCTGGCTGCATTCTTTTGCGTAGAAAACCAAAGATAAAAGCCCCGGCCGCCAAAATAGCTAACCAAGATAAAATTCCTGCTCCTATTCCATGCCCCATAAATAGACTAGCTAATAAGCCACCAACTAATAAACCACCAAGCATGCCCCCCCATTTGCTAGTATTTCGTTGTTGTCCAAATGCTTTATTTTGTGGTTTATGAGAAGAGAAAAGACTGCTCTGAGAGCGCTGGACCCCAAAACTCCTTCCTCCACCAAAGCGCTTGGCAGATGCCTCATTCACAACCAATCCAAACGACAACATTGCAATCAATAAATAAAAAATAAAATTACGCATTTCATAAACCTTAAGATAATTTGATATAAAGCCGATTATATACTTATTCCTAGGCAAAATGTAGGATTTATCTTAGAAGTGAATTACTAGCTAATGTTTTCGGAGAATCAATTAATGTCCAGTCAACATCTTCGGAAGGATCAGCGTCTGAGGTAAGGGCAGGTAGGCGACTTGCAAAAAATGCATTTGGATTGGCTGCTGGTGGTACAATTAATGTCACAGCACTAGCTCTTTCTGCATTAAGTGCATTAGCTGCAGGAAGTGAGGGTATGTGTTGTGACAGCCTTCTTCTAATATCCACCGCTGAGATTTGTTCTAGGGGGGGATCTTCTGGTGGAGTTGTATCTCTTTGGTCGATCATTTCATAGCTTGCGACTAAATTTTCATCAGCTTCCCGGCCGAGCATTTCGATTTTAATTCTACATAATCTAATAAATTCATGTACTTGCCTATCAGTTAATAATTGCAATATTAATTTAGTTACAAATTTAGGTAATCCGGTAGCTACCTCAACTAAGCTGCTCGATACTCCAGGGGCGGTAGATGATATTCTAATAGCATAACTAGTTTTTAATGATTCTATCATTTTCATCGCATGGATTATCGATTCATTGACTACTCGCCAATTAGAAAGAGTAATAGGATCATTAACGAAAGACTCAAGATCATGTAAGACTTTTGGTAAAAGAATTTGCGTTATTGGGTTTCGTTGGATTTGTACCCTCGTTCTATCTATATATTCCCATGGAACTTGGCGAATAACATCGGCAATATTTCCAGGTCTTCTTCCTCTTAGCATTTTAGGAATTTGATTTTTTAGTCCAATAAGGACGGTATCAACACCAAGGCCAACAAGATATTGATACAATGCTACAGGATCAATCGATCTCCTTGTTGATGATCTAGGTGCGGCTGGTACATCCATATGGGCGGCAACAATCATTAGCATGATAAGCATTATTGGATCTATTGCACTGGCATAAAAAACAGACGGGATGCCGGTTGAGTTTTTTATTAGATAATTGATTAATGCAGACATAGATACATGGCTTAATCCTAAGGACCATGCAAGCTCAGGATAAGTTTTTAAGAAAATGATTTGATGATCGTTACATAGTTTAGATAAAGCCCCTGTTGATGCGATGTAACGTCCTTTGTGCAAAACACCTAGTAATGATGCAACCGGACCGCCGACTCCTGGAGCATATCTTATGCAAGAAATTGCTATATCTGTCGCAACATATGCAGCTAGATCACGAATCGAACCTTCAATTGGTGAGCATGTATTATTACAAATCACAGGTGTTGAAGCTTTAATACTATTGGCTATATGAGGTGTTTCAATAGTAACTACCGACATATGTACGATAAATTCGGTTTGTTTGCGAAAGCTATAGATGAAAGCTGCAGAATTTAATAAATATAATCCTGCTTGGATAGTAGTATTAGCACTTAGTACTTGGTTATCTTGATGATTATCGAGATAATCATGACCATTTTTTTGAACAAGACTATTAGCAAAGTTAACTAATACCATCGGAGTTATATCATTAACAATAACATGTAATAGGTGTTTGCCTACTTTGTTAGTTGATGGGTGAAAGAAAAGTGATCGAGCTACTTTTGGAATCGTGCCTATTTGCTCAAAGCTATATACTGCAGTGTCATATATTGAGTTTCCAATGGCGGCCGTTGTTTCATGAGCTAATACGCTTTGTACCCAAATTTTTGCATCTGTAAACCAGCCCATAATGCCTCCTGCAAAACGAATTTAGTGCACTGGCGTAAGTACTTTAGGGCCATCAATTAAGTCTATAATTTTGGTAATCTGAATGTCAAGCTTTTAAATTTATGAGTAAATTAAAGTCTAAGTGTTTTAGTAGCGGCCACACTTCGCTTTGCCCACCACAAGTTAATCATAACTCGTTAGAATCATCATTTTCTTCAGTTGACTGTTTTAAATTAATGGGATCACCAGGAATTTTATGATTTTCGCTAGCCCATTCACCTAAATCGATTAATTTACAGCGGGCAGAGCAGAATGGTTTATATTTATTTTCGAGCCGCCAGGTATTTTGTTTGCCACAATTTGGACAGTTGATTTTTAAATTATCGTTCATGATTTACCTGTATTTCGATTTGATGCTAATTTTACTGTTGCTGTCATCATTAATTCATTACTTATAGTTACATTTGCTACTGATTCAGGCATAGCTATTGCATTCATCGTGGCAATCTTAGGAGATGCAGTCACGTTCATTCCTTCATCAAAAACTAAATTGTTTAAACTATAATTTTGTCCAGCATAAACCTTATTTAAATGCTGTAATTCATCTCGTGCTTGCTGATATAAACGCTCGCGCAGTTGTGAGCGTACTTGTTGAATTTCTTCTAAACTAGGCTTGAACTCCATTGAAGCAATGTTATAAGTTGCACCGGGTAAACTCACGGATTTAGCATTTTGATAAACAGAAGTTAAATTGCTTTGTGGTATCCGCGCTTCTGCCTGAACATATAACTTTTCAAGGCCTGAATTATCTTGTGAGCGGTCAAATTGAGTCAAATGCCATTCGCCAGGAGCTATTTTAACCAATTTATCTATTATATCTTTGCGCGCTTTTATAAGATCGGCGTTGGTTAAAGTGGCATTTATAGATACAGTCAATAAAGCTGTTTGCGTACCTACCCATTGCTTAGCTGCAACTTGAAAAACAACTGTATCAAGGATTAATTCAGGTTGAGTTGATGGGTCTATTGCAAATGCTGAAAAGCTAAAAACTAAAGATGCAAATATTCCAGCTATTTTTTTCATAAAGACCCCTAATGATTTAATTAGAACCTACCTAGCTTTATTAAATATAATGATACCTTGATTGTATTAAATCACCAATAAGCAGATCTTATTAAACAGGGATATTGTATTAAAATATTTGTATCTGTTACTATGTAAAAATAATATAGTTTAAGTAGAGAAAATTATGCATACCTTAATCTTGTGTCTATTTATAGCCTGTATTATTCCTTATATTTCTAAAATTCCTTTGGCGATAGCTATGAATAATCAGCCAGGCGGTTATGATAATAATCATCCTAGAGCTCAACAAGCTTCTCTTAAAGGTTTTGGTGCGCGGGCAAATGCCGGACACCAAAATAGCTTTGAATCATTAATTATTTTTTCCGCAGCCATACTCACCGCATTGGCTACTCAGCACACATCAAACACTATCCAATGGTTGGCAATTTTTTACTTAGTTGTGCGTTTTATTTACCACATTTTTTACCTACTTAATTGGGCAACTTTACGTTCAATCACCTGGGGATTTAGCCTTGTCGCCTCTTTAAGTATTATTTTTATGTGTATTCCTTAAATATTAATCTGTTTTTATATCAAAATAAAGATCATCTAACCCTATGATCTGCAGACATATATGGACCCTAATATAATTTGAAACTATAAAAAATCTTCTATAGAGTATAAATCCGAACTAAAAAAATTGAGGTTTGCCATGCCAAATAGCATAACCATGGAAGTTGATGGTCACTCTAAGCTCTAAGTGTTATGGGATCTTTGTATGAAATAATTCCAGAAATTATGGATAATACTTTGTCTAAGGCGATGTCTTTAGACGATGCGAGAAAAGTGAAGTTAGTTTTATGCAATTCCTCAACGAAGGATTATGCGGATAACTTAGCTGATATTATTGTGGGGCGCATTAAATCATTGGTTCTTATGAAAAGTGGTTTGATGGCTGGAAGAAGCATATAAGATATAGCGCATGAGCGTTTAATGGTTATTCGGCAGGGGCAAATACTACCTTCACTTAGATTTTTTAATGCAGCAAAAGGGCATGAATATAAAAGTGATCATAAGTCATCATTCTTAAATATAATGTAGGTTTTGCCTTGGCTCAACAAATTTCAGCACTTAACAAGAAGTTGTTCAGCCGAGGACCGACCTAAATTGCTCGTCAACTTCATCTTCGTCTAATGTTGAATAACTAATAAGACATACCCAAAAGCCCCAAAGTATGCCAACCATTATAAAGGGTAGGTTTAGTATAGGCATAGGTTCTATAGCAGGTGGAGTTGAGGCCTCGGTTGGCATAAGTTCTGTTGTAATTTTTTCTTCCTCAACTACTGTTGGTTTAAGCGCTTTTCTATATAAAAACACTCTGTCATCTAAACGAAGTGTGCCTTTAGTTATTGCTTCATTACCCATACTAATATATCGGCGGCTCATCCTTGTAATTTCATGAACTGTTCTTCGATAATTTTCATCAATAAACCCAGTGCCCTTAATAAATCCTATAAGTGAGGTTTGATGTCCTTCATAATGGATGAGATTTAAAACCACATTATGAGGTAATTTATCTGGAAGTTCAGAAAAATATTCAAGTAAATCATGAAGAATTTTAGCCTTAATTACTCCGCCATCATCATAAAAATCAAAGATTATTTCAGTGTTAGGATATTGATTGGCTATTTTATGAGTCTGGGCATATAGTAAAGTAAATTTTGTATGATCATTTGGCCCTATAGAATGTTCGTCTTGATAAAGTTCGTCGTTTGCTCTTTGCATTGAGGTGCCGGCATCTAAATTAAAATAAATATCAGCCAATAAAAAATCATCTAATTTTGCATTAAGATATGAGGCCACTTTTTTAATGGCAATAAAAGCAGATTCAGTTTTATATCTAGTCGAACAAAGCATATCAATTTTTTTAGTTTGGCGCGCAGAGCCTACAAACGCTATTAATTCATTATAATGAAGAGCTTGAGATTTAATGAAATCTAGCAGCACTCTATTTTTATTAATAACTTCTAAGGCACTACATTCAGGTAACCAATTATAGTTACGGTTAAATAGACAATCATCCATATCTAATGAAACAACTTTGATCCTTTTATTTTTTGGTTTTGGAATTTGATCAAACATTTTCATTATTATATTTCCTATCAATACCTTTTGGCGAAAGAATAAGTCTTGGCCCAACTTGCAAATATTATACTTACTTTATTCAGAGCTGCTTAATTATGTCTAAAAAATATTATCATAAATTTTATACATTGAAAAATCTTTGTTATACTTGTTTTTTTTTAAAGATAATAAGAATAGTTTTATGAAATATACCTTGCGTCAACTTTCCAAAAAATCGGCCTTAGAAATTATCGAAGAACTAAGAGGATTGCCTAAAGAGATAACCTTTCTTGATTTAAGTGTTAATCTTCTCGGTTTAAGAAAAGTCCCTGAACTAAGAGAAATTTTTGCAGTAATTCCTGCGACTGTGACTACTCTAGATTTGGGCGTTAATTTGCTTGAAAAACTCACGTGTGCTTCATTAGCTGAAGTTTTTTCTAAGATTCCGGTTGCTGTGACATCAATTAATTTAGGTGGAAATAATCTTTTTTTTAATAAATCCAGAGCAGAATTATCAATTATTTTTTCAAGTATTCCGGTTGGTGTCACTTTTATTGGATTAAGCTACAATAATTTTGATTGTAAATCGATCGCTGCAGTTATTGAATTAATTCCTCCTAGTATTCGTTCAATTGATTTTAAAGGAAGCAACCTAGGCGAAGTGCCGATTAAAGAAATTATACAATTTATAAGCTCAATTCCTAGGCATGTGCGAGAGATTGATTTGGGAGAAAGTTTTATTAATGACCGAAGTGATGCAGAAATAGAAAAAATAATCGCGGCCATTCCTGTAGGGGTTAGTATTAATATCGGCTGGTATAATCATCCTATTATCAAAGAGTCAGTTATTAAATTACCTTCAGTTCCAGCAAGATATGCGGCAACTACAAGTGTTGCTAGCGGTGCAAAACCTAGGTTTTTCGGAGCTGTAGAAGAAAGGCCTTCTACGGCTAGCCAATCCTCTAAATTACCAGTAATTGTGAGCAAACCTGCATCTCGATATTAATGCTTTATAGAATATTATCATACAAAGTTGTGCTAATTTAAAATGTCCTCATTGATATAGGGGATAATATTATTTTATTTTTGCCAAAATTGTCTTGAGAAAAGTATTAGTAATGAGAAAATTTCTAAGCGGCCTGCAATCATTGCAAACATTAGTAACCATTTGCTCGGGATACTAAGTTGGTCGAAGGTTAAGCTTATGGTGCCAAGACCTGCACCAGCATTTGCAAGAGATGCGGCAATGGCTGAAAATGAGGTGATGAAATCATTACCTAGAGCCATGAAAATAATCATCAACACTAAAAAAAGAGCCGCAAATACTGAAAGAAACCCCCACATCGATTGAAGAATTGGCTCAGGTAAGATATGGTTAGCAAACTTAATTGGGGTAATGGCATGAGGGTGAAGTAACCTTGCCATTTCTCTTTTACCTTGTTTATAAATAAGTAGGGCGCGTAGTACTTTTACACCACCGGTTGTCGATGCAGCGCATCCACCAATTATCGCTAAAAACATAATTAAAATTGGTATATATGTAGGCCATGAACTAAATGGTGCTGAAATAAAACCAGTAGTAGTCGCTAAAGAAATAACATTAAATAGCCCTTTTATTAAGGCATGATAATCTGATTTAAAAACGCCATAACTAACTAGGCTAATCGTAATTATAACGCTTACTATTAATAGGTATGTAATATAAAATCTAAATTCTTCATCATGCCAATAATGCATAACGCTTTGTTTTTTAAATGTAATATAGTGTAAGGCAAAGTTGGTACTGCCAACTATCATAAAAAGACAGGCGATAAGCTCAATCGTATCGCTATGATAATGAGCGAAACTTGCATCGTGCATTGAAAATCCGCCTGTTGATACCGTCGCAAAGCTTTCACCTAAGGCATCAAACCAATCCATTCCCGCCAGCCAATAACAAAACATACAAATAATAGTTAATAAAAAATAAATAGACCATAATGCTTTTGCAGT